>Ga0315289_10007941_pt1 | contig 15378 bp, 13 predicted proteins | sample YL17G11_40_MG_FD_203452 | JGI IMG/M metagenome (GOLD analysis project Ga0315289, IMG submission 203452) | Sediment microbial communities from Yellowstone Lake, YNP, Wyoming, USA - YL17G11_40 | ecosystem: Environmental > Aquatic > Freshwater > Lake > Sediment | place: USA: Wyoming | collected... | reverse complement strand
TCGAGTGGCCGGAATAAAACGAATCTCCTCCCTTGAAAAACCTGTAGGGCGATCCGCTCTCGTAGGGGCGCAATCGCCCAAATGCCGCCTTAACCACCCTGGTCACGCCTTCCGAAAGGAGTAAGCTCCCCCCTAACTCCCCGGCCACATATATGCTCTTTTTATTCTTCAGGATCAGACCATGCGCCACTAAAAGCGGCACTGAAACGGCATACGGGCCCACCCGGCCATAATCTTCAATAACATTGAAAAATCCGTCAGCCGTACTGCCTCTGAGGCTTGATCTCAAGCTTTCTCGTTGGATATCTTTATCGAGCGCAAATAGAAGGCCTCCGGCGCCCAAAATCGCACCATAGGGAGCAGCTTTGCATAAGAGCGATCGATTCGCATGTGGCGGAATCCCGGTGTCGAAAGACGACTCCGTGGCACGTTCGCCTGCCATCGGCTGATCGAACATGAATCCCAATAAGATCAGCATGTTCACGAAAGCCTTGAGAATCATAGCGAGTGCCTCAGGTCTAAGATTTCCCACTTCAAGGATATATCACGCGTTTTCATGGCCCTTATCGCCCAAACAAGTCCTGGTTCCCAACATTACCAGGACCCCAAGAGACAATCAAGAGAAATGATTGATTCCAACGTCTGTTGTCAATATGACATCTTATCATGAGCATAAGGGCATTACGTTGCGGCATTTTCGATAGAACGCCATTTTCATGTTTGCCGACTCCCTGGCACAACGGGCAATGGGAAAGCAATATGGGTCAAGCAACAACGACTTCTGAAGGCGAAATCTATTTACATTACAACATCATTACGCCTCAAGAAAATCGGGATAACTCCTCATTATGCAGACCTTGCAAAATTCCGGGAAATGAGCTACATTGGGCATGCGGACTATGGAGAATGGAAGGGGTTGGTAAGGAATGGCAGATGGTGATGAGAGATTAATTTACCTCGACAACGCGGCCACCGCCTGGCCCAAACCCGAAAACGTCTATCAATTCATGATCGATTTCTACAAGCGTTGCGGAGTCAATCCCGGGCGCAGCGGATTCGATCTCGCCATCGAGGCCGGCAATATCGTGGAGGATTTGCGAAAGCGCCTGACGAAATTCTTCGGCGGCGACGAGGATGCGCCGGAACGCCTTTGTTTCGGCTATAACGCCACCGATGCCTTAAATCTCATCATCAACGGCATCCTTTCCCCCGGCGACCATGTCGTCACGACGAATCTCGAGCATAATTCAGTCATCAGGCCGATCAATCACCAGGTGCGCGACGGCGCCGTGGAGGCCACCTTCGTGCCATTCGGCAGCGACGGTTTTGTGGACCCGAACGATATCAAAGCCGCAATTAGAAAGAACACCAAGCTCGTCATAGTCAATCACGGCTCCAACGTGCTGGGGACGATTCAACCGGTCTCCGAAATCGGCAGAGTATGCAAGGAGATGAACGTTCTGTTCGGAGTCGACTCTTCGCAGACCGCAGGCGTCATCCCCATCGACATGAAAGAAATGAATATCGACGTGCTGGCCTTCACCGGCCACAAGGCGCTCATGGGATGCACCGGCATCGGCGGCCTCTGCGTGCGCAAAGACATCGAGATTCGCCAGACCAGAAGCGGCGGCACCGGGGTCGATTCGTTATATCCATATCATCTCGAACGATACCCTTACCGCCTGGAGTACGGCACACCTAACATGGTGGGAATTGCGGCGCTATGGGCGGGACAGGATTGGATCGATGCCCAGGGAATCGAGAATATCTACGCTCACGAGCATCGGCTGGCAAAGAAGCTCGTGAATGGATTCAAAGAGATTGATGGTCTCACGTCATACTGCTGTAATGATATGAAAAACCATCTTTCCACCGTCTCTATCAATGTCGAGGGAATGGATGCCGGTAACGTGGGGACCTGGCTTGACGTCAACTACAATATCGCCACGCGGACCGGTCTGCATTGTGCTCCCCTGGCGCATAAACAGATCGGCACGCTCGAAAAACATGGGGCGGTGCGTTTCTCGATTGGGGCGTTTAACACCGATGATGATATCGATGCCGCTGTCAGCGCCGCCGCCGAAATAGCCGCCTGGGTCCAAGAGCAATCCTTGCAAGCCAAGTAGGGGCACGGCTCGCCGTGCCCAAATTTGACCTCGCCGGTGTCAGAAATCCGTTGCCAGCCTGAAAGTCAGCGCGCCCAGGAGGACTTGAACCCCCAACCATCTGATCCGAAGTCAGATGCTCTATCCAATTGAGCTATGGGCGCAATAGGTCTTGGACAATAATATGCTCAGGAGATATTTTCTGCCAATGAAAAATACGCCCAGCCCTATCCGTGCGATTCCGCATGGACGGGTCTGGGGAGAGGTTTGAACCCCCAACCTTTCCCTGCGGACCCGTATGGGCTGATGCATAATCAGAAGGTCTTTTGGAACCTTCATTTTCAAGAGGTATCTTGACAAAGATCCATGCATCAAATCAGCAGGCTTGATGCGAAGATCTTTTATAGGGGATTTTTCGCCTGACGGCAAGATTTATTTTTGACCTATTACAAAAAAATGGACTTTCCGCGATTCGGATACTATATTAATTAAAGCAATTTCAAATATAGACAAGGCTAAAATGAGGTGTGTAGCAACTATGTTAAGCCAAAGAAATTTGTTTACCTTGATCGTTGCCACGGCCATCGCCTGGGCAATCGTACCCAAAAATGATCTATTTGCTCAAGAAGAATCGTTGTCCAGGTTGGATACTCTTTTACTCAACAGAGCATCCAGCAAGATAGATTCTACCGTGATTACAGGGATGCTTGGGGACATTAACGAGATGTTATTAAGAAAATTCAAGCCGCAAAGATTGACAAGGTTTTATGATGCGGTGAAAACGCCGGCAGATTATTTCACCGAAATGAAAGAAGTGTTAGGATGGAACTTTGGGACGTACACAAAGAACATTCAGGAGTTTATTATCAAAAGACAAGGTCCCGATACCACTAACAACCTATGGTCAATTCATGATACGCCTAATTTCAAGATTTTTTATATGCCCTCATCGAGTGATAGCGCAAATTTGCAAATTCTTGGCGAATACCTTGAGGCAGAATTCACCGAAATGAAAACGCTATTGGTCATTGACGAAAATGACAATGTCCGGTCATTATTTATTCGGTCATTTTATCCGAGTTCGCGAAAATCATACGAAATTCCGGATCCACCTGATTATACAGATAAGAGAATACAGATATTGTTATTTCCGGATTTGATTCAATTCCAGCGTCATTTCCCATATGAGGGGGTTGATAAAGAAACCGGCGGGATGTGCTTATTTTCGCTGTATCAAAGACCCGAACAATCGCCGAGCATTTATATAAACGTGCGCGTGGCAATGGTTTTCGGTGGTTATATTAGCTTCCCGTTCTTGACCCATGAGCTCGCTCATGCCCTCCATTTCATTTACTATAGTGATTTAGACACCCTCGACACAGATGCGGCAAAATTGTCTAAAATCTATGAAACAGAGGGGAAGGAAGCGTACAACAACTTCTTCTGGCCCACTTTCAGGGATCGAATTCCCGGCAATAATGGCATTTTTGAGGAAGCGATTGCCAACTACGCTATGTTTTCAACAGGTCCTTTTCTTAGATCAGGTATTGTTCCTCCATTGCGATATTTGATAGATCGCAAAATCAAGCCGAAGAGCAAGCTGATTTCAAAAGGAGCGCAGGGAGCCATTGATTTTGGCCTGCTGGACTTTATCGGCTCCAAGCTGAAATTGAGTCGTACTCCAGAGCAAAAGGTGGTGGAGGAAATATTTTCTTGGGCTGATTTCCTGAAATACTTGAATGCATCTCGCTCCCCACAACAGATGAGACTGCTCTATTCAGTTAAGGAGCAGGATTTATCTAGTCAGTTTAATGCCATCTTTGGCCAGCCAATCGGAAAATCAGAATTGGAGTGGTGCAAGAGCTTCAGCAATTAAAGCCAAAATCTATCGTGCATTTTCTTCCCACTGGCGGATCTCCAGGCTCGTGAGGAAATCTATATATGTCGGTACAATGAATCCCTATTAAAGCGACCTCCGGGGGTGTCGGCCAATCAGGCGGTCTTGACAAATGAACTGCCAGGTCGAAATTATCTTGGAGCGGAGCCAGTACCGCCAATTGCACGCGCTCCCAACTCTTATCCTGTATAGCGTTAAAACTGCCTAGTTGGGAAGCAGTCATGGAAAAATTATCCTTGATATATTGTTTGATCCCCTTTGTTTGAATTTCATTGATTGTCTGCTGACGTAGACTTGGATTGGCGAAAATGTCCTGAATTCTCGCCGCAAGTTCTTTGTTTGTGAGTGGAACCGCCATAAAATCCTCCCTTGTTAATGGAATTTACGTACTGGTTAATTACCTTAGCAGTATTCTATTTCATAAGGCCGTTTGTTGTCAAGGAGAATTATTTCAGAAGGGACGATTATTTCGATTGACAATTAGTCGACATTTGTCTAACAAAGAAGCTTGTAATCCGCTTACCGACAGGGAATTCTAATGCTTTCGAGTATTCGAGTTGCGACGATTTTGGGAGTAATCAGAATGCGAGAGAGAAAATCAGCAGATGCAGCGGCGATTATCCATAAGCGATATTATGAAGGCAAACCCGAGCGAATTGCCTCTTTGGAACAGGAACGGGTAAATGCTCGTATTGCCCGCGATCTTTATACCCTTCGCACGAAGAGCAGAATGACCCAAAAACAGTTGGCCAGGCTTGTCGGGACGACCCTATCGGTGATCTCACGCCTTGAAAACGCCGACTATTCCGGCCATTCACTTAGCATGATCCAACGGATAGCTTCAGCGCTTGACAGACATGTCGACATCAGATTCGTACATGCTGTAGGTAAACGCCACGCTTTGGCGGGCAACAGATAATCAAGAGTTATTGAAGCCACTTACCAATTCGATTTTCAACCAAAGTTTTCGGCGTGCTATACCGCTGCCTCGTTTGCTCCAACACTTTGCCGACATTTGATACTTCCTGATGCCCTCGCATTGGCAATGTCATCGCGCTAAACGGCTCCGAAGTTGAGCTTCCAATTGATAGTTTCAGATAGGAATTGTACGCCGGCAGGTTTTGCAGATGCTCCGCTGTAAATATGGGGAACAATTCTCTGGCTATTATTTCCGCGTCCTCTGATCCAAGACAAAATGATATAAGCGTGCCGATATTTCCGAGAATCGCCGAGGCCAAGCTTTCCGGCAGTTGACTGATAAACTGATTGGCCATGCCCGCAATGCTCAGCCGGTATTTTCTGGCTTCCGCCAGCATTGATTGGAATTCATCGGTGACGAACGATTGTAATTCATCAATGTACAGGTAAAAATCCTTCCGGTTATCTTCGGGGATATTTGTTCTTCTTTGGGCGGCCAGATAGAGCTGGCTTAACATAAGCGCGCCGAGCAGCGATGAATTATCTTCTCCAATTTTCCCTTTGGCAAGATTGAGCAAAAGAACTTTGCCAGAATCCATGACATTGAGCAAATCAAACTTGGTTTTGGTCTGCCCCAAGATATTCCGCATCATAGAAGTCGACAGAAACTGCCCGACCTTGTTTTGAATTGGCGAGATAGTTTCGGTTTTGAAGACCTTCGGGTATTGCTCATACTCCACCGCCCAGAAGTTTCTGATGACCGGGTCCCTCACCTGCCTGATGATTTTATTGCGGAATACGTCATCAATCAGTAGCCTCGGAATAGCCAAAAGAGTATTCCCCGGTTGCTCAAGAAGCGCAAGAATGGCATTTCGCAGGATGTATTCCAGCCTTGGCCCCCAGGAATCGATCCAGATTTTCTTGAAGACTTGCACGATGCCAGAGGCCACAAGATGCTTCGGTATTCCATGCGGATTATACAGGGGGTTGAATGCTATCGGATATTCCGTATCCGCTGGATTGAAATAGATGGTCTCGTTGATTCTTCTTGAAGGAACGTAATCCAATATCCGTTCTGTCAAGTCGCCATGCGGGTCGAAAACCGCCACCCCGTTGCCGAGTTTGATATCCTGTACAATCATGTTCAAAAGCAAGGTCGATTTCCCCATGCCGGTCTTGCCGATGATGTAGGTATGCCTGCGCCGGTCAACTTTCTTTATGCCAAACTTCCGCATTTGATTGCGGTAATTGGTTTGGCCTAAAATAATAAGCTGATCGTTTTCCATAGATAGAATCAGCCTATCAAATAAAGCCGTTTCCTGTCAGAGTGGAATAGTTGCTCTTATCGGCAATTGACTGCCTTTGCCACTCCTTTACGCTCCATGGTGTGAGGGTATCAATCCAGTGGTTTGGAGGATACCCTAAGCCCTTTCCCAACCTATCACCCATAAACCAAGTAAAGGAGTGTTTCTATGAGAAACGGAAACCTGGTAACGACCATCGAGATCAAGGACCGCCACGGGCGGGTCGTTGACACCAAGGAGGTTGTCACTTACGCTGGCTTGCTTAATCGAGCCACCCAGGACAATCTGAAAAAGGTCTACACTGAGCTAATTCAGCTGCCATCGGAGGCCAATCAGATGACCGCGATTTGCATGGCAGAAGTAACGACAGACAAGGGGGTCTTCAGGGACTATGGAGATGCCAACCCCCAGAATGTCTCGTCCATGATAGTCCCGCATATCATCAGGATGTCTGTTACGAGAGCCAAAGCGAGAGCTTTTCGGGACGCGGTCAATATCGGCGTTGTTGCCCTTGAGGAACTCGGTGCTGAATTCGTGAACGGCGTTGTGGATAATTCTAATCCGCGACCCACCCAAAATGACAAAGAAGGCAAGCAGCCAAGAGCAACGAAAACCGGCAACGATGATGGCAAGAGCGGGAACGCATCAGCTGCCGCATCAAAATCAAAAGCGGCAGAAGATTCCCAGCGGAATTACATGCCCCCGGACAACGATGATGACGGCGTAGACGACCCCATGACCGACAATCAGCGGCGATTCCTTTTCAGGCTCTTGGCTGAACGCGGCGTCACCGGAGATGCCGCCCACGACTGGCTTGTCGAGCGATTCTGCACGGAAAGCCTTAAAGAGGCCACCAAGCAGGACGCCTCCGACCTTATCGAGGGGATTCTCTCCGGCGAGGTGGAAGTCGAGGAAGGAGCGACAGCCTGATGTCCAGAGGATCTGCGGGACGCGACCACATTTCGGTAAGCCAAATCAACCAGTACCTGATGTGTCCGTTGAAATACCGATTCAACTACATCGACCAACTTCCCAAACCTTTCAAATCGGCTGACTTGGCATTCGGAAGCGCGATCCACGCCGCGGTCGAATGGTGGCATAAAAACAGAGTAAACGGGACGGGACCGGAGTGGCAGGACGTGGCGCGGATTTTCGAAGCTGACATGCAGGCGCAGGCCATGGAGACTCTCAAGTTCAAGGATGGGGATTCTCTGGAATCCTATCTTGAAAAGGGCAGGCAACTCCTGGCTGTTTATCTGCGTGACTACAAAGGCTTTGGTGTCTGGGCTCTCGAACTGCCATTTCGGGTTCCGTTAGTTGATCTGGAAACCGGCGAATCCCTGGAACTGCCGCTTGATGGCTACATCGACCTTATCGAGGCTGATGACACCGTTGTGGAGCTTAAGACCGCTGCCAGGATCTTTGACCCGACTTCGCTTACCCAACATCTGCAACTATCCGCCTACGCCTATGCCTTTGGCTGGCTCTACAAGCGAAAGCCGAATCTGCGCATCGACATTCTGACCAAGGGAAAAACACCGGCATTGCATTCGTTTGAGGTCAATCGGGATAAAGATTCCCTGGTCAGGTTCTTCCACATCGCCAAAGGAGTCTTGAGGGCCATCCAGGAAGGGCACTTCTACCCCAACGAGGGTTGGCAATGCCCGGGCTGCGAGTATTTCGATGTCTGCCAGAAATGGCGCAACAGATGAAACTGAAGAAAACAGGAAGGAGAAATTACTATGGCAAGAAACCTTTATGACGCTCATAAGCAATGGGCATCACGGCCACCGGACGAACGGTTTTCCAGCCTTGATGATTTGCTGGAGTTTACCGGCAAGCGAAAACGAAGCTCGGTTGAAGATGTCAGGCCTCTCAGAGGATTGAGGCTTTTCGCCACCGTAGGCGGAGCCTTGACCCTGAACGGCTCCATCCAGATGTCGCTTCTGACCAACTGGGCCTTCACCCAGCTCTGTCAGCAGGTCAGAGCGCCGTCTGGCTACTTGAGGAGCCTGTCACCGGAAATAACCGCTCAATGCCTGGAATACGGCATCAACGCCAACGGGGTCGAATCCAAAATCCTCATTCGCAAGAATGATACGTTCCAGGAAAACAAGCCTCAAAACATGGTTTCCGCCTTCACCAGCCCGAACTACGGCAGGATTTGGGATTACGACGTGGTTGAGGCTATCCTGGAAGCCATCCAGAATAGCCCCTGGCATACTCTACCGTCCAACAGCGACTACAACAGTGGCATCTATGCTTCTGATCGGGACATGTTCGTCTTTCTGGTGAGCGACGAGAATCCGGTCGAAATCGGCCATGCCAAGCTGGGTAGAGGCTTTTTCTGCTGGAATTCCGAAACCGGCGCGGCGACATTCGGCCTGACCACGTTTCTCTACAACTACGTCTGCGGCAACCACATCGTTTGGGGAGCCGAGCAGGTCGAGGAACTCCGGATCATCCACCGCCATCATGCCCTGAATCGCTTCTATTCCGATGCCATTCCCCTGATGAACCGATTCATTGAAAACCGCAGCCTTGATGACGCTGTCAAGGACACGGTGGCCAGGGCCATGGAACAGCGGATCGGCGATTCCCAGGAAGAAGCCTTCAAGCGTCTCCAGCCTCTTCAATTCACGAAGAATGAAATCGAGAGGGCTTGGAATTACGGCATCACCGAAGGCGAGGATGTCCGGACCGCCTGGGGCATGGTCCAAGGATTGACCGCTTATGCGCGAAATCTGCCCCACATCGACAAGCGCGTGAATCTGGAGCGAAGAGCCGGGGCGTTGCTGAATTGAAAGAAGCCGCCAATTGATTGGGCTTCTACACATGAAAAAAATGGGAAAGGGAACACAAATAGAGGGTTTGAATCCTGAATTCAAATCCTCTTTTTTTGTGGAAATCTGGCAATGCGAGCGTTATATTTATCGCTTATGAGATATTTCGGTATTCTGATGGGGGTCTATGGAAAATTGGGTAAGTCAGTATCCGGTTGTCGATGATTTGAAATGAATGATGTAAAAATAAAACTCAATTTCTTTCGGTTTACAGTTCAGGGATTTTCGTTCACAATCTATAGAAAACCGTACGAACGGCTATCTGACCCTGAAGGACTTTACCGCTGTAAACTCCCAAATGTGGCAGGCTCTGAATCCTACAGTCATTTTTGGGTTTCAATGGATCAATTTGACAGAGCCGAACGTTTTGCCTGTGATCAATATACAAATCCCTTCCTGACAATGAGGGTTATCTGGTGGTCTCTCGTCCAAAAAATAAGATCCGCTCAACTTCGTGAAACCGAAGATTATTTGACCTTTGATAATGGCTTTGACAGGAGAATCGACTTTATCATGTCCTCACACACCGAAGGCAAGGGATGTGTGTCTCTACGGGCGTACTTTTTGAGAGAGTACAACCAATTTGGTTTCTTAGCAGATTATCATTTCGTTCTGGCTGAAAACCAACCGTTTAACAGTGACGTGCAGCGGCTAAGCCTCAGCCTGGATGGCAACTACAGGAGCAACAAGAACTACTACAGCGACAAGTTTGATAAGCTGTGCACCTTCCGCGACCGGTTTCTCAAGTTACTCTCACCTCTTCAAGTGGGTGACAGCGCCCATGAGATATCTTCAGAACTCCAGACGGTTGACCACAGTTATCTTGCGAGCCGCGTCTACCAATTTGCTCAAGGTACCGAGAACAACTCACAATTCAATGGGCTAAAGGAACACGATCCGTTGAAGCGAGTCAGCGGTACGCCGATGCTTCTCTTCATATTTCCGGAATCCTTGCGACATTACGCAAATGATATATACAGCGCTCTAATTGGAAAATCTTTTCCCGCGACTTTTCCCGGAATGAAGCAGCTCTTCGGTCTGGATTTGGAAACTGCAAATGTGGATAAAATCATTGTTTCGTCTTACGACCTTGATGATCTCTCCAAGATTGAGTCAGAACTTGACAGCTTTCAGGTCGAACATCCCAACGACAAGATCATCGGAGTATTTCTTGAACATTTACAATTCAAGGCAACGCGTGGAGGCTTTTCCCCATACTACTTCGTGAAACATCTCTTCATCAAACGCAACCTCCCTGTCCAGGCCGTAACTATCGAAAACATCGGTAAAAAGGACGGGCTCAAGTGGAGCGCGGCAAACATCGGCCTTCAGATATTTGCAAAATTGGGCGGAGTGCCTTGGAAAGTAAAGCCAAGTACCGAACGCTGCGTTATATTCGGTATTGGGAGCGCCCATGAGATCGACGATAGCAGACATTACAAGAAATATCTGGCATATTCCGTTTGCCTCGATTCAAGCGGAATATATCGCCGTCTTGATATGCTCGGTGAATCCGAAGATCGCCAATCCTACCTTGCAAATTTCAAAGGGAAGATTGTTCAAGCGATTGCAGCTCAGCTCGACAACGCAACGGATTTCGATACTTGTGTAATTCATGTGCCTTTCAAAGTGCGGCGTGACGAACTCGACGAGATTCGGTCAGGGCTTAACCAGCTCATTGCCAATCATCAAGAAGTTACCTTTGCTTGTATTAAAGTCAATACGCACAATAAGTTCTTCGGTTTTGCAAGCACAAACAGCCGTGTTCCTTACGAAAGTTCGTATGTGAAATTGTCTGACCGCGAATACCTGGTCTGGCTTGAAGGTTTGCACTACGGAAAAGAGACTGTTTACAAAAGAATTGGTAATCCTGTTCATATCGAGTTCCTGTATTACAGATCTCCTACTGACGCAGATAACACAATTCCCGATGAAAGCGCCAAGAAAGCGTACCTTCAGGACATTATAAATCTCTCCGGTGCGAACTGGAGGGGATTCAACGCAAAGCTTGCCCCAATATCTATTTATTATCCTCAGCTTATTGCAAAGTACGTCTCGGGATTCAAAGCCCTCGGTGAACAGGGCGGGGTAACCATTTCGGACCTAAACGAACCTTGGTTCTTATAGGATTAGACTCAAAATGGCAGTCAAAGCAGAAGATTTGGTGATCCTCTTGGGAGCAGGTTGTAGTGCAGACGCAGGCATTCCGACCGCAACTGACATGGTGACAAAAATCGAAGTCCGACTGTCGCAAGGAGACAAGGAGCCACTTCTTAAGCTATACAATTACATCAAGAGCGCGCTTTTGTTCGGGCGCGGAATTCAAGGCCATTTTAGTTCTTCCCTGAATATTGAGGACCTCCTCGCAACGCTTTCAGAACTCGAAAAGAAGGAACGCAACATAATCTTTCCATTTATTGCGAATTGGAATGACCTTTTGGCGCAGCTCGCAGGACCGGATTTCGGGTTAGTCTCCGAGCTGAAGAAACTCATCAACGATAGCCTTCGTGAGTGGGTGCGCCGCGACAACTACCATCAGGAAGCAGGTTATTACTTGAAGTTTTACAATTTCCAACAAGAGTGGCAGTTTCCGTTGAGAGTGTTCACACTCAACTATGATCAATGTTTTGAAAAACTCGCCCCCACAGGTGTTACACTGGAACAAGGTTTCAATGAAATCTCGAAAAAATGGCAATACCAGCGCTTCGAACCCGACGACAAGAGGCAGGTGGACATTTACCTCTATAAATTACATGGCTCAATAAACTGGAAACGGGAGAATGATGTACTGATACATTGTGATGAACTTGTTGAGGACCCGGAACTTATATTTGGACTTACTGGCAAACTGCAATCTTACGACCCATATCTGTTTTACGTGTATGAGCTTCGCAATTATTCTCTTGCCTGTAAAACAATTCTTGTCATTGGGTATGGTTTTGGAGACGAGCATATTAACCACCTACTGAGGCAGGCGATGCAGTTATCCAGTCATCGTACGATGGTTTGTGTTACAGGTGCCTCCAGTCGCGAAGACGATGAGCGTTCTCGCATATGTTCAGTACTCGGCTCCCCTTACAATGGTCGTATCAGAGTTCATGCCATTAATGCGAAGGACTTTTTGAACAATCAACTCAGCGCTCAATGTATCATTGACCAGATTCCTGGTGCCGATAAAGGGTCACCATTTTAGCTTCCTGGGTAAAATTAGTCATTTTCTATGGCAATGTTGGAAATGTAAGTGTGACCTCCTCTCATTTGACGGAAACGACGAAAGGATACTAAATCGTATCCCGACCCGCCATAGACGCGTGGAAGGAGTGTTCGCATGACAGCCTCAGGTAACAGTAATCCTCGCGGGAAGTTTGACGCCGAGTTCAAAAGCAAGAGGTAGCACGGCTGATCACGAGCGGTGGCCGCAACGCCCCTTCTTTTACCCCTTGACATGCCAATTATATCGGTGTATTATCCCTGTGTGGAAAACAGGAATCTTAACTCAAACTAATATGACAGGATTAGGATCCAAAGAAGCGTCTTTGATAGCGGCAGTCAGCGGCAAGGGGCTGCGGGTGTTTACAGTCGCGGAAGCTGCTGAAATGCTCAATATCTCCAGGGTATCGGCCTCTGACATGGTGCTACGGCTCTTGGCCAAGAGAAAGCTCTTGCGCATCGAAAAGGGCAGATATCTACTGATCCCGCCTGAAGCCTGGAGCGCGGGAACCTATACCGAAGAGGGAATCATTATCGCATCCCAGCTGGTCAAACCGTATTACCTGAGTTACTGGACAGCCTTATCGTTTTACGGCTGGACAGAACAGCCTTCAAAGACCATATTTATGGCGACGACAAAACTCAAGCGTTCGCTTTCAGTTCAGGGTACTACATTCAAATTCGTGCGACTCAGACCTGGACGCTTCTTTGGCTATTCAGAACAGTGGGTGGGCAATCAGAAAGTAGTGGTCGCCAAAAAGGAAAAAGCCATTATTGATTGCCTGGACCAGCCCAGGTATGCCGGCGAAATCGTGGAGATTGCCAAAGGCCTGTGGAATGGCAGGGATACATTCGATTATGCTAAACTGCTTGAATACGCCCTCAGGATGAAAAACGGCACCATTATCAAGCGCCTCGGGTATCTGATGGGGATTCTTGAAATTGATAAGCCGAGGTTCATTAGCGAGCTGAAGAAACACGTAAGCCCCGGAATTATGACCCTGGATCCATCCAAGGAAATCAAATCAGCGGAAATATCAAGAGGATGGAATCTGTACATCAATGTCAATCCCGCCAACCTGACCGAATGGAAAACCCATTGATTTATGATTGACCCCGCTCAAATCAAAACCCTCGCCGCCCAAGCCAAGATTGACCCCGGGATTGTCGAGAAGGATTACGTCCTCTCGAAAGCTCTCATGGCCTTATCCCAAGATGAAGAATTTCAGAAGACCTTTGTATTTAAGGGCGGTACCGCTCTTAAGAAATGCTTCTATCCAGAGTGGCGGTTTTCCGAAGATATCGATCTCACGGCCACTGATAAGCTGAAGCCAAAGGGAATAAAATCGTTATTCCAAAAGGCTGTCGAGCATGAAACGGAGCTATTTGGTGTTCCCATGAGAGTCATGGAATATTCGCAGTACCCGAAGACTGGCAGTGATCTGATGACTGTTCAGCTGAAACTGGCCTATGACGGCCCTCTGCGGAAAGCCAGCGGACAGAAAAATAACATTCGCGTGGATATTTCGTTAGACGAGAAAATCTATCAAGTCCCCGTCAAAAAAAGAATATTCAAATCCTATAACGATGACATTGACGCTGAAATAATGACCTATGCCCTTGAAGAGAACATCGCGGAAAAGCTGAGGAGCATTCTCCAGCGGGGTAAGAGCCGGGACTACTATGACGTTTGGATTCTTCTAAGGGATTACGGGAAGGATTTTTCAGCTAAACTTATGGTTGAAATTATGCGGAAAAAGTGCCAGGATAAGGGCATACCGGCCCCGCGGGTCGATGATTTTTTCCAGCCGGAGCGAATTGAGGAAGCAGCCAGATACTGGGAGAGAGGCTTGGCGCATCAGCTGTCGAATCTTACCGATTTCGGGATTGTGATAAATGAATTGAAAGGAATTCTAAAAGACCTTATTTAATAAATTTGAATTGACGATATGCAAACTGATCTAACATTCATCACTAACGAAAAAAATCGCAGACTGCTCGATCGCTTCAATGTCTTAATTAAAGACACGCGCTTTTTTGACGTGCTTGTCGGCTATTTTTACACCAGCGGTTTCCATGCCTTATACAAGTCGCTTGAGAAAACCGAGAAGATACGCATCCTCATCGGTATCGGCACCGGCAGGCAGACCGTTGACTTGATTGAAAACGCCAAACAGGAATCACTACCGTTTTCTCATGCGGAGGCAAAGGAGCATTTCGGCAATGCCGTCTCCGAGGAATTAGGGACTTCAGAGGACAAGAAGGAAATCGAAACCGGCGTTCATAAATTTCTTGAATGGCTGCGATCCGGAAAGCTTGAAATCAGAGCATATCCAGAAGAGAACATTCACGCTAAGCTGTATATAATGACCTTTCTCGAAGGCGACCGGGATATAGGTCGTGTCATCACCGGCTCCAGCAATTTCACCCATGCCGGCCTCGTTGATAACCTTGAATTCAACGTCGAACTGAAAGACCCGAGTGATTACAATTACGCCAAAGAACAGTTTGAAAAGCTGTGGCGCGATGCCGTCGATGTAAAGGATAAATACATCGATACGGTTCAAACCCGCACATGGCTCAATGACACGATCACGCCCTATCAGCTATACCTGAAATTTCTGTACGAATACTTCAAGGATGAAATCAGCCAGGTGGAAGAAGTTTTCTTCAAATACGTTCCCGTTGAATTCAAACGCCTTGAATACCAGGAGCAGGCGGTCTTAAACGCTAAAAAGATTCTTGAGGAGTACGGCGGCGTATTTATCTCCGATGTCGTGGGCTTGGGGAAAACCTACATGGCCGCGATTCTGGCCAGCCAACTTGATGGCCGGACGTTGGTCGTGGCACCGCCTGTCTTGCTCGAAAAAGACAATCCCGGTTCCTGGCCTAATGTTTTTTCCGATTTTCGGGTGAGCGCCGATTATGAATCTTTAGGTAAATTGGATGCCCTCATTAGGCGAGGCACGGATAAGTATACAAACATCATTATTGACGAAGCCCACCGCTTTCGCACGGAGACAAATATTACCTATGAGAAGCTGGCAGAGATTTGCCGGGGGAAACGAGTGGTCTTGGTGACCGCTACGCCGTTCAATAAT
>Ga0315289_10007940_pt1 | contig 15378 bp, 12 predicted proteins | sample YL17G11_40_MG_FD_203452 | JGI IMG/M metagenome (GOLD analysis project Ga0315289, IMG submission 203452) | Sediment microbial communities from Yellowstone Lake, YNP, Wyoming, USA - YL17G11_40 | ecosystem: Environmental > Aquatic > Freshwater > Lake > Sediment | place: USA: Wyoming | collected... | reverse complement strand
GCGCCCCATACCGTCCCGAACACAGTGATGCCCAACCCCAGCCGCATCTTGCGCTGCACCAACAACATGTAGAGACCCATCGCGATGACGACGAACGCCATATCCTCTTTGACCAAAAGCGTCAATCCCAAACAGACCAAGGCGGGCGCGTACCTTTGCCGCAGCACAAAAAAAGTGGCGAACGAAAACAGCGGTATCGCCAAAGCGATCTCGTGAAACTCGTACAGGTTGACCCCTTGCAAGGCGGGACACAAAAAATACGCGAGCACGACAGCCAACGCCAGTAGATTACCGACGCGCGCGCGCGCAAGCCAATAGATCGGAAACGCGGCAAGGGTGATCCCGACCGTCTGTACGACCATCAGGACAATGGGGCTGCTCCATACGGCGTACAGCGGCACGAACGCGAGCAAGATCGGAGAAAAACGCTGACTGAGCAACAGAGTCACATCGGGGAGGATAGAGGTCTGAAGCAGTCGCCCGCGCAAAGAATTCCAGATCACTTGATCGAAGATGCTCATATCGTAGCCATCGGTGTTGAAAGACAGATGGCGCAAGATGGAGAGCGCCGAAAAGGTGACGAGGTAAACCAAAGCCACCGCACAAAAAATCGCATCCGCCACGCGGCGATCCAGTTTGCCGATTGGAAAACGAACATTGCCACGCTGCACGGCTTGCAGAAGCAGAACCGTCGCGAGACTGGCTCCAAGCGACGCCAAAAGAATCAGAAGGTGAACGGATAGGTTCATGATTGCCAATTCACACTCATTCGCGGCTCCATTCTGGCTCCGGTTGACGCCGCCTCCGCCGCGTTGCGTTCCTCTACGTCACGCGCGTTTTGCCGCGCCAGAAAGAATTCCTGGCTCGCTTCTGCCGCGCGATTCAGCGAACGCAGGAGTAGTGCAAGGTTGCGATGCACGATGCTGGAAAACGGATCGAGTGCGGCAGCGCGGCGGTACGCGGTTTCCGCTTCCGCGCGCTTGCCACGCGCTTGCAGCGCGACCCCCAGATCGTTGTGCGCGTTGGGATTCGTCGGATCGATCCGCACAGCTTGGCGATACAACTCAATCGCGCGGTCGAGATCGCCGCGCGCGTGAAAGCGCCGCGCAAGTACGTACCGCGCGTCCGCATCCATCGAATCGTTGGCAACGCGCCGCTCGAGTTCCGCCACCGGCAAGTTCCACACGCCTTGAATCGGCGCGGCGTCACCCGCAACCGACGGGGGCGCGTTCGCTTCCTGGGGCAACGCTGATTCGTCTGGCGACGTTGCCCTTGGCATTGCTACTGGCGGTGGCGCGTACGGATCGGGCAGCGGCGGCATCGCCCGTCGCGCTGGCTCCGTTTGATCGAGTGCCGTCGGTGCGATTTTCTTCAGCATATCTTGCAGTGCGGCAGGCAAGGAGGACTCGGCTTGAACAACCGGCGCGCCTGTCAACTCGGAAATTTTCTGCGCGAGATCCATCATTTCGCGCTGTCTGCCATTCCAATTGATTCGCGTCCGTCGGTTGTCGCGGCTCACCGCGTTGACCAACCATACATCTACCGCGCTGGAGCCCGCAACGTACTGCACTTCGATCTTCGTCAAATCCCTGAACGCAAACACCGTCGAAGAAACCGGGATGACGAACAATGATCGGACGGATGACAATGTCCGCGTGCCGCGATCGATCGTGACCGTCGTCGTGAAAATCGCGCTAAGGAGCGACGCGCTCACAGGAACGAACGCGAAGAACAGGAACGCAATCACCGCGAGCCAGTCCATGCGCCCGCCAAAGAGCACCGGAAGCAGGAAAACCCCCGCGACCGCAAGCCAAATCAGACCGAAACCGAGACTGAGCACGCGCGAAGCAACCGCCGGACGCAGGGTCAATCGTCCGGTGCGTTCATCTTCGCGCAATTGCAACGCCGCCATTGTTCTTCTCCTCGCCTGCATTATATCACGCGTCGCGCCGCGCTTCAAGTCGTTTGCCGCGCGCAATGACAATCGGATGGGGAGTTTGACAAATCCCATCGCTTCACCTATTATGCGTCGCAGTGCAAAACCGTTCGAGCCCGATCACCCTGGCATCCACGTCGCCGCGCCGCCGCGAACTGGTCATGCTGTTCGACGCGGCGTTTCAATTTGTCGCCGCCGAGATTGACGAATTACCGCGCGCAAACGAATCGCCGGAAGAACTCGTGCGCCGACTCAGCCGCGCCAAAGCCGAAATCGGCGCGCGCAACGCGCCACGTCCTGACGCCGTGGTCGTCGGCGCGGACACGATTGTCTGGCTCGACCAGACGATCATCGGCAAACCGAAAGATTCTGCCGATGCGACGCGGATGCTGAAAGTTTTGCGCGCGCGTCCGCACGTCGTCTACTCCGCCGTCACCGTGAAACAGGGCGACCGCACGCTGACCCAGGTCGCGACGACGACCGTCTGGATGCGCGATTATTCTGATGATGAAATCGCGGCATACGTTGCGACCGGCGATCCGCTGGACAAAGCCGCGGCGTACGCGATTCAGCACAATCATTTTCGCCCGGTCGCGCGCATTGACGGCTGTCACGCGAACGTGATGGGTTTGCCGTTGTGTCATTCGTATCGCGCGTTGAAAGTATTCGGTGTCGTGTTTTCTGAACCAGATCGCGCGTGTCAAGCGCATTTGGGAATCGTGTGCCCGGTCGCGCGCTTTGTTTTGAACCAAGATATTTCACCAACCACATAGCAAGGGAGCAGGGCCGCAGGGGAGCGAGGGAGAATTTTCTCCCCTGCTCCCCCGCCCCTCTGCTCCCCGGCTAGACTTGTAGCGAATGGACATCCTTTCCTCCCTCAACCCCGCGCAGCGCGAAGCCGTTACCACCGTCAAGGGTCCCATCCTCGTTCTCGCTGGACCGGGGAGCGGCAAGACGCGCGTCCTGACGCATCGCGTTGCGTACTTGATTCGCGAATGCCGCGTCGCGCCGTTCAACATTCTCGCGGTTACGTTCACGAACAAAGCCGCGCGCGAAATGCGCGAACGCTTGATGCAACTCGTCGGCGAAGCGAACCTCAACGATTTGACGATTGGCACCTTTCACGCGACCTGCGCGCGCTTTTTGCGCCGCGACGGCGAACGCGTCGGCTTGGGGCGCGGCTTTGTCATTTACGACGAAGACGATCAAGCCGTGCTGATCAAGCAAGTCCTCAAGGAACTCAACCTCGACGACAAAATCTATCGCCCGGGCGCGGTGCTGGGCGCCATCGGCAAAGCGAAGAACGATTTGATTCCGCCCGACCAGTACATCCCGCCCTCGTACTGGCACGAAGCCGTCGGGCGCGCGTACACTCGCTATCAGCAATTGCTGCTCGAAAACAATGCCGCCGATTTCGACGATTTGATTATGGCGACCGTCCATCTGCTCCGCGAGAACCGAGATGTGTTAGAACGATACCAAGATCGTTTTACATACTTGCACGTGGACGAATTTCAAGATACGAATGTGGCGCAGTACGTCTTGATGAAACTGCTCGCGGACAAGTATCAAAATCTGTTTTGCGTCGGGGACGAGGATCAAAGTATCTATGGCTGGCGCGGCGCGGACTATCGCAACGTCCTCCGCTTCAGCCAGGATTTCCTCAACGCGCAAGTCAAACTCCTGGAACAAAATTACCGTTCGACGCAGACGATTCTCGACGTCGCGCAAGCGATCATTCGCAAAAACCCATCGCGCCACGCAAAACAATTGTGGACGGAAAACACCCAGGGCATCCCGCTTACGCTCTTTGAAGCATACGATCAGGACGAAGAAGCCGCGTTCGTCGCGGACGAAATCACGCGGCTGACGAAACGGGGTTATCGCCAGTGCGAGATCGCGGTGTTTTATCGCACCAACGCCCAGTCGCGCGCGATTGAGGACGCGTTCGTGCGGCGCGGGATGCCGTACCAACTCGTCGGCGCGACGCGCTTTTATCAACGCCGCGAAGTGAAAGACCTGCTCGCCTATCTGCGGCTGATTTACAATCCCAACGACAGCGTCGCGTTCAATCGCATCCTTAACGTCCCGCCGCGCGGCATCGGCAAAAATACCGTGGACAATCTCGCCCGCTGGGCGGAGAAACTGCGCGTGTCGCCGTGCGCGTTGCTGCAAATGTTGAAAGCGCAGACGCAGGACGGAAGACCGACGACGGACGACGGACAATCTCGGTCATCCGACGTCCGTCTTCCGTCACTTGCCGATGACGCGTTCGACGCGCGTTCGCGCAAAGCGCTCGTCGCGTTTGTGAATCTGATTGACGAATTCATCGCCGCGCGCTCAGAAAAGCAACTCGCCGAGTTGTTGGGGCGCGTGGTGCTTAAGACCGGGTACGAACCGTACCTCCGCGACGGCTCGGCAGAAGGCGAAGATCGCTGGGGGAACGTCGTCGAGTTGGAGCGCGTGACGAGCAAGTACACGAGCGCGGCGGCAGACGTGACGCTCATGCAATTTCTCGAAGAGGTCGCGCTCGTCGCGGACGTGGATACGATGCGCGAGGATGTGAACGCGCCGACGTTGATGACGCTGCACACCGCGAAAGGTTTGGAATTCGGCGTCGTCTTCATCGTCGGTTTGGAAGAGGGCTTGTTTCCACATGCGCGCTCCTTTGAAGACCCCGCGCAAATGGAAGAGGAACGCCGCTTGTGCTACGTCGGCATCACGCGCGCGCGCGAAAAATTGTACCTCGTCCGCGCGTTCCGCCGCGCGTTCTATGGCAGTTCGGAACCCGGCGAGCCGTCGCGGTATCTGGCGGACATCCCGCGCGAGTTGATTCAGACTAGTCAACAACATTCATCGGTCAACGGCAACCACCGGTCGGCGGTCAGCGGTCGTCGGTCGCAGCGCGCGCGCGATGATCTTGACCTTGACGACGAAGAAGAGAAAGATGAACGTTTATCGCGTCGCCAGCCATCCGCCGTTCGCCACGCAGAGCGGCCCTCCGCCATCCGCCAGACGCAATTCCGTGCGGGCGACAAAGTTCATCACGCGGCGTTCGGCGATGGGGTCGTCGTCTCCAGCAAAATGATTGGCGCGGATGAAGAGGTTGAAATCGCGTTCGTGGGCAAAGGGGTCAAACGCCTGATCGCGCGCTATGCCGGACTGGAAAAGAAATAATTCTCTCCACTCGGCACGCGTCACCTCTCCGCAAAGCGATCCATCAACTCGCGCACAAACGTCATCCCCTCAAAATAATCCGCGAGGCGAATGTTTTCGTTCGGCGCGTGCCCGCGCGAATCGTGCCAGCCGCACCCCGCGCTGACGGCAGGAATCCCCAATGCTTGACACAACGGATACATCGGTCCGCTGCCTGCCATCGTCGGATAGACGATGGGCGCGCGGTTGTAAACGCTCTTCGCCGCGTCAATCGCCGCGCGCACGATCATCGAATCGAGCGGCGAGCGCGCGACCTCTTCCCCGGTCTCCGTCAATTTTACTTCGATGTCGGCAAAACCGCGCCGCGCGAGATGCTGTTTCAGCAAATCGACCACCAAATCGGGTGAAAGATTCGGGACGAGCCGAAAATCAATTTTCGCGAACGCGTGGTTCGGCAAGACCGTTTTCGATCCTGCGCCGACGTAACCGGAGTATAAACCACAAATCGTGCAGGTCGGCTCGTACAAATATTTCTTCAACAGTTCGATGCCGGTGAGATTGCGAATGAACGACGAAATATTCAAATCGGCTTTGAAGTTTTCTTCGTCGAACGGAATCGTTTTGAGCGCGTCCATCTCGGCATCGGTCGGCGCACGGACGTGCTTCATCAGATCGTCAACCAGAATGTTGTCGTCCGCGTCTTTGAGTGTCGCGAGCGCCCAGGTGAGCCGCCACGCGGGATCAGTCACAATCGCCGCCATCGCAGAATGTAAATCGCGTTTCGCGCCGCGCGCGTGCAGTTCGACGTAGACGATTCCTTTGACGCCGCACGAAATCACCGGGCGTTCGCTCACGTCTTTGTAACCGGCTTCCCACAGACAACCCTCCGCACCTTCGAGCAGCGCGCGATTTTCTTCGACGAATCGCGGTAAGTGAATACTGCCGATTTCTTCTTCACCCTCGACGACGAACTTGATTTTCAGCGGCAGCGCGCCAACCGCGGCGAGGTACGCTTCGACCGCGTGGATGCGGCACATCAGGTTGCCTTTGTTGTCCGCGACGCCGCGGGCGAACAATTTGCCATCGCGAATTGCCGCGTCCCAGGGACCGCTTTCCCACAGTTCGAGCGGCTCGGGCGGCTGAACGTCGTAGTGATTGTAAATCAGCAACGTCCGTCCTGTGCCTGTCGAAGGAGCGCTGCCGATTTCGGCGTACACAACCGGCGCGCCCCCTTCCACCGGGATAATTCGCGCGCGCGCGCCGAGTTTCTGCAAACGCGCCAACACCTTATCCGCCATCTCGGATATCCCCCAGTTCTGCGCGGCGACGCTCGGCTGACGGCAAAAGTCTTGCAGTTCCGCGATGAAGCGCTCGCGGTTTGCGTTGACGTACTCTTGGAATTTATCCATTGGTGAATTCCCTTTATTGTTTTGATTGGGCGTATTTCTATTTGTTCGCTGCGGCAAAGCGTTCGCCTTGTTTGATGCGTTTACCAATCGGCGGATGCGAGTACAGCACAAGTTCGACCCACCGTTCGGGCTCGACCTCTGCGAGATTTTGATTTGCCAGTTTTTCCATCGCGCCGATGAACGCGGGCGCGTTGCGCGTCGCTTGCAGCGCGTACGCGTCGGCGAGCGCTTCGCGCCAGCGCGAGAACGCGTTGCCCAGCGGCAGTGTGATCGCGCCGAACGCGCCGAGCGCGAGCGCGAAGAGCGGCATCGCGGCAAGGTCGGCAATGCTTTCGTACCCCAGCCGCGCGACGCTCGCGCGCAAGAACAGATCGGCGATGAAAAAGCCCGCGAGTGTCAGCGCGATTTCGACGACGAGCCCCCAGGCGATGTCGCGGTGGACGTGATGCCCCAGTTCGTGCGCGAGAATCGTTTCGATCTCGTCATGCGAATATTTTTCGTACAGCGTGTCGCCAAGCACGATGCGGCGCGTGTTCCCCAAGCCCATCAGCGCTGCGTTCGCCGCCGTCGTTTTCTCCGACAGCATCATCGTAAAGACGCCGCGCACGCGCGTGCCGGCGCGTTCTGCGAGCGCGCTCAAGCGCGCGACCAGTTCCGCGTCCTCGAGCGGCTTGAATTTGAAAAAGATCGGCAAGATCAGCACGGGCGCGAGATTTGCGAGCAGGACGTTGAACACGAGCATAAACGCGCTCGCCCATAACCACCATGTCGCGGGTGTTGCTCGCAAGACTGCATAGATCACTTCGATCACCACGCCGCCCAGCGCGATGCCGAGCGCGCCGCCTTTCAACTCGTCGGCGAACCATGCGCGGCGCGTTTGCGTGGAGAGTCCGTAGCGATGCGGCAGCACAAAGCCGCCGTAGTACGAGAGCGGAAAGAACATCACCCCGTACGCGATCAACGCGACGGCAAAGTAGAGAAACGTGGCGAGCCAGATAGCCTGCCCTGCCGAAGGTGGCGAAGGGTCGCGCGTGATCGCGAAGACGATTTGCTTGAGCCACACGTTCAGCCCGACGGCGAGCACGGCGACGAGCGCGAGCGCGGTCAGTGCGAGTTCGAGCGCGAGCAGGCGATGGCGGAGGCGCGCGTATTCTTTGGCTTGGCGTTGGCGGTCAGGATCAATTGGCATGAAAAATCAGTCAACAGTCAACAGTGGTCAGTCGTCAGTGAGATGAAGCGCGCGAGTGATTGGGCGTTTATGGTTGCGCTTGTTGAAGACAATGATTTTCTTCCAGTCAATTTCATTATCCGCTGTGCAGTAGTAGTTGATGAATTGGAGTGTTAGCCTGTTTCGCGCGTAGGCAAATTCGTCCTCGTACACGAATTTTTGAAGCATTTTGCCACGGCGTCTGAGATGAAGCGCGCCCACGCAAAAGGCGGTGTCTTTGAATGCGTCCCACCACCAATCTTCAAAACCGGCGAGGTACGCCTCGATCAGTCTCGTCACAACCTTATCGGCGCTCTCGTGTTCCGGCGACCAGAGACCATTCGGAACATTGGCAGTGATGTCGTCAAGTTCAAGTGAGTGTAACCTTTCGGCGCGCTGCTGATAAAAGTTCTTCACCAATTGGCGTACTGATTTTTCTGGCATCTTGGTTTTCATCGTGTCTCCTAGACGAATTGCTCATGTCAGTTTGGCGAATTTGGCGTCAATCTCTGGGCGTAAAGCAATTCCAACTTGTTCAAAAACATCCAATAATTCTTCGTATGTGTTGCGCCCTCCGAGAAAGTTCCAGAATTCTTCGGCAACCAGGATTTCGTTTTTGAGGTCGAGCATTCCTTGCAATGTCCAACGTTGGTACGGTTCAGGTTCGTACGGGTTATATGGAATTGCAAGCAACGTGCGAACTTTTGCTTTGGGGTCCAATGCTCCGCGTATGGCAATCCACTCCAACAACATCCTCTTAAACTCTTTGAATTCTCCAACGTTAGGTTTTGCTGTCTTGAGATCAAAGTAATATTCGACGCCTTCGTGTGATTCAACGAACAAGTCAATGCGTGGACGTTTGACTTTTTGCATCGCGCCTGATTGTGCTATGGCAAGAATACGTTTTGTTTCCGCCGCTTTATCAGGCGTGATCCGCCCAGTAGTCAAGTCGTCCATCAATGATTGGATCAGCCGTTGTGCTTCTCGGCTAATTGTATCGTTGAATTCCTTATATTGGCTTGCCGCCCGTTTGAAGTTTGGAGAGGCAATAATAGCCGCGGTTTGTTCAAAGACCGATGCCCCAAGAGTGGTATTGATGGACTGAATGAATGAGAAAAGCGCCATACGATCTTTGCCAAGTAGCCGCGTATGGAAAGGCATCGTGTTGGGTTCTGGGTTGTAGTCAGCTAACTTCCGCCGAATTTGCCCTGTCAATAGTTCGGCGATCTCTTTAACCTGCCGTTTTGAAAGAGGCATTGTCTTCGTCCTTCATCATCCTGAAGATCGTCTCTTGATACGGATCGTCGCCTTGCTCTGTGCGCTTCGTCACTGCGCGATGAAACTGTTCTGCAATTTTCATTCCGCTTCGCCGCGCGATTTCGGGGTAAAGTTTGAGGCGGTCGTTCGCGACGACAAAAATCTTGGCGTCATCGCGTAACGCAGGCAAGACATTCCGAAAGACCGCCGCAATATCCTCGATGTATTGTTGTTGCGCTTGACGCCCCTTGCCGCTCCGTTTAGGTCCAATCTCTAGTTGGTCATTGCGCGGAATGCCAAAAAGCTCGTAGGCGTAGATGTGCTGGTCGTGATAATCAATCTGCCCGACGTAGGGCGGCGACGTAAAGATGCCATCTATTTGATGACCCGCGAGCGGCGTGCTTTCTAGTTCTTTCCCCAAATCCGCCGCGCGTGAGTCACCTTGAATGATAGTGATTGTCTTGTCGCTTCGCAGTTGGTCAAACTGCTTGAGCCGCCGCGCGGTGTCTTCGCTGTAGGCGTGGATTTTGGCTAAACATTCCTCAATCGGTATGCACATCCGCGAGTGTTTTTTGCACCAATATTCTTTTCCGACAGGAAGCGGTGATTTGGGTGTAGCCAGATCGTAATGCGGAACGAGACGCGAAGAACGCACGGCGCGGCTCAAGATCACGCGCAACAAATCTTGGTACTCGTATTGGCTGATCAAGCGACGGTAATAAAGCATTTCCAGCAAAGCGCGCGGCGCAAACCATGTCTTGAGATATTCGCTATGACACTCCGCCAACAAACTCTCTTTCAGTTCTTCCAGTTTGTCATCAGAAAATAATACCGGTTGGGCGTGGGGCGTGTGTGTCAGATATTGGCTGAACAATGTCACACGGCATTCGGCGTCAAGGATTTCGTGGCGCGCTTTCTCCAGATCGTACTTGGCAGTCTTGACACGCGCGATGCGGCAATTGAATTCCGAAATGTCAATGCCAATCGTATGCATTTTCATCTCGTTGCCTTGCACAAGCGTTGTGCCTGACCCCATAAATGGATCAAGAATCACGTCATCTCCATGGAAGTACCGCGCGAGAAACCACTCGACAAGTTGGGGAATGAATTTACCGAGGTACGGATGCAAACGATGAACATGTTTTGTCCGTTCGCGTTCAGCGAGATTATAAAAACCAAGTTCAGGGTGCAACCCCGCGTGATGATGTTTCTCGTTTCCTTGTGCGACCAGCGATAAGAAGGTGCGCAACTCGAAGAGCGATACACGTAACTCGCCATTTTTCGCACGCGCAATACGCTTCCCTTCTGGGTTGTACTTGGCAATCCGACCGCGCTGAATATAGTCGCGAATGTTGTGCGTCGTCTTACCAACAGTTCGCGCCGCTTCTTCGAGCGTTGCGAGTTCAAGTGATGCTAGAGGCAAAGCCAGTTTGGGTTTGACCACATATGCGGCACGAGTCTCTTTCGCGGTTCGTCGTTTCGTGCGCGTTATGCGCTGTTTCGGTAATCTGATCTTGGCTTTCATCACCTCCATTTTACCACACTCCGCGCCCAAATGAAAGACCGAGCTCATCACACACCCGGTCACTTTCCAACCTCCAATCTCTAATCTCCAATCTCTATCCCACCCACGGCGCAATCGGCAACCCAATGATGTACGTGATCGTCGCTTCGCCCAACCCGACGACCGTCATCTCCGTCCCGCTCTTCCACCAACCGCGCCCTGTCACAATCACCTTCGACGCGCCGAAGTGACCGCCAAATTGATCCGGGCTGAAAATCGCGACCCTGCGTCGAGAAGCGCATGATCACATCGAAGCAGACAAGGAACAAGTGCATCGTCACGAATGGGAACGTATTCTGAAAGAAATGGATGCGTTGGAACAAGTGCCTTTGGTGTCTCCTTATGCCGCGGCCTGCGTACTTCAGATCTCGTGGCAATCGAACACCGTGTCGCGGAGAGGTCAGGTTTATTGTCCATAGATAAAAACCTCAACAACATTCCCCACGTCCTCGGGTCGAAGCCGAAAAACGCGGGGACGCGGCGGCGATAGTCGCGTTACCCCTCGCCGAAGCGTTCGATCAGCCCAAGCCCACCATGAACATTTTTCGGATTTCACGAATCCGCGCACATCCGCTTTCACATCTCAGCGGGATTACATTCGCCCTCACCACCCATCATCTCTTTCATCATTGATCGCATCATTCCGCGCATCCTCTTTGGAACGATGCGGCTCGCGGCGTACAGCAACGCTATGCCGACGCCTGCCGCGAGCAAACCGCCCGCGATCCATTTGCGCGTTTGAGGTTTCATTTTTTCATCTCACTTTCCACGATCAAAAATCTCCACAACGTCCCCCACGTCCTCGGATCAAGATTGAAGAACGCGGGAACGCGGCGGCGATAATCGCGGTACCCGTCGCCAAAGCGTTCGATCAACTCCGGCTCCTCCGCCCAGCGTAACCAGATCGTCATCGCGAACGGCGCGACGCAACCGGCGAACAGCACGAACGCGCTCCCGTTCTGCAACACCAGCGCGAAAAGAATTCGCAGGACAGCGGAATAAATCGGATGGCGCAGCACACCGTAAACATTCGATTGCACAAGGCGGCTCTCGCTTGGAAAGTATACATACATCAGCGAGAGGTTGTCAATGCCGAATGTCGTCACCGCGCGCCACCACAGCGCGATGCCGCTGACGAGCAAGTACACCATCGGCACGAGCGCGATTTCGCGCGGCACGATCCGCGCACCTTCGATCCACGCGAAATGCCCGATTGCCGCGACGATGAACGTCAGTCCCGGAAGTGCCAACCAGCGAAAGGCAATCGAAAACGCGCGCGCGCCCCAGCGCGCCTTAAACTTGGCGCGCTCCGCGATCATCATGCCGACCATCAGTTGACCGATGGTGATGACGATTGCCGTGCTGATCAATGTCGAGCCGATGAACCAGCCGTCGAACACGACGAAGAACATGACAATAACCACGAGCGTGACGCCGATAGTTGCAAGCGCGAGCAAACCATTCAGCGGCTGGTCCAACTCAGAGCGCTCGTAAAAAATCTTTCGACCGCGGATGAGTTCCATCTTGCCCCCTTTTCCAATCTCCAACTTCTACCTTCCAACTTCCATCTGCCCCGCCGCCTTCAACACGCTCAGCGCTCGCAGTGTGATCCACTTGCTCGGCTTGCCTTTCGCCTCGATGTCCGTCCACATCTTGCCGTTCAGACTGTGCTTCAGTGCCCAGCGTCCGTCCGCGTTGCGTTTCGAGAGTACCAACTCGATGGCGTTCTTGAGGCGCGGGTCGCGCGCATGGCCGGCTTCGGTGAGCGCGAGCAATGCTTCCAGCACATCCGAAGTGTACGAGAGCGGAAAGCCAAGCTTGAACCACTCGCCGCTGACACGTTCGGTGTACGGATAATCCGCCTTGGACAAATCGCGGCTGAGCAGAAATTCGACTGCCATCGCGGTTGCCCTCTTCGCTTTACCCGCTCGCAAGCCCAGCGGGAGATTCGCGAGCGCGCGTAGCGACTTGACCGCGCCCCACGCGCAGGGCTGCTTCATATTCACCCCACACTTGAATCCCGGTCCGGGTACCGTGGCATTGAACCAGCGAAAGTCGTCGCCCGTGATCGCACCCACTAGCCAATCCACCGCGCGCGCGACGCGTTCGTCGCTGCCATAGCCGAGCGCGACGAGTGCCCAGATCATGTTGCCATTGAGACAATGCACGGCGAGACTCGGCGCGACGTTTTGCGCCGCCGAAAATCCACCATGCGTCGCTTGCGCATGTTCCAGATAATACTCGACACTGCGACGCATTTGTTTGTTGCGTCCATCCGCGCCCAATTCAGCGAGAAACAGAATCTGCCACGCAGTAGATTGATACTTGGGCGAGTAGCCGGAACCCGGTTTGACCCAATATCCCTCTGGATTTTGCGCGGCGAGAATTTTTTGCACCGGCTCGCTCCGCATAATCGCGCGGCGCGCCGCTTGGACCTCGCGGTCGGCTGCCGCGCGATCCAGCAGGTGCCGCAGCGCGAAATAACGCACGGAGGGATTGTCTTTTTCAAGCAGCCAAGCAATCGTTTGGTCGTTCATTCTAGTGCTCCTTTCAACCCATGTTCTATGCGGGCGACCATCCTTCGCTTTGCTCAGGACAAGCTCCGGGTCGCCCCTACGGATTCTCCTCCCCAAACACAAACAGATCGCCGATGGACTGGCGCAAATAGTTACGGCGGATCGCGTCGCCGAAAACGCGCGCGACCGACAACACCTGCAATTTGGGATGCTGCTTTTCAGGCGGAATCGCCACGGTATCCGATGTCACAATGCGCGTGATCTGCGGCACCGCGACAAGGCGTTCCAGCGCGCCGCGCACAAAAACGCCGTGCGTGCATGCGACCCAGATTTCCTGTACTCCCTGCTCGAGCAACAACCGCGTGAGTTCGAGAATGGATCCCCCCGTCGCGATCTCGTCGTCGTAAATCAGCGCGCGCCGATAACCCGTCACGGAGCGCCCGACGATACTGATTCGCACTTCGGTATCCGAAATACGCTCCTTGTCTCCCGCCGTGATCGGCAGACCCAGGTCTTTGGCGAAACGCGCGGCGGATGTAGCGTGTCCCATGTCAGGCGCGATGACAATCGTACTGGACAAATCGTCCTGTTGAAAGTGTTGGTGGAAAACGGGACGACTGGTGAGCGGATCGGTTGGCACGCCGAAAAAGCCGTGCACCTGCGGCGCGTGGAGCATCATCGTCATTACGTGGGTCGCGCCTGCCGTCTCCAGCAGTTCGGCGACAAGGCGCGCGGTGATGCAGATGCGCGGCGCGTCCTTTTTGTCGGAGCGCGCGAACGAAAAATACGGAATGATCGCGTGAACCTGTTTCGCGGCGGCGGAGCGCGCAATGTCCAGCATCATCAAGAGTTCCATCAAATGGTCGTTCACGGGCGGCGAGAGGGATTGGATGATGAACACGTACCGTCCCCGCACACTCGCGCCGAGTTGGATGTACAGATCGTCGTTGCTAAAGCGCGTGACGAGCGTCGGATCCAGAGGCACCCCGAGATAATTAGCGATGTCGGCGGCGAGTTGCGGATTGGAATTGCCGCTGAAGAAACGAACTTCGCTGGGGTCGATTGTCTGTGCTGTCATCTTCTTCTCCCAATGCTGTGCCAATATCAGATTAGCGACAGAGATCACTGAGGACACAGGGGTTTTTTCCATCTTTCTCTGTGTTCTCTGTGTTCCCTGTGGCTACATAGGGATTGTTAGACTCGCCAAATCGCGCGGATAGTACGTCAGCATCTCGATACTGTCTTGGGTAACCACGACGGTATCGGAATGGCGAAAGCCGCCAAGATTGGGCGCGTACAATCCTGGCTCGACGGTGAAGACCATCCCAGGTTCGATCAGCGTGTCGTCGCCCAAATCGAGGAACGGACCTTCGTGATAACGCAAGCCGATGGCGTGTCCTGAATGGTGTCGCCAGTACGGCATCAGGTTGTGCTGGTCGAAATACGCGCGCACTGCGCGGTCAACATCGCTGCACTTCGCGCCCGGCTTGATCGCGTTGAGCGCGGTATCCTGCAACGCGACCATGTGGTCGAAGAATTTATTCTGCTCCGCGCTCGCCTCCCCGATAATCATCGTCCGTTCGAGTTCGGAGTTATAGCCCCACATCGGACAGCCCGCGCCACTGACGAGCACGTCACCTGGCATAAAGATGGCGTTCGTCGCGAGCGAGTGCGGAATCGCCGCGTTGCGCCCGATTTGCCCGCGATAGCCCGCGCTCGCGCCGCGCGACCACATACTTTGCGAGCGATACAGCGAACCGAGCGCGTCAATCATCGCGAGCGTCGCTTCGTTGCCTGCGCGCATGCTCACTTCGGTTTCGTTCGCGCCAACGCGCGTGTACTTTTGCAGGAGGCGATGCGCGAGATTGCCCCACTTGCAACTCTCGCGAATCAGCGCGAGTTCCGCGTCGCTCTTGAGCATCATTTGATGCTCAACGAACGGATTGACGTTGACGATTTGCGCGCCTGTGAGCGACGAGAGTGCTTCGCCTTGATAGCCGAGAATCCAGGGATAGCCATCGTTGTCCGCGCCGATTTTTTCCTGAATCTCCAATCGCTTTAGAATTTCCGCGAACTGTATCATCGGATGCGGATTGTCGGGATACTCGATGTACGACTCGACGCGCTCGACTTGCGCTTCCGCCTTCGCGTGTTCCACTTCGAGACGCGGGACGAAGAGCACGCGCTCGCCGTCCGCGTTCATCGGAAAACAAATCGGGCGTTCGGTGGGGATGAACGCAAAACCCGTGAAGTACATGATGTGGTAGTTGTCGAACAAGACCGCGCCGCTCAATTGTTGGCGTTTGATGTGGTCGAGCAAGCGTTTGGCGCGG
>Ga0315289_10007939_pt1 | contig 15378 bp, 9 predicted proteins | sample YL17G11_40_MG_FD_203452 | JGI IMG/M metagenome (GOLD analysis project Ga0315289, IMG submission 203452) | Sediment microbial communities from Yellowstone Lake, YNP, Wyoming, USA - YL17G11_40 | ecosystem: Environmental > Aquatic > Freshwater > Lake > Sediment | place: USA: Wyoming | collected... | reverse complement strand
ACTTCTCAGTCGCGACCAAACGGCCGTCGACAAGGACTTCCACGTGCCAATCTCCAGGTAATCTCTCAGCATCCTGGCCTTTAATGAATATCAAACATGAGGCCCAATCCCAATCCAGGTAGTAAGGGCCCTTGCTCAAGGGATCGATGTTCCTAGTGCTGGAATAGTAGAGCTCCCTATTGGGGGAGTACCAGTTCCAATCTACCTTATGAGCGCCATAGACAGGCCCGATCTTAATTGAAGAATACGCAGAAGCGTCCTGGGTGGAGAAGGTATCGGTTCTGCCTACAGGCTCTTTTTTTTCATTAAGCCCTTTGCACATGGTATGATCCATGAGCTGAGGGCTATCCTGCGCCACTGCAAATCCAGAGCCCAGGAAGATTAAACAGACTAGCAAGACCGATGCCACGCAGGCTCTCATCGGAGCATGGAACTGGTCTCCCCTCTTCATTATATCTCCTCTTATGTCATTAAGTTTATAAAAATCGTCCCTAGTATATGCACCCTGATAATAATCTTCACCATTTATACATTATCTTTAACTATTTGAGAATTTCGAAAAGCATCAGGAAGCTACAGGGCCTGTCTTATGTGCCATCTCGAGTATGAGCCCCTCGGAAGTCCATATAAGAAAATGGCCCTGCTCATCTCCAGATCTTCAGTTTTCCCAGCAGCCTGCCTATAAGCTTGTTCTTCACCCTTTGCATGATCTTCTTGGGATCGCCGGAGGCCAGGACCTCCAGGTCACGCGTATTCCTGGCGACCCGATACATGCGGTCCGATGCTTTTTCGGCCATAATAGTTCAAGTCTTCATTTCCCCCGGTGAGGCTTTTAGCACGCTTGCAAAAGGGATGGGCAAGCCTGGCTTGAGATTGGTAGGAGGAGAGAAGCTCAGGCCCGTCCCCGCGTGGTTATCACGCCATCCAATATATTGGACCTATTCCCATAAGAATCTAGCCGCAATGGAGAGCGGTTCATGACCCATCAGAAGGCCACGTCCTACTCCACCTTTTCCGCGCCCAGGCCTATCGCCTCCTCAACAGCGGCCAGGTCCTTCATCAGGAATATCCTCTCAGTCGCCGTTTCTCTAGTGGCCACGGAGTTCTTCAGGATCTGCGCATACTTGGCGAACTTGGGGAGCTTTACGGCGTAGCCCTGCAGGTCCTCTGCCAGGTCGTAATCGAAGCCGTTCCGCTCCAGGATTTTGAGGGCGTTGTTTCTATCGGCTATGGTCTTGAACTCGAAGCGATAGGCGTCCTGGTTGTAATAGGCCAGCAGTGCTTTGAAGATCTCCTTGTCCTCGAAAAAATGCTTGAAGAGCCAGAGCTTGCCGACCTTGAAGACGATGATGCGTTTGCACGCTCTTTCAGATCAAAGGTGCTGGGCCTCATATCTTGCCTTATATTTCGAGTCCTCTGCTAGATAAAATGGCCATGTAGGCAAGAGATACTTCCGGCTTTGCAATCACCATTAATCCCTTCCTATCCTCCCAAGATAACTCTTTTTGGCCCCATCGCGAGAGGATCTCCTACGGGATGACCTATGCCTCATCCAAGAAGGAGATCGTGGCTGAAATGGCACGTTATTATGGGATTCAAATCAATAGCACATGCAAGCGAGTTGAATAAGCTTGATGAGATGTTCTTGTGCACTGTGTATAACGGCCGATCCTCAACAAATATAATATTTACGGGTAAAAATGCGCTGAAGTCTCACCCTCAGCGTTATTTTACTAATATTTATATGATATATATCCAATTAATTTTTTAATATTCATGAGGACAAGCTCAATAAGTGCCAAGAAAGCCAGAATTAGCAATCGGCATCAGACGCGAATCAGCACGCCCCCTCTGCTCTATGTAGGATGCGCTGGAAAATGACCCGCGGACATCTCCGGGACCCTCAAGCTTTCTGCTTGACAGGGGGGGGGGGGGCTGCTGTTCTCGACGAGGATCGGTCCCTACTTCGTGGAGCTCGTGCAGAGTGGTGATCGGGTATGCTACTCGAGGAGAGGCAAGAGCGGAGGTTTTAGCTGGGCATGTCTATTTAGAAATCTGGCCTCCTCTGGATCCAGGCATTGGGATAGGATGCTTCCTAGATGATGCTGCAAGTGGCGGGCGGATCATCTGCAGAAAGCACATCAAACATGGCCCTAACTTTTCCCTTCTTGCTCACTTTTCTGCCCCCTCAAAATAAGAGCAACATACTGATTTTTTCCTCTTTTTTGGAAAATGTCATGGCAGCCGCAGTATTGATATCCCTTTGAACTGAACCGTTATTGAAAATGCTTTGAATACTGGAGAAATGATTGTACAAGAGGGAGCGCTGCTGGCTGAGACTTTTGATATAGAGACCGCTAAAGGCCTATCTGAAGTCGAGGCTGCTAAACTGCTGAGAGATGTGGGCTATAACGAGCTGCCCTCAGCCAAACCTCGCAGCGTCTTGGCCATCGCCCTGGAAGTTGCCAGAGAACCCATGTTCCTGCTCCTGGCAGCGGGCGCGCTGGTGTATCTGTTGCTCGGAGATCTCCAGGAGGCCTCGATGCTCATGGGCTTTGTTTTAGTTGTAATGGGCATTACCTTTTACCAGGAGCGCAAGACCGAGCGCGCCTTGGAAGCCTTGCGAGACCTCTCTAGCCCTCGGGCACTGGTTATCCGAGATGGAGAAGAGAAACGGATAGCTGGTAGGGATGTAGTCCCCGGAGACTTAATTGTTCTTTCAGAGGGCGACCGTGTGCCTGCAGATGCAGTTTTGCTGAGCTGCACAAACCTTTCGGCAGACGAGTCTCTTCTTACAGGCGAGCCAGTCTCTGTACGAAAGGTATGCTCCGAAAGCTCGGAAGACGTACCTGTGATGGTTCGGCCGGGTGGGGATGATCTATCTTTTGTCTATTCGGGAAGCCTGATCGTGCTGGGCCAGGGCGTGGCAGCGGTCAGGGCTACAGGGATTAATACGGAGATCGGGAAGATCGGCAGGGCTTTGCAGGAGGTCGAGTCCGAGGTGACGGCGCTTCAGAAGGAGACCAATCTCCTGGTCCGCAACCTGGCCATGCTCGGTCTGAGCCTGTGCCTGATGGTAGTTATTGCCTACGGAATGACTAGAGGCAGCTGGTTGCAGGGATTCTTGGCAGGAATAACTATGGCCATGGCCGTTCTGCCAGAGGAGTTCCCTGTGGTTTTGACCATATTTCTGGCCATGGGGGCCTGGAGGATCTCGCAGAGCAATGTCCTGACCAGACGCATTCCGGCAGTGGAGACGCTGGGCTCAGCCACAGTGCTCTGCGTGGATAAAACAGGCACCCTGACCATGAACCGCATGAAGGTGAAGAGGATATTCGCCAGCGGCGAGTTCTACGAACTCGATGGGATCGAAGATCATTTGCCGGAGGCCATTCACGAGGTGATTGAGTTCAGCATCCTGGCCAGCCAGATAGACCCCTTCGACCCCATGGAGAAGGCCTTCAAGAAGCTGGGAGAGGACTACCTGGCAAAGACAGAGCATATTCACAAGGACTGGACGCTGGTGAAAGAATATCCGCTATCGAAGAAGCTTCTGGCCATGTCCCGCGTCTGGAGATCGCCTTCCGGAGTGGATTATGTGATAGCGGCCAAGGGAGCGCCTGAGGCAGTGGCAGAGCTGTGTCACTTCGAGCCGGATAGGCAAAGGGATCTTTCCAAAGATGTCCTGGCCATGGCCCAGGAGGGCATGCGAGTCCTGGGCGTGGCCGCAGCCTCCTTCCGGAAGACCGATCTGCCGGATGGACAGCATGACTTCGATTTTAAATTTCTGGGCTTGATAGGAATGGAGGATCCAGTGCGTCCGGGCGTGCCCGCGGCCATCAAAGAGTGCAGCTCTGCAGGAATAAGGGTGGTGATGATAACCGGAGACTATTCCGGCACCGCCCAGGCCATAGCAAGGCAAATAGGCTTGCCCTCAGATCAGGTTATCACAGGCCCTGAGCTGGAGAAGCTCAGCGATCTGGAACTCAAAGAACGAGTCCGAGATATTTGCATCTTCTCCCGCGTGGTGCCCGAGCAGAAGCTGAGGCTGGTCCAGGCTTTGAAGGCCAATGGCGAGATCGTGGCCATGACCGGCGACGGTGTGAACGATGCACCCGCCCTAAAAGCTGCCAATATCGGAATCGCCATGGGCGGGAGGGGCACAGACGTGGCCCGTGAGGCAGCATCTCTGGTGCTCTTGGACGACGACTTCTCTTCAATAGTCAAGGCTACGAGGTTGGGCCGCAGGATATTCGATAATATTAAGAAGGCTATGTCCTACATTCTGGCCATCCATGTGCCCATCGCGGGCATGTCGCTCATTCCCGTGCTCCTGGAATGGCCGCTGATCTTTTTCCCAGTTCATGTGGTCTTTCTGGAGCTTATCATAGATCCTGCCTGCTCAATCGCCTTTGAGGCCGAGCCTGAGGAGACAGATGTGATGTGCCGGCCGCCCAGAGATCCCAATGGGCCTTTATTCAGCAGGCATGCATTGGGACTTAGTCTGCTTCAAGGCTTGAGCATTCTGGTCATAGTCATGGCGGTGTTCGCCGTCTCACTCTATCGCGGTCAGGATGAGGCCGAAGCCAGGGCGCTGACCTATACGACTCTCATTATAGCAAACTTGGGCTTGATCCTTACGGACAGATCCAGGTCCAGGACTATCTTAGAGACAATGAGCACTCCCAATCCTGCTCTTTGGTGGGTGGTGGGAGGAGCCTTAGCCTTCCTGGCAGCAGCTATTTACGTTCCCTTCCTTCGAGAGCTATTCGGCTTCGCCTATCTTCATTTCATAGATATCGCCATTTGCTTCATGGCTGGGACTGCAAGCGTTCTTTGGTTCGAAGCGTTAAAGTTCTTTAATGGCAGGAATCGGCATCCCTTCTAGCCATCCTATCTTTCGCTTGAAAATTACGCTAGTCTGCCATCACTTGAGTTGATTGATCCTTTGCGGATCTCAACGCTCGCACGAGATGAGACGATTTTCATTCGATTGGCTTTTCTTGAGTGCCACCCAGGCTCAGACCAGCATGGCATGCTGTCGCATTTTAAGCTCAGGATCCCCCTCCTTCTGCCCAAAGCCCGCTCTTCTCGCTATCAGGGGCAGACACCCCGTAAGCCAGAAGGTTACACCCGCCATGGAAAGAAACGTGGCCAGCTGGGGCATCATGGCGGTCATACCAGATAACGACAATGCCAGGGGGAGCACATTGTTCACCAGCAGCACCGAACCGGTGCCGGCAAGGGCGACTGCAGTCCGCTGTTTCAGATCGGCCGGGGTTTTCCATCCGCTCTGCGATTGCATCAGCTCATAGCCCAAGAGGCTCCCGAGAACGATGCCGGCTCCGCCCCATGCGTACCGTATCTGAGCCGGATTGATTCTTGCGCCGGTCTGCTGGATGGCAAGCTCTGCCCATGCTGGCGGCAGCTGCCAGCCGCCAAGCGATAGGTATGCGGGGATGACCACGACGATCGGGATCGACGCAACGAGAACGATCCCGGCAAGACGGGCAGGCCAATTCAGGGTTTGTGCATACCCCTCAATCTTCGGAGCTGCCAGAAGGAATACCACGAGCAGGAGAGCTCCAACGGTCCATCCCCCGATGATGTCCAGGGGGAAGTGGATGCCGGCAAAGATCCTCGCCAGGCTTGTGGCAAGGAGCAGGATCCCGCAGAGCAGAGTCGCCCACCACCGCCGGATCGCCCAGGCGATATATCCGTAGATCGCTGCGCCGGTCATGGCCGCGCCGGAAGGAAACCCGAAGGAGGAACTTGCAGAGAAGGCCTTCACGGAAGATGAGACCCAGTACGGGCGGGGCATGTGAGCGGCAAGCTTCAGCGCCTCGTTGAGCCCGGAGTTTATCCCAAAAAGCACTGCCAGCCGGAGGCCATGCTTGGGATTAACCCCTAGAAACAGTAAGGAGAACAGTATGAAATACCAAGGCATGGAATCCAGGAACTCTCCTCGGGCGAGTATCGGCGTGGCGGCAGGAGAAAAATTCTGGAATGCGGCATTGACGGCAGGATCCATCAGAGGGCCAAAGTCCATAGTGGATGATTCGGGACAGGCAGTTTAAGCATTTTGCCACATTATGCCACTGCAAACCCCTCCCAGCCAGGAGAATAGTTCTTAATCTTCTGAATCCTTATCCACAATTGATGAGCTCCTCGGAAAAAGACCAGCGGCTCGAGGCCCTCTTCTCCCGCTGGAGTGAGCCGGTCATTCCCCGCGACCATATGGAGCGATGGCTGGATCAGTTTCCCGACGAAGACCGCGCGGCTGCTCTGGCCCTGCTCGAGAAGATCGAGTTCCATTCCTTTTCGCGCCTCTTGCGGGAATGCCGCCAGCTCCACGCACAGCTGCAGGAGCGGCTTTCCGCCGATGGTTTTGATAGCCGGACATTTAATGATGTCGATTTCAGCCGGGAGTTCACATGCAAGAGCGGGGATGTAATCTCGTACATCTACCGCAAGGCCAATGCTATCCCTTCTGTGGATTTCAAGAACTTCGACCTCCTGCTCAGCCGGTGGGCGGATAGTCCCAGAGGGTTCTGCGACCGGGCGCTGGTTATCCTCGACGATTATATTGGAACTGAATCCCAGTTCATCTTCCAGTTTCTTGCCCGCAGCATGGATGATATCCAGGTATTGAACAGCTACCGGAAGGTCTACCTGGCCTCGATAGTCACCCATGACAGCACTTTCGAAAAGCTGGCCCTCCTGCAGAAGGGAGAGTGCCAAAAGGTGCTCTCCATCGAGGAAGCCCGGTTCCCGGATTATGACTGGGCATGGGAGGAGAAGGATCTGCAAGACGCACTGTGCCGGGTGGACTGGAGCAAGCTCGAGGTCCTATGCGTCGAGCGGGAACATCCGCTGCTATCGCCGGAGAATGCCTCCGTGCGCGGTAGGGAGCAGGAGCTGATCGGGCAGTTCCTCGGCAGGTACGGGGGCGACAGCACCCTGACGACGTCCTACCTCGCCGGCCATCATGCTTTCTTCTACGGTGCCCCGAATTCCCTCCCCAAGATCCTATTCCCGCTCCTATCCCGGGTTGAGGATCTCTCCATCTATCCTACTGAGCATCTCATCGGCGTCTCTCCAGATATCGTCAGATGGGGCATGGACGACGTCAAGCGGTGACAGGGCCCAATCTCCGGGCCTGGTTTCAGTCTCCTGCCGGATCCCTTGTGCTATGTTCTCCCCGGCCTGGCTATGAGGGCGAGAGGAGATAGCGGTCCAGCCAGCCTAGCTCTTCCAGCACCTTTCGGAGCTGGTTTTCGTATGTTTTCGGGTGATGCGGCTGGCCGTTAAAGAGGATGAACCTCACTGGCGCCTTGCTTTCCTCCTTAAACGCCCTGTAGGTCACCCATGCACTTGCCGGAACGATTTCGCTATCATTGGTTCCCACCATCATGAGAAGCGGGGTTTCGACATCTTTGGCATGGTAGAGCGGGATAACCTGTCTGAAAGATTCGGGATCCTGGTACGGTGTCCTATTGTAGTACATCTTGTCCATCACGATCCCGTTTGTGTTGGCAATCTGGGAGTTTTCATCCCCCGTTCCCGCTCCGGCAACCGCCGCTTTGATAGTCGGATCTCTCGGTATCAGGGCAAAGGCGAGGACTCCCCCGTTTGACCAGCCAGTGATCCCTACCTGCGAGCGGTTGATGATCCCCTGTGTAGCCATGTGTTCGATCCCGGTCTGGATGTCCTCCACAGGCAGGTCGTAGTAATGCCCGCCTTCGATCGATTGGGCAAAATCAAACCCGAAGTTCATGCTCCCGTGGTAGTTGACAGAAAAGCTGATAGCTCCTTTGTCCGTAATCAGATGATAGGGGACCTCCCACGTGTCGCGCCAGCTGTCAAAGTCAGTGTAGACCGGCCCGCCGTGGATGACCAGCACGAGCGGGTACTCCTTTCCGGGCACATAGCCTGGCGGATACCGCATGATGCCGGTGATGGTATCGTTCCGGGCGCCTTTCCATGCGGCAATTTCCGCAACTCCGAGAGGTTTTCCTAGAAGGTGGCCATTCAGGTGGGTGAGCTGGACGGGATTCATGAGCCTCTCTCCCTGAAGCTGCGCCGAGAATAGCTGCGGGGGAATTGATGCAGCATTGTAGTTGTACACAGCCAGGCTGCCTGTGCGATCGGTTTCAAGCGCGAAGATATTGCCTTCGTGCTTCCCGCTTATCAGGGATCTCTGCCAGCCAGTCGCGTTCCTGACATAGCGGGCGAGCTGGGGATTGGTTCCGTTCGCGAGAAGCACATAGGCCCCGCCATCAAAAGGACTTACCTCGATGCCAGCATTGAAGAGATCGCTGTGCAGGCCACGGTACCAGTATAGGGGAACCTCTTCTAATGTTCCAGAGACCGGGCGATAGGCAAGGAGACCTGATGTATATTTCACGGGATAATCGATCCCGCCATTGTGCATCCGCTCGATATATGCCGTGGAGCTATCGGGTGACCAGGCGATCTGGTTAAAATCCTGGTACCCTTCGACGAGCGAGAAGAGTTCTCTCTCCTGGCTGGGGCGGGTGTCTAGGAGAGCGTAGCGGAAGGTTGCCCCGGTTCGCCATGATTCGGGCTCATTGGATGCCTTGTACAGTACGTATTTCCCGTCTGGGGAGGGTGCATAGATAGTGATCACATCGAGGTTGGCCGACAGCGGCATAACCGTCTCATCGTTGAGGGAATACGCCTTCAGGATTACAGGATCCGGCTGCTCGTCAACAACGATGACATCTCCCGGAAGCTGGGGCTCGGGGGACATCTCCGGCGTGCCGGCAAACGCGAGACTATCCTGTCCGAGCCAGAAGAAACCCTCGAAAAGATCCTCAGGCACCTTCTGTAGCCGGGTTGTGCTCCTGTCGGCAAGACGGACAAGGGCAAGTGTGCTGTTCCCGCCGGTTCGAGGCACTGCGGCATATACAACACGTGAGCCGTCAGGAGAGAGGGCATATGATGTGACCGACTCCGTTGGGCTGGAGATGGCATCCTCAGTGCCAGTCTGCAGGTCGATATACATCAGAGTCCCGTTTCCCTGCGGAGGGTCAAGGTCCGCCCCGAGAGATATGATGCAGACGAGAGTCTATCCATCTGGTGAGAGGGTGAAATGCCCCGGTTGTTCCATCTGCAGGATGTCCTCGGGTGCCAGGCGGCTGGTCTTTTCGGCCGACATTGGCAGAATGAAAAGTGCTGCTGCAAGCAGTGTGACGGCGCAAAGGCGTATGCAGGAGTGAGATTTCATATCCGGAGATATCTTTCGTATCTCATCAATCTATCGGCCGCGTGTAGTTGTCATGAAGCATCCTTTCTGCAATGCTGACAGATCCTGCCTCAAACCCTCGAGGATAGGACGTGAAGATCAGAATCTATGCCCCTAGAAGAGATCCTGTGGGTACTGCAATCCCAAATTCCGATGAGCAGAGGATGGGGTATGCCTCTTCTTAGAGAAAAATGACCTGGTTTAGCCAGAACCGCTCCTCTTCGCAGCCGGACGGCTATCAGTCCCTCTTCAGCATCTCGCATAGCATGAAGCTGTCCCAGGCTTGCCTAATCCATCTGCCTAGCGTTTCAGATTCCAGGAGTCCACACCTCGCTAGGGAGCCTGACCAGTTTGCCAGTTTCATTCACAGCATAGCCTTTTGGAATAGTCCCCCAGCTCCAGAGATCGGCGGCAGATGCTGCTGAAGTGTTGAATGTCTGGTTAGTGGTCAATCTATTCAAGATGGTTTTGCCAAGGCCTCCACTCAGATTGGCGCGAGCTGCTGCCGAAGCATTGAGGGTTTGATTTCGCGTGTCGTTCGCCGCCTTCTCCAGGAAAGCTCCACCAGATGGTTCGCTTAAGTTTTCAGGAGCTATATCTGTAGCATTAAATGTTTGATTCAATATATCGGTCACATTCTCCAGAAAAGCTCCGCCAGATGGTTCGCTTAAGTTTTCAGGAGCTATATCTGTAGCATTAAGGGTTTGATTTAATATATTGGCAACCTTCTCCAGGACAGCTCCGCCAATCGTCTCGCCTACGTTTCCAGGAGCTATCTCTGTAGCGTTGAAGGTTTGATTAAAGGTGTTATTGGCCACATCATCCAGAATGGCTCTGCCCGGGGCTCCGCTCAGCTGCAATGCCATGGCATTGGAACTCAAAGCCAGCATCAGAACAATCAGGCCAATTGATTTCATATTCTTCATCTTATCCTCTCTTATCGAATCCTTTTGGGTAATTGCCACTATAGCTCAATCCTTGCCTTATGCAATATACTTATGCGTTCCCCTTTGCGAAAGAGAACGGGGTAGCTCAAAAGGCCGTAGCCTTCTTGAAGTCCTGTGCTGGAGCTCTATCCCCCTATTATCGGCCCATCGGTCCAGGTCTCGAGCAGCACCTCATAGCTGCCGGGCTGCTGGCCGCCGGTCATGGTGAGCTTTCCCTGGTCGATTCTGTCGCCTTGGGATGGGTTTACCGTCACTGTCATATGCCCAACGATTGCAGTTTCGTTGCCAAGAGCCTTGCCATATCCTGGCATAGCGACGTCCGCATCTAGGGTTGTGTTATTTCCTGAGGGGAGAAACCGTATGTTGAAGAGAAGGTACAGGTGTTTGTCTAGTCTGATGGCTCCCCGGTGAGTCGCCTCCCCCTGCTCGGCTCTGATCATGTCTTTTATCTCTTCCAGGCTCTTGTTGGAGGATAGAAGCCTTCGGACGAGGGCGGGGTCCACAAGTCTCATGCTCTCGACAACCAATTCCAAAATGCGAGTCTTATTACCCTTAATGGCGAAACCGCGTGCGCTCAACAGCACCTCGGCTGGCACTGCCGCAGGCCGAGGGCAGGATCGCTGCATTCCCGCACCCTCCACCAGATCAAAAGGCTCCAGCTCTCTCTCCCCCGGCAGCATATCTGCGGGCACAAGCTGTGCAGAGGCTATCTCTGCCATGGTCAGCAGGAGGACCGCCAGCCCTGCACATAGCAGCATTTTATTGAGAGTGATCATTCCTGTCGCCTTATGCCCATTGGCCGAGCGCTACTGCCCTCCAGGGCCTGTATTACCCCGTTCGTCTCTGAAGGATCTTGATCGCGATATCTTCAACCTCATCGGAATCGACCTTCTTGCGGCTTGCAGGATTATGCTTTCCGATATATTAAATTATATAAGTAAAAAAATATGGCTGGTTTTTCTCTCGTATCCGGCCATCTGGGGGTGCTGTCACAGGAGGGGATGTATCATCGCTATATCAGGGCCTTGTTTTTTCATTTTCCGGGACCAGGAACAGCTTCCTCAGCCTTTCCGGGGGGAATCTCCGCCCCGAATCCCATCCCAGGTCCGTCCATTCTGCCTGGACCTGGATGCCCCCATCTGTCCTTCAGCTCACTGAGGGTCATATTTTCCAGCTCATTCCTTTTCTGCTGCCTCAGCTTTTCAATCTCGCCAAGGGTCATGTTGTTGAGCTCTTCCATCTTCTTCTGCCCTAGCTCTTTGATCTCAGCCAAGGTCATGTTGTTCAACTCATCCTCGGTCAAGTTGTCCATAAGCAGGAAAGGATGAGCCATGAACGGACCAAGACTGATGACTCTTCCGTTCCCATGGCAGAATCCCAGCCCCTTCATATCTCCCCTTGGGCACTTGCTGCCAAACCTCTCTTTTCCTAGAGCCCTCGACATGGCATCTTTCAGCTCCGCAAGCGTCATATTTTCTCGTTCTTTCATCTTCTGCTGTCTCTTCTCCTCAATCTGGGCCGGGGTCATATTCAGGAGTTCTAGGCTCTTCTGCTCTTTTAGCGCTTCTATCTCCGCTATGGTCATATTCTGGAAGTTATCTCTAGTGGCATCGTCCACCAGCAGCATCCAGCCATGTTGGCCTCCAAAGCTGCCTCCATGGCATGATTCGGCCAGGCCGCACCTCTGGGGCATATCGGCGAGGGCCGGTGCCGCAAGAAATGCCGCCAAGGCCATAATGGCAAATCCAAAACCTTTTTTCATCGAGTTGTACCTCACATTTCAATTTTTTTGCGAACGGCTCGTCTTGCAGACTAAGCTGCACCGTTCCCTGGTCACAACCCTATTCTGAACGATATAAAAGGCTGATATCGAACGAACGCTTGAGCTTGCCGGAATTCCGGCCCTTGATCGATTGCTCAAAGGGCTTAGCAACGTTCCTTTTGCCTTAGAACCTGATGAGATGGTTCTATTTGATCAGCGGTGCTTTGTTCTTTTATAGATGCAGTATTATGGCCGTTTTGACGGAAAAAAGTGCCATCAGCTATAATTTCGATGGGAATTTTCTTAACTGACGCTCTTGCCCGCCTTTCGCCCTACCGCGAGATATTTTTAAAGGGCTTTGAGCTTTTAGAAATTCCTGGGAAAAGAGGACGCCTGGAAGCTGCAACCATAAAGGCATGACATTACTAAAGGGCCCCTGGCTCTGATGTCAACGGCGGCGAGCCCTTCCGATCCTAGTCTCCGAGGCCGGGGACCAGCTTTTTCAATATCTCTGCGGCCAGGATCACCAGCATGGAAGCCATAATTATCCAAGGCCAGCTATCGATTCTCAAAGGCTCTGTGCCAAAGATCGATTGCAGAAATGGCAGGTAGATGGCCGCAAATACGGTCATCACAGATGCGGCTATGCCCAGAATCAGCTTCTTATTGCTCAGGGGATTCATCTTCAGCACTGACTCATCCAGGAACCTGCTGCTGTATGAGTTGAACACAGTGAAGAAGCCCAGACCAACGAAGGCCATAGTCCTGGCATAGCTCAGGCTCTCACCCGACTGCAAAGCGATGATATACAGGCCCAGGGTGCCCGCAACTACTGCTGCTGCCACTCCCAGCGTATAGATAGTCAGGCTTCGAGAGAGCATCGGCTCGCGAGGGTTCCGGGGGCTCTTGCGCATTATCTTGGCGTGGACGGGCTCCGTGCTCAGCCCGATTGCTGGAAACTCCTCTGCTACCACATTGATCCATAATATCTGCACAGCCAGCAGCGGTACCGGCAGTCCCATCATCACTCCTAGAAAGATGGTGGCCACCTCGGCGAAGCTCACGGAGAGCAGATACGAGGTCGCTTTCCGGATATTATTGTAGATCCTTCTGCCCTCCTCGACAGCCGCTACGATGGTGGCAAAGTTGTCATCAGCGATGACCATATCTGCAGCCTCTTTCGCCACCTCTGTCCCCGTCCTGCCCATGGCGACGCCGATATCAGCTGCCGTTAAAGCCGGGGCATCGTTCACTCCGTCGCCCGTCATGGCCACGACATGGCCCTGCCTGCGCAGAGCTTCTACGATCCGCACCTTATGCTCAGCAGTGACTCTGGCAAAGACTGAGACGTTCTCAATCCTGGCGGCCAACTCCCCATCGCTCATCTTTTCAAGCTCAAATCCCTCTATGACTTCTCCGTTGCCTATGCCCAGCTCCCCAGCGATGGCCTTGGCCGTCAGACGGTGGTCTCCGGTTATCATAACCGGCCGGATGCCAGCCTGCTTGCAGACGGTGATGGCCTCCAGTACTTCCGGCCTGGGCGGATCTATCATGCCAACCAGCCCCGCAAAGATGAGCCCGGACTCGACCAGCTCCCTCTCATAGTTGCCCTCTTCAATAGGCCTCCAGGCCATGGCCAGAACCCTTAGGGCCTTTCCCGCCATCTGGTCAGAGCTGGCCAGGATGACGAGACGGTCGGCATCTTTCATAGGCCTGATTCCGCCTGCTTCGAAAAGAGAGCTGCAGCGGCTGAGCAAGACCTCAGGTGCACCCTTTGCCGCCACCACGGTTCCTTGGGCATCTGATCGGTTCACCGTAGTCATCATCTTGCGATCGGAGTCGAAGGGATATTCGAGGATCTCCCTCCATTCTTTTCGCACATCGTCGAGAAGGCCGGCCTTCTTTGCCGCGACGATGAGGGCACCCTCAGTGGGATCTCCGACTATTCTCCAGCTAGCATTGGCCCTCTCCAAGTTGGCATTATTGGATAGGATGCCGATCCTGAGAACTCCGGCCAGATCTTCTTCCTTTGGGTTCACCTCTCTCCCGTTAAAAAGGAAAGCACCCTCAGGAGCGTAGCCGGATCCCGTGATCTCAACAGTCCTATAGGTATAAATCTCTCTGACCATGGTCTGGCCGGTAGTCAGAGTGCCCGTCTTGTCGGTGCAGATGACCGTAGTAGATCCCAGCGTCTCGACTGCGGGAAGCCTGCGGATTATGGCATTCTTCCTGGCCATTCCTTGCGTCCCATAGGCCAGGGCTAAAGTCACGACAAAGGGCAGGGCCTCAGGGACGCCTGCCACCGCCAGCGCTATTGAGGTTATTAATGTCTCGATGATTGAATAGCCCCTGCTCAAGTTGATGAAAAAAACCAGCGCCGACACCATCAATACCAAGAGTGCCTGGCGTTTGGCGAGCTGCTCCAGCTTTCTTTTGAGGGGAGGATCCTCGGGTTCTTTTTCAATAAGTCCTGATATCCTTCCGATCTCTGTGCTTGAACCCGTAGCCGTAACCAAAGCACGGCAGTTGCCGTGGGTGACGATGGTGCCCATGAAGACGAGATTTCTTCGATCTGCCAGAGGCGTTTCCTCGCCCAGCGGCCTGGAAAATTTTTCAACAGGGAGTGACTCTCCAGTCAGAGAGGCCTCGATTACCTCCAGAAAGGTGTCTTCGATTATCCGTCCATCAGCGGGTACTCGATCGCCCGCCTCCAGGTAAATCACATCGCCAGGAACGAGTTCTTCTGAGGGGATGGAGATCATCTTGCCGTCGCGAATGACATCCGCCTCAGAAGAAACCATCTCTCGGAGGGCGTCCATGGCCCTTTCGGCCTTGTATTCCTGAATAAAGCCAATCAAGGCTACAAGGACGACTATTATCAGTATAACATAGCCGTTGGTGTTCTCCCCTGCGATCACTGAGATCAGAGCTGCGAATATCAGCACTATAGTCAGATAATTCTTGAATTGACTCAGGAACAACGCGAGAGGGCTGGCCTTCGAGGCCTTATCAATCCTGTTACGTCCGTATTGGAGAAGCCTTTGAGAAGCCTCCTCCTCCCCGAGGCCATTCGGACCTGATTTCAGCTTGTCCAGCCCCGCCTTTGCAGTAAGAGAATGCCATGACGCCATGTTGAACCCTCCCCCAACCTCGTTGATTGTAGATATAGTTTCCCTGATGGGGAGGCGGGGCTATGATCAATCATTTTAGTTTGCAGAAAATCGCACTGCATTCGCTAATTGAGCGACTATAGGCCAATGGCTTTGGCGGAAACACTAGTGCTATGTAACATTAATTTTGCAAATTGGAATAATGTCTATGGAGCTTTTCTCTGGCATCATTTTTATTAAATTTCCATCTCACGGTAGCTCCGATTGCATTCCTTTCTTGCTCCCAAGCAC
>Ga0315289_10007938_pt1 | contig 15382 bp, 10 predicted proteins | sample YL17G11_40_MG_FD_203452 | JGI IMG/M metagenome (GOLD analysis project Ga0315289, IMG submission 203452) | Sediment microbial communities from Yellowstone Lake, YNP, Wyoming, USA - YL17G11_40 | ecosystem: Environmental > Aquatic > Freshwater > Lake > Sediment | place: USA: Wyoming | collected... | reverse complement strand
ATTACCTGTCGGCATCATCTCTGGGCTCGGCGCTGGGCTGGGACAATACTTACACTACTACATTGGCCTCGGTGGCAGGCATCTGTTCTCCTCTGAGACTCAGGCACGATTTGAGAGGTGGCGCGTGAGATACGGGAAATATGGCCTCTGGCTGGTCGTTGCTCTGGCTGCGACACCACTGACTCCAGATGACATTGTCTGGATACCTCTTGGACTGGTCCGTTATCCAAGGGTGAAAGCACTGATCGCAGGAATCACTGGAAAGACCATACTGAGCCTCGTATATGCGTACGCAGGCTACTACGGATGGCAGTTCATAGATCGGCTGCTCTAGGGTTGGGGCCTAGGCTAAAACGGATTCACTGACCAAGAAAACAGTACTGCACTCAGCAGCGCCATGTCCAACAAACTTGCGGTCGCATATCCGGACGAGGACCTATTCTCGGCACTGACAAAAATGATCGCGAGAAGCGTCGGAAGACTTCCAGTCGTTGAGCCCGAGAACGCAGAAACTGTCGTGGGGATCATCACCCGCGCGGATATTAGGAAAGCGATCGAAAGGTCACGATCAACAAGGTCTTGGGGTCTTCGTATTCCCTCATCGGACAAGAGGGAAGAGAGAGGCAATCGTGGATTCGTTCAAAAGTGCGGGGGGTGGGATTCGAACCCACGAAGGCCTACGCCACAGGATTTCTTGTCCTGAGGCGGATCTTAAGTGTGGCACGACTCTGAGTCGGTCGTCCTGCCCCTTTGACCTGACTCCCGCCCTTGCTGTGTGGTCTTGGGTCTCGGGAACCCCCGCTCGTATTGGCTAGGACTCGAGTTCCGCTAAAAGCTTGTCATAGTCCAAGAGAGTGGTCCTGTGCAATGATGGGTTAGACTGGTGTTGTGAGTGTGGGTTGGTATTGTGTTGGGTGGATATAGGTTTTCCAGAACTGTTTGTAGAATTGTGGATTCGTGTATCTGACTAGGATGATTTGGAGTATGTTCTCTAGGCCTTCTGTGCTCCAGTGCATCCATTTGTGTTTGCAGCGTTTGGAGATCTCGCCCATGAGTCGTTCGATCACGTTGGATGTGTAGGGTATCTGGATGTTCTTTAATGCGAGTTTCGCGAATGTCACCACGAATCTGGCGTTTGATTTTATGAAAGCTGCTGTCTTGGGGTAGCCTTTCATCTTCAGGCGTTCTGCGAGGGCTATGAGTCCTTTCACGGTGCTCTCTATCCTATTCCTCAGCGCCTCTCCATCATAATCCTCTAGGTGCTTCTTGACGGAGTTGACGAGGGTGTAGAGGAGCTGCTTCATCTCCACGCCTACTGCTTCTCTCTCCTGTCTGCTCATGCCTTCAGCCCATAGCTTGTAAAGGGAGTCCTTCACTGCGTGGACCAGGTCTAATTGCCTTCGCGCATAGGTTAGGTTGAGGCGTATGCCTCGCTCCGCATCTCCAATCAAGCTGCTGTATCCAGTGTTGACTTCTCTTCCTACTTGGCTCCAGTCATGGTTGACTGAGGCGTGGAGCAGCGTCTTCCTATGTGTGTCTGGATCGTATCCGATTACGATGCGTACCTCGTTCAGGGTGGGATAGATGCTATGGGTCTTGGTGCCGTCAGCCATCACTACAGGCGGCTCCTCACAGTTAGCCTTGGCTTGGTTTGCTTCACCCAGCTGCTTGCCTACTTCCTGTACGAAGCTGTGGATGGTGCGTTTGGGCACCCTGACGCCTGTATGGTTCTGGAAGTCGATTTGCGCGTCCTGGTAGGATAATCGTGAAGCCTTATCGGCCAGGAGCATCTTCACGTCTCGACTATACTTGCGCTTCTCAATCTTCAACGCGTATATGATGGGTGAGAATACTCTACCGTCTCTCTTCACCTTGATAACTGTGAAGATCACTCTGCCAAGTTTGGTTACTAGGGGGCGCTGGTAACTGGTTGAACGCTTCCAACCTGACGCCTCAAGGTTCTCCACCAACCTGGCTTGAAGCGCTTCTATCGCATCGGATAGGCTCGCAAGGGTCTTGATCTGCTCCCGCTCAATCAAGTCCGCCAAATCTATACGTAAGTTTACGCCGAGATCCAACTGAGACTTACTCTCCTCCATTGTGCTGTTCCTCACAACACACGGAGGCGGGTAAGCCTCACAAGCCTAACCCGTCACTGCACGGCACGAATACATTTCGCCATTATGGGTGGCTATCGCAGCATGGCTATCACGCGGTCAGCGGTAGTCGGCCTGATCACGGGGATTGGTGGGGTGCGCGCCGTGGTGTACGTATTCTCCCGCGCCTACCTCGCGATGGCCACTTGCTCTGCCGTCGTGGCGAGTTCTCGCAACTCGGCTCCAAGACTCTTTCTGATTGCTGGGTCTAGTGGAGCGTATGGAGCTCTTGGAGGACCTGCCTTGAACCCTCCAAGCTCGGCGCATGCCTTGCTATGCTACTTCGTTCTCTGACGTTATGTTCCTAAAGAGCTCTGTGAACTTGACGTGAAATGGAATTGCGCGGCCTCCCCACCATACGTGGGACCAGCGCTAGTTGTCATCGATATCAGTGCCTAGTTGCGGAAATAGACATGTGGGCCATATTCGGGATAGAACGAGGGCTGTTGGCCTTGTGGTGGACTCTCGATAGGCATCGTCTGGGGCTTGCGTCCAAGGCGCCCCCCACGAATTGGTGTGACCTCCAGTTGACTAAGCTTGAGCATATGGCCAGGTGAGGATAATGTCATACGATAAAGTTTATTGCGCGAAGCTCGAAGAGCAAGCAACGGATTTGAACTCATAATCCGATGATCCGAGATGCGTTTTGAAAAGATGATTACGGCAGTCGACTCACACACTGAAGGAATGCCAACCCGTGTTGTAACAAGCGGCTTTGGCCCCGTTCCGGGGAAAACGATGTTCGAGAAGAAACATTATGTTGAGGAACATCTGGACCACTTGCGCACTCTCTTAATGTTTGAACCGCGCGGGCATAGCTCCATGTCGGGCTCCGTCATCTTGCCGCCCACGGACCCTGGAGCCGACTTGGGCGTGGTCTTTATCGAGGTGAGCGGTTGCCTGCCAATGTGCGGGCACGGTACGATCGGAACATGCACGGTAGCGATTGAAACAGGGCTGGTTAGGGCTGTTGAGCCAATCACTCACCTAAAGCTGGATACACCTGCGGGTCGAGTGCTGGCTGAAGCCACGGTTCAAAATGGTCGAGTCAAAAAGGTGAAGATCCAGAACGTTCCGGCTTTCCTCTACCGCAGAGACGCTCAAGTAGATGTCCCCGGCTTCGGGAGGTTGACGCTAGACATAGCCTTCGGCGGAAATTTCTACAGTATTTTGCCCGCAGAAGCAGTGGGCCTGACCTTAGAAAGGAAGAAGGCTCGCGCGTTGATCGATGCAGGAATGAAAGTGATGGAAGCGGTCGAGACGCAAATCCCTCTGCAACACCCCTTGAACCCAGGAATCAGGGAAATCAAGCATACTATGTTCACTGGACCTGCCGACGTTGAGGGAGCGCACGCGAAGAACACAGTCGTGGTTTATCCCGGCACACTAGATCGTTCACCGTGCGGTACCGGCACGAGCGCGCGCATGGCACAGCTTTTCGAGCGCAAGAAACTTGGTTTGAACCAAGATTTTGTTCACGAAAGCATTATCGGTACATTGTTTACCGGCCAACTTATAGAACAGGTGCAGCTTACTTCAAAGATCACAGCATTTCTGCCGACGATAGAAGGCCGAGCCTGGATCAGCGGTTTGCACCAGTTTGTTCTCGACCCGGACGACCCCTTCCCGGCGGGTTTCTTGATTGACCACGTTCCGCCGCAGCGTGAATGAAACGGGGACTATTTGTCCCATGGAGCAAGTCCCTTCCAGGGGGCAGACGTGTGAGTACCCGTGAATCTGTGCTAACGTCGCTCTCGGCGGTCCGCGACAAGATGTGCAGACATGTCTCTTGAAGAATCAAGGCATTGGTAAAGATCTTCTAACCACGAAGTCATTCCTTCCTCAGCGCTGAAAGACAATCTCTCCAGCGACAATAGTCATTAGCACGGTCAAATCTCTGACCTCATCGATTGGTATTGACAACATATCCTTGTCCCAGACAACCAGATCAGCAAGCTTGCCCTCTTCCAACGATCCGATTCTGTCTTCCAACATAAGACATTTGGCAGCGTAGATTGTGTAGGTTTGGAGAGCTTCAATGATGCTCATGGATTCTTCCTTTCCCAGGAACCCTTCCCCTTCTCTGCCCAAGAGACTCCTGCGTGTACACGCAGCCCAGAGACCATATCGCGGAGGGTGCGGACAGCACGGGGCGTCCGACCCGTTGCCGACAGTGATTCCTGCGTCCAAAATGGTTCTGAGAGGAATTATACGTTTAAGCACGTCGGATCGCACGCAGCGCGAATAGCCGTCGGCTAGGAAATACAAGAACGGCGTCTGCGTCTCGATTACTATGTCCAAGGCTCGAACTCTCTGAATGGCATTTGATGTCGGCAGTAGAGCATGAACTATCGAATGCCTCTGGTTAGCTCTCGGCTCTCTCTTCAATGCTCCTTCATAGACATCGAGGATGAGATCTATCGCTCTGTCGCCTATGGCATGCACAGCAATTTGAAAGCCATTCACATGCGCTGTTTCGACTATTCTTGTCAGTTCGTCCTCAGGTATGGAAAGGTAACCTCGGTTGCCCTTCTGGGGTCTTCCCGTGGCTGGGTCGCAGAACTCATCATACATCAAAGCAGTTCTTGCTACGAGACTACCGTCGAGGAGAACTTTGATGCCTCCTAGCTTGAGGAGATCATCACGCGAGTGCGCCAGGAAATCACCTGGGTGATTCACCGCATATCTGACATCCTCGACTGTCTCTGCTCGACATAGCACGTAAGATCTGATCTTCATTTCGCCCTTCGCTATCAGCGTACGGTATGCGGCGATTATGGACTCATATTGGCCCCGAGGATAGTTCTCTTTTGTAGCGGTTACGCCCTCGCTCAGCCATAGTTTCGTTGCATGACGGATCCCTCTCATCCATTGCTCGGTGGTCCATTCGGGGACCAATCTGAGTACCATGTTCATTGCCGCAAACTCCTTTAGTACACCTGTCGGTTCGCCAGTATGGTCTCTAAGGATCGTTCCACCTGATGGTTCAGGAGTCTCTTTACTGATGCCTCCTAGTTTGAGGGAGAGGCTATTTGCTAGAATACAATGTCCGGTAACATGTCTGAGAACCACTGGATTGTGTTGAGACACAGGATCAATGTCCCATCGCGTCGGGTACCGCTTCTCGTCCAATAGTGCTTCGTTCCAACCGCTTCCCTGAATCCATTCTCCCTCTCCACTTCGTTCCACTCTTTCTTCAACGAGTTTAGCGATGTCTGGAATCCTAGTCACTCCTGGGTACCTTAGGTTCAGAATAAAGACGGAGTCTAATCCCGCTTCGGCGAAGTGGCCATGAGAGTCGACGAGACCGGGCGTTACAGTTTTGCCCGCAAGGTCGACTGTCCTGGTGTTCTTGCCTGCCAAGCTCTTGACGGCTTCGTTGTCACCGAGCTTGAGGATTCTTCCGTTTCTAATAGCGACCGCTTCGGTGATCGTGTCCCTTGGGTCGACCGTGATGAGTCTGCCGTTGACTAAGATTAGGTCTGCGACGTCACCGTGCTCTTCTCTCTTCATATTGAAGCATCCACTCCATTGCAAGCATTCCATTAGTGTAATAGCTCTTGTCGGGTTGACTGACAGATGTCTGACCGGTTGACTTGCGCTCCATTCCTCTGGCTTTGTGATATGACTTTTATTTCAGGTCGCAACATCTCAGGACAACGAGGACTATTGTTGCTGGAGGAACTTGGGCTTCGCTCCGAGTTTGGGCCCCCAAAGATGGGGATGCACCAGACTACCGGGGTTATTCTTGAGGTAGCAAGATACTCTACCAACGATGGCCCAGGTATCCGAACAACGGTCTTTTTCAAGGGATGCCCTCTGCATTGTGTGTGGTGTCACAACCCCGAAGGGCAATCTCCTGCCCCTCAACTCGTATTCCGACCGGACAGATGCATCCATTGCTTAAGTTGCATGAAAGTATGTCCACATCATGCTATTGTGCTGATTGATGGCAATCCCATAGTTCTCGGCGATAGATGTGAATTCTCCGGTGAATGTGTTCGGATATGCCAGTCGGGTGCACGGGAAACAGCTGGAAAGGAAATCACTGTCGGCGACTTGATGCAGGAGATAGAGAAGGACACGATCTTCTATGACGAGTCGAGCGGAGGGATCACGTTCTCCGGCGGCGAACCATTCATGCAACCGGTTTTTCTCCAGACCCTTCTAGGACTCTGCAAAGAGAGAAGGATCCACACCGCTGTGGAGACTTGCGGTTTCGTAGATTCTGCAACACTGCTAGGCATTAGCCCCTACGTGGATCTGTATCTCTACGATTTGAAGGTCATAGACGATGGAAAACATCAGAGCCTTACCGGCGTCTCGAATAAAACGATCCTGGAGAACTTGAGAAAGCTATCTCGCTCTCACGGCCACATTACTATTCGCTTTCCGGTCATTCCAGGGGTGAATGATAGCGATCAAGACATCTCACAATTTGGCGAGTTCGTGTCCTCGATGGAAAAGGTAGATGGCGTTGATATTCTGCCTTATCATAGGCTGGGAACGGAGAAGTACAAGAGGCTAGGAGTGAGATACAGAATGGCCGAGATACAGCCGCCTACAAGCGAAGAAATGACGGGAATCGCGGAAACGCTAAGAAGTTTCGGGCTCAGCGTCAGGATCGGAGGGTAAGATCCGTGAATGAGAGGGTGAGAAAACTCAGGCAAGCGAGTCTGGACACGAAGCCGTGGATCTCCACAGAGAGAGCGGAAATGATGACCGAATTCTACAAACACTCCACGGAGATGTCCGCCCCTTTCCGTAGGGCTTTGGCTTTCAAGTACCTGATGGAAAACAAGCCCATCTGCATCGGAGATGGGGAGCTGATCGTCGGAGAAAGAGGCCCTGCGCCAAAGGCTACTGCGACTTACCCGGAGTTGTGCTGCCACAGCCTTCAGGATCTGCAGATCCTTAACGACCGTAAGAAGATCTCTTTTGCAGTTGACGATCAGACGCGTAGGAGTTACCAGGACAAGATTATCCCGTTCTGGCGAGGGCGGTCGATGCGTGACATTATCTTCGCCGAAATGTCGGACGAGTGGAGGGCCGCCTACGGGGCTGGAGTTTACACGGAATTCATGGAGCAACGAGCTCCGGGCCACACCGTCGTGGATGACAAGATCTACCGCAAGGGATTCCTCGACTTCAAGGCTGATATTGAGGCGAGCTTGCGCAGGCTAGACTATCATAACGACCCGGAAGCCTACAACAAACAGAAAGAACTCGAGGCCATGTCGATCTGTTGTGACGCCATCATCAGATTCGCTGAGCGACACGCGGAGAAAGCACGGAAGATGGCTCAGCATGAAGCCGACCCACGACGAAAGGCCGAGTTGGAGAGGATAGCGGAGGTCTGCTCTCATGTCCCCGTGCATGCGCCGCGAGACTTCTGGGAGGCACTGCAGGCCTACTGGTTTGCTCACCTAGGTGTTGTCACTGAGCTGAATACTTGGGACTCGTTTTGCCCTGGTCATCTCGACCAGCATCTCTACCCGTTCTACAAGAAGGGTCTGGAAGACGGGTCGTTGACCCGCGAAAAAGCGGAAGAGCTGTTGCAGTGCTTCTGGATCAAGTTCAACAATCAGCCGGCTCCGCCGAAGGTCGGAGTGACGGCTGAGGAAAGCGCCACGTACACCGATTTTGCCAACATCAACGTCGGCGGACTTCGCCCGGATGGCTCCGACGGTGTCAATGAGGTTAGTTACTTGCTGTTGGACGTAATTGATGAGATGAGGCTTACGCAACCCTCGTCTAACATCCAACTCAGCAAGAAAAGCCCTGACCGCTTCCTGAAGAGAGCATGCGAAATCATCCGAAAAGGCTGGGGGCAACCATCCATCTTCAACGCTGACTTAGTCGTGGACGAGCTGGTTCGTCAAGGAAAATCAATTGAGGATGCCCGATCAGGCGGGACGAGCGGCTGCGTGGAGACAGGCTGCTTTGGAAAGGAAGCCTACATACTCACAGGGTACATGAATCTGCCAAAGATGCTGGAGATCACACTCAACAACGGAATCGATCCCCGCACTGGCAAGAAGATTGGTTTGGAGACAGGAGATCCTAGGCAATTCATATCATTTGAGGAGCTGTTTGATGCCTTCACAAGGCAGCTCAAGCACTTAATTGACATCAAGATCAAGGGGAACAACATCATCGAGAGATTGTTCGCCACCCACATGCCAGCGCCCTTTCTTTCCGTATTGATCGACGATTGCATACGGTCCGGTAAGGATTACAACGACGGCGGGCCAAGGTACAATACGAACTACATAATGGGTGTCGGAATCGGCACCCTGACAGACACCCTAGCCGCGATCAAATATCATATCTTCGACGAAAAGAGTCTGACCATGGAACAGTTGCTTGTCTCGCTGAAAGAGAATTTCCAAGGGCACGAAAGAATTCGTCAGATGCTGTGGAATAGGACACCGAAGTACGGGAACGACGGCGAGTACGCGGACTCGTTGTTGAGAGCGTCATCTGATGCCTTCCATAGAGCAGTAACTGGGCGTAAGAATACGAAAGGCGGATTCTACGCGGTCAACTATCTTTCCACAACATGTCACATCTATTTTGGCTCAGTCCTAGGAGCAACTCCTGATGGGAGAAGAGCTCAGGAACCAGTGTCTGAAGGTGTCTCGCCAGTACAAGGCGCGGACAGGCATGGACCCACCGCGGTGATAAAGTCAGTCGCCAAGATGGATCAGGTCCGCACTGGTGGAACACTCCTCAACCAGAAATTCTCTCCCTCGCTCTTGGAAGGCGAAGAGGGTATCGGCAACTTCGCACATCTTGTGCGATCCTACTTCAAGTTGGACGGCCACCACATTCAATTGAATGTCGTAACAGTCGACACTCTTCGCGCAGCACAAGCTAACCCGGAGAAATACAGGGACCTCATCGTCCGGGTGGCTGGCTACAGTGATTACTTCTGTGATCTTGGCAAGGTCCTGCAAGATGAGATCATTGCACGGACAGAACACAAGATCTTCTAGCAGGATGTAGCAAGTCGTCCCAGTTCATCATTGGACCTGGGCGAAGGCCCAAGCTCAGCACGAAAGTGAAATGGCATGCTCAGAACCATCCGAGAGTCAGTGCTACCTACCAGTACAGTACTCTCCATCAACCATGGGTAGGTGCCACTGGTCCTATCACGCCAAATCCAGGTCGGCGTTAATCGTCAGCTCTAGCATCAAGGATTATATTGGCCGCGGTCGCTAGCCCGATTCTTCGTGATATCCCTTGTATGGGTACATGGGCAAAATCTTGCGGGTGGACCTTACAAGGCAACAGGCCGAAGATGAAGCGCTTCCTGAAGATGTAGCGAGGAAGTACATCGGAGGCAGAGGTCTTGGTGCAAAGATCCTTTTCGAGGAGCTCAAGCCAGGCGTGGATCCGCTTGGACCGGAGAACAAGATAGTGATCGCTACAGGCGTAATGCCCGGCATACCATTCGCCGGAAACTCTCGGTTCGCTGTTTGTGCGAAGTCTCCACTGGGGTACGCATGGGGCGAGTCCCTATGCGGCGGCTATATGGCGCCGAAGATTAAGCAGGCTGGTTTCGATGCGATCATAGTCGAAGGAGCGGCGAAGTCTCCGGTCTGGTTGTGCGTAAACGAAGGCAAGGCCGAGCTGAGGGACGCATCCAAGTACTGGGGCAAGTTTACAGCAGACACTGAGAAGGGTATCAAGAAGGAGCTTGGTGACACAGATCGCCGACAGACTAGCGTTGCCTCTATCGGCCCTGCTGGTGAGAAGCTTGTGCGGTTTGCAGCTATCATCAATGATTTGCGGGAGGCGTGCGGCCGATCCGGCATGGGCGCTGTCATGGGGTCCAAGAAGCTGAAGGCTTGGGCCTGTAAGGGCAACCTGAAGCCGAGAATCTATGATGAGAAGAAGCTGAATGATTATGTAAGGCAATGCGTGGCAGAGGTCAAGAAAGGCCCCTACATTCCAAGCCTTCACGACTTTGGAACCGCGGGCGATACAGATGACCTGAATCTTTCCGGAAGGCTCCCCACGAAGAATTTCCAGCGGGGAACCTTTGGGGGGGCCGACAAGATCACGGGCGAAACGCTCGTAAGTAGCGGCTTCCTGGTTGGGAGAGATACATGCTGGGCTTGCTCAACGAATTGCAAACGCGTCGTTGAGGCAAAGGAACCCTACGAGATTCATCGAGAATTCGGAGGGCAAGAGTATGAGACTACTGCGGCCCTGGGATCTTTTTGCCTAAACGACGATATGTACGTCATCGGCAAGGCCAATGAGCTATGCAACCTATACGGCATAGACACCATTTCAGCCGGAGTAGTCATCGCTTTCGCCATGGAAGCGTACGAAAAGGGCCTCATCACGAAGGCCCAGACCCGAGGCCTGGAGATACGGTGGGGTACCCCCGAAGCGATTCTCAAACTTGTTGAGAAGATTGGGAAGCGCGAGGGCATAGGTGACCTATTGGCGGAAGGCGTCTCGCGGGCTGCCAAGAAGATAGGCCGAGGTTCAGAAGAGTTCGCGTTGCATGTGAAGGGTCGGGAGATCCCGATGCACGAGCCACGGGGCAAGAGAAACGTTGGTTTGATGTACGCGGTGGGAGATCGCGGAGCCTGTCACATGGAGTGGGAACACGACGACATGTGGGAGCCTGACACCTCGCTCAGACCTGAGCTGGGCTTGACGCCTGACTATGTGCCGGAACGAGGTTTGCTTGACTACGGGCTTAGCAAAGCGAGAATTGCCAAAATCGCGGCAGATCTATGGTCCATGTGTAATAGCTTAGTTGTCTGCGTCTTCGATATATATCCAGGTGGAGGTCTCGAGCACAACACCCTCCTGGGAATCTTGAACGCAGCAACTGGGTGGAACATGACAATGAAGGAGTACGTGCAGGTTGGTGAGCGAGCCATCGACCTCACTAGGGCCTTCAATGCCAGGGAAGGAGCAACAAGAAGAGACGATCGACTGCCAAAGAGGCTCATGGAGCCTCTCCCAGACGGCCCCTTCGCCGGGGAACCCCTCACCCAAGAGATGCTCGACAGCATGCTCGACAACTATTACGAGCTACGCGGTTGGGACAAGAAGACAGGAATACCGACCAGAACTAAGCTCGAAAGCATAGGCCTCAAGTTCGTAGCAGACGACCTCGAGAAGGTAGGGAACCTACCCGCATAATTACTGCATACGAGGTTTCGGTCCCAGTTCAAGCGGATGGAAACACGTCAAGTTTAGTATCGTCACAGCCAAGACGCTTCGTGGCTCTTGAACGAGCCGAACCTCAAAGAAAGAGGGGCAAGTGGTTCCCCGTCAGGGTAGCTGAATTACTCGGTCTCATTCCACGGTCAGCACTGGCTTGCCCAGCACTTCCATCTTCGGCGTGATCCCAAGACCCGGTCGAGTGCTCGCGGCGATACGGCCGTTGACGCGGCGCGGCGAACCGTCCGCCGTGCTCACGGTAACATAGCTGTTGAAGTCCGTCGTCGTGAAGAGGAACTCGGGCGGCGTGCTATGCGCCAAGTGAGCGACGGTCGCGGTCGCAATGTCCCCGCCCCAGCTGTCTTCGATCGTCATCGCTATGCCGAGCGACACGCACAGGTCGCGCGCCTGACGTGCTTTCGTGAGGCCCCCAAACTTGCTGATCTTGATGTTCACAACATCCATCGCGAGGTCGGCCTTGCCGCGGATCAGCACGTCGATGCCGTCAATTACCTCGTCCAGCACGAATGGATGGTTGGTGTGGCGGCGAACTGATAGGCATTCCTCATAGCTCAAACAAGGTTGTTCGATGTAGATATCCATGTCCTGCACTGCTCGGACGACTCGCATGGCGTCGTGCATCAACCAGCCGGTGTTCGCGTCGGCAACGAGGCGGTCGCCGGGCTGGAGCTGGGCTGAGACAGCGCGGATGCGTTCAATGTCCACTTCCGGGTCCCCGCCGACCTTGAGTTGGAAGCGCCGATAACCCTCCGCGCGATAGTCTGCCACACGGCTTGCCATCGCCTCAGGTGACTCTTGCGAGATGGCGCGATAGAGAGTCAAATCTTCGCCGTAGCGCCCGCCGAGCAACACACACACCGGCTGCCCGGTCACTTGGCCAAGGATGTCCCAGCACGCGATGTCGACGCCGGACTTGACGTATGCGTGTCCCTTGAGCACGGTGTCCATTCGGTGGTTGAGGCGGCTTAGTTCGAGAGGATCTTCGCCCAATAGGTGTGGCCCCATTTCGGCGATGCCGGCACGTACGCCTTTCGGGTAGGACGGGAGGTAAAACGGCCCAAGCGGGCACACCTCACCGTAGCCAAAGATGCCGGTATCTGTCTCGACGCCCACAATCGTGCTGTCGAACACACTGACCGACTTGCCGCCAGACCATTTGTAGCTACCTTCGTGTAGAGGAAGATCGACCTGCCATGCTAGGATTCTCTTGATTCTCACGCCAAGTTGCATCCTGGGGAAAGTGCTGTCTGTCCCCCTTTCCTTGTTTCTAGCAACGAAGAGACCTTGCCTATCGCGGCCCGGGGTACTCTGCCTCACACTGGAAGTGCCCTCATATCAATCTATTAGACTTTCTGAGAGAACCTATTCCGCCTCAGGCGATTTGGTGAGATCAGCCCAAGCGCATTGAGCAGAGTCTTACGGAATCGTTGGGCTACGGAGATGCTGATCTCGCAAATGAAACCGGCCAGCAACCTAGGAGACAGCTGCGTTCGGAAGGTTGGCCGAGTTCTGGTAGCGAAGATTGAATGAGCTTGACAGTCTCGGAATTGGCCATTATTTGGGTGTGAAGGGACTTGGTTTCTTGTCCTCTCGCACTCCGGCAACCATCTTTCGGTCCTTCCGCCCCTGAGTCAGCTACTTTGGCGGCGGTGTTTTGATGGCTGCATTATATTGCGTCCCAGATCAGATTCTCTCCTTCAGAAAAGAGTGATTTCGGGTAGAACGGTCAGAGACAGCATGTCACTCGGTCATGCTTGATAATAGGAACCCCATCGCATACGGAGGCACCATTGTGGCTTGTCGGATTGACTGGCTGATGCACCAAATCCAGTATTCGACGCTAAGGGGGGTTCTTGGCAATCGACCGATATATCTGTGGGATCTTGTGACTCTCATGTTGGCTCTTGCGGATCTTGCCAGAGTCTTCCGTTCAGACTCCCCATAGGTTGACAGACTTGCCAACTCGTCGCTTCTGTGCAAGTTTGTATGCCCTCAAAGCCGTTGAAACATCCATCACGGCTGTACCTACCGATTTGAAGATGGTGATCTCCTCAGGTGATTCCCTTCCGGGCTTTTTGCCGGCCACGATGGTTCCGATGTCGCTGTAGATATCCCCCTCTTTGAGTAACCCTTTGGAGATTGGGTACGCTATGTCACCGACGTTCATAGCGTCCATGTGTCCAGAACTATCTTGGAGGCCTTCGCAATAACGTTCTCGTCGAGTTCTCTTGCATCGGGTGAATGTGATCCGATTCCTGTGATGTGGCAACCGTCCACTACCCAGTCTCCCTTAATGATTGGGTCTGACGAGGTCGTCGCCGTAACCACGATGTCTGAATGGCGCACCGCTTCCTCCAAGCTATCTGTCCTAACGACTTCTACGTCGATGCGTTTCCGCATCTCACCTACATACTGTTCACACCTCTTTCCATCAACATCGAAGGCGAATACCTTCTTTATTTGTCGTACTTCGCATAGCGCTGTCATTTGGCTGCGTCCCTGCATACCTGTCCCGATGATTGTAGCCGTGGATGAGTCTTCTCGAGATAGATACTTGGCTGCAACAGCGCCTGCTGCGCCCGTGCGCATTGCAGTTATGTATGTGCCGTCAAGGATCGCCATTGGAACGCCGGTTTTCGGATCCTTCAAGATGATTGTTCCGATAACGGTCGGCAAGTTGAACTTGGAATTCTCTGAGTGAATAGTCACCAACTTTGTGCCGAGGGCGTCCATACCGGTCAAGTAGGCCGGCATTACCAGCATGTTTGCATTGTAACGTTCCATATCTACTCTAATTCTGGGGGGGACTATCGCGGTGTTTAATCCGAGCTCTCTGTATGAATCCTCCACCCCCTTGATGACTTCTTTTGGAGAAAGGATCCTTTCTATTTCTTTGCGGGTCAGCAGCAGAGCGGACCCAGTCCTGTCACTCTTCATGGTCTAACAACCTGGACAGTTGCTCCGCTGTCCCAAGCCTAGTGCTGTCTCATTGCCTATGATTCGACTAGATCATCCCAGTGGTTTTCCAAAGCTGTTCAAGATCGATTTGAGCTCTTCGACCTGTTTCTCCTCGGGCGGTAGCGTCGGTCTTCTTGGTTTTCCTCCAGTCTTCCCCAGCAAGTCGAGCCCTGCCTTGGATAGTCCTGCGAACATGCCGGTGTCTTCAAGTAGGTTGCAGAGCGGTAAGATCCTATTGTACAACTTCCTAGCCTGCTCGATGTCCCTTTTCACAACAGCTAGATTGTACAGATCTGCGCACTCTCTGGGAAGGATGTTTGCCGCGACACATATCCACCCTTTGGCACCCATGACAAAGGATTCAAGCGCTAGGTTGTCTGTCCCACAGAACACAGTGAGTTTGTCATTTGTCAGCGTGCGTATCTTCCAGATTCTGGTCATGTCACCGCTGCTCTCTTTGACGTGGGTCACGTTGCGAAGTTCTGACAATCTCGCGATCAGGTCCGGTTTCATGTCCACCTTGCTTGTAAATGGATTGTTGTACATCATTATCGGTATGTTGACGGACTTCGAGACGACGGAGTAGTGTTCGTAGACTGCGTTCTCACTGGGCAGACTGTAGAATGGCGGCACTATGAGCAGGCCATCGACTCCAGCGTTCTCTGCATATTGCGACATTTCGACGGTGTATCTGGTTGAGCAGTGGGCTGTCCCTGCAAGTAGGGGGACTCTGCCGTTGACTTTGTCAACTGCGACTTTGATTATCTTCTTGAGCTCCTCTGGATGCAGTGTCGCGAACTCTCCTGTGCTTCCGCCTACGACAAGACCGTGAACCCCGTTTTCGATGTAGTAGTCGATGTTCGACTTGAACCCGTCAACCTCCACCTCTTCGTCGTTCTTGAACGGCGTCACCATAACGCAACAAGTGCCTTCTATCCTCTTCAATAACGATCCCAGAAGTCGGGCCTTTGATATCCATATAAGGCTTTGGCACCCTCTGCTGTGTTGCACAACTGGTTTCTGATGAGTCTTTTCTCTAGGTGATTTGTTCTTCG
>Ga0315289_10007937_pt1 | contig 15382 bp, 13 predicted proteins | sample YL17G11_40_MG_FD_203452 | JGI IMG/M metagenome (GOLD analysis project Ga0315289, IMG submission 203452) | Sediment microbial communities from Yellowstone Lake, YNP, Wyoming, USA - YL17G11_40 | ecosystem: Environmental > Aquatic > Freshwater > Lake > Sediment | place: USA: Wyoming | collected... | reverse complement strand
TGGCCCTGATCTTGCCGGCATGCGCACCGGCGAAACCTCCTGCGCCTCCGCCCACGCCGCCAGCACCACCTCCGGCACCACCCGCAGCGGCAGCAGATCAGAAATATACCAACGCAGACTACGGTTTTACAATAACCTATCCGGGCACCTGGAAATCTACACCTTCGGCCGTACCGACCACAGTATTTTTTGCCCAGGGCCCTGGCGGTGCTTTTGATGATTTTGTACAGGTAAACATAAGACCCGGCACGGATTTCAAACAGGCAGCTATTGATTGGGCCACCGAGCAGGTAACGGCCAAGAAGATTGATGCCAAGCCAACAGTCATCGCTGAGAAAGACGTGAAAATCGGTGGTATGGATGGCAAACAGGTTACCCTTGAAGTGGATGCCATCATCATGAAGCTGGGCTCCATCTATTACGGCTTTGTCAAGGATGGCAAGGTTGTCATGATCAACGTTGCAGGCGTAATAAAGCCAAATGTTGACAAGTATGCGGTATGGCAGAAGATACTGGATGGTATCACCTGGGGTGGCGCTGCTGCACCAGTTCCCGCAGCACCGCCGGCTGCTGAAAAGAAACTTTCCTTTGAAGCTGAAACTTATACCAGCGATCTTGGATTTTCCTTTAAGTATCCAAAAGCCTGGAAAAAAGCAGCAAATCCTTATGGGACGGCAGTCTTCTACGCTAATGATGGCGCCACGCCACTACCTGACCTGGTATTTGTTGATGTCCGCCCGACTGCGAGCGTAAAGGAAGCCGCTGTTGCTGCACTGAGTGACTTTATTTTAGCCAAAGGTGTATCTGCAACCCCAAGTGTAGAATCCGAGAAAGCAATTACATTAGCGGACGGAAAAACTGCTGCTACCGAGATTGTACTGGCCGCATCAGTTCTTTTCATGAGCAAGAAAGGCATTGCCGTCGGGGCTATAAAAGATGGGAAAGCCTATGTAGTTGTTGCCGGTGTCGATCCGGGTAAACTCGATATGTTTAAGGAAATCGCAGAGTCCCTGGCATTCAAATAGGCTTTAGATAAGTTGCTTTAAAAAGGGGTTCATTTTCAAATGAACCCCTTTCCTTTTTCATATTCAAATTGTTCTTAAATCTGAGGGAGTACCTATTTCCTGAACTGACCCAGTCGATCCAGTGTGTCGCTGATGTCAAACTCGGTGCCGTACTCCAGTTCAAGACTCTTGTCCAGTGCCATGCTTTCATTGGTATTATAGAGTTGCTTATAGGCGGCCACGGATTGCTGGCTATTAGCCACAATCTTCTTAGCCACTACTTGAAGGGTTTCCTCTAGCTTCTCTAATGGTACAGCTATATTCACAAGGCCGATGCGTTCAGCTTCTTTGCCTGTGACGGAGTCGGCCGTATATGAAAGTTCCCTGGCCTTGATGAAACCGACCCTGCGCGGCAGCCTGGCGCTCATGCCCCACGTCGGCCTCAACCCCCACTTGGCGTGGGTGTCACCGATTTTTGCTTCCTCTGACGCGATAACAAGGTCGCAACCCAGCATGATCTCCAGCCCGCCCGTGAAGCAGTAGCCGTTGACCAGCGCGATCACCGCCTTGGGGACCGTCCTGATAGCATTTATCAGTTCCCTCGCAGGCTTATCAAGGATGTCGCCCACCTTGCCCCTGTCCAGCGTGCCGGATCCCAGTGCTTTTAGATCTACCCCCGCGCAGAAAGCCTTGCCCGCACCCGTGAGTACGATCACCTGCACCTCAGTGTCCTTTCCAGCTTCCAGCACGGCTGCCTTGAGCTCGCCCAGCATGGCCGGGGTGATAGCGTTCATCGCCTGCGGGCGGTTGATGGTTATCCTGCCTATGCCCCCCTCTTTATGGTAGATAATAGTTTCATATATCATCGCTCACTCCTTTTTTCTCTTAGTTTAACCTGCGACAATGGATATTATATACGAAACCACGCTTGATATACGTCGCGACCGCTTATTGACACTTCAAATTGCATATTGAATAATAAGCGGCAATATTCTGGTAAATATAAGGTGAATGGAGGTACCAGATGACCCATCTTCCCGCACCTGATCTGAAGCACCTGTTCGAGCCGCGGTCCGTGGCCATAGTGGGTGCCTCGAAGGACGAATGGAAGTCCGGAGGCATGTTCATAAACAGCATGCTCAAGGACGGCTACCAGGGGAAGATTTACCCCATCAACAGGAAAGAATCGGAGATCATGGGGCTCAAGTGTTATCCCAACGTCGGCGAGATACCTTACGAGGTTGACCTGGTGGTGCTGGCCATACCGGCGCAGGCGATAATAACGGCGATGGAAGACTGCGTCCGCAGGAGCGTGAAATTTGCAGTAGTTCATGCGGTGGGCTTCAGCGAGCTGGGTGAGGAAGGCAAGGAGCTTGAGAAGAAGATGGTCGGTATTGCCCGTAAGGGCGGCGTCAGGATAGTCGGTCCCAACTGCATGGGCATATTCACATCTCGCGGACGGGTCAATACCGTTGTACCCTATGCCAGGCTGCCCCTTGATCCCGGCGGTGTGGCTTTCGTCGGTCAGAGCGGCTGGGCCAGCGAGACGATGCTGCGGTTGGGCAGTGCCAGGGGCCTGCGCTTCAGCGGCATCATCAGCATCGGCAACCAGAGCGACCTGACCGTGCAAGATTTCATCGAATACTGGGGCAGCGACCCCAATACAAAAGTTATCGCAGCCTATATCGAAGGCCTTAAGAACCCGGACCGCTTCGTAAAGCTGGCGAAGGAGATATCGCCGCACAAGCCCATCATTATCTGGAAGGGTGGCAGCTCCGAGATGGGCGCAAAGGCAGCGGCCTCGCATACAGGGTCGCTTGCCGGCAGCTACGAAGTTTTCCAGGCAATGTGCAGGCAGACCGGCATCATACCTGCCTACGGTATGGAGGATATGATCGATCTAGCTGTGGCTTTCAGTTGTCCCGTATTGCCGCCGGACAATGAGATCGGCCTGCTGATCGAGGCAGGCGGAGGCGCCGTGGCATCTTCCGATGCCTGTGCCAGGGAAGGATTGAAAATTTCGCCATTTCCTGCTGACATACAACATAGGCTAACCGGATATCTCAAAGAAAAAGTCCCGCCTTCGAGCAACCGTAAAAATCCCGTAGATCTCGTCTGGGCGCCTATAAACGATTCACCGAAGATATTCGCTGAATGCCTGGAAATTATCATGCCTGCCGTGGATGTCTGCCTGGTGATCACCTATGCCTTTCTGCAGAACGAATGGTTTCGCTCCCGGATAGTGGAACTCAGCGAACGCCTCGGGAAGCCCATCGTGCTCATACCCGGCAATCCACCCGACCAGATGACGGGCATGGAGCTTGCCGCCAGGGATGGCATTCCATCTTATATCATGCCCGAGAACGCCATCAGATGCATCGGCGCAATGGTGAGAAGGGCGCGGTATTTGAAGAACAGGAAATAGCAGGCACGTAGTTGAGAGCTCACTTATACCATGTCATTGCGAACGGAGGGAAGCAATCCCCTGATCGAAGGACCTTGCTTAGAGTCCAGAGATTGCTTTATCACTGCGTTCCTTGCAATGACGTGAAATTACCTGCACTGACAATTGATTGACAACTATTTCTCGAATTGGCAAAATCAACAGAATAATAAGGAGGTTAGTATGGATGGTTTGACAGCAATGTGGATAGTCATCTATGTACTGGTACCTGTGCTGGTGATATACCTCTGCCAGCGGTATCCCATCCTGGATAAGATAAGCGCCGTCATGCTCTGCTATGCCGTAGGCATCGTTGCAGGCAACATGGGCTTCCTTTCCGGGGGACACGTCAACATTGTTCCCCAGGGCTTCTCCGGGGTGCAGGAATATTTCTTTGTCATAACCATAGCGCTGGCGCTGCCCCTCATCTTTTTTTCCATCGACATCCGGCGCTGGTTCGGGGTAGCCGGCAAGGCCGTGCTATCCTTTGGACTGGAGATCGTCGCCGTTGTCATCGCGGCCGCGACGGGATACCTCATATTCAGGGATATGGTGGGAGGAGAGACCTGGAAGGTGGCGGGCATGCTTATAGGCGTCTATACCGGCGGCACGGTCAACCTGGGCGCCATCGGCACGGCGCTTGATACAGACAAGACCGTACTGGCGGCTACACAAATATCGGATGTAGTGGTGAGCCTGGTGTACCTGCTCCTCGTGCTCACCGTGCTGCAGCATATACTGCTTAAGTTTCTGCCTGCATTCAAGCGGGCTGCCGCTGACGGAAGCGAGGAGGAAATACAGGACTATAACTCTTATGCCGGTTTTTTCAACCGCGGCCACCTTTTACCGCTCGCGGGTGCATTGGCGCTTTCTATTGCCATACTTGCCGTGGGAGTAGGACTGACTTTCATTTTCCCCAAAGATACCGCGCTGGTAGTGGCGGTCCTGGCAGTCAGCACGCTCGGCATCGCATTTTCCTTTGTCCCGCGGATAAGGAAAATTCCCATGACTTACCAGCTCGGACAGTACTTCATCCTTATATTCTGTCTGGTGGTAAGTTCCATGTCAGACCTCAGCAGGCTTTTCGGCACGACGCTGCCGCTTCTGGCTATGGTAGGATGGGCAGTGTTCATCTCCCTGGGCATACATATCTTCCTCGCCTGGATTTTCAAGATAGATGCGGATACCGTGATCATCACGTCGGTGGCGGGGATATACTCTCCGCCGTTCGTGCCCATGGTTGCACGGGTGCTGAAAAACAAGGATATTGTCGTCTCCGGTGTGGTCACCGGCATCATCGGGTGGGTCGTCGGCACGTACCTGGGCATAGCCGTGGCCTACATCCTCCGCGGGTTATAAGCCATAAAGACATCCGCACAAGTGCGGTTTTCCCAGCCGCGGCATGAGGGATTAATGGAGAAATGGAGGCAACATGGGTAGAATCGAGTTTCCTCAAAAAGGCCTACCTGCCGGAGAGCTAAAAGAAGCGCTGCAGGTTCTGAAGGCGAATGATATGGACTGGCGCAATGCGCGCGCCTTCAGCATGGTCTTCAGGGCGGGCGAAGACGTATCTGAGTTGGTCGAAGCTGCCCTGGGCATGTATGTTTTCGAGAATGGGCTCAGCCCCTTTGCCTTTCCCAGCCTGCTGCGCATGGAGACGGAGGTCGTCGCCATGACCGCCGACCTGCTCAATGGGGGAGAAGGGGCGGTGGGGAACATGACCTCGGGCGGTACCGAGAGCATCACAATGGCGGTCAAGGCTGCCAGAGATTATGCCCGGGATAAGAGGCCTCAGGTAAGGGAACCGGAACTGGTCATGCCGCGTTCGGCGCACCCCGCCTTCAATAAGGCGGCACATTACCTCGGGCTTAAGGCGGTCGTCACGCCGACGAGCGAATCTTCGGAGGTAGATTTAAAGGCCTACCGCAAGGCATTTACTGAAAACACCGTCTTTGCTGTTGGCTCGGCCTTCTCCTATCCACACGGCATCATCGACCCGATAGCAGAAATGGCTGCCATCGCCGCAGAAAAGAGTATATGGTTCCACGTGGATTCCTGCGTGGGAGGCTTTATCCTGCCATTCCTGGAAAAGCTGGGGCAGCAGATACAGCCTTTCGATTTCCGGGTGAAAGGCGTCATGTCCATGTCAGCCGATATCCACAAATACGGCTATGTTTCTAAGGGGGCCTCGGTGGTGCTTTACAGGGACGCGGGACTGAGAAAATACCAGCTCTTCGCCTACGCGGACTGGCCCGGCGGTGTCTATGCCACGCCCTGTATTTCGGGTGCGCGCCCGGGCGGGCCCATAGCAGCCAGCTGGGCGATGATGAGGTATTTAGGCTGGGAAGGCTATATGCGACTGGCTAAAGATGCCATGGAGGCGACGGGCATGCTTATAGAAGGCATAAAGCGCATACCGGGCCTGTACATAATCGGCAATCCGCCGGCAACGACTTTTGCCGTCGGCAGCGGGTCGCTTAATATTTACGCGCTGGGTGAGAAGATGAAGCTGCGGGGCTGGCATGTCGACAGTCAGCACCTGCCGCCCTGCCTGCATTTTACCGTATCGCCAATGCATCTCAGGGTTGTACAACCATTCCTCGCGGACCTGCGTGGCGCGGCGGTGGAAGTATCTATGATGAAGCCGGAGGACATTTCCGGTGATGCCGCCGTATACGGGATGATCGGCTCAATGCCTGACCGTGCGCAGGCTAAAGAGTTTGCGGTACAGTATATAAATGACCTTTACCGTGCCAGGTAGGTTTTGCCTTTGCCTGCTGAAGGGATAAAGATCGTACTGCTGGCGCTGGCGCTTGTTCTCGCCCATTCGGTGGAAACCACGCTCGGCTTCGGCGCTACTATCATCGCCCTGGCGCTGGGCCTGTTCCTCTTCCCTCTGCAGATGCTGCTGCCGGTTTTGGTGACAATCGGTATATTGCAGAGCACCTGGCTGGCTGCCATGTGGATTGGCGGCCAGGCAAATGTTCAATCGCTGGAGCTGGCAGCGCTGGTGCTGCCCGGGTTTATCGAGGGGGTGGCCATTGGAAGCTTGATAAAGGTAAGGGCGACGGCTTTCAAAACGATGACCTGAGCGGTGCTATTCATCGTGGGGTTGGTGCAATTGCTGCGGGCATTGCAGGGGATGTTAAACTGAGACTGGAGGGATTCATATGAGAGAAATAACCAATGCCGGACCGCTGTTGGATAAGCAGGGCAACCTCACCGCGTATGGCTGGGCACGCCAGCCTTTATTAGATACTAACCTGGAAAACGTGCGGATTTATCCCCTGAGGTTCCTGCAACCGCTTCGCATCAAGCGCTGGCAGTATTACGGCATCACCAGTCCGACCCATTTCTTTTCCTTCACGCTGAGCCATATCGGTTATATATCTTCCATCTTTGCCTATTTGCTGGAATTCGCCACCGGTAAATACCACGAGGAAACGCTGGCCGTTCCCTTTGGCAGTGGTGTGGTACTCCCGCGCAACAGCACCGGCGGTGACTGCCATTATACGAAAGGTGATCTGCACCTCGATTTCTATGTAAAAAGCGATAACCTGCGTGTGCTGGATATCAATTGGCCCGGCTTCAACGGAGCAGGTCTGAAAGCAAATGTCAGGATTACCAAAAAAGAAGGGCACGAATCGGTGGTCAACGTATTCCCCTATGAAAACAGGCGTTTTTTCTACACGCGCAAGGTGAACTGTATGCCTGCGGAGGGCGCTATCGAATACGGGCAGACATACGGGTTGAAGCCTGAGAATTGTCTTTGCACGCTGGATTGGGGGGCGGGCGTCTGGCCTTACCGCTCGTTCTGGATATGGGGCAGCCTGTCTCAATTCCTGCCGGACGGCAGAACTCTCGGCCTGAACCTGGGCGGTGGCATCGGCAATAATGCTGAGGTCACCGATAACGCCATCATATTGAATGGCAAAGTCCACAAGCTGGGCTTGGTCGATTTCAAATATGACACCACAGATTTCAAAAAACCGTGGCAGATGACCACAGCGGACGGGCGACTGTCGCTGGAATTCAAACCATTCTTCGAGCGGGAGGCGAAAACAGATTTCAAAATCCTTTCAAGCGAAGTGCACCAGATGTTCGGCCGCTACAGCGGCGTACTGGTAACTGACGAAGGTGAGAAGATCGAGATAAGCGATTTAATCGGCTGGGCCGAAGAGCATCACGCGAAGTGGTAAGGTTAGCCTTGTAACAAAGCTACAAACTCAGCAACTGTTAAGCCAGCATTGCGGATGAGGCCTCTGAGTGTACCGCGGCGGATTTCCTTGTGATCTGGGATAGAAAGGATTGCCGGGTTGCCTGCTTTGGTCAGAATGATATGGCTTCCTTGTTGCCGTTCTGGTTTCCAACCAGCTTTTTAAAAACTTCAATAGCTTCTTTACCTGAAACAACAGGCAGTGGCGGCACTAAACGGCTACCCCTGTTGGCAACTCCACTTCGCGGGTCTCAATGACAAGAGGCAATCCGTCTTCAGCCCTCGCCTTGAGTATCTGCCGTATTTCTTCCATTACTATCTCGGGCGTTTCCTTAGGTGCGTATTTGCCTTTATCCCTGAGGAGTTCAATAACCAGTAGGATCGCCCCTTTAATATTGGTTAAAGATTCGTCTATCGTGTTTCCCTGACTATGGCAGCCTATCAAAGCCGGGCAATGAATGGAATAGCCTCCGTCCGCCTCCGGTTCTAAAATTACCGTGTACTTAAGTCCCGTATGTTTACTCATTTTTACCTGTTAGTTATTAATATATTCATTATAATTTACTTATCCCAATTATACAGCATTTTTGCACTTGCTTCTTATAACGGTGGGTACACTTAAATAGGGTAAGGTTATATTCAACAAGTACTAAGATACTTTTTATCAGATAGTCTAGTGGAGTGTCTCTAACACTTCGTTAGCTCGCTTAACCTTAGAAAGAATATTTTGTACAGAAGCTGTCCAAATGAAAGGTTTTGGTGCGGCATTACTGTCATCAAGATACTCCATAATAGCCGAGATTAGGTCGGGGACGCTTTTAAAGACACCGCGGCGTATCCGTTTTTCAGTTATTTTACGAAACCAGCACTCTACCAGATTCAGCCATGATGCTGAGGTAGGAGTGAAATGCATATGAAAGCGCGGATGCTTAGCCAGCCAGGCGGTGACCTCGGGGTGGCTATGTGTGCCGTAGTTTTCGACGATCATATGAATATCTAATCCATTACGAGTATGACGGTTGATAGTGCGCAGGAATCTCAGGAACTCCTGATGGCGATGACGTGGCAGGCATTGGCCAATTATTTTTCCGTCCAAAGTATTTAATGCAGCGAACAGAGTCGTGGTCCCATTGCGCTTATAGTCGTGAGTCATGGTTCCTGCTCGGCCTTGTTTCATCGGCAAACCAGGTTGGGTGCGATCGAGAGCTTGAATTTGACTTTTCTCATCCACGCTCAACACAAGGGCATGTTCTGGAGGATTAAGATACAGTCCGACTATGTCTTGGAGCTTCTCAACAAAATGTGGGTCGCGACTTAGCTTAAAAGTACGAAACCGGTGCGGCTTTAGTCCATGGGCTTTCCATATGCGCTGAACACTGGCCGGACTCAGCCCTACCGCTGCTGCCAGGCCTCTCGTGCTCCAATGCGTGGCATGGACTGGTTTCTCCCCAATCGTCCGTTCTACAACCTCGCGCACCTTAGTTTCCTCAATACGCCGCTTGCGCCCTGGTCGACTTCGGTCTTTGAGCAGGCCAGCCATTCCTGTTTCCTCATAGCGATCACGCCACCTGGTGATTGTTGGAGTAGTCGTGCCCAATTGCTGCATGATAACACCTGTGGGTACACTATCGGCGCTCAGCAATACAATGCGCGCCCTAAGAGCCACCTTTTGCGGTGTGTTTCGATTCCGTATCAATTGATCCAACTGCAGCCTGTCACGGTCACTTATAAATATTCGTTTACTGGTTCTCATGGCCACCAGTATATCATAACTAACGATATATAGGAAGCACTAGGCTAGCTATCTCCCTTCTCCTTCCCAAAACCCTCTTCCTTTAATTTGTCCATAAGCCTTGCGGCGCGTGGGAAGCCGATCTGTAGCTTGCGCTGCAGGTAAGAGGCGGAGATTTCTTTTGATTCAAGGGCAAGCTGGCGGGCTTTGTCCAGAAGCTCGTCCTCTGCGGGTTTTTTGCCTTCGAGTGATGCCTGCGCCATGTCCTCGAACTTGACCGCTGCGGTATCTGCCCGGCGCTGGTTGCCCCAGAAGTTGACCAGCCGCTCTATCTCGGAATCGGAGACCATGGTGCCCTGCAGGCGCTTGGGCTTGGATACATCCTGCGGCATATAGAGCATATCGCCGCGGCCCAGCAGCTTCTCGGCGCCGGCGGAATCGAGTATGGTGCGCGAGTCCACCTGCGAGATAAGAGCAAAGCTGATGCGGGTGGGGAAATTGGCCTTGATCAGGCCGGTGACAACGTCCACCGAAGGCCGCTGTGTGGCGACTATGAGATGGATGCCCGTAGCGCGGGCGAGCTGTGCCAGGCGGCAGAGCGTGCGTTCGACCTCGTCGAAGGCGGTCATCATGAGGTCGGCAAGCTCGTCTATGACGATAACGATATAGGGCATGCAGTCGGCCGGCTGGCGGTTTTTGTTGTATTCCTCGATATTGCGGGTCTTGGCTGCCGAAAACCTCCGGTAACGGATATCCATTTCCGCGTTGAGCCAGCGCAGTGCCATAATGGCTCTATCAGTATCCACCACCACGGGTGAAATGAGGTGCGGTATGGAGTTGTAGTTGACCAGCTCCACGCGTTTGGGATCGATCATGATGAATTTGACCGAATCGGGCGTGTTATTCATCATGAGGCAGCAATTGACGGAGTTAAGGCAAACGCTCTTGCCGCTGCCTGTGGCGCCGGCGATCAGCAGGTGCGGCATCTTTGCCAAATCGGCAACTACGGTCTCACCCCCGGCCCCCTTGCCCAGGGCTATGGCCAGCCTGGATTTGGCAAGCGTCTTCTGGAAAGCGGTGCTCTCCATGACGCCGCGCAGGCCTACAGAGCCGAAGGTAGTATTGGGCACTTCTATGCCGACTACAGATTTGCCGGGAACGGGTGCCTCTATCCTGATGCTGGGAGCGGCGAGCGCGAGGGCAAGGTCGTTGGCCAGAGAGTTGATGCGCTCCACTTTGATCCTGGTGCGGGCCACTTCCTCCTGCCTGACCACTGTGGTGCCGTCCCTGTCTTTTTCACGGATCTCTTTAAACTTGCGGTCCCAGCCGGGCTCGACGCCGAACTGGGTAACGGTAGGGCCGCGGTTGATCTCCACCACCTTCGCCTCCACACCGTAGCTGGCGAGCGCCTCCTCGATGGTCGCCTTGCGCTTATTGACCTCTTCGTCGGTAATGATGGCCTCGGCGATCTTATCCAGGATGTTTATGTTGGGCAGGTGCCAGCCGCCAACAGTAATGGTGGAGCGCAGCCTGTCCATGACTGCGGTGTCCGTTACGGTAGCAGACTCGGCGGATTGCTCCACGATAACTGGTTCCTCCTCTGACTCTTCTTCTTGAATTGGCAGTACCTTCTTTTTGGGCTGGGACTCCTTCATGACGTCCACGACCTCTCCAGCAAAGCTGGCGGTGCCCTTTGATGTGCGCTTAATGATATTCCAGAACCATTCGGGAGCGACAAGGATAATACCTGCAACGGTGATCCCCACAAGTATAAAAATACCCGCTATAAGCGAGTCGCTAACGATTTCCTTTCCTATAACGCCGCCGAGAGAAGCTTGCGAAAAAATGCCCGTTCCCGGTGTGAAGTAGGACAGCAGCCCCCACAAAGCTATGGCAAATGCGATTGCACCAAGCCAGTAGTTCCAGTGACGCATGAAAACGGAAGGACTGCTTAAGATGAGGATAAGCGAAACGAAAGCCAGTATGATGAAAATAATGCCCAACCCCGTGAAACGTAACAGGCTCAGCCAGGCATTATTGAGCGCCGAAGTTGTATCCTCGCCAAGCTGATTAAGCCAGGCAGCGATGGCAGGCCAGAAAGCTACAATCAGGCAGATAGCTATTACGAAAATAACAGCGAGTATAACGGGCGGTGAGAAAAGGAATTTGAAGAAAGACTTTCCGGCGCCGCCTTTTTTACTTTTCTTCTGTGACGACCCCTGTTTATTTCCCCTGCTTTTCTTAGCGGGCATAGCTTTATTCTACTATACCTCGATAGCAGTTGTAAGTATCATAGGGCGGCGCTTGGTCTGCTCGTAGAAAAACCTGCTCAGCGTGTCCTTTACCCTGCTGTGTATTGAGCTGTAATCCGTATGGTGCCCGCTCAGCGTGCTGGCGACCAGCTCCCTGCCCTGCTCAATGAGGCTGCCGTCATTCTCCTGGTCCACGAAACCGCGCGACACTATATCCGGCCGTCCTACCAGGCGTCCCTCTTTCTTATCGAGAGCGACGATGACCACCACGATGCCGTCGCGGGAGAGGAGCTTGCGGTCGCGCAGGATGACGTTCGCCATATTGCCCATGACCAGGCCATCGACATAGACGTTGCCATAGGGCAGCTTGCCGGTGATCCTGCCTCTTTCCCCGTCGATCTCAAGGATATTGCCGTTATCCATGACGAACACGTTGCTTTCAGGCATGCCCAGGTTTCTGGCCAGCCTGGAGTGGACGACCAGGTGGCGGTACTCGCCGTGGATGGGGGCAAAAAACTTTGGCTTGACCAGGTTGATGAGCATCTTGAGCTCCTCCTGGCTGCCGTGACCGTGCACGTGGACGTTGGAGCGGTCGCCGTAGATGACATTGGCGCCCTGTCTTAAGAGGTTGTCTATGGTGCGGTTGATCAGGCTCTCGTTGCCCGGGATGGGAGTGGCCGAGATAACGACTGTATCACCCGGAATGATGCGTATCTCGCTGTGGTAGCGGTTGGCAATTCGCACCAGTGCCGAGGTCGGCTCCCCCTGGCTGCCCGTAGCGATAAGCACGGTTTCCCTGTGGCTGTGCTTGCGCAGGTCCTCAATATTACATAATACACCTGGCGGGGCATTCAGGTAGCCCTGATCCATGGCGAGCTTGACGGTATCGCGCATGCTACGACCGACGATGAAAACGCGACGCTTGTGCCGGACAGCAGCATCAACGACCATCTGGACGCGCGACACCAGGGATGAGAAGGTGGCGACGATGACACGCCCCGGTGCCTCCCCGATGATGCGGTCGAGCGTCTCTCCCACGATTTTCTCCGAGGGAGTATAACCTGGTAGCTCGGCGTAGGTGGAATCCGCCATGAGGAGCAGCACACCCTCGTTCCCGAGCTTAGCCAGCTTGGAAAGGTCGGTGGCACGGCCGTCGACGGGTGTGTAGTCTATCTTGAAGTCGCCGCTGTTTACCACGATGCCCAGCGGTGTGTAGATAACCAGGCCGACGGCATCGGGGATGCTGTGGCACACGGCGAAAGGCTCAACCTTGAAATTGCCCATCTGGAATTTGATCCCGGGCTGTATCAGCTTCAGCTTTGCCTTGATAAGAGAACGGTGCTCCTTGAGTTTTACGCTGATCAATCCCTGGGTGAACTTGGTGGCATAGATGGGCAGGTCGAGCTGGGGCAGTACGTAGGGAAGCGCGCCGATGTGGTCCTCGTGGCCGTGGGTGATGACTATACCGCGTAGCTTATCCTTGCGCTCGAGCAGGTAGTTGATATCGGGTATGAGGAGATCGACCCCCAGCATCTCATCCTCGGGAAACATCATGCCGGCATCGATGATGATGATATCATCGGCGTACTCGATGGCCATCATGTTCTTGCCGATTTCCCCGAGGCCGCCGAGGGGGATGATCCTGAGTTTTTGCCTGGTCATATCGTATTAGAAAAGGTTAAGTTGGGCGGGCTTTTCTTTCTCTTCAATTACTTTGTCGGCTTCTGCCAGGACGCCCGGCAGCTTGAGTATGTCAGTCTCGATCACCTTGCGCAGGCTGCCCTGGTGCAGAGCCGCCGCGGGGTGGTACATGGCAAAGTAAATCGTGCCGCCGATGCGCCTGGCCCTGCCGTGGACCTTGCTGATGCTGTCGCCGGGGAAATATTTCGCCATGGAATAGCGCCCGAGTGTCACGATGACCTTCGGTTTAATCAGTTCAAGCTGGTTTTCCAGCCATTTGCCGCATGCCTGGATTTCACCGGGAAGCGGGTCACGGTTATCGGGCGGGCGGCACTTGATCACGTTGGCGATATAGACCTGGTTGCGCTTGAGCCCGATCATACCGATGAGCTGGTCGAGGTACTGGCCTGCGGGACCGACAAAAGGACGGCCAGACTGGTCTTCATAAAAACCGGGAGCTTCGCCTATGAATAAGAGCCTTGCGTCTTCTGGCCCTTCACCGGGGACTACCCTGGTTCGGTGCCTGGCTAATTCACAATTCTTGCACCTTTCTATTTCCGCGATGAGTTCATTGAGCGCTGACATCTAAAGGCAATCATAACACAGGTTAGGGCAATTATCAATTCATTTCACTATGAAAATGTAGCTGGCAGCCAGCATGATGAGGAGTATAGAGCAGATTATTATAGGATTGCGCTCCTTTGTGGCGACGAAATGCGCAAACGAAGCTATGATTATGGATACGGGCATGAGCAGTATTAATATGAGCCCTGCCGTGATAAAGGCAGCAGGGTTAAGCTGCGCTATTTCGGAGGGCAGGGTGGATATGGGCGTCAGGCCTGCCATGGGCGAGCCGCCTTTGATATTAAACATGATCAGCCCGGCCAGGATCGTCACGATGCTGATGACCATACATATGCGGAGCAGGATGCTGACTCGCCTGTTGAGGGCCTGTAGCTCGCGGTGCAATTTGTCTTCCTGAGTATGCATCTATTTATTTCCTGTCATGAAGAATGCCTTGGCGATCATGAGGATCGAAGTCAGGATGAGGAACACGATGAATATGCGTATTAACAGAGCACCTCTGGTACGGTGGGCAAAGGTGGCGCCCAACCTGGCGCCCACATAGACACTCACTACCAGCGGCGCCACGACGTATGGATGGATGAAACCGTTGTGCGCATAGATGAGCGACCCGGTCATGGTGGTGATGCAGAGCAAGAGGCTGCTGGTGGCGATGGTGGCCTTGATCGGCATTTTCATTACACCGCTCATCACGGGCACATTGATGAGGCCGCCGCCCACGCCGAGCAGGCTCGAGATGACGCCCCCAAAAAAGCCTGCGACCATGCCGGTGAGCGGACGGTGAACCTGGTAGGTGACGTCCTCGTTGACCGCCGGATCATGATAGCAGCCGTCCAGCCAGGCGTGGGATGCATGTTTTTTTTCTTTTATTGTTTTGGGTCTATCACCTGAGGCAGGTGCGTTTTTTTTACGCTGCTTTTTGGGGATGAGAGTATAGGCGACATAAATCATGACGAGGCCGAAAATGACGCTGAGCGCCGGTGAAGCAAGGTTGGCCGCGAGTATGCCTCCGACGATCGCGCCAGGGACGAGTGTGGTTGCCAGAAGCAGGCCGAGCTTGATATTGGTCATATGCTCGCGGATGTAAACGCTGGTAGCAGTGCAGGCGTTTATGACAATGGAGATAAGGCTGCTGCCGATGGCGACCTGCATAGGCAACCCTATAGCGAGTGTCAGTATGGGAACTATGAAGACACCACCTCCGATCCCCAGCATGGCACCGAAGAAACCCGCGAAGAGGCCGGTGCCAGCTAAAGCCCAGATATTGATGTCTATCATGAATGTGGTTCACAGGATAACACCGCTACAGCGCAGGGTCAACGGCCACTTTATATTTAGTAATATTGTAGGGGCGGGTTTTGAGAGCCCGTCTCAATAGTTTAAAAGAGGCAGAGCTAATAGGCCAGTTCTGGTTACAAAGGATGTGCGGATAATATCCACCATTGCCGTACATCCTTTATAACTAATGTC
>Ga0315289_10007936_pt1 | contig 15383 bp, 16 predicted proteins | sample YL17G11_40_MG_FD_203452 | JGI IMG/M metagenome (GOLD analysis project Ga0315289, IMG submission 203452) | Sediment microbial communities from Yellowstone Lake, YNP, Wyoming, USA - YL17G11_40 | ecosystem: Environmental > Aquatic > Freshwater > Lake > Sediment | place: USA: Wyoming | collected... | reverse complement strand
ACTCAAATAAAAATAAAAAAACACCTATTATTTATTTAGGTATAACGGTAATCATGATTACCGGATTTTTATTATGTTTTAGCTTAAAGTTATCAGCTCAGGTAATTAACGGTAATTTAAACGCCAATATATCAACAAATAATACAAATACTAATATTAATATAAATGCTAATTCAAATACCAATACTGATAATAATACTGATACTAATACCAGCAACAACCAATTAAATGTTGCGCCAAACAATAGCCAGACTGTTAATGATTTAACACAACAAATTGATGAAAAAAAGAAAATATTAGATGAATTGAATAAGAAAGCACAAACTTATCAAGATAGTATAAAAATTAAACAACAGGAAGCATTAAATTTAAGTAGTCAATTAGCGCTGCTGGAAGATCAGCTTTTAGAGACAAGTAATACTATTCAAACAATAAACGTAGAAATTGAAGAATTAAATTTGGAAATTGAAAAATTAAATTTTCAGATAGCACAGAAAGAAGACGAACTGCTGAAGGAGAAAGAAAAATTAGCAGAATTTATTAGAATTTTGTATAACTATGATCAGAAAACATATTTAGAAATTTTTATAGTTAATAAATCGTTTTCAGAATTTTTTGACCAGTTGAAATACGCCAGACAGTTAGAAGAAGATGTGAAAAATGCTCATGATCAGGTAAAAAGTTTAAAACAGGAATTAGAGAACAATAAGCAAGAAAACGAAAATAAAAAAAGTGAGTTAGAAGATAAACAGGTCAAATTACGAAACGATATACAGACTTTGGAAGATCAAAGGAAATATAAAGAGGAATTGCTCGTAACCACCAAATCAAACGAACAAAAATTTGAAGAATTATTAAAACAAGCACAAGCCGAGCAGCAACAAGCAAATGCCGAAATATCGACTTTAGAAGAAAAAACGCGAGAGAAATTAAATCAGGAAGGCGTTGATCTGAATCAAGACATAAAGTCATTGGCCTGGCCGGTTTCTTCAAATAACGGTATCTCAGCTTATTTTCATGATCCAACATATATTTTTAGAAAATATTTTGAGCATCCGGCTATTGATATCAGAGTTTCGCAGGGAACAGAGGTTACGGCCGCGGCTAATGGCTATGTAGCGCGCGCTAAAAATGCTGGGATGGGTTATAGTTATGTTATGCTTGTTCATAATAACTCACTTTCTACAGTATATGGTCATTTAAGTGAAATTGATGTAGTTGAAGATACTTACGTAGTGAAAGGACAGAAAATTGGTTTATCTGGGGGGATTCCAGGAACAGCCGGTGCGGGCCGTTTGACTACAGGTGCGCATTTGCATTTTGAGGTAAGGGTTGATGGTATTCCGGTTAATCCGTTAGATTATTTACCTAGTATATAATAAATAAAAATAAGCCAATACAGATAAATGGCTTATTTTTTATTTCATTTATTGTGGGAAAGACCATTGACAGGCTGATATATCTGATATATAGTGAAAATAGAATAGGGTATTAAATTTTGAATATTTAATAATGTCGTATAATATAGCTTAAGCGTCATATTAAAGGAGTATTTTATGCTTAAATCAAATAAACCCCTAATTGAATACATTATTAACTTTTTAGAATATTGTGAGATAGAAAAAGGTCTATCGCAATTAAGTATAAAAAGTTATAGTAGATTCATAAATATTTTTAAAAATTGGTTAGTAAATAATGGGTATAGGAGTCTAAAGCCCCACCAGCTTACCAATGACCATATTTGGAAATATCGCGTTTACCTATCCCGTTATACAAATCTTAACACCAAGAAGGGACTAAAAAAATCTACTCAAAATTACTATCTTATTGCTCTAAGGAATTTTTTAAGTTTCTTGGCCGACAAAGATATACAGACTTTGTCCATTGATAAAGTTAAACTACAAAAAGATAATAAAAGAGAAAGAATAGTCAAATTTCTCAGTTTAAATCAACTTCAGAAATTATTCAATATGCCTGATATTAAAATTATGGGTGGGTTAAGAAACAGGGCCATTTTAGAAGTTTTATTTAGTACAGGAGTTAGAGTCTCTGAACTAGTTTCACTAAATAGAAATCAAATTAATTTAAAAAATATTAATAACATGGATAATTATGAACTTAATATTACTGGTAAAGGTGATAGACCAAGAACCATTTATTTTTCACAAAGAGCTTTATACTGGCTAAAAAAATATTTAGATTCTCGAAAAGATAATAATAAAGCACTCTTTATAAACTATCGCCCACATAAAAAAGACATTGATAGGCGCCTTACGGTGCGCTCGATAGAAAGATTGGTCAATAAATATGCTAAAATGGCAGGTCTATCAGTTTTAACTACCCCACATGTATTAAGGCATACTTATGCAACTGATTTATTGAATCAAGGTGTTGATTTGAGAATTATTCAGGAATTTCTAGGACATAAGAGTATTGTAACCACCCAAGTATATACCCATGTAACCAATAAAAGGCTTAAAGATATTCATAAATCCTTTCATAGTGGTAATAAATTACAATAGAAATTTATGGAAACGATAGAAAAAAATATAAATACACACCAGAGAACATTTGATCAAGTAATGAGTATTTTTATATTACCTGAAGTTCAAAAACGTCAAAATGAGAAAAAAATTCCAAAGCCATTTAATCTTTTTGCGGCACAAATTATTTTTAGACAGAATAAAAAACCATTAATTCGGTTAAATGGAGAGACAAAGGTAAAATTTATTGCAAAGGTAACAAAAGATACTCGAATTAAGAAAGGAATTATAACACCAATTAATAAAATTGAGGATATTAAAAAAATTGAACTTATTGAAGAAGATGGTAATGAGGCACATATCACAATGATACGAGTCATAAATAGCTGGAAATTCACCTACGATTTTCGATATAACAAGCAAAAAGCAAGAAATATAATAGAGATAGCTAAAGAATTCTCTAAATCTGCTAAAGACGATTTTAACAAAAAAAGATGGCGTCCTTTTATTGAAAATCTCTTTTTAGTAACTGAGTCTTTAGTAAAAGCTGAGTTAATTCTGCATCCTATACACCCTGAGGCAAAAACACATAATTATTGGAAATCAGCTTATAATAAGTGGTATTCCTATGGAAATACAGAAAAAGAGTATAAAGATCTAATAAATGAATTAACAAAGATCCGCGATCATGCACGATATTCTGAAAATAAATTTAAAATTCATCACAATAAAGCAAAAAAATTTATGCAAGTGGTTAAATTAATGTTTGATCGAACCATGAAACGTACTACTTCACAAATAACAAAACATTAACTCTCCCACTTTGATTAACAAAAAAATTCATCCGCTGAAAGGAGACTAATTTAATGACAACAGAAGAGTTAGTATCTATTTTTTACTCAAATTATAATGTTGGCATAGATTATAGTGCCATAGATGAGACTCTATTCTTAATAAATGAAGGATGTTTGGAGTACGAATTAAAAGTAATTTCTAATAAAGATGAATTTAATTTTTTCATTGATAGAATTAGCTCAGGCAAGATCAAAACTTATGATATTGCGGGTGGAGGCATAGGACATTTGGCATTAAAGTTAATAGCTTTAAAATATTTCCGACAACCAAATGCTAAAGTAAATTGTGAAAATTGGTATCAGGGATACATTCCCGATTTAATTTTTGGAAGTAATAATAATATTACTATTGTAGAATGTGGTGATACTAATCCTCCCAAGGTCATCGGCTACTTGGAAAGAAAGGAGGTAAATAAGATTATAATTATTTCTTATCCTAAAGAGGATAATTTGATTTATCAGCATATATTTTCAAAAGGGCCAGATTTAGATGATTATTTGAATTTAAAAAATAAAATTTCTTTAGAGAAAATTAAAAAGATACTTAAAAAGAGATAAACAGGACTAAAAAACAAGAGTAATCCTCTCTTGTTTTTATTTTCCCCCAATCAATTAAGTTTTAATGAATATATAAAGTAGAAGTAAAATATAAATAATTTGAAATAATGAACCTTCAATTAATCTTTCTTTATTTTGGATGCGCTCATGAAATCGATAAAGTTTACCTAGCCATTTATCAAATTTAGGAATTAACTCAAAAAGCGAAAGAAAATCCAGTATAATGGCAAAAGCTACCCCAATAGTGATATTAACCCAGTGTTGTGGATAAACAAATAGAAAAACAAAATAAATACCTATAGAAGGTACTACATCGGGTAATGTTTTTAATATTTGTATTGGTTCAGGTTTTTTTGGGATAGGAAGATTAGCATGTGGTATTGAGTCCAAGATAATGTGTGAGAAAAAACTCAAGATGGCTACTAAAAACCAGTTGTCTATCTTGGTACCGATCACGGCACCTGTAAAGGCATGAGCTAAAAGTATCATATTTACTTTTTTTGTTTATTTTTGTAATCTTCAATTGCTTTTTTCAAGGCATCTGCAGCTAAATTAGAACAGTGCATTTTAATTGGAGGCAAACCACCAAGCTCATCAGCGACATCCTGACGTGTGATTTTCATAGCTTCCTCTAGGTTTTTACCTTTGGCCATCTCTGTAATCATAGATGAAGTGGCAATGGCAGCACCGCAGCCAAGAGTTTCAAATTTTATATCAATTAGCTTATTATCTTTGACTTTAATATATAATTTCATAATATCACCACAGATGGGGTTACCAACCTCTCCTACTCCATCCGGGTCTTTGATGTTACCCATATTACGCGGGTTTTTGAAATGATCCATAACTTTTTCTGAATACATATTTTAATTTGTTAATAATTAGTTACTTGTTTTTATAATATACATGATTTTCGACTCTTAGGTCAATATATTCGAGAGTTTTAGTATTTTTAATTTTTTTATCCAGAGCTTCTTTTAGATTACTAATTTGTGAATCTAAATCGTGATTAGCTTCAAAATAAATAACCCATCCTTCATTTGAAATAGCATTGACCTGTGTACTTTTTCTTTCCGGAAATACATAGTTCGTAACAGTTATTTTTGTTTCCTGCTTAATTTTATCATTCAATTTATCAATAAAATTAACAATTTTATCAGAAAGAATCGTCTCGCCCACCGTGACATTATTATTTTCCGTGTCAGAAACAGAGGGTAAATTTGATATTAACTTATCTTTGTCGGCTATGGCCGAGACTATACCGTTTGCTTCTACATAATAGTATTGACCGCCGGTAATCCAGATTAATTTTGGTAATTTTTCTTTAACATTCACCTTAAGCGTATGAAACAGTTTCTTTGAGACTTTTAATTCATCCAGGGCATATTTATTTTCAATATTTTTTTTCAGCCAACTTTTACTAAAAAGAAAGAGATTATCTTGTTTAAAAATTAAAAATCTTCTTTGTGAAAGTTGCCATTTAATCAATTTGTTCTCTAGGACATCTTGAGGAATATTTTGTAAACCTGTAATTTCAATTTTTGTAATTTTAAAAACAGGTGAATAAAAAAATAAATAAATTAAGCCAGCCAAAATTAAAATAATCAAAAGACAGAAAAAATTCCCCCTCTTGAGGATTTTTTCCTTCCAGGTATACCTTGGGAACATCGGGTTGCGATAAACAGGAATGGCTGTTTTTTGTATTCTTAGTTTTTTTCTCTTAAAATCCCAACGCATGAGTTAAGATTAAAAATTAAAAGTGAAAAATTTAGGAATTTATTTATACCAATTTTTTTTTGGTTTGTATGATGTATTAAGCTGATTTTTTTCTTGATGACGTTCAATGGCCAGGTTAATAAGTTTATCCAGCAATTTTGGATAAGGAATGCCCGTTACTTCCCAGAGCTTGGGATACATGGAAATGGAGGTAAAACCCGGGATGGTATTTAGTTCGTTAATCCAGACTTTATTCCCTTTTAATAGGAAGTCCACCCTAGCCATACCAGCGCAGTCTAGGGCCTTGAATGCTTCAACAGCCAGCTGGCGGATTTTTTGGGTAAGCTGTTTGGATAATGGCGCTGGAATGACAGCCTTTGATTTACCATCAACATATTTCGCATCATAGTCGTAAAATTCATTGGAGGAAACTATTTCTCCTGGCACTGAGGCTTTAGGATTGTCGTTACCCAAAACGCTAACTTCAATGTCACGATTAGGTTCAATCGCTTTTTCCACCAGGACTTTTCTATCGTAATTTAAAGCTAAATTTATAGCTGGCGCTAACTCTTTTTGATGATGGACTTTAGTAATACCTATACTAGATCCCATATTGGCTGGCTTAACAAATAAAGGAAAGCCTATTTTATTCTTTATTTCTTTAATAATTCCCTGTTTATTACTTAACCAGTCTTTTTTGAGAAAACAAACCCAATCCACTACTGGCAGTCCCTTTTGCCGCAGAATTTGTTTTTGTATTACTTTATCCATGCCAACGCTAGAGCCTAATACACCAGCACCAACATAAGGTATGTTAGCGAGTTCAAATAAACCTTGAATGGTACCATCTTCGCCATAGGGCCCGTGTAGTACTGGAAAAATAACATCAATTTTGGTTTTTTGTTGATGTGTCGCAAAATGTTGACCAATTTTGACTAAACTTTTTTGATTGGGGTCAGGTATGATTATTTTTTCCACTTCCTGGTTGCCTTTATTGCCTTCCTTTAATAATCTTAAAGTTTCTCCCGATGACAGCCATCTCCCCTCTTTGGTAATACCGATCGGAATTACTTCATATTTTGATTTATCTAAATTTTTAATGACTGAAGCAGCGGAAACTAAGGAGACTTCATGCTCAGCACTACGACCGCCGAAAATGACACCAATTTTAAGTTTTTTCTTTGGCATATTTTATTTATAAACTCTTTTTAATAAAGGATTAATCCTAGTAACTATTTCATAATTAATAGTACTAATTTTTTTCGCCAGCTTGTCAGTGGTAATTTCTTCTTTGCCATCGCGTCCAATTAGGGTAACTCTATCCCCTACCCTGACGTTTGGTATATCTGTAATATCAACCATGGTTATATTCATACAGACTCGGCCTCTGACTGGCACGCGGCGACCGTGAATGAGCACATCAGCCTGATTGGAGAGTTTTCTATCATAACCTTCCCAGTAGCCAATGGGTAGTACAGCGATTTTTGTTTGACACTTGGCTTTATAAGTTAAGCCGTAGCCAATGTTGGTGCCGGCTGGCAAGTCTTTGACTTGAATTACTTTAGTATGCCAACTCAAAGCTGGCTTTAAAGAAAACCAAGGGTATTTTCGCCTAATTTTTTCCAAGCCATTTTCAATAGAATAAAGACCATAGAGTGAGATACCAATGCGTACTAGGTTAAACCAGCTGCGCTTGTTTAAAATCGTCGCGGCACTACAAGCCATGTGTTTCAGTGGAATATTGATATTCTGTTCTTCTAGTTTGAAAATTAATTTTTCAAATATATTTATCTGCTGGTTAGTAAAAGTCTGGTTTGGATTTTCTGAGTCAGCCAGGTGCGAAAACAGGCCTTCTAGCTGTAAATTAGGCAAATTTAAAAGACGCTTTATAAAGCCCACAGATTCGCTGGGAAACACGCCAAGTCTAGAAGTGCCAGTATCAATTTTGACGTGTAAATAGGCGGTTTTATGTGCTTTTAGGGCGATGCTAGATAGGTATTTAGCGGTTTTTAGATCATATATGGGCAGTCTTATGCCCTTTTTGATCGCCTGGGTTAAGTGACCTAGACTACCTAGGGAGGGGTCAAAATAGCTCAATACCATGATTGGTTTCCTGACGCCAGTCTTTTTCAATGCTAGCGCTTCGTTCAGGTTAACTACGCCGAGCCAATCCGCGCCAGCCCTTTCGAATGTCTTAGCACATTCAATCAGACCATGGCCATAGGCATTAGATTTTACCACGGCCATTAACTGGGTTTGGCTACCAATAATTTTTTTAAACTGCTTGAGATTATGAATAAGGCTTGATTTTGAAATTTCAAGCCAAGATAGATTATTCATTAAATTATCTTTTTATTTCTTTGAAGCCACAATAATTTTGCAAAACCTCCGGCACTTTAACAGAGCCGTCTTTTTGCTGATAGTTTTCCAAAATGGCTATCAATGTTCTACCAATGGCAAAGGCCGTGCCGTTTAAAGTGTGGACAAATTCATTTTTGCCGCTTTTGGCTGGTTTATATTTAATATTCAACCGTCTTGCCTGATAGTCAGTACAGGTAGAGATTGAGTTAGTTTCACGATAGCGATTCTCGAAGGGAATCCAGCATTCAATATCGTAAGTGCGCGCTGATGGATAAGCTAAATCACCAGTACACATTTTAACCACTCTGTACGGGAGTTTTAAAGCACTGATGAGTTTTTCTGCCAGAGAAAGTATAAACTCATGTTGTTTATCACTATCTTCTGGTTTGGCAAAAGTGACCATTTCAACCTTATCAAACTGATGAACTCTTAAAATTCCCTTTGTATCTTTACCGTAAGAGCCAGCTTCGCGCCTGAAACAAGTCGAAAAACCGACATAGCGTATGGGAAATTCTTTTTCCTTTAATATTTCATTAGCATGCATGGGAATTAAGGCGTGTTCTGCTGTGCCGATAAAATATTGTTTATCCTTTTCAAAATGATAGGTTTCCGCTTCGCCTTGACCGCCCAGATAACCTAAACCCTGCATCATTTCTTCCTTAACGATTTGTGGCGGAATTATGGGAATAAAACCTTCTTTGATTAGGTTATCTAAAGCGAATCGTACTAAGGCGAATTCTAACAGCACAGCTTCGTTTTTCAAATAACCAAAACGACTGCCCGAGACCTTGCCAGCTGTTTCCGTGTCAATTAAGTCCAGCCGTTTCCCTATTTGCATGTAATCCTGAAATTCGAAGTCAAATTTAGTGGACTGGCCGACTGTTTTTATCACTTCGTTATCTTTTTCGTCTTTACCAATTTTCACATCAGGAGCAGGCAAGTTTGGGAGATCAGTTAATATTTTATTAAGCTTTATTTCTAGTGCCTGAATTTCTTTTTTAAATTTTTCAGATCTTTGATCAATTTCTTTCATTTGGCTGATAATTTCTTTTTTATCTTTGCCTTTTTCGATTTCCTTTGAAGCTTTATTTTTTTCTGCTTGCAGGTTTTCCCAAGCCAGTTTAGACTTTCTTAATTCCTCATCCAATTTTAAAATTTTATCAATAAATTTTGAGTCAATATTTTTTAATTTCAACCCTTTTTTTACTTTTTCAGGGTTATCTCTAATAAGTTTAATATCAAGCATATTTTTCTATTGTTTACTCTTTCTTTTCTTGCTCTGGAATAATTTGCTCTGGTCTTTTTTCAATCATGCGCAGAATATAAAGTACTGCTAGCGTGATAAAAGTAATGGCAAAGGCGGCAAAATAATAGCCAACACCAACAGCTAAACCAATAGCCGCTACTACCCAGATGGTGGCAGCTGTTGTCATGCCGACGATTGAACCTCTTGCTTGAATAATAGTGCCGGCGCCTATAAAACCAATGCCAGTGACAACTGGACCAGCGATGTGGCCCGGATCAATGGTTTGAGAACCAAATATAATCGGTAGTTTTAGGGCAATCAGCATGTACAAAGTAGAACCTAAGCCAACTAAGATATTTGTTCTTAAACCAGCTGGCTTGTGCGAGTGTTCCCTTTCATAGCCAATTAGACCAGCTAAAAGCACAGAGATAACGGCTCTTAATATTAGTTCGGCGTCGGTAATTAGCATATGTTTAGTATTTAGTTAATTAGTAATTTAGCCACTTGAGTTATTTATATTTTAGCATAATTTGGCAAAGTTATAAAGAAAAAGCAGGACTTTTAGATCCTGCTTGGTGTTAGTATTACATTTTCATGCGGAAATAGTAAACTTATGATTTTCTTTATTACTTTCAATTTTCATAGCCAGCGTCAATAGGAACATAAAAAGAAAAGTACCAAGTACGAAAACTCCTAGTGTAGTTATATAATGACCAGTTAAAAATAAGATTGCTGATGATATTAAGACTATGACACCAACAATCATTGCTGATAAGGGTAATAACATTGCATCCTCCTATTTTAAAAGTGCAGAAATATAAAAATATTATAAACCTAAATCATTTGAGATAATTTGCATCGATTTTAAGCTTAGGCTGACAAATTCTTCTAGGGTTAAACCTAATTTTTCGCATAATTTAATATCTTCTCTGGAAACATTGGCGGCAAAAGATTTTTGCTTGAATTTTTTCATGACTGATTCTGATGTCACGGAAGCCAGTTTTTTGTCCGGCTGGACTAAGGCGCAGGCGACAATTAAACCAGTAATTTGTTCGGCGCAGGTCAGGGCGAAGTCTATTTTGGTTTTTCTTACTAAGCCTAGATTTTCTGCATTATGAGCCTTGATGGCGTTTAATTGTTCTTCAGAAAAACCTTTATCTTTTAAAATATCTATGGTGATTAAAGAATGTTTCTCTGGCATATCTTTTGTTTCCTCAAAATCCAAATCGTGGATTAAGCCGACTATCCCCCACTCTGCTTCTGGTTCATGAAGTTTTTTAGCTAAAGATTTTATAATAGCTTCTGAAGCCAGCATGTGCTTAATCAGGTTTTTATTTTTTATTTTTGATTTTATTAAATTTAAAGCTTCATCTCGGTTCATTTTTTTGGTTTAAGTGTAGGAAATAGAATTACTTCTTTGAGATTATGAGAATTTGTTAATAAAGCGACTAAACGGTCAATGCCGATACCAATTCCAGTAGTGGGTGGCATGCCATATTCAAGAGCTTCTAAAAAGTCATAATCAATTCTTTGCGTTTCTTCATCCCCAGCTTTTCTCAATTTTTCCTGTGCTTCAAATCTTTCTTTTTGGTCAAGCGGGTTATTTATTTCAGAAAAAGCGTTTGTTAGTTCTATTCCGCCAGCCAATAATTGGAATCTCTCAGTATAATTTTGATTGTCATGTTTTTTCTTGGCTAGTGGTGAAAGCTCAATCGGATAATCAGTAATAAATGTTGGATTAATAATTTCCGGCCTTACCCATTCCTTATAAATTTGATCAAGTATTTTTCCACGGCCAAAAGTTTTATCAATTTTTAAACCGATTTCCTTTGCTTTTTTAGCTAAGCTGTCTCTGTCTTGATATTCATCAATATTAATTTTTACATATTTTTTAACAGCATCGCGAAAAGTTAAGTGAGGATAAGGCGCAGTAAAGTCAATTTGATTTCCCTGATATTCTATCATTAAATATTTATTAACCTTTTCCAAAAGATAAACAATTAACTTTTCCACAAATTCCATCATCCATTGATAATCTTGATAAGCGACATAGAATTCTACTTGTGTAAACTCAGGGTTATGATCGCGGTCAATTCCTTCGTTCCTAAAACATCGGCCAATTTCATAGACTCTTTCAAACCCGCCGATGATTAATCTTTTTAAATATAATTCCGGGGCGATTCTTAAATATAGATCTGTATTAAGTGCGTCATGATGGGTTTTAAAAGGTTTGGCTAAGGCGCCACCTGGCAGTGATTGTAGAATAGGTGTGTCCACTTCGATAAAACCCTCACCATCTAGAAATTCTCTAATAAACTTTATGATTAAACTCCTTTTTCGAAAAATTGCTTTCACTTCAGGATTGGCTATTAAGTCTAAGTAACGTTGGCGATAGCGTATTTCTATATCGGACAAACCATGCCATTTTTCAGGTAAAGGAGTTAAACTTTTACTTATAATTTTTGCTTTTTCTATCATTAAAGTTTTTTCACCTTTTTTGGTAGTAAATAGCTTGCCGGTAACTTCAAGGAAATCGCCGATATCAGTAAAACCTGTTAATAGCTGATATTCTTTTTCACCCAGTGTATCCTTTTTAAAATAAACCTGAATTTTACCCGTGCCGTCTTCTATGTGCGCAAAGCAAGAGCCACCGTGTAAACGAATGCTGCGCAAGCGACCGACTAAGGTAATTCCTTTTTCCTTTGTTAGTTTTTCATATTCAAAGAAAACCTCTTCACAGGTATGAGTTCTTTTCACCCTAGCTGGATAGGCATCCATGCCCAGCTGGCTTAATTTTTCTAATTTCTTTTGACGTATTTGAGACTGATCTAAAATTTTAGGCATATTAATATTTTATTTATTACATTTTGATTATAACAAAACTTTGCTGTTTAATCAAACAGAAACCTCCACTATTAATATGGAGGGGTGAATTGTTATTTATTTTTAGCTGATAGCGACTATTTCGAATTTTTTAGTGCCTTGCGGTACCTTTATTTCAATAACATCACCAATTTTTTTACCTAAAAAGGCTTGTCCAAGTGGTGAAAGGTTAGATATTCTGCCATGGTTTGGATCAGCTTCATTAGAGCCAACGATCACATATTCCTTTGTTTCTTTCTCATCTTTAATTTTTATTTTTGAGCCAACTTCAACAACACCGGCTGATTTTTTCTTTTCTTTTATTACTATTACTTGTTTAAGTAATGATTCAATTTCCAAAATTCGCCCTTCAATAAAAGCTTGTTCATTTTTTGCTTCTGCATATTCTGCGTTTTCAGATAAATCGCCTAATTCCTTTGCTTCTTGAATCCTTTCGGCAATTTCTTTTCTTTTAATGTTTTTTAACTTATCAAGCTCTTTTTTGATTTTTTCTAATCCTTCTTTTGTAATAAATGTTTGTTTAACCATAGGGGAAATCAATAAAAAATACCGTTATTATTCTAATAATAACTGGTTGTAATAATAACGTATGTTATTTAGACATAATTATAAGGTAATGATTCTGTTAAATTTTGTCAAGCAAAGTTATCCACAGGGCATCACTAAAGGATGCCTTGTAGTCCTGAACCCTTTAGTGGTTCAGGACACACCCCCTACTATTTCTAAAAATGCCTCCAAATTATAATCAGGTTTTTACTGTTATGAAAACTTTTTGATAAGATTGAGATTCTATAAAATAAGTAGGGTGCACAAAACCTATTTATTCGCAAACCACCATTTAAGTGCTTCTTTTGCTATTGGTAAAGCAGTTACATTACCCTCACCACCACCTTCGACCAAAACAGTCATTACAACCTGTGGGTCCTCATAAGGGGCAAAAGTCGTAAACCAAGCGTGTGTCTGATCTTCTGTACCAAACTGAGCAGTACCTGTCTTACCGGCTGAAGTAAAAGGTAAATCAGCCATAGCCCGTGAACTTCCAGAAGTGACAGCTTGCCTGAGGCCTTCTCTTACTACTTGTAAATATTCAGGCTTGATAAAATTTTCTCTAATAATTTCCGGCTTCATTTCTTTTACTAGGTTACCACTGGCATCGGTAATTTTGCTGACAATTTGCGGCTTAAATAAGATGCCACCATTTGCCACAGTCGCCATGTAAGAGGACACCTGAAGCGGTGTCACTAATAAATCACCTTGGCCGATTGACAAATGATAAGTATCCCCGATATACCATTTTTCTTTTTTTACACTTTCTTTCCATGCCTTACTCGGTATAAATCCCGAGGCTTCACCTGGCAAATCAATGCCTAATTGATGATTTAGGCCAAACAGTTCCGCATATTTTTTAAGGAGCTCAATGCCTAAACCCTGAATATCACCATAGCCGCCGCCTACTGTATAAAAGAATGTATTGACTGATTCAGCCAGGGCTTTCCTAACATCAGTCAGGCCATGGCCACCAGCCTTCCAGTCAGGGAAAAACCAGTCACCTATTTTTATGCCACCGGTGCTCATCACGGTGGTACTAGGCGTAATGACCCCTTCCTGCAAGGCGGCGGAGGCCCAGACCGGTTTAATGGTTGAACCAGATGGGTATTCACCAGAAATAGCTCTATCAAAAAGAGGCTTTTTGGGATCATTTAATAGATTCTGATATTCAGAAGATTGAAGGCCAGTGACAAATTTATTGTTGTCAAAACCAGGCGAAGAGACTATGGCTAAGATCTCCCCATTGTTGGGATTTAGAGCCACGGCCGCTGCACCGGTGATTGATTTGGAATTTTTTACTTTATCATTAATTAAATTCCATAATATTTCTTGAAATTGAGAATCCAAATTCAGGACAAGATTGTCACCATTGATTGGGTTATCTTGATAAAGAACCTTTTTTTCCTTACCAAGGGAGTCCACTTCAACCTGCTTTTTGCCAGGCTTTCCCCTTAACTCATTTTCATAATATAATTCAAGTCCAGTTTTACCTAAGTAATCATTAAATTGATATACTTGATTTTGTTCAGTATTATATTGTTGCAATTCATCATTTGTAATTTTTCCCGTGTAACCTAAAATATGAGAGAAAGCTTGGCTAGTTAGATATTCTCGAGTAGCAGAAACTTCTAATTTGACACCGGGCAGGTTTGCTACCTCTATTTCTATAAGCATCGCCTTTTGATAATCAATATGTTCTTTAACTGTAATTGGCTGGTAAGAAAATGGAGAAACATCAACTAAAAGGCTGCTTATATCTTGAGATTTAATATCGATTATTGAAGAAATTTTTTCAAAAATTATATTTCTTTCATTATTCTCTGAAGGTAAATCAGCTGGAATTATATTTAATATAAAATTGGGAATGTTATGTGCGAGAATCTTATTATTCTTATCATAAATAATCCCGCGACTTGCCTTTATATTTTCTATCCTAACTCTATTTTCTTCAGCAGATTGACGAAATTCTTTGCCCTTTACAATTTGGAGATAACCTACTCTTAGTGAGATAATTAATAATCCTAATACTATAATATAAAACAACCACCTAATTTTTTTTAAATCAATGGTTAAAGAAAGAGGTTCTTTTTCCTCATTTAATAATGGCACTGAATCACCCATGTTTTTTCCTTGGGTATAATTCTCTAACTCTTTATCCTTAATTTCTTTATTATCTGTTTGTATTGTAAATGGATCTTTTACTTTCATGGGTTGATGTTTTCACTAATAAGAAATTTTGATCTTATTTTTTTATTAAAGTATTGAATTATTGTAAATAGAAATATTAAGGCAGTTGTATTAAAGACAGATTGTTTTAAAAGAATAATAAGATAATTAAAATCAAAAATAACATAAATATTATTCCAATTAAGCCAATAAGATAAAGAGGTGAAAATAAGAATTATAAGATTATAGGTTAAAGTACTAATTAACATCAAAAAAATCAGAGATAGGATTGATCTTCTGGCAAAAAATTTTTGTAATAAATTATTACAAATAATAACCGGTAATAGCAAAGCAAGGGTAATAATGCCAAAACCATAAACAGAGTAGAGATCTAAGGTAAGCCCCAATATTATTGCAGCAATTAGTGCCACTCGGTACTCCCTAATTAAAGTTATCAGAATAACTGTTACGAGAATAATATTTAGACTTGTTTGAAAAAAATTAAATTGTGAAAAAAAACTAACTTGAAAAATTGCTAGCAAAATTAACATTATAGTAAAAAAAATT
>Ga0315289_10007934_pt1 | contig 15388 bp, 16 predicted proteins | sample YL17G11_40_MG_FD_203452 | JGI IMG/M metagenome (GOLD analysis project Ga0315289, IMG submission 203452) | Sediment microbial communities from Yellowstone Lake, YNP, Wyoming, USA - YL17G11_40 | ecosystem: Environmental > Aquatic > Freshwater > Lake > Sediment | place: USA: Wyoming | collected... | reverse complement strand
ACGTGTCGGTTTTCGCCAGATTCAAGTAGCACGCGCTGCACGGCGCGACCATTTCGCGCAAGCCATCGGTTTTTGCCGCGAGCGCGAGCGTGCGCGCGATGAGCGAGTAGGCAGCCATGCGGTTGAGCGCAATGTACTCGGTCGCGCCACAGCAATTCCAATCGTCCACCTCGACCAACTCGACGTTGAGTGGTTTGAGGATGGCTTCCATAGATTGCCAGTACGGGTACCCGATGGCACCCTTCTCCAATGAGCAGCCGGGAAAGACACTATACTTCATCCGGCACCTCCCATAATCTTGGCATCATCTTCCACTTCCAATTCTTTTGCCTTTGCCAAGATCGCTCTCAAAGCATCCATCCCTTTGATGCGTTTGGGCGTGAAACCGATCCGCCCTTTCGTCACCATCCCCACGCCCATATCCGCAATCCTGAACAGCCCAAAGGGATTGTGCCTGAGCATGTGTTGAGCCATCAGTCCCAGTTCAAAAGAGCGTCCATTGTTTTCGACCCAGAAGATAAACGTCTTGGAGAAATCAGGCGCGATGGACTCGTCGTACATCTTAGACTTGACGGACATGCGTTTGAGGGTGTACATCAAGTCAGTCACGTGCACTTCTTGCGGGCAGCGCACCGTGCAGTAGTAACACGAGACGCAGAACCAGGGAGTGTTACTGCGAAGGACCTGCTCTTTCATACCCGCGCGAATCATCGCAAAGAGATCGCGCGGTGTGTGTTCCATATCGGGACCGGACGGGCAGGAGCCGCCGCACGTCCCGCATTGGATACACATTTCCAGGTGGCATTTGCCGGGTGTGGCGGCAATCACCTGGGCGAGGAACGTCTTGGGTGTTCCATTCGACACAACTTCTGGCATACAAAACCCTCCTTCCCAAGTTACTTGATTCAATAGACCAGACCACTTATCGATGAGGATGAGCGCGCAGCAGGGGGCGTGCGCCAGAGGACTATTGCTCAACCCCAGCGTGGACAATCGGAGGACAGTAAGAAAGCAACCTCCCGGCATGCGCAGCCATGAGATTGCTCCATCACAAGTTCAATTGCCGCCAAGATTGCCGGGCAAACAAACTGACCCCAAGCCGCATCGCTTGAGGTAGACATCGGTATTACTGTTATTGACATCTTGATTCTACTCATCACGGGTGCTAATCAAGTGACTTGAGGGTCAAAATCCGGTCAAAATTGACACGGGGATTCAAAGATTGCAGGGTGGGACAAGATGGCAAACTGATCCCACCGTTCTCCATCATTTTCCGAAGCATTGCGACAATCTTTGGAGTGAAACGCCTCTCCGATGCATCGCCAACTGATTTAGTCTGTTAGCCCAAAGTGTTGACAAGGCGCGCCATTCCCATTACAATGCACTCGATGATGGCGACGATGCCAGCGCGTCCGTGTAGCATCGCTGGAAAATCCTGGTGCGCCTGTCTCGTTGCGATTCGTCGTCGCAGAGACAGGCGATTTTGTTAATGAAAACTCACGGATCTCCGAGCCAATCGGCGCTGATCGAAATCGGCATCATGTTTCTGCCGGGCATCCCGGCATACCTCTGGCTGTGGCCCAACGTGGATGATACGGCATGGTCTCTCCCAGTCCAGTCCGCGGTCTACGTCTATTTTATTGCGTGTTCGCTCTTGATCGGTTTGCGGCGATGGAGCGCGGCACAACTTGGCTTGAATCGAAACGGCATCGCGTTCAGTCTGATTTGCGGCGCGGTCTTGATCGTCGGGCGATTATTCGCGATCTTTTGCACGAACATCCCGGTCGCGTGGCAGTTCAACACGCCAGAGCGGTTGATCGGCGATGTCCTCTTCTATCTCCTGCTTGTCGGCGTGACCGAAGAGTTGGTGTTTCGCGGTTTGATGTACCGCGCGCTCGAAGAATGGCGCGGAACGCGCTGGGCATTCTGGGGCACGACGATTGCGTTCGGGCTGTGGCACGTTGGCGGCGGCAGAGCCGTCTTCGGTTTTCTCGCCGGGTTCATCATCGGATTGATTTTTGCCGGTATCCGTTGGCGCGCGGGTGGAATTATCGGCTTGATCGTCGTGCATGCCCTGGTTGATTTATCGAGCGTCGCGATTATGCCGGATGTTCGGATCAGTTATCTCACAACTCAAGTTCAAGTCGTCAATTCACTGCTTGCTGTGTTGAGCGAAGTAACTCTTGTTGGGCTGCTCATTTATTTGTGGAAGGCTCCGTTGGTGAGGCAAACCAATGTGTGACACCATCGTCGCGCTCGGCAGCGTCACCGCCGATGGCATGACGCTCTTTGGCAAGAATTCCGACCGCGAACCGAGCGAAGCGCATCACGTTATCCGCATCCCTGGCGCGCGTGGCGCGGGTTTGATCGGCAAGCGCGAATGAAACGCGAAACACGTACAGATTAGAGAATAGGAGGAGACGATGGAGAAATTCAAGTACCTTAGCGCGGAATGGACGTAAGAAGCATTCAAACGACTCAAGCAAGAATTGACGCCGGAGAAAATGAAGAACGTTTCGTCCGTGATGCTCACGCTGTACCGCAACTGTCCGGACGGCAAAGAGCGCGCGCTCTATTACAAATTCGTTGACGGCGTGGTGGATCAAGTCGCGGTCGTCGAAGGCGAAATGCCTCAAGCCGAATTCAAGATCACCGGCGATTATAAAACATTCGCGCGTATCTCGCGCGCGGAACTCGGCTCACGCGCCGCGCTGATGAGCGGCAAACTTCGATTGGAAGGTAACATGGTCAAGGCCCTGAGTCTATCCGCGGTTGTTGATCGGCTCAACAAGGTGCTGGCGTCCATTCCGACGGAGTATTGAGACCGTGATACGAGATGCGCGTTCCGCCCAAGCATCACACATCACGCAATCTTCTCAACGGTGAATCTATGTCAATCAAAACCCCCAACTCACTCGATCCATACTATACTGATTTTCCCAAACGCATCCACGCCATTCAAACCGAAATGGCGCGACGCGGGATTGACGTCTACCTGGGTTCGCGCTTGCGCACGCTCTCGTGGACGCTCGACGCGTTTTGTCCCTGGCGATCCTACGTCGTGATTCCGCCCGCTGGCTTGCCGACCGCGTTCACCTTCGTCATTGACGCGGCGCGCGTCGCCGACGATTCGTGGCTCGACCAGGATCACGTTCTCGGCTACGCGCCGATGGGCGGACAGGATCAAATCACCTTGCTCGCCGATTGCGTCAAGCGATCACTCAAAGGGGGCAGAGGTGTTGTCGGCATCGAAAGCGGAATGGCACCGTACCTGCCTGAAGGTAATCTCACGCAGTTCGAGTACGAATCGCTGCGCGCCGCGTTGCCCGACGCGTCGTTCAAAAACGCGCACGATATCTTGGACGAATTATCGCTCATCAAGGACGCGGGAACGATCAATCGTTTTCGCGAAGCGGGGCGACTGGTTGACATCGGTCATCGCGCGGTGTACGACGCGATCAAGCACGGCGGTTACAAGGCAATGACCGAAACCGAAATCGGCGGATTGGCGGCGTACGCGATGCGAAAAGCCGGGAGCGAATGGGAATGGTCGTTCACCGGCGGAAACGAGATCGCGTCCGGCTACCGCACCGGTTTGACCGGCGGCGCGTGCACGCCCGCGTCGCGGCGCGAACTGAAAGCAGGCGAACCGTTGATGGTTGATCTACACGCGATGTTCAAATTGGGTCTTGGTGATCATTCGCACAACTATTTGCTCACTCCCGCGACCAAGCGCCAGCAGTGGCACACGCAAAATTTCGTTGACCTGGTGACGCTCTGCTTGCAAACCTACCGCGCCGGAATGACGCCGTCGAAGATCGCGGACGAGATGATGGTGTTCTGCGAAGAGCGCGAATTCGCCGACTATATGGTACCGGGGTTCGAGCACGGCATCGGGATGATGGGCGACGAGTGGCGCATCGGCTTGAACAATGGTCCCTTCCCATACTGGACGAATCCCGATCACACCTATCAGACCGGCGAGATGCTCATCTGCGCGCTGCAGTACGCGTGCAACGAAGAACTGATTGGCTTTCGGTACGAAAATGCGATTTTGATTGCCGCGAGCGGCTCCGAAGTGATGTCGAAATTTCCGTTGGGGATTGAAGAGATATGAAATGGCAAGACCCGAAGGGTTTCTAGAAACTCTTCGGGTCTTGCTATTTTCGTTACACCGATAATCGTGTTCCATCCACCGCGACGACGATTTCGCCGGCGTACTCCGCGCGCACTTGCGCGGCGATGTCCGCTCCAAGCGCGGGTGGATACAGATGATTCAGGATGACGCGCTTGACTTTCGCTGCGCGCGCAACGCACCCAACTGCGTCGGCGGTCATGTGATCGTCTGTCGGATAGCCGCGCGGGAACGCGCACTCGCACACAAACGCGTCCGCGTCGCGCGCGATCTGCACGAGCGCGGGGCTTGCCTTCGCGTCGCCGGTGTACACAATCGCTTTGCCTTCCGCTTCGATGCGATACGCGACGCTCGTGGCAGTGTGTCCACTCGGTGCGGTCTCAATCGTTCACGCGTCAAAGGTGATGCGCGCCGCGCTGACCTCGCCAATTGTCAGTTCGAACGAACGCGGCGCGACGCTCGGATACACTCGCAGTGAACCTTCGTAGAGCGATTGCGTGCCGGGGCAACCGATCAGGTGAAGTGGTCGTTCGCGCGTGAAACCCGGCGTCCAATTGAGTGCCTGCAACAGCATCACTAGATCGAGCGTGTGATCGGGATGCAGGTGTGTGAGGAAGACGTACTCGAGATCGCGATAACTAACGCCCGCCGCGTCGAGGCGCGGCAACGTGCCGGGTCCAAAATCGAACAACAGGGGCGTCGCGCCGACTTGGACGAGGACTCCGGCGGGACTGCGGTGTGGCAGCGGCACGCCGGTGCCTGCGCCGAGGATAGTGAGTTGCATAATCAAAACCGAAATCGCGCGAAATCCTTCCCCACGGCAACTTGCCCGCCAAAACTTTTCTGCGCCGCCGCGCGCCATTTTTTCACGTCACACTGCGGCGGCAGATGCACCAGCACCAATTTTTTTGCGTTCGCGCGTTTTGCCTGCGCCCCGGCTTGGCGCGCGCTCGCGTGCCCACCAACAGCCGAGCGGAGTGTTGTCGCTTCGTGGAAGAGAATGGCGGAGCCGCGCGCCAGCCGCGCGACCGCGTCACACACTTCCGTATCGCTGGAGTACGTGATGGCGCGGCGCGACGCATGCGATTCGACGCGCACAGCGACAGTCGGCAGTAGATGTTTCGTCGGCGTCGTCGAAATCGAAAATTCGGACGCGGCGATAAGCACGCCATGCGAACGCGGCGGGATGCGATGCAACTCCACAGGGAAAAAGCCAAGCTCGAACCAGCGTTTCCATTCAAAGGCGCGCATCATCGCGCGCGTCGCGCGCAGGGTTTCCGCGAGTCCGTAAATATGCAAGACCTTTTTGCGCCCGGTCAACCAGAGATCGAGCAGAAAAATGGATATGCCGTAAATGTGGTCGGGATGATGGTGAGTCAGAATCACGTGGTCAATGCGATCGAGCGCGATGCCTGCTTTGAGCAAGCGTTGCACCGGACTGCCGGCGCAATCAATCAGAACTGCGCTCTTCTTTCCTTGCACGACCAGATAGGTATGCTCGCGCGTTTCGTCACTCAGCGCGGCGCCGGTGCCTAACAAGATCACATATGCCATTTCATCTCCCATATATCCAGATCAGAATTTGCGGCGTAACATTCACTTCGATCAATGCCGCAAGGACAAGTAAAGGCAATACGACAAATAGAACGATTTGGGTCAAGTCGGCGAGCGCGCGCATCAAGTTTTCGCCTGCCGTGACGCCGGGTGGCGGCGCGATGATCGACGCGCCGGCGCGCAGTCCGAACGCGGTGGCGAGAATCGCGGCGGGCAGTTCGATGATGCCGTGCGGCAATAGCGCGACGGTGAGAAAGACGCTGCCATCCGCACCCAACAAGCGCATTTCGCCGATGATGAAACCAACCAAGCCCATCGTCGCGACCACCGGCAAGCACGCGAGACTGCCGAACGAAAACAAGCCGAGGATCGCGAATCCCAAAAGCGAACGCAGATTGTAGAAGAAAATCGCGCCCGCATCGAGGCGCGGCAACAACGCATTGCCCTGAAACGCGGTTTGCTGTCGAATCATCTCTGGGTCGATCTCGATCGAACTGATCAGATTAGCCGGCAGAGGATACCACAGTGCGAACACCCAGCCGCCAACCAGCGCGATCAGACAGCAGGCGATAGTTGCGACAATCGGCAGATGATTTTCGCGCAGCAGGCGCGGCACGTCGTCCCGATAAATGCGCGCAAGAGAGAAACGCGAGCCGATGAAAAAGCGTCGGAACATTCGCAGAATCGCGCCCAGGTTCAGTTCGTCAATTTCGCGCGCGAGAATTTCCTCGCGGTTGAACGTGCGAATGCCCGTGCGAATCAGCAGCACGTCCGCGACGAAGAGCGCGGCGAGGATGTACCACATCACGTCGTATTGACCCCGGAAGAGCAAGATGCTTTCGCCTTGCAAGAGGAACGTCATCGGGATGATGATGAACGACGCAAGGAGGTTCGCCGCGCGCACGCTCGTCGTGTGGCTGGAGACGACCACCGCGCCGCTGACCATCACGACGGCTTCCATCGTAGTCATCACGACAATCTGAATGAGGACGATCCATTCGGGGACGTATTGAATCGAAAGGTACAAACCGACGAGGTACGTGACGACGCCGAGGTAACTCGCAAACAACGGCGGCATCATCGAAGCGAGCAATTTGCCAAGATACAACGATTCGTCCGAAATCGGCGTGTCGAGCAGTGGTTCCAAACTATTGCGCTCTTTCTCACCGACGAATGTTTCGAGCGCGAGGATGAGCGAAAACGAAATCGGAAAGAAGCCGACGATCAGCACCGCGAACGGTACGAGGCGCAAAGGAATAATCGTCGCGTTGTATTCCTCGACGAAACTGATCGCGAGGCGCGTCGAAAGATTCATGAGCCAGGGGAAGATCAGCGTGAGGATCAAAATCGGCGCGACGATCCGCCAATCGCGCAGGGAATCGCGCATTTCGCGGCGGGTGATGATCAAGGCATCTTGAAGCATAGTCGAGTTGGATAGTTCGATAGTGCAATAGTACGATAGTGCGACAATTGGGCACACAACCCACAACTAACGCACTAACCAGCTATTGCACTAACTTGAGATACACCTCTTCCAAACTGCGCGGCACTTGATGCAATTCCAGCACATCCGCGCCGATTGCTTGGAGTCGGCGTAACAGAATTGGGTTGGCGATTTCGGGTGTTTCGGTATGATAACACAATGACAAATCGTCGTGCGATTGAATTTCCAAGTGTCCATGCAGGTAGGGCCACGGCTGATTCAGCGGGCGCGTGAGGCGGACTTGCCACAAGGGCAAGCCGAGCAATTCGCGCTTCAACTGCAAGGGGGTGCCGAGCGCGATGAGTTCGCCGCGCCGAATGACCGCGATATGATCGGCGAGCGCTTCGGCTTCGTGCAGGTTGTGCGTGCAAAGAAAAATCGTGTGCCCGCTGCCGCGCAGAGTTGCAATTGCGTCGCGCACTTGTTTCGCGCTGTGCGGGTCCATCGCGGAGGTCGGCTCGTCGAGAAAGAGAACGCGCGGCGCGTGCAGCATCGCGCGGATGAGCGCCATCTTTTGGCGCATCCCTTTGGAAAATTCGCCCAGGCGACGATCGCGTGCATCCCAGAGATCGAATTGCTTTATCAATTCTTCCGCGCGCGCGCGGCGCTCGGCACGCGGCATATGTTGTAATTCGCCGAAAAAGGCGAGGTAATCGAGTGGACGCATCCGCAGGTACAATCCAGGAAACTCGGTAAGATGACCAACAATGTGACGCACGGTACGCGCGTCTTGGACGACATCGTACCCCGCGATGCGCGCGGAACCGCTCGTCGGCTTCAAAATCGAGGAGAGCATCCGCACGGTCGTAGTCTTGCCTGCGCCGTTCGGACCCAAGAGCGCGAGGATTTCGCCTTCGGCGACAGTGAAAGTGAGATGATCCACCGCCGTCAGTGTATCGAATTGTTTGGTCAGCCCAATCGTTTCAATTAGAAGAGGCACATGTTACCTTATCGCCCATTATGCGTTACCGCAGTACGCGGGACAATGGGAATAGAATCCCAACAACCTCTCCCCTAGCCCCTCTTCTGAGAGGAGAAGGGTGCGGGTGAAGTCATCTCATTGTTCGATCTTGATATTGGCGGTGCCGCCCAGCACGACGCCGGTCTCGGAATAACTCAAGACGCGTAACTCGAGTCGCAAGAACACTTTGGGATTCAGGCGACCGACGTATTGCAGTGAATCAAATTGCTTGCGATAGGAATAACCTTCCAATCCCAAGAATCGCGCGCCATCCGGCGTCGAACCGGCATACGCCATTTTCGTTCCCGGAATCAATTCGTCTTTCTTGAGTGAGAGCGTGACCGGCGCGTTGAATTCCGACTGCGGTGTGCTGGGGGTGCCGCCGGGCTGAACCGTCACGTTCGATATTTCGATGCGAGCGGTACCTGCCAGCGTGAGCGCTTGTTCGTCGAACGACGCGACGCGCGTGGTGAGTTTCAAATTCACGTTCGGCACTGGCGTCCCCTGCCAATCCACCGTGTCTGCGACTTGTTTTGGCGCGAGCATTCCCGTGATCAAAACTTTCGCCTGACCCGTTTCTGTTTTTCCCTGGTACGCAATCGAAGTGCCGGGCAAGAGCGTGCCGGTTTTGATCGTCAGCGAGACCGGCACATTGTCGTACACCAACGTATTCGGTGGCAGGGGTGTGGGCGCGAATGGCGGCGGAATCGGAATTGCCGAGCATCCTGAGACGAGCGCGGCGAACAACAGCGACGCGAGCAAGACGCGCCAGATGGGACGCATTGATTGGGGATTCATAATTCTCCTTTCGCTCGCAAAGAGTCTGTCCAGATTGTATCACAAGATTGGCGCGGCAACAAGGTCGGGGTAGAAATCAACAGGCGAGGTGATTGCCGCCTCGCCCGTCTTTCATCCTCACAACTTGTACGCCTTCTTTGCCAGATCGTACGCCAGCGCGCGCGCCATTTCCTCCGCGTCATTCATTCCGATCAAGCCGCGCACAACCAAGCCCGCGAGCCAGTTCACGCTCGCGCGCCGCCACACGTCGTGCCGCGCCGGGATGGATGGGAACGCGCGCGTGTCGTCGTTGAAGCCAGCCGTGTTGTAAATCCCTGCCGTCTCCATCACTTGATCGAAAAAGCGCGCCATTCCGTTGATGCTATCGTGGAACCACCACGGCGGCCCGAGTTTTACCGCAGGATAATGTCCCGCCAACGGCGCAAGTTCGCGCGCGTACGTCGTTTCATCGAGCGTGAAGAGGATGAGTGACAAGCGCGGGTCGTTGCCGTACTTGTTGAGGAGCGGACGCAGGTTGCGCGTGTATTCCGTTGGCACAGGAATATCGCACCCCTTGTCCAAGCCGAAGCGTTGGAAGACGATGTCGTTGTGATTGCGGAACGATCCCGGATGCAATTGCATCGCCAGTCCATCTTCGATGCTCATGCGCGCCATTTCCATCAACATGTGACCGGTAAAGCGCGTCGCGTCGTCCGCCGATGCTTGACCGCGCAATGCGCGTCGGAAAATCGTAGTGGCTTCGGATTTGGAAAGTTCGTTCGTGTACGGACTGAGTGTCGCGTGATCGGTGGCGGTTGCGCCCATCTCCTTGAAGTAGGCGCGGCGGTTTTCCAACGCGGAGATTAGAGATTGGTAATTGGAGATTGAGATGCCGCTGACCGCGCCGAGCGCGTCAATGTTCTTGCGCCACGCTCCGCGCGGCCCGTCGAGATTGACGACGCCGTCGGGACGAAACGTCGGGACGATGCGTGCGTGCCAGCCCGACGCGCGCAGCGCGCGATGTTGCTCGAGTGGATCGCTTGCCGCATCGGTGGTTGCAAGGACTTCGATGTTGAATCGCTCGAACATTTTCCGCGGACGGAATTCGGGTTGCGTGAGTTTGGTGGCGATTTCGTCGTAGATGGTCTGCGCGGTCTCGCGCGTCAATTGCTTTTTGACGCCGAACACGACGCACAGTTCGTACGCGAGCCACACGCCCGTCGGCGTGCCGCGAAAGACATGGAAATTGTCCGCGAACGTCTGCCAGATTTTGCGATGATCGAGGTCACCTTGGTGATCGTGTTCCACCTTTCCGCCATTGGTTCGACTCTGCTCACCACATGCTTGGCGCGGCACGCCGAGTTTCTCCAGCGGAATCCCTTGCGAGTACAACATTCGGAAGACATAGTGATCGGGAATGATCAGCAAGTCGGCGGGCGAACCGAACGAGTAGTTCGGATCAGCAAATAGGCGCGGATCAACGTGACCGTGCGGACAAATCAGCGGCAGATTTTTGACTTGCGCATACAACCTCATCGCGATTTCTTTTTGCTGCGCGTCGGGACCAAAGCAGCGGTCGTCGGGCAGTGTGATTTCGGTGTTTGGCATCTTGCTTCCTCCAGCCATGCCCGGGAGCAGGGGAGCGGGAGAGCAGAGGGGAAAATTCTCCTCTGCTCCCTTGTACCTCAGCTCCCCTGCGGCTCTTACGAGTTTTTCACTCGGTACAACATCTCTCCCGCGTGGTGCACGACCAGAATTCCTTCGCGCTCGCGGTTCTCCCATTCTTGCGGATTGATCGTGTGATAATCCAGGTAACCCAGATTGATCCGCCTGCAAACTTCTTCAGGGATACCTGACGCGAGGGTAACTTTGATGCGGGGAATTTCGATTCCCGTTTTCGGATCGAATGAGCCGGCGCCTTTAACGTGCGTGCTGTGCGCTTTGATCGAGCCAGGCACGTCGGTGAATTTGTCGGGCTGTTTCGTGAAATATTCTAGCGAGTGATAGCCGATGCGTTCGATCAACCTGCCGTGCGTGACCGAAATGATTTTGAGATTCGGCGCGTAGATGACGACCTCGCCGCCATCCGCAATCGCGGGTTCGGTTTTGTACATCGCTTTGCCCGCTGTCCACAGTTCATCGTACATTTCGGCTGGTATCGAAAGGACGCGCTTGAATGGACGCTCCACCCAAACGATGTTCAACTGCGCGGACAAATCCGCCGCTGCGCCCCACGCGTCAACGTGCGAGCCGACGTACAAGCCGTGTAGCGCCTGTCCCTTCATCACGAGCGCGATGCATGTAATCGGCTTGGGTAAGAATTCTGCCGCGCGATGAATGACCCGGCGCACGGCGGTTTCTTTCACGCCGATTGTTTTGCGATTCGTCACGAGCGCGGCGAGCCAGTGCGTAAAGTCAATAATTTCCGCGCCTGCGATTCCTGGAAACAAATATTTCGCGCCGCCCGAAAAGCCGACGACTTCGTGCGGAAAGACGGGACCGCAGATGATGATGTGATCGTAATCGAGCACGAGTTTGCTGAGACGCACGGGCGTGTCTTGCGCGAGCAGTCCGCCCGTGAGCGTGTCGAGTTCTTGGCGCGTGATGGTGCCGATGATCGTCAGCGCGCTCGGATCGTCCCAGTAGTGGTTGAACACTTGCGATTTGGGATACTTGACCGCAAATTCTTCCTTCGACATGCCGACCCGTTTCGCAATCGCGTCGTCGCTCATCGGCGGGTGCGTGCCGAGCGCGATCAAGTAATCGAGGCGCGCGACGCGCCCGCCGAGTTGTTCGTACAGCAACTTGAACAGCATCGGCACGGGCGCGGTGCGCGTGTTATCGGGAATGATGACGAGCACGCGCTTGCCATTGAGTTGTGTCTTTTCCAAACCTTGCGCGAGAATTTGCCGCGCGTCGGTTTCGGTTATCGTCGCAGTTGTTGAACCTTTGCCAAGCATTGTTCCCCTTTGGGACGGACGACGGATGACCGAAGGCAATTTCTCGTGTTCCGTCTTTCGTCGTCGGTCGTCCGTCACACTCCGCTAAACGCTTGAAATCCGCCGTCAATGGGAATGACGACGCCGGTGACGAACGCGGACGCGGGCGATAACAGCCACAACACCGCGCCGAGCAAATCGTCGGACACGCCGAAGCGTCCCATCGGCGTATGCGTGATGATGGATCGCCCGCGATCAGTCAGTTCGCCCGTTTCTTCGTCGGTGAGCAAATAACGATTTTGGTCGGTGAGGAAAAAGCCAGGCGCAATCGCATTGACGCGAATTTTCGGCGAATATTCTTGCGCCAGATGCACCGCGAGCCACTGCGTAAAATTGCTCACACCTGCTTTCGCAATCGAGTATCCGGGAATGCGCGTCAGCGGTCGAAACGCGCTCATCGAAGAAATATTGAGGATGTTGCCCTCACCTTTTTGCGCGAAAATTCTTCCGAAAACCTGGGACGGCAGAATCGTGCCGATGATGTTCAAATCGAAAACGAAACGGAGCGCGTCAGCAGGCAAATCGAAAAACGAAAGATCTTTGCTCGTCGTCGCTTGCGGTCTATTGCCACCCGCCGCGTTGATGAGACAATCCACGGTGCCAAATTCCTTGACGACTGTCTCAGCCGATTGGCGCAGGATGCTGATATCAAGCACGTCGGCGTAGATGATGCTCGCGCGTCCAACTGGCGATTCCAGCCGCTTGATGAAGCGATTGGCAAGCGATGGGTCGCGGTCGAGAATCGCGACATTCGCGTTGCAACCGACGAGCGCGCACGCGATTTCGCCGCCCAAAATTCCCGCGCCGCCCGTGATGACGACGGTCTTGCCAGTGAAATCGTACATCTTGGTGAGTTCTTGAAGATTCATAGATGACTCCTTGAAAAGACCGATGATGGACGACGGTTGACGGAAGAAATGCTAGCCGTCATCGGACATCCGTCCTCCGTTACTTGGTTGTGAATGGTTTCAAATGCCGGATGAAATGTTTTTCCAGATTCGCCGCGTATCCTTCTGGATTCGCGCGCAGAATGGACATGAAAGCGTCGTAGAACAGGAGGGTGCCGTCCGATTTGTTTGTCGTCAGCACCGATCCGAACGTGACGTGCAAAATCTCGCGCGCGTCGAACTGGTCAAGCAGCGCGGGCAGGTCGGCATCCTTGACCGCTTCGGGCTTGGGCGCGCGCGATAATTCTGCCGAAACGTGATAACTCAACTTGTCGGTTTCATAATGCTCGCGCGCGAAAACATAGATGCGCCGGAAGAGCGCGGAGTCGAGCGCGCCAATCGTGCGCAACGCCTCGAGGTAACTTGTGCCTGCGGTCTTGAGATGCACCAAGCCGCGCGTCTGGCGCATCGTCGCGGGATAAACGCTGAACTTGTCCGACCCCGAATGGATGCTCAATTTGTACGGACCGAACGCGCGCGCGATTTGCGCGTGCACCGCGAAATCTCTTTCAAACGCATTCACATCGCCGATGTAGTCGGCACCTTTCTCGAATCGTCCGATGTAGCGCGGCGCCAGACTGACCCATTTGACGCCAAGGCGTTTGAGTTCGCTCACGACGTAGATATGCTCCGCGTGCGTCGTCGGCGTTTCAGTTTCGTCTACCGACACTTCGAGTTCGAACGCGATGTTTTTCGCGGCGAGATGCCGGTACATCAGGGCGACGTGCGCGATGGCTTTGCCGTACTTGGCTGCCGCGCGCAGAATGGCTTCGGCGCTGAACCGGACCGCGCGGTCTTCGAGTTTAACTGCCTGACCGATGTACCGCAGTTCTACATCAGTGGCGGAACTCTGCAAATCCTTCCACGGCAGCGCGGCGACTTTTTGTTTGATGACATCGAACGACGCGGTGTCTGCTTCGCTGTCCACGTGCGCGCCTGGGTCAATCGTGTAAAATGAATAGCCCGCCGCGACACACGCGTCAATGTCGGCAGGAACTTTCAGGTGGTCGGCATCCGCGCCAACGGCTTTGCGCCAGCCCGCTTCAAACGCGCCGAAGGTCGCATCAGTCATCACATCGTCGGGCGAGCGGTTCGTGCGCTGCATTTCGCGGGTGGATTGTTGCGCGAAAATTGGGACGAGGTTGCCGCCGACTGCTTTGACCGCGCGCACGTGACCCGGCGTCGCGATGCCAAGCCGGTCGCCCATTCCTGCTGAGGTCGCGAGTCCAATCGGTTTGGGCGCGAGCCAGGCGAGTGTGCCGCGGAGTGCACGCGCGTTCGCGTGAGTGAGCGAGCAAAGTTGGACCGAATAGCCCAATTGAAACGCGCTGGCGTTGCCGCTGAAACGCGCGAACGCGGGATTGTCGGGACGCGCGAGAACAACCAGTTGCTTGTCCTTGCCTCTACCTTGCATCCAAAACGCCGCGTCGTTTAGCGCGACGAACGAATCTGGGTAGAGTGTGGTAAAGTTCTTTCGCAGGTCTGCGAGTGTGAATGGAAATGCAGACATGATTTTCCCTCATTGAGAAATAAGTTGTCGGAGTTATTTCTATTTTCCCTTTCTTGGCTTCAGCGGGCGCCATGTTTCCCAATTACGCCGAAGTCGCTGTAATTCTTTCTGATTGGAGGGGAGTGACCAGTACGTGAATTCCTTGCGTCCGCGTGTTCTATAGTCCTCAAGGTTTTTGTTGACTTGTCTGGTCACGTTCTTGCCGTTCTCAAGAAATACCTCGAAGCTTTCTTTTTCAGGAAGATACCTCAGAAAAACGCAATAACTGTTTGGACTGTTGAGACACCGTTCTGGCGCAGATGTTGGCCAGAAATTCACCTTTTTCAAAGATGTTTTCACTTGAAGATTGGCTTGGGCGCTTCCATCGGGTCCACTCACGAGGATGTCAATGCCTGCTGTGTTTCGAATTGTGGGTAACGCAATCAATCCACGAAGCGTTAATTTCGAAACAATGAAGTGAACCCCAGCGACGCCAATCAAGTCGTTCGGTATCTTGACAATTGACCGGGTCATGACGCAAACTCCTTTCCGCGTGGGTTGAAGGTGGAATCCAACAACGCCTGGGCGACCACGCAGGGTCGCCCCTACAAGTCAACCGCCGCGCGTTCTCGTGCAGAACGATAAATCGCTTCAACGACTGCGACGCTTTTGCGCCCCTCGCGTCCGTCAATCAGCGGCGCGCGCCGTTCGCGCAGCGCGGCGACGAAATCTTGGTACTGCGCGATATGCCCTGCCGCGTTGATATCCATCGGCGCGGACGCGCCGCTGCTCACTTGCGCCTGTTCTTCGCCGTCTTCGCGCGGTTCCGCGATGTGCCACTCTAAACGCGCTTGCCCGCGATGGTAAATCGCGCTGCCACGCGTGCCGACGATTTCCAGGCGTTCAGGGTAGCCAGGGTACGCGGCGACCGTCGCTTGAATCAGCCCCAGCCGATTGTCCGCGTATTCGAGAACCGCGATGCCGCCGTCTTCGACTTCAATTTGATGGTTGAGCGTGCGCGTGTGCGCCGTGACGCGTGTCGG
>Ga0315289_10007931_pt1 | contig 15391 bp, 11 predicted proteins | sample YL17G11_40_MG_FD_203452 | JGI IMG/M metagenome (GOLD analysis project Ga0315289, IMG submission 203452) | Sediment microbial communities from Yellowstone Lake, YNP, Wyoming, USA - YL17G11_40 | ecosystem: Environmental > Aquatic > Freshwater > Lake > Sediment | place: USA: Wyoming | collected... | reverse complement strand
CAGACGGTGTGCGGCAATCGGCTGTCACCGATAGCACAAAAAAAACGCCAAAAATACTGTTTTGTGCTTGCATCGCGGCCAACGTTCTGCTATCGTGTCACTCGGAGCTATGACTCCAAGGAAAAGTGAGTAGGATCACCAGGTGTAGTGGTCGCCGGAAGTGGTATGTCCGGTGAAACCTATGAAGTGCGGAGCGGATCGACAAGCAGCCGATGAGGGCGCGTCGGCGAGATTGGGCGCGTCCATCGTCACGCGTACGACACAGCAGAGGTACCCTCCCCGCAGGCGGTGGACCGCGGCGTGCCTTCGTTCTCTGGATCTCGCCTGGCCCGGCGCTGCCCTGGGACTGATCGTTTTCGCGCTGCTGCTCTCTGTCGGCGCCGGCCTGTGGCTGAGAACAGGTCTCGGGACGATCATCGATGTGGCCGGCAGCCTGCTTCTCGGGTCTGCCGTCTTCGCCGCGGCTACCTTGCTTCTCATGCTCGTGCTGGCCCTGGTCCGGCGCGTGCCCCTGCGGCTGACGGCTGTGCTCCTGGCCGTGCTGGGTGGCCTCGTAGTGATGGGCATGAAACTCGGCTTCTCTCCGAGCGTCTCCCTTCGGCTCGGGTCGCTGCCTGCCCTGTTGTTCGTGCTGATCGGCGCCGCCCTGGCGCTCCTGAGCCGGCGCGGGCCCGGCCGAAGCGGCGCCGTTCGCGGGGTCGCCGCCGCGCTCCTGCTGCTCGTCGGCGGTGTCACGGCGACGATGCTCGTCTGCTGGCTCGCCGGCCCAGGGGATGACCCCTTCGTCAAAGACACCGCACCGATGTGCGGCGGGCCGGTAGCCCCGCTGGATGTCCCCAACCCCGCGGAGGTGGGTCCCTATGAGGTCGCCACCCTGTGTTATGGCAGCGGCACGGATCGCCATCGCCCCCAGTACGCCGGAAAGGTGGATATAAGAACGGACAGCGTCGATGCTTCGCCTTTCCTCACCTCCCCGCGCCAGGGTCTGCAAGCCTGGGCGCGCCGCAGGTACTGGGGTTTCGGGCCCGACCGCCTCCCGCTCAATGCGCGGGTCTGGTATCCCCGGGGCGATGGCCCGTTCCCGCTGGTCCTCCTCGTCCATGGCAATCACCGGATGGAGGAATTCTCCGATCCCGGGTACGCCTACCTCGGCGAGCTCTTGGCCAGCCGGGGCTTCATTCTGGCCTCCATCGACGAGAATTTTCTCAACTACAGTTGGTCCGGCGGCGGGGACGAAGACCGCGGCCTGCGCGGCTGGCTGCTTCTGAAACACCTGCAGTTATGGCGCACCTGGAACGAGCAGGAGGGCCATCCTCTCTACCGGAAGGTGGACCTGGCGAACATCGCCCTGATCGGTCATTCCCGCGGGGGTGAAGCCATTTTGCACGCCGCGATGTTCAACGGGCTGACGCGTCATCCCGACAATGCCAACGTATTGTTCCCGTTCGGCTTCCACATCAAGACTCTCATCGCGCTGGCGCCGACGGACGGTTCGTACAACCCCGGGGGCCGGCCGGTCTTCGTGAAGAACGTCAATTACCTCGTCCTCCAGGGCAGCCACGACGGTGACCTCGGATATTTCGCCGGCGCGCGAAGCTACCGGCGCATCGTGTTCACCGAGGATGAATACCGGATGAAAGCGGCCCTTTATATCTACCGCGCCAACCACGGGCAGTTCAACACGGTCTGGGGCCGCAGTGACGTGGATTGGCCGCGCCGCTCTCTGCTCAATCGCGGACCGCTTCTGGATGCCGACGAGCAGCGGGCCATCGCCAAGGTTTACGTCGGCGCGTTTCTGGAGGCCACGCTGCGCGGCGACCACAGGTATATCCCTCTGTTTCGCGACCCGCGCTGTGCCGCGTCCTGGTTGCCCCGCACGGTCTATCTCAGCCGGTTTGAGGATTCCCGCTTCTGCACGATTGCCGACTTCGATCAGCCCGCCGACGTCAGCATGACCACCGTCCCCGGCGGCTCGCAGCACGGGGAGCATCTGCAAATCTGGGAGAGACAGGAACTCCAGGGTCGCGGGGGCCGGAGGAACGCCGATTGTGGTATTCTCCTCGGCTGGAACACGCGCTGCCGGGCTGACGGCCTGGCGGCCGAAGTCCCCACCTGCACCATCACGCTGCCCGAGATTCTGCCTCTCGGCTGGTGGCTGGATGAGCGGGCGATCCTGTCCTTCAGCCTGGCGGATACGGGTCAGCGGTGTCCGCTCCCCTCGGGCGCGAGCGCCGGGCTCCCGGGCCCTGACCGAGACGGCCCCGGGTGCGGCGAGGATCCGCAGGAGGCGAAGGCCCCCATCGACCTGACCGTGGAACTCGTCGCGGCCGATGGTCGCAGCGCCCGGCTGCCGCTGAGTCACGTGCATCCGATTCAGCCCATCCTCCAGGTGACCTTCACGAAATGTCCCTCCTGGGAACGCCTCAAGTACAGGTCGCCCACCGAGCCGGTGCTGCAGACGTATGAGCTGCCGCTCTCGAACTTTGTGCAAGCGAACCCGGACTTCGATCCCGGCCGGTTGAAGCAGATCCGCTTGTGCTTCGACCGCACGCGAACCGCCGTGATCCTCCTCGATGACGTGGGATTCACCTCCGGACCCGCTCCCCTTCAGAACTGATGAGATCGTAAATCAGGCGGCGGGCGAACGGCGTTCACGCCAGCACAAAAAAACACGAGAAAAATTGTTTTCTCGTGCAGCGCGGCGAGCCTTCTGCTCGTCTATCATACGGAGCTACGGCTCTTAGGAAAAGTGAGTAGGACAACCACTTATCGTGGTCGCCGGATAAGGTCTGTCCGGTGAAGCCTATGAAGTGCGGAGCGGATCTACGAGCAGGTGGTGAGAGCGCGTCTGCAAAATCAGGTGCGCGCGTTCTCCCACCGATGACACGGCAGCGGTACACTCCTCGGTGGCCGCGTGTGCCGGCGTTCGTCCTTTTCTTCCGCTTCACGTTCCCTGATTCCACCCTAACGTCCCCTGTCTTCACGGAATCGCACCGTAACGTTTACATCCATAGCGAGGTTCGCCAAGAGGCGAGAAGGGAGTCCACATGAACGAAACATCCCCGAGTGTGGCGCGAATGCCCGGCCCAGCATTGGTCAATGCTTGCCTCACCTGCCTCGTCTTGAGGCTGGCCGCGCCGGCGGCGGATGCCCGCCTGATCCAGGAGGCCGTGAGCAAGGTTTCTCCAGACCAATACAGGACTTACGAAGTCGCTATTGAGAATATGGGTCTGGGACTCTACGGCGATCCGGCATACGACCAGCGCTACCGCAGCCGCGACGGTTGGTGGAACGGCGGCACGAAGGGTAACCACGAGGCTCAACTCTACCTGTCCGACCAACTCTCGTCCCTGGGCCTGCAAGTCTCCCTCCAAGGCTTCTTCTCGAACGTCGTGGCGGAATGGCCCGGCCTGGAGACCCCGGCGGAGGTTTACATCGTCTGTGCCCATTATGACACCACGTCCGGCGGCGAGTGTCCGGGGGGTGACGACGATGCCTCCGGCGTCGCCGGCCTGCTCGAAGCGGCCCGGGTGCTGACACAGTACCGCTTCAAATCCACGCTGCGCTTCGTCGCGTTCAACGGCGAGGAGGACTGGGACAAGGGCAGCCAGGAGTACGTCGAGGCGTTGCCAGGCCAGGAGAGCATCGCGGGCGTGATCAACCTGGACATGATTCTCCGGCCCGCCTGGGACAGCGATCCGCGGGAACCCGTGGATCTCGAGGTGGAGACGCGCGAGACGCCGGAATGTGCCGCCTGGGTCGAGAGCTTCGTTCAGGCGGCCGCCCTCTACGTCCCGTCTCTCCTCATCGACCCGAACAGCCACTATCCGTACTTCTGGGACTGGGGCGATCAGGGACCATTCCTCGCGGCCGGATATCCCGCCTTCACCGCCATCGAGAATTCCGCCGACGACATGTGGGATGGCGGGAGCAATGCTTACTACCACAGCGACCAGGATGCCAGCGATGCCCTGGCCAATAGCGCCCTGAGCCTCAGCGGCGTCACGTATGATTACGGTTTTGCCGCGGACGTGGTGAAGGCGACCGTGGCCACGTTGGCCGTGGAAGCGGTGCTCGTCGGAACCAAGGAAAATTTCTCTGCGCCAAGTCCTAAAAAATGACGAAGAGCTGCGTTCTGAGCGTACTGGGGCCGTCTTCTTGGGTTTTTCTTAGTACAACGCGACATCAGACTTGACTTCCGGCCGTCCACGTGGTAAAATATTGGCATATTTGTTTGGGGTGGTACATAGCTATGAACGAACTGTTTCTAACTATGTTTGTGATGCTCCTGTTTTTGCTGAACGTCACCGTCAAGCCGCGGTGAGATTCGGATCGGCGATTTGGGAGTCAAAAGGGGCATCCTCTCCGGCCCGCACGCATCGGGTCGAAGAGAGCGTTACACGCAAGAAGCTGTGTAGCGTTCGTCATCGCGCGATCGTTCCTTTCGTTGCCCGTTTTCACTCTTCCTATCCTGCCCAGGCGCCGCAGTTGACTGCATCGCCCGCCACGGTATGATTACCTGTTGCTTGTCTTGTCTGCCTTAACGGCACCGACTCCGACAACCGGACCCGCTCGAAACGGAACCGTGACCGCTCGCACGCGAGCGCACTTGACGTAGGAAAGGATGGGACATCATGGAACAGATGAACCGTCGAGACTTCATCGGCGCCGCGGCAGGCGGAACGCTGGCGCTGAACGGCTTTCTGCCTCGCGCCTCGGCCGCCCAGCAGGCCAAGCTCAAGCTCGGCTTGGTTGGGTGCGGCAGCTACGGCATGACCGACGTGAGGGCGGCGTTCAAAGTGGGCAATGTGGAACTGGTGGCCCTGTGTGACGTGGATAGCCAGCATCTGACGGACAGCGCCACGGCGGTGGAGAAGCTGCAAGGCACGCGGCCCAGAACGTTCAAGCACTACGAGGAGCTGCTGGCGACTCCCGGCCTCAACGCCGTGGTGATTGCCACCCCTCCGCACTGGCACGCCCTGCCCTTCCTGGCGGCGGTCGAGAAGAATCTGGACATCTACTGTGAGAAACCGCTCGCGTACGACATCCGCGAAGCGCAGGCGATGGTGGCGGCGGCCCAGAAGAAGGATTTGATTATCCAGATTGGCTTCCAGCGGCGCCAGAGTCCGGCCATTCGGCAGGTCCGCGACTACCTCCAGCAAGGCAACCTCGGGCGGGTCGTGCAGGTGGACGCGCAGATTCACTATCTGGCCGGCCTGCGCGACACCACGCCGCAGGACCCGCCGGCCTCGCTCGACTGGGACCTCTGGTGCGGCCCGGCGCCCAAGATCCCCTACTGCCCCCAGGTCGGCCACTTCGCCTGGCGTCTCGAAAAGACCACCGGCCACGGCCACCTCGTGGATTGGGGCATTCACCTGATCGATGCGACAAGGTGGATTCTCGGCCTGACGACCCCGCGCTCGGTCCAGGCCATGGGCGGACTCTACTACTACAAGGACAAGATCACCACGCCGGATACTCTCACGGTGCAGTTTGATTTCGACAATTGCCCGGTGGTTTGGAGACATCGCATCTGGGGCGCCCAGGAGTACACGCCGGAAGTGTCGAACGGCATCTTCTTCTTTGGTGAGAAAGGCACGATTTTCGTGACCGATGACCGCTGGGTCGTGGTCCCGAAGGACAAGAACAGGCTGCGGGAGGAGCACAAGGCGACGGCGGACCTGGGAACCGCCCACATGGCCGAGTTTCTCCGCGCGGTCCGCGACCGCAAGCCGCCGGACTGCACGGTGGAGGAGGGCTTCCGCTCCACGGCCACCGTCAAGCTCGCGATGATCGCCTACGAGGTCGGCGAGAGAATCACGTGGGACGAGAAGTCCCAGCAGATCGTCGACAACCCCAAGGCGGCCGAGTTGCTCCGGCGGCCGTACCGTGCCCCGTGGAAGCACCCGTATGAGGGCTAAGCCCTCCCGATTGTGATTGGATTTCTCCAGGAAGGAGGCCAAAATGGCCGGCAGACAGAGAACCGGAACGATATTGCTCGCGTGCGCATCGTGTGTACTCGTGACGGCGACAACCCTTGGGGTGCTTATGGCAAGTGAACGAAACAAAGACAGGCCGCGAAAAGATGCGCGGTTCGAACGCCACGCCGCGCAAGGCAGTCGCGTGCGTCTGGAGCACGTTGGATTGAACGTCGCCGACCCAGTTAAGGCGGCGAAATGGTACGTCGATAATCTGGGGATGAAGGTCTTGCGCGAAGGCCCGGCGCCGATCAATGCCCGCTTTCTGGGTGACGCCGACGGCAACATGATGCTCGAACTCTATCACAACCCTCCCGAGGCCGTGCCGAACTACGCCGCGATGGACCCCCTGCTGCTGCACATCGCGTTCATGGTCGAGGACGTGGAGGCCATGCGCAGCAAGCTGATCGCCGTCGGGGCCACCGCGGTAGGCGAGGTCACAACGACGCCGGCCGGCGACAAGCTCGCCATGCTCCGCGACCCCTGGGGCCTGGCCATCCAGTTCGTCCACCGCGCCGACCCGATGCTCAAGTGAGCGATTTGTGCTTAATGGGATAGGTAGAGCTCCGGGTGGCACGGCCAAACTTGTTTGACCGTGCTTCTATGAAAGCGTTCCGCGGCCCTGAAAGACACGCTCAAGCTGCGCTTGGGCGTGCCACCCGCCGTACACGCGATGGATCGGTTGCGGTGGCACAGCTCGTTCGTAGTGTGCTCGTAAGAGCATAGAAAACGCCTTACGGCGTCACTACAAACACAAACGGGCCGCGCTACCGTCCCCCGCTTGCCGATCCGTAATGGACGCGATATCATAGTGGGTAACTTCAGCGAAGAATTGCGGAAAGGAGCCAACTATGATCGTACGAGGAAGAAACGCACGCCGGTTGAACAATCCACATGCCGGAACTGCCCCGGGCCTTGCTTACGCATTGGCCGCGCTGGTGCTCCTGTCGGTCCCCATTTCCTCGCTGCGCGCCCAGGAGAACACCGGGCGTGACGCCCCTGCCCCACCCAAACGGCTCAGTGTCGCATTTCTGGGATTAGAGAATCAGACCGGCGACTCCGAGCTGGCCCATTGGCGCTATGCCACAATCCTATTGAGCGGATCGCTCCACGAGGTCAAGGCCGTCCGAGTCCTTTCGGCTGACGCGGTTCGCTATGCCCTCCGGCAGGTCGGCCTGCGGACCGGCGACCCGATCGACCCCAACCGTGCCCGCCTGATGGGCGGACATATCGAGGCGCAACGCGTCGTCTGGGGCAGCTACTCGAAGAAGGCCGGTCAATGGCACGTCGGCCTGCGCATGATGAACGTGGCTACAGGAACCGTCTCACCTGAGTTTTCCGCCGAAGCAAGTGACTGGTTCGACGTCCGCGACAAGCTGAGTCAGCAGATCCTCACCGAATTGGGCGTTGTCCCTGCGCCCGCGGAACGGGAGAAGATGACGAGGCGCTGGGCTCGATCCACCGAGACGCTCGATTGGTACTTCAGACTGCAATTGTCCCAGGAGCAGGGGAAACCGGCCTCGGAGTTGGAGAAGCTCTCGCGCCAAGCGATCACCGCCGATCCCAACTGTGCCCCGGCCTACTGCGATTTGGCCGCCGCTCTCGCTACCCAAGGGAAACTCGACCAGGCCCAGGAAGCGGCGCGGAAGGCCCTGCAAATTCGACCGGATTATGCGAAGGCACAATACGCCTTGGGCTGGGTGCCCATGGTGCAGGGCCAATTGAACCCGGCCGAGGCCGCCTCCTATTTGGAACGGGCCGAGAAGGAATTCCGGCAGGCCAGTCAATTGGATTCGGATGACACCGAGTGCCAAGTGGATCTTGCCCGTGTCTGCGCGGCGCGGGGCCGCTTGGAGGAAGCCGCCACCCTTCTGGAGAGAGCCGTGGTGCTGGATCGAACCGATGCCATGGCGCATGCTTCCCTCGCCATTGTCCATGCCCTCCGGAGGCAACGGGATGAGGCGCTGCGGGAATTGCAGGAGGCACGGCGTTATGTCCCGGAGGGAGCCAATGGGGCCAACGCATTGTCCGCCAGTGCCGCCGCCTACGAGCGATTGGGCCGACCGTCGGAAGCCATTGAATGCCATGAACGGACTCTCTCTCTGGGCAGGGAGATGGGAGCAAACCCCAACACGATCCGCCTAGTCGAGAGGCAAATCGAGCTCCTCAAGAGCCGACTGACGCCCACGTTCATCCAGGATTCCATGCCCAAACGATACCCGGAAGAAGAGCTCACGGGAATCCTGCGGGACACGCTGACGGATAGCGAGCGGCAATTGGCGGCGAATCCTTTCGCCTGCACGGATGCGATGAAACAATGGGTCGAGGAACTCACGCGCGGGGCGGACAAGGACCTCGACAAGGCCAAAGCGATCTTCGATCACCTGGCCGCGCGGCTCGACAGGGTGGGCCCCGTGAAGAGCCGCACCGCGCGCGAGGTCTTCGACGCCTGGAAGGACCCGAAGGTCCGCCTCGTGTGCATGGATCACGCGGTATTGTTTGTCGCCCTTGCCCGCGCGGTGGACGTGAACGCGTTCCTTGTTTCCGTTACCAGACTCCCGGACGGGACGGCCCGAGGTCATGCCTGCGCCGCCGTATTCGCGGGAGATCGTGCCCTGCTCGTCGATTCCGGCTTCCGCTGGTTCGGCGTACCTCACAAACAGTACGCGATCCTGGATGACCTCCAGGCTGCGGCGGCCTTGTGCTTCGTCAACCGGGGGGTGGACGATCCCACGGAACTGGCGGCTTACCGCGCGGGGTCGAAGTTGTGGCCGGGCTGGATCGCCGGACGACTGACCCTGGTCGCCGGCCTGATCCGTGCCGGCCAGTTGCAGGAGGCCCGCCGGCTGTTCGCCGAAATCCCCCAGCCCCAGTCGGAGGACTACGAGGCAGCAACGTACTGGAGCCTGGCAGGTGAGCCGGCGATCGTCGAGCAGGATTGGGATCGAGCCAAGGAGTGCCTGCTCAAGTCCATCGCTATCTCGCCCGGCCAGAGTTATGCGTACTTCGGCCTCGGCCGACTCTACGTGCGCCGGCATCAGCTCGCGGACGCCCGCACAGCCTTTCGTGCGTGCTTGCGAAATGAGCCGGATGAGTGGGTCGCCGGCGTCGCCCGAGGTGCCATCGCCCGGATCAACGAGGAGATCGGCGTCGAGGCGGCACCCGACACGGCCCAGCCCGACCAAAAGCCCCAATAGTCTTTGCCTTGCGGGCTTCCCTGCGGGTATCATGCCGCCAGCAGAATACAATGTGCGGCCACGGCATGGCCTTATCGGGACCATCGTATGCAGGCGTTCATCTGGGTCTTCACCATCGCGGCGGCGCTCTCCTCCACGGCGAATCCGGCCCCCCGTCCCACGATCAGCGAGGTCGAGCAGTTCATTGAGCGTGCCGGCAATGCCGAGGCGGAGGAGGTGCGACTGGATCTCCTGCGACAACTGCGCCGCCGGCCCGGCCTCGACGAGCGTCTGCAAAAGGACCTGGACCGGCTCCTCCGAGAGATCGAGCGCTGGAGCAACGACAAGGCGCTCGACTACTTCGGTCGCCAAGTGTCGCGCACGCGGGACTACGATTTCGGGATTGGGCCGGACTCGCCGCTGTACCCGCTGACGTACCTCTATCGGGGCCGCATGGTGACGTGGTACGCCTTGGAATCGGGCAGCGTCTGGAAGATCCTCCCGCAAAAGGTATCGTTTCTGGACGTGGCGCACGGGTTCTTCGAGAAGGCAGCGGCCGCGTTCCCGGAGAACCAAATAGCCCGGATGTATTTGGGGACGCCCATCCCTTCCGAGAAACGGTATCCAGTGGTCGCCGGGGCGCCGGATTGGGCTCTCTACCAGCGGGAGGGTCTGGAGCGCCTGGCCGACATCATCGAATGGTGGATCGATCACCGGATGCGGGAGGATGGCCAGTACGGCGGCGGCTGGGGCGATGACTGTGAGATGTGGCGGTGGTGGACCCCGATTCTGATCGGCTTCGAGAACCCGAAGATCGACACGGCCCAGGCGAGATTCTCTCGCGCGATCATGTCACAGCCGCACATGAAGCTCGGCTACACGACCCGCATGTCGGACGTGGAGCATACCGCCGAGGATTCGGCCGACGCGATCACGGCGATGATGCACATTGACCCCGGCAACCCGGACTGGAGCCGGCGGACCTTGCGGCTGGCCGAACTGATGGAGACGCTCTGGACCGGCCGCAACGAGCGCGGCTTTCTGCAATTCAAAAGCACCTATTTCACGGCCGAGAAGCTGGACCTGACGCCGGCTCGCGCCTGTGACACCGTCTACCACGCGCGGGTCGTGCAGCCTACTCTGCTCTACTGGCAACGGACGGGCGATCCTAGGCTGACGAAGCTGTTCTCCACTTGGATGGACACCTGGGTGGATGCGGCGGCGCGGGCCGAGCGCGGCAAGCCCGCCGGCATCATGCCCACCGCGATCCACTGGCCCGACGGTCGCATTGGGGGCCTCGATCCGAACTGGTGGGACCCGAGGAACCACAGCGAGTACACCCTGTACCTGTTCCCCAGCGCAATGAGCATGATGATGCACACGCTCCTGCTGACCTATCACATGACGGGCGACCCGAAGTACCTGGAACCCCTCCGGTCGATGGCGAAGATCCGGCTCGACTATCTCGATTCGCCGCCCCAAGGCAATCCTGCGCCCGGCACACCAGCCTGGTGCGCCGCGCGGCTCGAGGGCGTGGCCGACGTGATTGCCAAGTACAAGCTCTTGACCGGCCGCGATGATCTCGACGCCCTTCTCGCCCGCGAGAAATCGCCCTACCTGCGCTATCGCCTGGACGAGGACCGGGCGCCGCTCGCCGAGGCGATGAAAGACAATGCCGAGGCGCTGCGCATCAACATCCCCGGCTACACGAGCGAGGTCCGATATACCGACCGCGTCCTTCGGTTCCCGACGCTCTTCGCGGCGAACGGAATCGTGCATCAAGCGGTCCCGGCCATCCGCATCCCCAATCCGGCCCTATTGTATTCGAGCGTCACGGGCGATCCCGGCACACCAGAGTACTTCCCCATGAACGCGGCGCGCTGGCTGACACCGCCCCGTGACATCGCGGCGCTGGTCCATTTCGATAAAGACAAGCTCCGCGCGGAGCTGTTCCATTTCGGCGAGAAGGATCGGCCGATGGGTGCGGAATTCTACCTGCTCAAGCCAGGCACCTATGTGCTAACCGTCGCGGAATCCGGCGCAGCCAAGCCGGCACAAAGGCAGGAGTTCGCTGTCACCGGCCCGCGCACCCGGGTAGCCTTCACGCTGCCGGCGCGGAAGTCATGTCTTCTTCATGTGGAACGGCAGTAAGCCCAGGCAATCTGCTTTCCAACCGCTAATGCAGAGGCACAGATACATACGATCTACTCTCGGTTTCGTCGCCGTGGCGGCGTTGGGGTTGTCGTTGGCCCTGTGGCGGCTGGGACTGGCCCCCGCGGTTGCCTATCTGGTCAGCATCAACGCGCTCGCCCTGGTGCTCTACGGATACGACAAGCGACAAGCCATCGTCGGCCGGACCCGCATCCCGGAGTTCGTGCTGCACGCGGCCGCTCTCTGCGGCGGCAGTCCGGGGGCCTTGCTCGGCCAGGGACTGTTCCGGCACAAGACGCGCAAGTTCCGTTTTCAGGTAGTCTTCGTGGCTATCGTGCTAGTGCAGATTGCCGCGGTCTGTGCCTATTGGTATTTTGTGCACGGGGCATGACGAATGGACACATTTCCTTCTGACATCCGATTTCGCAAATCCTGGCGCAGTTACCAGCAGCAGGTGCTGGACGAGTTGAAGGACCACCTGGACGACAGCCACCTGCACGTCATCGCCGCGCCGGGCTCGGGCAAGACCGTTCTGGGCCTGGAGGTCATGCGGCGGCTCAACCGGCCGGCCCTGATTCTGTCCCCTACCGTGGCTATCCGGGACCAGTGGATCGATCGGTTCGTCAATTCGTTCATGGACAGCGGCCAGAACGTCCCCGCCTGGATCTCGCGAGACATCCGCCAGCCGCAGTTCATCACCGCCTCGACGTACCAGGGCCTGCACAGCGTCTACAGGGGCGAACCGGAGGACGAGGGACGGAAGACGGAGCCGGAAGAGAGAGGACAGAGGACGCAGGACAGAAGACGGAAGGCAGGCGGCAGGGATGCCCTTCTGAAGCGGCTCCAGCAGCTCGGCGTACGGACGCTTGTGCTCGATGAGGCTCACCACCTGCGCAATGAGTGGTGGAAGTGCCTGGCTGACCTGAACAAGCATCTGGGTAAGCCCAACGTGGTCGCACTAACCGCCACGGCCCCCTTCGATGTCTCTCCCTTCGAGTGGGACCGGTACATCGGCCTGTGCGGGCCGATCGACAAGGCATTCTGGCTCTTCCTCTGGCACGGCTCCATCGCCTCCAGCATGAAACAGGTCGGCAAGGCCGTGCTCAAGGCAATGGTCCAGGGCGAGGAGATCGAGACCGGCATCTCCCAACTGAAAGTGGTCACCGGTCCCCTGGACTACGGCTTCGTCAGTTGCTCGCTCAAGGGAGGCACGACCCGCGAGCGGTCGATCTTCCTCGATGCGCTCCAGGAGGTTCTCGGCCCGATCGAGAACCCCCGCTACGTGCTGGTGCGAAAGTCGCTGCTCGGCTGGCTGGTCCGTAAGGACTACCACGCGGTCCCGGCCGTCCTGGGCAAGAACAAGGACCTGGCCGAATACTTCCGGAAGATGTGGGCCCGGCACGTTGGGCCGACCGACCTGGTCTACACCCGCACGCCGGAGGGCCGGCGTTTCCTCTTGAAGGCCCGGACCCATTCCATGTCCCGCAGTTTTCAGAGCCGGGCCGAGCGGCTCAAGTCCTGGCAATAGCCGCATTTGGCTGTGCCCGCCGGTTCTGGAGGGAGTGATCCCCATCAGGTCGTACATCAACTCCCCGGCAGTTGTGTCTGATGACCTTCGATGAAATCAATAGCGCGGCTGTACTTCCGTATGATCTTCGCGTCCGTCTGCATATCACGCATCTCACGCAGATTGGGCAGAAGATCGCTCGGACCCGAATGGCCTGTCCTCACCCAGTCTCCGAGGATGCATGCAGCACATCGACGTGCATCACCTGGAGGCGATTTCATGAAAGGCGCCGTCACGTACTCAACGTAGTACTTGTAGTCCGCGGGTGACTGGTTCAAGTTCTCAAGCCTTTCAATGCACGATGGACAAAGAACCAACCCTATCCAATCCTGGCCTTCGCCCCATTCGTACGCCTCTATCAATGCCGGCCCGAAATATATACTGCTGGCTCGATCCGAATAGAAACGGCCACAGGATATACTGCCTCTCACAGGTACGTTGTGCCAAATCAGATGAGTCATGAACCATCGGCACGTCTTCTCGACCACCGCAAAGGCCTGCTGGGAATCGTTATCGGAATAGATGATGAACGTATCGGAGAACCACGCATTGAGAACGGCGGTGCCAGGTCTATTCAAAGTCTCGAGCCCTTTCGCAGCCTCTGCGAAGGAACGAAAGACCTCACGCATCTTGCCATCCGCGACTAACTTGCGTGTTCCAAGCAGGTCAAAGTATCCAACCCAACGGGTCCCGTCATTGCCTCGAACGTAATTCAGCCCATTCACCAAATGCCAACCTCTGATCTTCTTCCGGTCGAGACGAAAATGACGGAGTCGTTGGAGCGCCCCGCTCATTTCGTCGAATCGGGTATGGTATCACCGCATTCCAAGAGATGACCTTTCCTCAGACGACGCTTCATCTCCTGCAAATTGATCGATCGCTCTTTCCGCCGTTCCGCCACCACGGCAAGATCGTGCAAATCTTCCATCAACTCCTGGTAGCGCTTGAGGGAAAGAATGACCGCCGTCTTCTTGCCCTTCGGGTCCACCACATATTGCTCTTGAGGGTGAGCGGCCCTCGTCTATAACTCCTTTGCGTCCATTCTACTTCTCCCCTTATCATATCCGGCGGCGGCCTGAGTGTCCACTGTCCATTGGACTTGTGGCCGCGTGGCTGCGGAAAAAGGAGGCGTTTGGCGCATTTGGAGATACCAGCGGGGAGCGGCTCATATTGCTCTGTGCGCCGGTTGTGTAGCACCTGCCCCTGGAAAAAGTACCTGACGCCGTCCCATTCCTTGCGGAAGTCGCTGCTCGGCTGGCTGGTCCGGAAGGACTACCACACGGTCCCGGCGGCTCTGGGCAAGAACAAGGACCTGGCGGAGTACTTCCGGAAAATGTGGGCCCGGCACGTCGGACCGACCGACCTGGTCTACACGCGTACGCCGGAGGGCCGGCGTTTCCTCTTGAAGGCCCGAACCCATTCCATGTCCCGCAGCTTCCAGGGGCGGTCCGAGCGACTCAAAGCCTGGCAATAGCCGTTTGGGGCCTTCAGATTCGTAACCCCACTACCACCCTTAATTGTTAATTTGAGGGCTGGCCCTCGAAGCCCCTATTCTACTTCTCCCCTTATCATATCCGGCGGCGGCCTGAGTGTCCATTGTCCATTGGACTTGTGGCCGCGTGGCTGCGGAAAAAGGAGGCGTTTGGCGCATTTGGAGATACCAGCGGGGAGCAGCTCATATTGCTCTGTGCGGCGGTTGTGTAACACGTGCCTCCGGAAAAAGTACCTGACACCGTCCCATTCCTTGGGAAGGGTGAATCGCATACGCACTGGCGATCTCGTTAACTGTCTTGTGACCCGCAATCGCTTCGACCGCTACCCGTGCCTTGAACGCACCGCCATGGTGCTTCCGCTGCGCCATGATAACCTCCTGTCGGACGCCACCATACCACAGCCACACTCCCTTATCTACTGGTCCAGAAAACCGGGAGCATTATAGACCTCCAGCACCTCCGCGCACGGTACTCGCCGCAGCACACCAACTGTCGGTTCGATCCAATCATTCTATCCAGGATTATTACCCCAATTGCGCTCGTCAAAAGGAGAAGTTTCGTAGGAGTCGTCGCTCGAGTGCGGGCACTGGAATTCTATCCAGAAGCCTTCTCCCCGTTTTCTCGACTGTCCTATCTGCAAGAGTGCGGCTGGGACATCTATCAGGTCCCAGTTTATGTCGTTCTCATGACGTCCAGGAAGACGGGTACGCATCACTGCTTCAACGAATTCTAAAACAATATCAAAATCAACATCAGTTTCATCTTGCAGTTTAGCGCTCTTAATCCCCTCAATCACGAAAGTGCCGTTCTCAGTTGTGGCAACATAATCCCCTATCGTAAGCTGATGACAGCCTTCTATTGCCTTCTTGCGCGCGTCTAGATAATACCAGAGCCCCTCCACAGAAGACATGGAGCCCCTGTAAAATTTGTCAGGAGCACGGCTTATCCATCCCGGAGCAGACTGCCAGCCTCCCGGAGGGACTATCGGATCGGGATAATGGTAGAGTTCCCACAGCCTATAGGCTT
>Ga0315289_10007930_pt1 | contig 15391 bp, 11 predicted proteins | sample YL17G11_40_MG_FD_203452 | JGI IMG/M metagenome (GOLD analysis project Ga0315289, IMG submission 203452) | Sediment microbial communities from Yellowstone Lake, YNP, Wyoming, USA - YL17G11_40 | ecosystem: Environmental > Aquatic > Freshwater > Lake > Sediment | place: USA: Wyoming | collected... | reverse complement strand
GACGGGGTGGGTTCCCCCTAGATGGCAACCCTCTTCCACTCGACCCTCCCGTTGTACTCGATCTCGATGATCCGGTGGTACGGGATGACCACCGTCTCTTCACCGGTTCCCATCTCGAAGTAGGTATTGGCAAGCTTTGTGATCCGGCTCCCTTCAACGACCGAGCGGCTCATCCGGGCGCCCCGGTTCTCGTAGATGATCCGCACAAGGCCGAAGTCGAACGTCGGGTCATACTTGTAGCGGCGGAGGAGGGCGACACTCTCTCTCATGATCTGCCCCGTGGCCGGTTCTGGGGATAAATATATCGACCATCGCGGGCTGGCAGCACCTCCGGAAGGAACACCGTGAGGCCCCTTCTTTATCACAAGGTCATTATGGTTGGAGCACGGACATAGGATGGATGCCCCAGCTCACCGTGGACATCGGGGGCAGGCCGGGCCTCGACTGCCGGGGCTACTGCGACTACTGCTACTTCAGGCATGCAAAGGACGTCCCCCCGTTCGGGTGCAGGCATTGCCCGCCCTTCAGGAAGGGCTGCGACTACTGCTCGAGGTCGGTGAAGGAGCGGTACTCGGGGTTCAGGGACCTTCCGGCTATCGCCGACGATGTCCTTGCCCAGCTCCAGATGATGGAAGGGGACCTCACGCGGATCACCATCAGCGGCGGGGGAGACCCGAGCTGCTACCCGCGGTTCCGGGACCTCGTGGACCTCCTCGCCGGCATGGAAGCCCCGCTCCACATCGGGTACACAAGCGGGAAGGGCTTCGACGATCCCACCCTCTCGCGGTTCCTCATCGATCGTGGCCTTGCCGAGGTCTCCTTCACCATCTTCGCCTCGTCGCCGGAACTACGGAGGAAGCACATGCACGACCCGACCCCCAAGGTCTCCCTCTCGATCCTCGAGGATCTCTGCAAGGGATGCGATGTCTACGGGGCCGCGGTGGTGATCCCGGGTGTAAACGACGGCGAGGTCCTCTTCGAGACCTGCAGCTGGCTCGAGGAGCGGGGGGCAAAGGGGCTCATCCTCATGCGGTTTGCGAATACACCTGAATCGGGGCTCATCCTGGGGAACGCCCCCATCCTCGCCGGCCAGCGGATGCAGACCGTGGAGGAGTTCCGGGATATGGTCACCACCCTGTCCCGGGAGTTCAGGATGAAGATCACCGGGACCCCCCTCTGGGACCCGGAGATAGGCTCGCCCTTTGCCATCCTCTCCGAGGACGGGCTGCTTGACACACTCCCCCGGGTGACGGGGCGGGCCACCGTCATCAGCGGCCGGGTGGCAGCCCCCTTCATCCAGGAGGTATTGGAGAGGCGGGGGTACCGCTGCCGGGTGGTCCCTGCTGATAAGGAGATCGCCTGCCTCATCACCATCGATGACCTGGAGCGCCTTGATCCCGGCGATCTCGAGGACGTGGTAATCTTCCCCGGCCGGGCCTTTGTTCACGACGAGGAGGCACGGAAGGTTCTCTCGGCTGATGGGTGCGACCGGGTCGTGCTGAGGGGGCCAGAGACCCTTACCGCGGACGGGGAGACCTCCATGGGGATGACGAGGAACCAGGTCCTGGAGATGGAGCTGGAAGGCCTCGGGAACCTGATCCGGCTCATCAACCAGTACGGGACCGAATAATCCACCGGGAAGCGCTCCTCTTCCTGCCTGGCCGGTGATAAGCAAACGCTATATCTCCCGGAGGGGTATCATCCTTCCGGAGTGTCCCATGGACCGGATCTTCAGGTACTACCCCCAGGACTTCGGCGAAATCCCGGTGAAGGTGGTCCACATGGACCTGACCTTTGATGTGTACGACGACCATACCCGGGTCACCTCCCTCCTTACGGCGACGACCCTCGATTCCTCCCTCAAGGTCCTTGCCCTGAATGCGAGGGATCTCGAGATCATCTCCATCACCTCTGAGGGCCGCCGGATCACCGCCGATTACCTGAGGGCGGAGGCGAAGATCCGCCTCACCTTCCAGCCCCGCGTTCCGCCCGGGACAAAGTTCACCGTCCGGACCGAGACCATCTGCCACCCGACGCGAAACATCCTGGAGGGGCTCTACTACGACGAGACCCCCCCCGGTGCCCCGCCGACCCAGATCACCCAGTGCCAGCAGTGGGGGTTCCAGCGGCTCGTCCCCTGCATCGACGACATGACGGCCAAGTGCACCTACATGACCACGATCATCGCCGACTCCCGATACACCCATCTCATCTCCAACGGGGATGTCGCTGAGAAACGGTATCCGGTGGGGGGCGGAAGGGACAGGATCCGGTACGCGAACATGGTCACCCCCATGGCGCCCTACCTCTTCTTCCTGGGGGTGGGGACCTATGCGTCCTTCATGCGGGAGTGCGAGTACCCGGACGGGAAGGCCTTCACCCTGGAGCTCCTGGTGCCGCCGTCCTCGGACCCCGACCTAGGGAAGGAAGCCCTCGGGATCCTCCACGATGCGGTCATCTGGGTCTACCTCTTCACCGGCCCCGAACAGTTCCGGGACCTGGAGACGAGGAAGGAGATCCTGCGACTCATTCAGGAGCGCGAGAACCTCAAGGATGGGGGCGGTGATCCCGTGCGCCTGAAAAATGTGCGGGGAAAGCTCTCTGATCTGACCTCCCGCATCAAACCGGGCTACCAGTATACCGGGACGGTCTACCGCGAGATCGGGATGCAGAACTCCGATTTCGGGGGGATGGAGAACGTGGGGAATACCACCATCACCACGAACCGGATCATGCCGTTCCCCCAGATGACAGACCCGGCCTACGACTACCTCTTCCGGGTGAAGGTCCACGAGTACTATCACAACCTGAATGGTTCCGAGGTGACCGGGAGATCGCCCTTCGAGCTCTGGCTGAACGAGGCGGTCACGGTCTTCATCGAGAACCAGAACCATGCCTTCCTCTTCGGGCCTGACTACAACCGTCTCCTGACCGTCCTCACCCTCCTCTCCCCTGAGGGCGGGACCCTGGCCCTGGACGCGGGGGCCATGGCGATGCCCATCGAGCCCGACGGGTTCAACGACCCGAACGACCTGATTACGGCGGTCACCTACGTGAAGGCTCCCGAGTTCGTGCGCATGGTGGAGACCCTCGTGGGCAGGGAGGCCTTTTGCCAGGCCCTCAATGCCTACCACACGCGATTCCGGCATGCCAACGCCTCCCGCGCCGACTGGATCGCCAGCATGGAGGAGCCGGGCGGCCAGGACTTCACAGGGTTCGCGGAGGCCTGGCTGAAGGAGACCGGTTATCCCGTGGTTACCGCAAAGACCGCGTATGACGAGGCCAGCCGCACCTTCTCCCTCGACCTCCAGACCACCCGCTCAAAGACCGGGAAGATCTGGGAGTTCCCCTTCTCCTATGCCCTCGTAGGCAAGGGGAATAAAATCCTCGCCGAAGGGATCCGGCGAATCGGAAGTGACAGGGAGGTGATCACCATCCCCGGGGTGGACCGCCCGGCCTACGCTTCCCTGAACCGGGGATACTCCTTCTACGGGAAGGTCCGGTTCGATCCTGGTGAAAAAACCCTTCACCTCCAGGCAAGGACCGATCCGGATGCAGTGAACTGGTACCTCGCCTTCTTCACCCTCGCAGACAGGGAGAAGATTCGGCTCATCACCGAACCTGGCTCAGCACCATCCATAACGTTCACCACTCTCTTCATGGACCTCCTCGGGGACAGGGATCTCCTGGACCGGATGGGGGGGCTGGCTCTCACCATCTTCGAATCCGTCGAGGACGAGAGTCTGTCGAACCGGTACCTGGCACTCTACGAGGCACGGCAGCGGCTTCTCACCGCTCTTGCAGAGCGTCACCGGGATGCCCTCCTCTCCCTCTACAGCACCCTCACAGCCGATTCGGTCCCGGCCACGATTCCTGACCGGATCCGGGCCATCAAGGCCCGGCAGGTGAAGAACCTCTGCCTGGAGATCCTCGCTACCCTGGATAGTCCGGGGGTCCATCACCTCCTTCTCCGGCAGTTCCATGACTCCCGGTTCGCCAGCGACCGGCTCAATGCTTTCCGGCTCCTCCTCGCATCCTCATCCCATGAGCGTCTGGCCATCTTCGAGAGCTTCATGGAAGAGTCTTCAAAGAACCTCGTGGCCTGGGAAGCATTCCTCTCCACGCTGGCAGGGTCGAATGCCCCCGATCTCGTGGACCTGGTGCAGCGCGCCGAGAAGGCGCCTGCGTTCCGGATCGAGCAGGCCAACGACCAGCGGGCCCTCTACGTCCGCTTTGCCATGAACCGGAAGGTCTCGCTCCAGACCCCCGAAGGGCGTACCTTCCTCCGGAAGATCCTGGAGGGGCTCGGCAGGGTGAACGAGACCTCCACGGTGAGGGCCCTCCATGCCTTTGCCCACCTGGACCACATGGAGGAGGAGTACCACCTGCCCCTCGCCGGGCTCCTTGCCGACCTCCTCGGCGTCTTCGACCTGGCAGGAAACCCGGTGGTGTACAACACCATCCGACGCCTCCTTGCCGGTGCCCCCCTGGCGGTGGCAGCCTACGAAGCGAAGTTCGGCCCCGTGAAGGGCCTGCATGAGGGAAACCAGCCGGAGCGCGGCTCCTGATCCCTGTGCCGGGACAGGAAGGGACTGGGTGGAGCCTTTCTCCTGTCCCCCTGGCATCCCTATATGGCCGGAGGACGTATCATGATCATGCATCTCCCGAAGAGCAGGGTGATCATCGCCGGAATTCTCATCCTCACCTTTGCCATCGCCATCATCGCCTATCCCTTCATGCCCGATGTGATGGCCTCCCACTGGGGCTTCTCGGGCGAGGCGAACGGGTATATGCCGAAGATCTGGGCGCTCTTCCTTGTCCCAGTCATCTCTGTGGGCCTTGCACTCCTCTTCCTCCTCATTCCCCGGATCGATCCCCTCAGGAAGAATATCGAGAAGTTCATGGATGCCTATGAGCAGTTCATCATTGTCATCCTTATCTTTCTCCTCTACATCTCTCTCCTCGCGATACTCTGGAACCTCAGGTATCGGTTCGATATCACCCAGCTCCTCTCACCCGCCTTTGGTGTCCTCTTCTATGCATGCGGGATTCTCATCAGCAAAGCGAAGAGGAACTGGTTCATCGGGATCCGCACCCCCTGGACCATGTCGAGCGACCGGGTCTGGGATAAAACTCATGCGATCGGCGGGAAGCTTTTCAGGCTTGCAGGTGTTCTCGCCCTCGGGGGGGTCATCTTCCCCGGGATGGCGTGGTTCCTCATGCTCGCCCCGGTGCTTCTCATCACCGGGTATCTCGTGGTGTACTCCTACCTGGAATTCAAGAAGGAGGGGGAGGGAATTGTTCCGAGCCCCCACTCCTAGAGGATCCTCATGGTGGTATCCTGGACAACATCCAGCTCCTGTCCGGGTGGATCCTCCCGGGACCGCAACACCTTTAGGGCATACCCGCAAATCTCAAGGGTTACAGATCCGGCATGCCTTTCCTGAACCTCTCTGATTTTTCCGGCCTCTCCAAGGAGGAAGCGGAGGAACGGCTCCGGCGGGAAGGCTACAATGAGATCCCGTCCAGGGATCAGAAGAACGTCCTTGCTATCGTCGGCGAGGTGATCCGGGAACCGATGTTCCTCCTCCTCGTCGGGGCCGGCCTCATCTATTTCATCCTCGGTGATGTGGAGGAGGGGGTGATCCTCCTCTCCTTCGTCTTTGTCATCATCGGCATCACGGTGTACCAGGAGCAGAAGACGGAACGAGCCCTTGAGGCGCTCCGGAACCTCTCCAGCCCCCGGGCCATGGTCATCCGGGACGGATCCCCCATCCGGATTGCAGGGAGGGAGGTGGTCAGAAAAGATATCATGGTCGTGAGCGAGGGAGACCGGATTGCTGCCGACGCCCTGCTCCTCTCAGAGAGCAACCTCCTCGTCGATGAATCCCTCCTCACCGGTGAATCGGTGCCGGTGAGGAAGAGCCCGGCGGGGGGTACACCCCCGGAGAGGCGCCCTGGCGGGGACGACCAGCCCTGGCTCTACTCGGGAACCCTCGTGGTGCAGGGGCAGGGGATCGCCGAGGTCGTGGCCACCGGGATGCGTACCGAGATGGGGAAGATCGGGAGGGCCCTCCAGACGGTTCGCCGGGAAGAGACCCGCCTCCACCAGGAGACGTCCGGGATCGTGAAGGGGATCGCCCTCGCGGGCCTCCTTCTCTGCGCCACGGTGGTGGTGGTCTACGGCATCACCCGCGGCGACTGGCTTCACGGGTTCCTCGCAGGAATCACCCTCGCCATGGCGATCCTCCCCGAGGAGTTCCCCGTGGTCCTCACCATCTTCCTCGCCCTGGGGGCCTGGCGGCTGTCGAAGCAGCAGGTGCTCACCCGGCACGTCCCGGCCATCGAGACCCTGGGGGCTGCCACGGTCCTCTGCGTGGACAAGACGGGCACCCTCACCGAGAACCGGATGAGCGTCGCGCGCCTGGGGGTGGCGGGGGTGTCCTTCCCGTGCAGCCCCCGGGGGCGGGATTTCCTCCCGGAGCCGTTCCACGAGCTCCTGGAGTTTGCCATCCTCTCCTGCAAGAAGGATCCCTTCGACCCGATGGAGCAGGCCCTCCTCCGGAAGGGCGGCGACGACCTCACCGGCACCGAGCACCTCCACGGGGACTGGGACCTCCTCATGGAGTACCCCCTCTCCCGGGAACTCCTCGCGATGTCCAACGTCTGGCGCTCGCGGGCCGGGACAGAGTACATCATCGCCGCCAAGGGCGCCCCCGAGGCCATCGCCGACCTCTGCCACCTGGCTGAGGAGGGGCAGGGGAGACTTTCGGCCGAGATCGAGAAGCTGGCTTCTGACGGGCTCCGGGTCATCGGGGTGGCGAAGGCCTACTTCACCGAGAAGGACCTTCCCGACGGCCAGCACGACTTCCCCTTCACCTTCCTTGGCCTCATCGGCTTTGCCGACCCGGTGCGGGCGGATGCGCCGGGGGCCGTGGCCGAGTGCACGGCCGCCGGTATCCGGGTGGTCATGATCACCGGGGACTACCCGGCCACCGCCAGGAACATCGGGAAGCAGATCGGCATCTATTCCGGCGATGGCGTCATGACCGGGCCGGAGCTCGACCCGGTGGATGACGGGGCCATCGCAGAAAAGATCCGGCGGGCGAACATCTTCGCCCGGGTCGTCCCGGAGCAGAAACTCAGGATTGTGGAGGCCTTCAAGTCGAGCGGAGAGGTGGTGGCCATGACAGGGGACGGGGTGAACGATGCCCCGGCGCTCAAGGCCGCCCACATCGGGATCGCGATGGGCGGGAGGGGTTCCGATGTCGCCCGGGAGGCCTCCTCCCTGGTCCTCCTAGACGACAACTTCGCCTCCATCGTGGCAGCGGTGCGTATGGGGAGGAGGATCTACGCGAACCTGAAGAAGGCCATGGCCTACATCCTCTCCATCCACGTCCCCATCGCCGGCATCTCCCTTGCGCCCGTGCTCCTGGGCTGGCCCCTCATTCTCCTCCCCGTTCATATCGTCTTCCTCGAGCTCATCATCGACCCCGCCTGCTCGGTGGTCTTCGAGACCGAGAGGGAGGAACCGGATATCATGAAGAGGCCGCCCCGGAGGCCCGGGGACCGGCTCCTGGACCGCAGGACCACGGCCCTTGCCCTGGCCCAGGGCCTCGGGGTGCTGGGAGTCGTGCTCGCCATCTACCTCTCGGCGGTGGCCCGGGGCATGGGGGACCCGGAGATCCGGACCCTCACCTTCGCCACCATTGTCGTCGCCAACCTCACCCTCATCGGCGTGAACAGGTCCTGGTCAGAGAACATCCTTACCACCCTCGGGAAGCCCAACCGGGCTTTCTGGTGGGTCATCGGGGGGGCACTCTTCTTCCTTGCCGTGGCACTGGGTCTCCCGGCCGCACGGGATATCTTCGGGTTTGCCGTGGTCCCACCCGTGGACCTTCTCGCCTGCATCCTCGGCGGCATCTTCTCCGTCGTCTGGTTCGAGGTCTACAAGCGGGTCCGGCCGGGAACCACACGGTGAAAGGGGCGGAAACCGCCTCTCCGCATCACGTATGATGATCCACGGTTTTCCCTCCCACCCGTTGGGTGCAGGGCCGGGATCTCCCGTGTTTTATATCCCCCGGCTGCCAATCCTCCGGATGCGAACCCTCATGGACGAGAACCCGCAGGTGTTGGAGGTCCCCTCTCTCCCTTCCCTCTTCCTCTCCTTCCTCCTCCTCGGTGCTACCGCCTTCGGCGGGCCTGCCATGGTGGAGTACATCCGGAGGCTCTCTGTCGAGGAGAAGGGGTGGCTGGACGATAGGTCCTTCCGCGACGGGGTAGCCCTCTGCACCACGGTCCCCGGGGCCACGGCGATGCAGGTGGCTGCCTATGTCGGCCTCCGTATCCGGGGTGTCGCGGGAGCCGCGGCCTCCTTCATCGGGTTCGGCCTCCCCGCCTTCCTCCTCATGATGATCCTCTCGGCCCTCTACCTGGAGATGAAGGGGATCGGGATGGCCTTCTCGGCCTTCCAGGGACTCAAGGTACTCGTGGTCGCGATCGTGGGTGCGGCTGCGATCAGCTTCTCAAGAGATACCCTCACGGGGATCCGGCCGTTTGCCATCGCCGTGATTGCTGCCGCCCTCTTCCTCGCCGGCGTGAGCCCGATCCTCATCATCATCCTTGCAGGGGCCTTCGGGATACTCGCCGGGACCCCCCTCCCCTTTCAGGGAGATGCAGCCGGAGATGCCATGGGCTCGACAGTTCGTCCGCTCCTCCTCATCGCCCTGTGCGGGGCCGCACTCCTCGTCGCCCTCGCCCTCCTTTCCCCGTCCCTCGCCGAGATCTTCGCCCTGATGCTCCGGATCGACCTCTTCGCCTTCGGGGGAGGGCAGGCGTCCCTCCCCCTCCTCTTCCACGAGGTCGTCCAGGTACGGGGATGGCTCGATGCCCAGACGTTCCTCGACGGGATTGCTCTCGGGCAGGTCACCCCGGGCCCCATTGTCATCTCGGCAACCTTCATCGGCTACCTCCTCCAGGGGCCGCTCGGGGGTGCGGTGGCGACCCTCGGGATCTTCCTCCCCTCCTTCCTTATGGTCATCGGCCTTGCCCCGTACTTCCCGAGGATCCGGGATTCGCCGGCCCTGAGCAGGGCCTTCGGGGGTATCGTCGCCTCCTTTGCCGGGCTCCTCATCTCGGTTGCCATCCTCTTTGGCTCCCAGATCCCCTGGAACCTCCCACGGGTCCTCATCGCCGGAGGCGCATTCATCGCCCTGATGGGGAAGGTCAGGGTCCACTGGGTGGTGCTCGCAGGGCTCCTCATCTCCCTCCTCCTCCTCTGATCCCTTCTTGGGGCATATGCTTTTTACACGGCACTCCCCAGCTTGCCGGAAAGGATGAACCACCCATGAAGCTCGGGGTCCTCTTCTCGGGCGGCAAGGACTCGGCCTTTGCCTGCCACAGGGCCATGGCGAAGGAGGAGGTCGCGTGCCTCATTACCATCCTTCCTTCGAACCCCGAGAGCTATCTCTTCCACACCCCGAACATCAGCCTGACCGCCCTCCAGGCCGAGGCGGCAGGGCTCCCCCTGGTATCCATAGGGAGCGAGGGGGTGGAGGAGGCGGAGGTCGCCGACCTCTCCCGGGCGATATCCCGGGGGGTTGAGGAGCACGGGATCGAGGGGGTGGTCACGGGGGCCATCCACTCGGTCTACCAGACCACCCGGGTCCAGCGGGTCTGCCATGACCTGGACCTCTGGTGCTTTAACCCCCTCTGGCAGAGGGACCAGGCGGAGCACCTTTTGGAGGTCGTCTCCTCGGGCTTCTCCTTCATCATCTCCGGGATCGCGGCCGATCCTCTGGGCCGGGAATGGCTGGGGAGGCTCATGGACGGGCAGGCTGTCGAGGAGCTCCTTGCCCTTGCCGAAAAGGCCCGGATCAACCCGTCAGGCGAGGGGGGCGAGTACGAGACCTTCGTCCTCGATGCACCGTTCTTCAGGAAGCGGATAGAGGTTCTCAGGGCGTCAAGGGAATACCACGAGCATCACGGGATATACCGGATCGACGATGCAAGACTGGTGGCGAAATGATCCTCATCGTGGACCTTTCGTACCGGCCAGGCTCCCTCTCTGCCGATGAGTTCGTTGCCCCCGTGGAGCATATAGTGCAGCAGGATGGGTACCCCACCCGGATCCGGCATTATGCCGGTCTCTCCCAACAGGATATTGCATCAGCGGATGGCGCCATCCTCTGCGGGACGGCCATGAAGGACTTCGGGTACCTCGAGGAGATGGGGAGGTTCGCCTGGCTTCTTTCCTTTCCCTGCCCTGCGCTTGGCATATGCGCAGGAATGCAGGTAATGGTCCGGGTCTATGGGGGCGGCATCCACCAGAAAACCGGTATCGGGATGGCCGAGCAGCAGGTCGTCGCACCCGATTCCCTGCTCGCCGGGAGGGACCGGTTCCCGGCTTACGAACTCCATTCCCTTGTCGTGGTACCTCCGCCATCCTTCAGGGTCCTCGCCGTCTCCCCGTCGGGTATCCAGGCGATCCGGCACAGGGAACGGCCGGTCTATGGCGTGATGTTTCACCCGGAGGTGCGGAACGAATGGCTGATCCGGCGGTTCCTCTCCCTGTCGGCCCGGGGAGGGGTGCAGGGATGGCCTCATAGGGAATGAGAGAGAACAGGGATCTGAGCCAGGATGGAGAGCCCAGCGAACGCGAAGACAAGGATAGGCCTCATCCAGATGGGGGTCTCCGAAGACCCCGGGGACAACCTGGAGAGGGCATTACAGGCCGCAGGTGAAGCGGCCGGACGGGGTGCAGAGATCATCTGCCTCCCCGAGCTCTACCGCACCCGCTACTTCCCCCGGGACGAGTGCGCAGGCATGCAGGGACTCTCCGAAACCGTCCCCGGGGAATCGACCCGGTCTTTCTCGGCCCTTGCACGGGAGCACCGGGTGGTCATCATCGTCCCCATCTTCGAGCGGGGGGAGTCGGGAGCCTTCCACAACACGGCGGTGGTCATCGACCGCGACGGCGGGATCCTCCCGTTGTACCGGAAAGTCCATGTGCCCTTTGACCCCCTCTTCTATGAAAAGCATTATTTCGTCCCCGGGGATGACTTCAGGGTCTATGATACTGATCCTGCCCGGTTCGCGGTCCTCATCTGCTATGACCAGTGGTTCCCCGAGGCCGCGAGGGCCGCCGCCCTCATGGGCGCCGAGATCATCTTCTACCCCACCGCCATCGGGTGGATCGGGGAGGAGCGGACCCCTGCCGAGGGTGACTGGCACGGGGCCTGGGAGACGGTCCAGCGGGGCCATGCCATCGCAAACGGTCTCCACGTGGCCGCGGTGAACAGGGCTGGGCAGGAGGGGGAGCTGCTCTTCTGGGGCGGGTCGTTTGCTGCAGATGCCTTCGGGAACGTCATCGGGAGGGCCGGAAAGGAAGAGGAGATCCTCGTCGTTGACCTGGACCTTTCCATGAACCGGATGGTGAGAGAGGGATGGGGGTTCCTCAGGAACCGGCGGCCGGATACATACGGGATCCTGACCCGGCCCGTGGCGCGGGAATATCCCCCGGCAATGGACCTGCCCGGCACCCCGAAAAAGCTGGGTTTCTCCATGCCTGCCGAGTGGGATCCCCAGGACGCCGTCTGGCTCGCCTGGCCCCATGACCCCGAGACCTTCGGGGATATCCCCGCCGTCGAAGAGGCGTACCTCGCGATCATCTCCGCCCTTGCGCCGTATGAGAAGGTGAACCTCCTTGTCCACGACAAAGCGATGGAGGTGAAGGTGAAGAGCCTGCTCACCGGTGCAGGGAGTGATCCTGGGCGCGTGAGCCTCTCTCCCTTCGACTACGCCGATGTCTGGTTCCGCGATTACGGGCCGACCTTCGTCGTGAACCATCGGGATCATACGCTCGGCATGGTTGCCTGGGATTTCAATGCCTGGGGCGACAAGTACCCCGGTCTCGTCAGGGACGGCCGGATCCCGTCGTGCCTGAACAGCCGGCTCCGCCTCCCCCTCTTTCAGCCGGGGATAGTCCTCGAAGGCGGGTCCATCGATGTAAACGGGAGAGGGGCGGCCCTCGCCACGGAGCAGTGCCTCCTCAACCCCAACCGCAACCCGGAGCTCTCGAAAGGGGAGGTGGAATCCTATCTCCGCGAGTACCTGGGCGCATCCACGGTCATCTGGCTGAAGGGCGGGATCGCGGGGGACGACACCGATGGACACATCGATGATGTTGCGCGGTTTGTGAACCCCTCGACGGTGGTCTGTGCAAGGGAAGAGGATGAGGGGGATGAAAATTACCGTGTCCTCAGGGAGAACGAGAGCATCCTCCGGAAGGCGCGGGACCAGGACGGGAATCCTCTCACTATCATTCCCCTCCCTATGCCCGGGCGGCTGGGAGAGGGCACAAGGCTCCCCGCGAGTTACCTGAACTTCTTCATCGGGAACCGCGTGGTCCTTGTCCCGGTCTTCTCGGACCCGAACGACGAAAAGGCCCTGGGGATACTCAGGAAGGTCTTCCCCGAAAGAGAAGTGACAGGCATCGACTGCCATGCCCTCGTCGAGGGGCTGGGGGCCATCCACTGCATCACGCAGCAGCAGCCGCGGGCAGGGTGATTCCCTCGAAAAAGACCCGCGGGTGCTACAGCCTCGTCTGCGCCTGCTCCCTCATGTACGAGAGGAGGTAGTACGGCCCTCCCACCCCCTTTCCCGTCGAACCGCTCGCCTTCCACCCCCCGAATGACTGGTGCCCCGCCCATGCGCCGGTCGTTGCACCCCCCCGCCGGTTGGAGTAGCAGACCCCGGACCGTATCTCATCGAAGAAAGCCCCGACCTCAGCCTCATCCTCTGAGAAGATCCCTGCCGTGAGACCGTACTCGGTATCATTGGCCTTTTCGAGGGCTTCCCCGAGGGTGGAGAAGGTCCCGATGATGAGGAAGGGGACAAAGAGCTCCCTCTTTTCCAGGGGATGGCCGGGGGGAAGCCCGGATACCAGGGTGGGTTCCACGTAATTCCCGCTCGAGAATGCACCCTCCTCGCGCACCTTCCCGCCTGTGATCACCGTTCCTCCGTCCTTTTTGCAGAGGGCCACCGCTTCGGTGAATGCCTTCTTCGCCTTCCCGTCGATGACGGGCCCGATGAAGGTATCCCGTTCCCGGGGATCGCCGATCCTGAGGGCTTCGGTCCTCGCCCGCAGGGATTCCATGAACTCCTCTGCGACCGGCTCCTGGACGTACACCCTCGATGTGGCGCTGCACTTCTGGCCGGAGTACCCGAATGCACCCCTGACAACCCCCTCCACGGCCTTCTCCAGGTCCGCCTTCTCCGTGACGATGACCGGGTTCTTGCTCCCCATCTCCGCGATGAGGGGCTTGGGGTAGGGCTGCCTCGCCGAGAAGTTCCGGAGAAGCCACATGCCCGCATCCCGTGACCCGGTGAAGGCGATACCGTCGAGGTCAGGGCTGGAAGCAGCAGCCTCTCCGAACGGGCCGCCCGGCCCGGTCACGTAATTGACGGCCCCGGCCGGAACCCCGCTGCCGGTGAAGGCACGGTAGAGCGAAAGGCCCGTGAGGGGGGCCGCGCTCGTGGGTTTCAGGACAACGGTGTTCCCCGTGAGGAGCGCTGCAGATGCCATCCCTGCCGCGAGATCGAGGGGGAAGTTGAACGGGGAGATCACCGCCCAGGCGCCGTGGGGCTTCATCACGCTTGACCCCCGTGCCCCGGGTGCCTCGGGTTCCATGGGTACCGTGTATCCCTGGTTCTTCGCGTACAGGCCGGCGTTGTACCTGAGCATGTCGATGGCCTCGCTGACCTCGGCGACTGCCTCGAACCGGTTCTTCCCGACCTCGTAGGTGATCAGGGCTGCGAGAAGGTACCTGTCGGCATCAAGCCGATCCGCCGTATTCCTGATGATCGCCGCCCGCTCTCTCCAGCCCCTCCGGCTCCAATCCGGAAACACCTTCTTTGCCTCCCGGAATGCACTCCGGGCTTCATCCTCCCCGCCCAGCTGGAAAGAACCGATGAGGATATCCCGGTCGATGGGTGACCTGACCTCGAACTCCCTCCCGGTAGAGACCTCCCGCCTGCCGATGAGGATGGGATGGCTCTGCCCGAGCTCCCTTGCCGCAATTTCGAGGGCATCCTCATACGCCTGGTGGAGGGTGGGGTCGCCCTCCATGGATACATAGGTGACCTTCGTCTCCTGCATGAACTTCAGCTCCTCCCGGGTCAGGTGGCCCGGACACCTCACCGTGACCTTTCCAGGTCACGGCGAAAGGGATTGAATCGCCTGATCGTTACCATCCTCCGCTGGCGGCCTGCATCCATCCATCTCAACAGGAGAACACCATCTCCAGGTCCTTCCAGGATGCACTTTCATTCCAGACCGGCAACCTTCTCGAGATACCCCCAGAGCCGGTCCTGGATATACCGATCATGGGAGGTCCTGGATGAACGCTCCTCCTTCATCCCGTCGAAGTACTTCCCGGTCACTCCGGCAACCCTCGGGGATGTTGCAAGGTAAACCGGAGTCCGGGCCCCGGTGTCGGGAGGCTCGCAGGGGTAGTCCGGGAAGGCTGAATACAGGAGCTTCGTGCAGATCACACCGGGATGCAGGCAGTTCACCGTCACCTGCCGGGGATCGAGCTTCCGGGCGAGGGAATAGGTGAAGAGCACCACCCCGAGCTTCGAACGGGAGTATGCCCCCCACCCGTCGTACTGTTTCTCACCCTGGAGATTGTCCCAGTCCATCGTTCCTGCATCAAAGTGGGCGCTGGAGGCGACGTTCACGATCCGCGCCGGGGCACCCGGTTCCAGGACCGGCATGAGGTGGTGCGAGAGGAGAAAGGGGGCCACCAGGTTCACGGCGAACGTCACCTCGAGCCCGTCCCCGGTGAGGACCCGGCCAGGCAGGTAGACACCGGCGTTGTTGATCAGGACGTCGAGCCGGTCATACCTTTCTGTCACGCTGGCGGCGAGGCTGCGGATGCCCTTCGGGGATGAGAGATCCGCCGTAAAGAGGTCGAGGGTTGCGCCCCCGGTCTCCTTCCCGATCTCCCGGAGAACAGCACGGCCCTTCTCGGGGTCCCTCCCGTGGACGAGGACCCGGTGGCCCTGGCGGGCGAGGGCTTTGGCCGTGGCCTTGCCGATGCCATCTGTGGAGCCAGTGACGAGGATGGTTCTCGTTATAGGGAGGGAGGCATCGGCAAGCGAATGTACCAGGGTCATGCTCCTTTCAGGGTCTTTCTCTCCTTTCTGGGGATATCGGGAGTTGGGGAGAAAAAGGTTTTCCCGGCGGGCGATTTTGAGGACCTCTCACCGGAAGGATGCGGCCAGGAAGTGCCGGACCGTTGCTGTCACAAGAATTGATACGAAAGAGGATTCCCGGCAGGGGGGGGTTTCCCCGGTCGGGTATTGGCCCGACGGGTCCGGTTAGAGCCCG
>Ga0315289_10007929_pt1 | contig 15393 bp, 16 predicted proteins | sample YL17G11_40_MG_FD_203452 | JGI IMG/M metagenome (GOLD analysis project Ga0315289, IMG submission 203452) | Sediment microbial communities from Yellowstone Lake, YNP, Wyoming, USA - YL17G11_40 | ecosystem: Environmental > Aquatic > Freshwater > Lake > Sediment | place: USA: Wyoming | collected... | reverse complement strand
ATTCTGGGTGCTTTGGCGTTCAGTGACCCGACCGCCATAACGAGGATTCAGCAAAAATTCGGCGTCGAACCTGTAATCGTCGCATTGGACAACAAGAATGGCAAAGTTATGGTTGAAGGCTGGAAAACCGCCACCGCCTTCAGCATGGCGGAGGCGATGGAGAAATTCTCCAAACTCAAAGTAAAAACGTTCCTCATCACTTCGATAGCGAGGGACGGCATGCTTCAGGGTCCAGACCTTGAAACGCTCAGCGAAGCCTGCGAGTTCCCTAATGCTAAGGTTATTTCGGCTGGCGGAATCGGCAGTATAAACGACTTAATTGATCTCAAACGTGTCGGTGTGGAAGGTGCGGTCATCGGGAAAGCTCTTTATGAGGGGCGATTTACGTTGAAGGAAGCCTTAGAAAAGGTAGGAGCCTAAAACATGCCATTAGCTAAAAGAATAATTCCCTGCTTAGATGTAACAGGCGGCTGCGTCGTTAAAGGCGTCAACTTCCTGAACCTAAAAAACGCGGGGGACCCAGTTGAGCTTGCGAAACGGTATTCAGACGAAGGCGCTGATGAACTTGTTTTCCTTGATATAACGGCTTCATCGGATAACCGAGAGACACTTCGGGGCGTCGTGGAGGGTGTGGCTAAAGCCATAAACATCCCGTTCACCGTGGGCGGAGGAATACGCAACGCTCAGGACGCAAGGTTGATTCTGTGCAGTGGAGCAGACAAGGTTTCAGTGAACACTGCCGCGGTTGAGCATCCCGATTTGATAACGAAGTTGGCGGACATTTTTGGGCAGCAGTGCGTAGTTGTCGCCATAGATGCCAAGAGAAACCGCACCAAGCAGAAAGACAAGGTGACCGTGGAAACTGCTGAGGGTCCAGTTTGGTTTGAGGTCTACACTTATGGTGGACGCAAACCCACAGGCATAGACGCCATCCAATGGGCAATGAAAGCCGTGGAGTTGGGTGCAGGAGAGTTCCTGCTGACTTCGATGGATTGCGACGGCACCGAAAACGGCTTCGACTTGGAACTGACACGAGTCATCTCTGAGCGGGTAAATGTGCCCGTTATCGCAAGTGGGGGCGCGGGGAAACCTGAACATTTCCTTGAAGCGTTTACTAAGGGAAAGGCGGATGCGGCGTTGGCGGCGTCGGTTTTCCACTACAACAAGTACCCTGTGCCAGTGGTCAAGGCGTATTTGCGTAAGATGGAGGTGACTATTAGACCATGACAGAAGAAAACCTCATGCAGAAACTGGACTGGAAGAAGGGCAACGGCCTCATTCCAGTTGTTGTGCAGGATGCTGAAAGCAAAGAGATGCTGATGCTGGCGTACGCGAACAAAGAAGCGTTGGAGAAGACTTTGAGCACGGGGTTTGCGCATTATTGGAGTCGATCCAGAGGCAAGTTGTGGATGAAAGGCGAAACCTCAGGACACACCCAGAAAATCAAACGTGTCCTCGCAGACTGCGACTACGACGCGTTACTGTACATTGTGGAGCAGAAAGGACCCGTATGCCACACCGGAAAAGACACGTGTTTCCACCACCAGTTCGAGTGCTAACTGAATAGTTATTAAGAGAAAAAACCCATATTTCTAATCGTCCAAGCGAGAAAAGCCCTGTCAGGGACATGGGAGGAATTGTAATGTCAGCACCATCGTTGCATGAAGCTTTACTCTACGAGAAACAGAAAGAGAACAAAGTAAACTGCTGCCTGTGCGCACGCCGATGCCTCATAAGCGATGGCTCAACCGGATTCTGTTTGGTCAGGAAAAACGTAGGCGGCAAACTTTTTTCTCTTAATTATGGGAAGGCTGTTTCCGCTTGTGTTGACCCAATAAGCAAGAAGCCATTGTCGCACTTTAACCCCGGCGCCTTGGTAATGTCTATTGCTGCGGCTGGATGCAATTTCCGCTGCCAATTCTGCGACAACTGGATGATAAGCCAAGATAAAGAAATCTCAGGTAAGAATTTCCCGCCTGCCGACGTTGTGAAAACGGCGCGAGAGAAGAACTGCCAAGGAATAAGCTACACCTACACGGAGCCGACGATTTACATGGAGTACGCTCATGACACTGCTGAACTTGCGCATCAAGTGGGTTTGTTCAACACTTTCGTGACGAACGGGTACATGACGCCTGAAGCGGTGAAGACTATTGCGCCTTTCTTGGACGCGGCTACCGTGGATTTTAAAGCTGGAGGAGACCCAGATTTTTACAAGAGCGTTTCTGCCGTTCCGAATGTTTCAGCCATTTACGATTCTTTAAAGGAGCTTAAGCTGGACGGCGTTCACATTGAAGTTACCAATCTAGTCATTCCTAAGGTTGGAGACTCAATCGAAAGGATAAGAGAGATGGCCAAGTGGATCAAGAATTACTTGGGCAAGGACACGCCGTTTCATCTGCTGCGTTTTCACCCTGACTATAAAATGACGACTGTTCCAGCCACGCCTATCGAAACGCTTGAAAAGGCGTACATGACCTCGAAAGAAGCTGGATTGAACTACACGTACCTCGGGAACGTTCCGGGGCATCCTGCCGAAAACACTTACTGCCCAAACTGCAATGAACCCGTGATTAAAAGGTACAGTTACGAAATCACACGGTGGAACCTGACTAAAGACATGCGCTGTCCAGTATGCGGGCACAACATTCCAATCAAAGGAAGACTGCATCCGAAAGGGGCTGCGTCTCCTTACGCCATAATTTAATACAGAACTATGACGACCCGACATCTCCGACATTCCTGATAATTATTGATTAAGAAAAAGTCTAGTCAGGCGCTCGCGAGATCCATGGGCGAGTTCCGCAAGATAAATGTGAAAAAGACCACACATCCCGCTTTGACAGCTTGGATGCTCAAGAATAACCCTATTTTGACGTGAAACTCGAAATCACAGGCAGGATTGTTCAGAACAGCCCTTTTTAACGCCGAAAATGCCGCTTTGACGAAGCAAAAGGCAAATTAGACTATTACGGAAAAACAATTACTATCCCAAAACACAGGCTCTGCAATTTTTTGAGATAAGCAAAAATGTCCCAACGCAAGACATAGTATCAATGGCTAAGTATAACGCGTTGGCGATAACCACAAAATACTGGAAACCCGGAACAAATTACTTAGAAGAGATAATCAAGGCAGTGGAAAAAAGAATTGGCAACGGCGATTGCGTTGCAGTATCCGAAAAAGCACTTTCAACTGCACTTAACAACATCGTGGACGAATCCGCGTTCCCTGCCAGCCGCAGCGCAAAGTTTCTCTCCAAAGTATGGATGCGCCTAGTGTGGGGGTACTTTTTAGGCGTGATGTGCCATTTTGGACAAAGACTACTACAAAGAATCAGGGATTACCCGTTTGAGACAGGCAGCCGTCACAAGCAAGTTGCCCTCCAATATGCAGGTTTCTTGCAGGCGTTGATGTTTGGTTCTGAAGGGGGAATTGACGGGTCAAACCTGCCCTACTCTTACGTGAGTTTGCCCTTGAACAACGCATCCGCTTTGGCTGAACAAATTCGCCAGCACATACAGAATAGACTGGGAAAGAACGTCACCGTTATAATTGTGGACACAGACAAAACCTACACGTTCAGAAACTTCCACTTTACCCCCAGACCAAAACCCCTGAAAGGCATCCAGTCTCAAGGAGGAATAATCGCCTACACCCTAGGAAAAATGTTCAAGCTAAGAAAGAGACCCACGCCCCTCGCTGTGGCTGGAAGCAAACTGGAGACTGAAGAAGCGTTGAAAATCGCTAACATTGCTGACCGCGCCAGGGGTCCAGGTTCAGGTGCCACGGTATGGGACATGGCTGCAAGATTCAAAGTAGCCGCCACAGGGGTAAGCTGGGACATGCTGACGAAAATTAAGCACAAACCCATAGTTATCGTGCGAAGAGCACGCGCAAGTGGAAACCCACAGAAACAGTTTAGTCGTTAGAATTAATACTGTGTATTACTATACTTGTTTTTTGAACAGTAAAGAATAAAATAGAGTAATTTAATTCTAACCGAAAAAGCCAGGGATAATCGATGGAAGAGACAATAAAGAGACTGGACGCGTTCTTCAACCCCCGTTCAGTGGCAGTTATCGGAGCTACAAAAAAAGTGGACAAGGCAGGACACGTAATCTTCAAGAACTTTGCAACCAACAAGATGCGCGGAGTTTTCAAAGGCGAACTCTACCCAGTCAACCCGAATGAAGATTCCATTTTAGGCTTCAAATGTTACTCGTCAATAACCGACGTCCCCGGAGAAATCGAGTTAATAGTAATCATTGTTCCGGCAAAGATTGTGCCAAGCATCATGCAAGATGCCGCGGCGAAGAAAGTCAAAGCTGCCGTCATAATAAGTTCAGGCTTCAAAGAAGTAGGAAACGGAGAGCTTGAAGACCAAGTTGTCGCCATAGCAAGACAAGGCGGAATCCGCGTCCTCGGACCCAACTGCCTAGGCATATTCTACTCAAAAACTGGCGTCGACACGCTGTTCCTTCCTGAAACAAAAATTCTAACCACAGGAGACGAAGTTGTCGCCACACCAAGACCTATGCCGGGAAACATCGCTATGGTCACGCAGAGCGGAGCCTTCGGCGTCGCAGCCCTAGACTACTTGACAGGTCGCCAAATGGGCATCAGCAAATTCGTGAGCTTCGGCAACAAATGCGACGTAACCGAATCAGACATAATCCATTACCTGCTGCATGATAAAGAAACCCGAGTCATACTCGCATATTTGGAAGACATAAAGTACGGAAGACAATTCGTCAAAATAGCCAAAAAAGTCACCGTTAAAAAACCCGTTGTGGTCATCAAATCTGGAAGAAGCGCCGCAGGCGCAAGAGCGGCCGCTTCACACACTGGCGCAATTGCAGGTTCAGACAAAATCTACAATGCCGCTTTTGAACAGGCAGGAATTATAAGAGCCAGAGACATGGAAGAATTCTTCGACGCAGGCAAAGCCTTGGCCATGCAGCCACCCGCGCTAGGAAAGAACATTGGCATACTAACAGACGCAGGCGGACCCGGGGTCATGACTGTGGATGAATGCGAAATCCTAGGACTCACAGTTGAGCATTTTTCAGAAGAAACCAGCAGGAAATTCCAGAAACTCAAAGACCAAGGCATCATACTGAAAATCGCCGCCACAACTAACCCTGTTGACCTTACAGGTTCAGTTACTGATGACATGTTTGAAGTCGCATCAGACGTCATGTTCCAAGACAAAGACGTTAACGGCATCATCCTGCTTGGGCTGCATCACATGCCTGGTCTGCGCGAAAAATACATTGACAGCGTCGTGAAAGTCGCAAGCAATTACAACATACCCATTGTTATGTGTGACATCGGCGAAACAGAAATGGCGCTGTACACTCGTAGCAGATTTGACAAGCTGGGAATTCCGTCGTATTCGTCGCCTGAAGATGCTGCAAGAGCTATGAAAGCGCTCGTTAGCTACGGTGCCTACCTGCAAAAGAACGGTTGCGCTGAAGAGTACATCACGGAGTTCTTGCAAAAGAAGCGTAAAACGTGAGTTGCGTTTTAGAGGCTTACAGTAACTGTGACTGTTTCTCCGTCGGTTAGGTGAAACTTTTCGCGTAAATTCACTGACGCGATAATCTCCAGAAGGTTTTCAGGATAGTTCTTAACTTGAGGAATTACGATGCCGCACTCAGTTGCGTCGATGTATGCTTTGAAAACTAGTCCGATGCAGTAGCCTTCAGCAGGGTAAATTTTGACGGCATTCGCCTTCTCCAGCAGTTTTCTTCGTGCGGCGCTTTGGTCGGTAAGCTTCACGTTCAACGTTCCAGGGTACGCAGTGAACCCGAGTTTTTCTTCCACTTGCTCCTTGACCCATGGCAGCTCGAGGTATTTTCTGCCGTTGCCTTCGCCAGAAATGACTTTTCCGTCAAGCATTATGGTGTTCAACAATGTGAGACCTCGGCAAACGCGTCAGTTCCGCATTTGCGGGGATAATTGCTTTTTCTGCGTGTGACTATTTTTGTTCTTTTAGCCATTGGGCAACTTTTCTGAGCATGAGGTTGGGGGAAATGTCGATTACGGGAACTATCATTTTCTCCTTTGTCTCTATGGTTGTCTGGTACTTTGGCATGAGGGCGTATCCGACGAATGTCCAGTAGACTTTGCCGCTTTCTATGAGCATTCTGGCAACGGCTGTGTTTGAGGGGGGAAGTGGAAAATACAGGAAAACTACGCCTTCAGCCCAGTATAAGCCTGCTAGTTTGCCGCCGGCGATTACGGAAGTGAACCGTGCCATGTCGTCTGGGGTTGCGAAGCGGGTTTGCTCCATGATGACGATTTCTCGGAAAGGTTCATACTTTATGGTAATATCACTTTTGCTCATAAACACTCACCATCGCCTTCTAGGCTAATTTAAGTCGTGCTCCCTTTTAACTTTGCCATAAGACATTGTTCCTTGTTGAGAAAAATGCACCGCTAATTATGCTTTTTTAAAAATAATTAAGGAATCTGTCAGATTGAAGCGGCCAATATGAAAGTTGGTATCTTACATTTTCTTTGGGTGTTCAATAGGTGTCACTTGTTTGTGGGACACTCCGAAATTGTGGGAATATTTAAATGTGTGGGATAGTTTATCTAAAGTGGGAAAAGTGATGAGTGAGACCACGGCGAAATTAGATGAGAAAGGGCGCGTCAGAATTCCGAAGCGAATCAGGGAAGCCGCCAAGCTCAAAGAAGGAAGCTACGTCAACATCAAAGCAAGAGGAAAAACCATAATCATTGAAATGGCTGAACCCGCAGCCGACAAGTACTACGGCGCCATAAAAGTTGACAAATGGCCCGAGGACATGGATGAGTTCAGTAGGGAGGTAATGCAGAAATGGTGGAGCCATCGCGGTACGTAGACGTCAACATATTCGTGTACTGGCTGGGCAAGCATCCGAAATTCGGCGAAACAGCATACGAATGGGTCCGGAAAATCGAAAATTCCACATGCAAAGAATACGTTACCTCAAGCCTGACAATATACGAAACAATAGTAATAATGGCTGGGCTATCAGGTAAAAACCTTAAAGATAAGATTTTCGTGGAAATGGTCGTCAACTCCTTAACGCGCATGAAAGGTTTAACAATTGAACCCCTCAAACCTGAAGACTTCACATGTGCGGCAGACTTGATGAACGACTGCAGAATCGATTATGAAGACGCATTGCACTTAGCCGTTGCAATGAGAGTGGACGCACAAGAAATAATTTCAAACGACAAAAACTTCGACACAACCCACATAAAAAGAACCATTTAGACAAAGACGGCACCATAGGCTACACCACCCAGCAGGCACACACGACGACGTCTTCTGGGCAACAGCACTAGCAGTCTATTCGACAGCAAACATGGAACCAGAACCATTCTTAACAGTCATACCCCGCTAAGAGACTAATGGGAAAGAAAAACATCTACCATCAATTTCTCAGGACCGCTTGTGGATTAGGTACAATAATGCCAGACTCTAAGTTGGCGAGCAAAAGTGTTATACCTGAAAACACAATCATTGTCATTTAAATGGAAACTTTAGAACGTTGCTAAGATCTCAGACAACCAGATAATTATCAAATTGAACCATGGTGCAAACACTCCACAATAGCGTATCGTACTACACAATACTTTTATATGCTGCGACTGCCTAAAAATAACCGTTAGCAGAAGAGAACTACATGGGAACAGTCATGGTAGTAGACGTACGCAAGCACTTTTCTCCACGGAACATGCTATTGACGAGTTGACTCGCCATGACTCATGAAACGGTAACAAAACCCAGCCCAGCAGAACCCCTAGTCCCAGAATCAAAAAGAGTAGACAAAAAGCAAATCAGCATCCAAGAAATCGTGGAATCCCTCAAAAGCGTTGGAGATGACATTGGGCAAATTAGCAAGTTAATCTCAGAAGAGAAACTTTTGGTGACACAGTTCTTCGCATCGCTGCTAAAACATATGCAGCCACTGACGCCTTCAATCGCAGTTTCCACATCCGTGCTTCCTATCGAAATAGGAGTCACCCAAGCACACATAGACCCCACAGGACACTTGGTATTGACGTTTGAAGATGGACATCTGGAACTCGAGGACCTAAGCGAAACCAAAAACCGCGACCTCATGATGGCAGTAGTTGGCGACATTGTGCCTAAATTCAAAAACTTAACCCGCCAAAGCCCAGACGAAAAGCTTCAGGAGCCTTCACAGATTCAGGATATCCCAGCACCTCAACTCTCAGCATTCGAACCGCTCCCGACAATTAACGTTGAAACACCTGTTGGCTTAGCAGATTCAGCCCCCACGGAAGTGCCGGAAGAAGCACCAGTTTTATCAGCGGAGAAAAATGCAAAAGTTGCCGAAATTGAAACGGAAACTTTGAATTATCTTGAGGTGCTTGGTAATGAGGTGTTTGAGCACTCGCCTGTTAGCATGTACTTTGACGATTGGATGGTGAACCTTCGGCAGGTTATTTTATCGTTTGAATACAGCGACGTCATTGGCCCAGACGAAACGTTCACCAAGGAATACAATCAAATATTTGGCGACATCGAAGATGAACTTGCCAAAAGACTATCAAATGAAGCAGAAATTGAAGTCTCGGCAAGGACACTAATAGAGAACAGATATCTGCTGGGCAAGATTGACGCTGGATATGCCGCCCAAACCAAAGACCTTGTAGTTAGAGGAAAAAGCGCCATCGACTACTTAATCAGAAACGTGCAGCACTTAGAAGAGGAACTTGCCGAAGTAGAGCTAATAAAAACTAGTTACCTGCATCCCCTCAAGAAATTAGCTAAAGAGCAAAAACAAGCCGAACTCACCCAGAAACTGAACGCTGCAAAGAAGAGGTTGGCGTTGGCAGTGGGGAATTCTTCGGTTGATCAGGGAAAAGTTGGGGATATTGACGCTGAATACGAAGCCCAAACCAAAGAACTCGCAGATAAAAGAAAGGCCGCAATTGACTTCTTAACCAAAAACGTGCATGATCTAGAGGAAGATCTTGTCAAAAATTCTTATTCGTGGATAAAAACAAGTAACCTTCATCCACTCAAGAAAATGGCCAAAGAACAAAAACAATTGGAAATCACTGAGAAAATGAATGCTGCAATAAAGCGCTTAGAGATAGCGGAGCAGAATTCTGGGACTGAACAGGAAAAACTCCGTGTTGAATACGAGAAGAATAAGCAAGCCACAGTTGGTAAGATGCAGAGTATAGAGAAGGACATTGCGACTAAAGCAATCGATGGTTCCTTGGCGGCGAGGCAAGCGGCAGTTAAGGCTTTGGCAAATGCAGTGAAGTCACTTATCCAGAGAAAAACCGTGCCATCACAGTAATCTCTGAAAATGCGGTCACCAACTTTAGGGTTTTTGCGAAATCAACGCGCTGGCTTTTTTGGGTTTCTGTCTTGGCCCATCATCCAACAGGCACACACGACGACGTCTTCTGGGCAACAGCACTAGCAGTTTACTCGACAGCAAACATGGAGCCAGAACCGTTTTTAGCCGTCATACCCCGTTGAGAGGCTAATGGGCGTGAAAAACATCTGCTTATCAGAACCAGCTTCCGTGCCAGCGTACGGATAGAGCTTTTGTAACGTAGCTCGGTCTCACTCGCAAAGGCAAGACCGCCGCTGTACATGTTGGTACACGTTAGGGTTCTAAGGTTATCAATGCAACAAATATCTTAACATATCCGTACAGACTCCCTGACAGACTAAATTTTAGTCCCACACACAGACTTCAGTGCTCATTTCATGTGCTCCTGTGTCATTTTTCAATTTTAAAGTAAGTTATTTGGTTAGTAGATTTTGAAGAGGATTCGTTCGGGGACGCCATCATTTTCCACTGCGAGGTACTTGAGTCCTTCTGTGTCGCCGAGTTGGTCTAGCCACTTGAGTGCTTCGCGGGCTTTTTGGAGGATGAGTAAGCGTTCTTGGAAGCTGCGCACGACTGATTCTATGGCTGTTAGCTCGTGGAATGGGTTAGCGTCTAAGATTATGTTTAAGCCGCCGACTGTTATTTCGCCTAGGCTTTCGGTGGAGGCTTTTTTACCTGCAAGTTTGAGGACGACTTCGCGGATTTTCTTTGACTTTTCAGCCAATGTACGTATGTCGTCTAGTCTGCGTAGGTATTCGCCTAGGGTACTTTTTGTGTCGCCGATTTCTTTGTCTAGGGTGTCAGCTAGTTCTTTTGCGGAGTCGTATTCTTTTATTTCAACTACCATGACTTTTTTCCCCTTTAAGATTTAGATAAAATACAAGGAGCGATAGCTTCAAGGCTCTTTCCTTTTAGTTTTCTTAGTCATGGTAAAGGTTTCATTCGTTCACACTTTAAGAGTTTATGAATACAGAATATATACCTGAATAACCTCATTTGTTTTCCCACCGTCAAAATGTGTGTGTGGATTAAATTTTAATCCAACCAACCAAAAGTACAATACCAAAATCTTTCAGAAATACGTCCTCAACTAACGCTATCGGGTATTTTCCTGAGTGCAACTAAGAAAAGTTTTCTCGGAAGCTCGCCTTCCTCAAACTCATTTATGCTGACTATGTCATAACCTTTTGCTAAATGCTCTATTTTCTTTTTGTTAAAAAAATGAACTATGAAACCCCCGACTTCGTACATATCTTCGCCCCTGTGAACACCTTTCCCGTAATGGGCGTCTCCAGTATGTCTAACCGTGTAGATGCTGAGCCCATTTGGTTTTAGCACCCTTCTTACCTCTTGAAAAAGAGTTTCAAGCTCGCTTGTACAAAGAGCCATGCAATAGAGCATATGGCAATAGCACGCGTCAAAAGATTCATCAGCAAATGGAAGAGGTTTTCGGATGTCATGCTGAACAGCTAAAAGGGATTCTGACATGTTCATACTATTTGCCTTTTGATTTATTTCTTGGACAGCATTTTCGCTATAGTCTATTGCTTGAACCTTGAAACCTTTCCTTACGAAGAACAATGAGTCTCGACCTTGACCTGCTCCAAGCTCAAGAATCCTTAATTTGTTCTCTTTTTCAAAAACTTTAACAGATATTTTGGCAGCATAGCTGGGACCTTCGCCAAAGAAGTCAGGTTCTTCAGCGTATATTTTTTCCCAATGTTGTCGTTGTGCATCTATTGCCTGTTTGAATTTATTGCATGCCTTCATCCAGCATATCTGCTCCTGACACTTTGATATCTAGCTTTTCTGCAACTATTGATATATGGGCGCACGAATTTTCGTGTTTCGGTTCCAAAATAAACCAACAAAGTCTTTTCTTGAATTTTCCGCTGAATACCCCTTCTGAACCCTGAATTAGCTGGTTTATCGTGCCCACTGATAAAGTGTGTGTGGAGACTAAATTCTAATTCCAAGAGAGTTATCAAAGTTTCTTCTTTTCACGCTCAGATGCATACTCAACCCCTTCTTCAAATGCAGCCACAAGTGTTCGTCCGATTAAGTCTCTTATTCTGTTATAGTCACCGCACTTGGGTCGAACAGCTTTTTGCTGCGATATGCAGCCACAATAGAAAGCTGCCATTAGAGCTTCTGCCCAACGTCCATGCAAAATATCTGGCTTCTCTTCTTCTGCCATTGGATGTTTAAGGGGAATTACTTCTTGGAGTTTGTAAGCCAATTTGGTTAGGTATAACGTATCGGGTATCCACTTGCTTTCTGAAGCTTCATCAAGTAAGCCATCTCTAACCTTTTCTAACTCCGAGAGAATTTTGCAGAATTCATCGCTCAAATCGTTTACACCCGTAGTTGCCCGTTATTTTAAAGTTGCACAAAAGCTTTTTCCAATTCCACTTATCTTGAGGATAGTAATAGTCCGTATACTCGTTTCCGACTATACCCTATATTGATATGATTTCTAATATGGGGGGTCTTTTGAGTACATGAGAATACAGTATGGTCTGAATCGTGTATACTGGTTTGAGAGTGCCTTTTCTCAAAACGAGCTGAAATCTTCTTTGGTTGGTTGGTTGGATTAAAATTTAATCCCCTCTCTCTCCCTCTCTCACGACTGCGTTTCAGAACTGAGGATATTCAGGGATTTCAACGTATTCAGTTTACCCTAAACACAGAAAAGCTGAGGTACTCCCACTATTATTTCATATCAGGTTTTTTCTCATTTAGAGATTTCCAGTAGAATATAATCGTTACAAGGATGCAAAACGCCAAAAATGCCCCTCCAGCAGGAAATATGATCGCTACAGGAATGACAAATACTAATGCAATGAACGCCAATGCGATTAGGTTACTGCGTGTTTCTTTCTTATGATATACTTCCCAACATTCAGGATGGAAGGCTGTTCTTTTTCCCCAAGAGCCAAAAGAATGTCTGCTGGCAAAATACCCTGTTTGGACATTTTTCATCAACATAGTATTCTCATCTTCAATGACTCTTCCACAAAAATAGCATCCAAGTTTCTGAGGCATCTTCAATCCCTATTCTAAAGATTTGAAATACTTTGTAATTACTGATTTGGCTTCTTTTGGCTGTAAGCTATGTTTTGATGATGCTTGAACGTGACTAAATAGCGAGGCTTCCCATTGTTTCAGAGTTCTTCCTTTTTCTGATTTAAACGGTTCCTTGCACATTGGACATTGAATTTCAAAGAACACCTTTTTCTTTTCTATCTTTACCATGCTTAAGTTATTTCTACGCTATGCAAATTTAAAACTTGCCAGAAGATAATACAATCTTCCATTCTCCCTATCATGGACACAGGCGCTATGTCAGATGAAAAAAAGGAAATGCGCGCGCTTCAAAGGTATCTCAATGCATTATCGACTGACATAAAATCTTATAAGTGAAGAAACAACAATGCACAAATGTGGGTAATTTGGTTTGAAAAATCTTTTCGTAATTGCCCTAACTCTAATTGCAGTGTTCTCTGCTTTATGCATCGAAACAACCACCACCTACGCTCAGACTAATCAGGTAACACTCAAGCCAACAGATGATACATACGTTGATAATTGGCACCGAAACTCAAACTACGGAAATGTAAGCTTCCTATTAGTCGAGAATTGCCCACTTATTAATAGTTCAATGGAAGAGATAGTGTGGCTGAAATTTAGTTTACCCACAATTCAAAATGGAGTTGCTATAGACAGCGCTATTCTACAACTGTATGTGGAATCAGTGTGGTTCAATGATTTCAACATCAGTGCCTATTCATGTGCTGATATTTCTTGGAATGAGCAAGAATTAACCTATTCTAACATGCCAAACTATAACATTACTCCTCTGGACTCAAAGATGGTTCATAACCATTCTCAATGGTATAACTGGAGCGTTGTCGACGCTGTCAAGAACGCCTTAAATAGCAACGCTAAAACTCTGACAATAGTCTTAAGCGCATCCCCTAACATTATGGGCGCAGAAACAAATTTTTATTCCAAAGAAGAATCGAACTACTCTACAGACGACTATTCTCCAAATCTAACTATTCATTGGGGCAACGAGGCATCGCCAACCTATTCACCGTCACCTACAGAAACAACTTCGCCAGCTCTTAGTCCTTCGCCTTCGGTTCCAGAGTTTCCTTCATGGATAATTCTGCCATTGACAGCAGGTATCGTCACGCTTGTCTGTTTCTCAAAAAGAAACGTATTAAATAGTCGCCGAAGCTCACATATGGCTGGACAACTTACTATTCTTCGGTGAGGGTTTAAACTAATTTCGGAAAACCCGTAAGTTTGCGGGCTAAATTAAAATTTAATCCCACACACACACTTTTTGCACGTGTGGGTTAAAGCAAGCTTTCATGATTCTCAGTCTGTCTTTCATAAAAGTTATACCCAACCAACCAACTTAACGTGAGAAGGCACGTGCCTGTGAGGAAGAAGTACGGCAGAAGGTAAGGTGAGAAGCGCGTGAAAGAGAAAGAAGCACGCAGAGGGGTACCCTATAGTTCTCAGAGAGCACATACACTCTGCGGATTGTCTACGACCTAAAGAAAGAAAAGAATCAGAAGGCACGGTATATGAACAAAAGAAAGAAAGGGTATGGGTGTAAGAAAGAGAAAGGATGCCCATTCAGTATTTAAAATTCATAAAGCTTTTCCGTCAATTGCAGGGAATTAATTTGTGCGGTATTCAGAATGGGCGCATTTACAAAAACAGATGCAAAACGGATACGTCGGAAGCTTGAGAGAATAGTCGAAGAGAAAAATGAGAGTCCCTGTTACCATAATTGTAGAGAGTGTGCGTTATACTCAAAAATAAGAGCAAGGAAATATACGCAATGTATTCTAAATCTGTTACAGTTATCTCTTAAAGGAGAATACGACCAAGAAGTGCTACTTAGTTAGAAAGCTCTGGCAAAACTGTTAGCGTCTTTTTCCTCTATTCTTCTTGGAACGTCCCCCTATGGGTTATAACGGTAAGAGGGATGTATCTGAGTTATGATGAATAAGCATGTAAAATCGCTTGCTTTAGTGGTTTTGAAACCTGCCTTTTTGGGTCAAACAGAAAAACCCCATTGAAAAATAGGAAGAGGGGATTAAAATTTAATGCCCACACACACATTTTTTGAATATGCATTGCGAATGCACTATAAGCCGCGCAGCACGTATGACTGTAAATGCAACCTAATCAGCAGAGGAGCCAAATCAAGCCGGGCATCCGCGTAAAAATCGTCTTGAAGCAGCACCAGCGAAGCGGTGAATTAACCGAGGGCATCGTCAAGGATATCCTCACCAACAGCTCAACTCATCCCCACGGAATCAAGGTACGACTTACAGACGGCAAAGTCGGCAGAGTACAATCAATAATAACATAATGCAGCAGCTTAGCTGAGTTGCGCACGCCAAAGTAGTGGTAATTGAGACTTAGGTAAGAAAATGTGTGAAGCCACCATATTTTATTAAGTAGCACTGTCATAACTTTTTAGCCCTATTGCAGAACGTTTAGAACGGCAAATCCTCTACACCCTCAAGACATGAGCGTTTAAAACTGCTTTTCCATATATAATGAACTTCATTTTTCTAGAGACAGAAAGACCTTTATCTAGCTCACCTATTTATTTTCTTGGCGAAAGACATGGAAAAACGAAATATCCGTGTCTCTGGCTTTGGCTACTTAAGAATAGCCATAGAAGATGTTTTCAGTTAATCTCACTTCAACTCCGCAGCAGACCCTTTGAAACGTCCAAATTTTACCCCGAAAAGAATTGAAGTTCTAAGCTTTTGGATGAGGGGCATTCGCCGAATAGTGAGCGCCCCAACGAACAAGCAATCAACCCGAGAAATAACAGAAACTGTAACTTTACGCAGCGAAGGAATCCCTCCCCGCGACAAGAAAGGCGCCTTCGGCGCAAATAAGCTAGCTACTACTCACCATGAATCGTACTCTGAATCGTACTCGTCTGCGTTTGGCCTAGTTACTCCCAAAAGTTCCATAG
>Ga0315289_10007928_pt1 | contig 15393 bp, 15 predicted proteins | sample YL17G11_40_MG_FD_203452 | JGI IMG/M metagenome (GOLD analysis project Ga0315289, IMG submission 203452) | Sediment microbial communities from Yellowstone Lake, YNP, Wyoming, USA - YL17G11_40 | ecosystem: Environmental > Aquatic > Freshwater > Lake > Sediment | place: USA: Wyoming | collected... | reverse complement strand
GTGGCGGTTGTGGGTACTCGCTGGGAGGAGGCGCTCCTCCCCCAGGGCCTCCACCCGTGGGCGGTGGGATCCTTTGTCCCAAATGCAGGTCGATGAACGAGCCCGATGCCAGTTTCTGCGAGAATTGTGCGACTCCTCTGACCCCCTCTGCTCAGCCTCTTCCAGTCTATCAGCAGCCCTCGCCTCTGCCTTCTCCGGTGCCATCTCCGCCCAAGGCAGGAGTCCTGATCCTTCCGGACAACTCTGAGATCCGCATCACCGCTTCGGGAAGAGTGTTCGGTAAGCTCGACTTGGCGAAGGCTTCCACCACGATCCCTCAAGACGAGCTGAAGTTCGTCTCACGGCAGCACTTCACGATCTATCAGGATCAAGGAAGATACTACATCGAGGATGCGAACAGCGCGAACGGTACGCTTCTCAATGGGGAAGAGATTAAGGGCAAGGGTAGGCGCGAACTCAAGGAAGGCGACGAAATCAACCCTGCTGGTGCGGCGAAGATCCAGTTCAGGATCAGGTAATGTACCGTCCGGTGGAAGCATGAGCCGGAAAACAGCTCTTCTCCTGCTTTCTATCCTGATAATCCTAAGTGCGTCGACAATTGTCATCGCCAAGTCGTCACAAGACCACACGGTTCTGCCAAGGACTGGTATTGCCCTGGGTACTACAGCAGCTGCAAACCAGACTCTCCTGTCCATTGATGCCCAGCCCACGGAGGCATCGGTCGGAGACATCGTGATCATCACGGGGACGCTTACAGAACAGGCCAGCGGCAGTCCCGTCTCCAACGCTACTGTCGCTCTATCGTTGGTGTGCGCTGAAGCGGCTCTGTCAAAGAGTGACACGATTCGAACTGGCGCGTCAGGGAACTTCTCCTACAGCCACATTGTGGACAAGGTTGGGAACTACACCGTCATCGCAAGCTACGCGGGCGATGCATCCCACGAACGAGCGGTCGACGCCTTCGCCTATTTCAGGGCTCGAATTGCTGTGAGCCTCAACCTTCGCACCGAAGCCATCGAAGTCACTCACGATCTGCTGTTCGGCTCAACCATCGTAAACCTGACCGGTTCGACCGACCCGCCTGTCGCTGGTGCCCAGATTAGGATCGAGGTGGGCGGAGCCGCACCCGAATACGCCGTCACAGGCGCGAACGGCGTCTTCTTCTACAGATTCACACCGGCGACGGATGGTGACTACGAGATCGTCGCGCATTACGACGGCGACAGTCAGCATTTCGGCGCCACAAGCGGGTCTGTGCTGGTCAGGGTTAGTTCGGGCTGGACGACACTCATTGTCGTGCTGGTCGTGATAGCCGCCGTCCTTGGAGTTGTCTACTGGAAAGGCGTCGTTCCCGGGAAGGGACGACGTGGTCCTCCTATTGCGCCGCCACCCGGAGTTGCCTGTCCAAGCTGCGGATCACGTACCAGGCCAGGAGCAACGTTCTGCAAGCGATGCGGGACATCACTCCGCGCCGGAACCGGCGCCATTTGCCCAAGGTGTCGAACCAGCAACAAACCGACAGCTGGGTTCTGTAGAACGTGCGGATCAAGATTACGATAAGCATAGACAAGATGGCGTGATGATGTGGGTTGAGTATCTGTCCTGACCCCGGTTGCGGGGCCACTGTTCCTCCTGGGGAGTCGTTCTGCCCAAGCTGCGGGTGCAACATCACTTCGAGCCCTCCACAGACACAGTCTCCAGCTGCAGGTGGATGCACATGCCCGAAGTGTGGACAGCAAAATCCTCCCGACGCGCGATTCTGCGAAACTTGCGGAGCAGAGACCGCAGCGGTTCCTACGAGAACTGGTGTCCTGCGTTTCCCAGACAATTCAGAGATAGAGGTTGGTCTAGGTACGCAGATCTTTGGCCGTGTCGAATTGGCTAAGTTCGTCCCATCCCAGACAGAGGCCAGTTGGATATCAAGAAAGCATTTCTTCATAACAAACGACGGCACAGACTTCTACATTCAGGACGACAGCAGCACCAACAAGACGACTCTGAACGGAGAAGAGATAACCAGCAAAGGAAGAAAGGTTCTCCACGACGGAGATCAGATCGAGGTTGGCGGCATCCTGGCAATCCGCTTTGGAACCAAGTAGGCTCACATGAGACCCGCGATTCTGTGCTCGAAGTGATGAAGATGCCTGGAACACCGCGCTATCTGATCATTGCTGGGGAGCTAATCCTGCTCGCGACATTGGGGATTGCGGTTTTCCTTCTGCTTGAGCCCAAAGCTTTGCCTACGCATCATATGGTTGCTCTGATTATTTCTTGGGCTCTCGCAATAGTCGGAATGGTCTTGATAATGGGAGGTTTCCTTCTAGTGCGACCGCATGTTCGTGTGATGCAGACCGAGTTTGCTCAACCGGTTCCGAAACCTCCGGAAGTTCGCAGGGAAATAGCCTTCGAATCGCTGAGAATCGGAAGCACAACAGACGTTGGTCGCAGGAGAACACTGAATGAAGACAGCATAGCCGCGATTGAGATTCAGTTTTCATTTGAGTCAAAACACAGGTCACGCTGCATGATGATAGTTGGAGATGGAATGGGTGGGCATGAGAAGGGAGAGATTGCAAGTTCAATGGGGGTCAAGACCGTTGTGGAAATGCTGCAGCCGGTCATTCTTGACGGCGAAGCCGATCTTGCCACAGGACTCCAGCGCGCAATCGAGGAAGCGAATAGCAGAATCCTGGAGTACTCGACAGCACACCCAGAGTGTCAGGGAATGGGCACAACGCTCACAGCAGCGGTTATCGACGGTCGAAATCTGATTATCGGCCACGTTGGTGATTCAAGGGCATACCTGATCAATGACAAGGAGATAGTTCAGATCACAAGGGATCACTCCCTGGTTCAGGAAATGGTTGAGAAGGGCGAGATCACAGCCGAGCAGGCTCGAACCCACCCGAAGCGAAACGTCATAATCCGCGTCGTTGGGTACTACGGAAGAGTGGAACCGGAAGTGTTCAAATGGTCGCTGGAAGAAGGCGATCACGTTCTCGTCTGCTGCGACGGCCTCGTCATTCATATGACAGATGATGAGATCAAGCAGATAGTCCTGCAGAACCCGGATCCGCAACAAGCAAGCGCAAGGCTAGTTGCCCTCGCAAACGAGAGAGGCGGCCAAGATAACATCTCGGTCATCATAGCCACAGCTCGGGGAATTGCAGCTTGACGGTGGAATGGTAGTTGAGAAGCAATACATGTTCTCTCGCTCTCGTGCTGACGCTGGTGATGCTCTCCCTAGTTTCTTCTGCAAGCCTGTCTGCTAAGATATCTGGGACCTCGATGAGGATGCAATCAGGAGATCCGCAGCAGCTTGAATCTGCCACGACAAGGCCGATTGAGCGCGGACATTGGCAACCTTTCGCATCATCCATCATTCCCGCCGAGGCCAACGAGACTCGTAATCTCAACTTGTCAATATCGCCACTTAATGTCACGGTGCCCCAAGACGGCACTGCCATGTTCCGCCTTAGCATCCCATTTGGATTGCTGGGTTGCAACCTCACAGACTGGGACAGTAGCATCAACGGAACGTCCGGCGCTCAACACTGGAAGGCAGAGGTCACTCAAGAAGGATTGGAGGTGCACATTCCACCGGACGCAGAACCGGGTTACTATCAAATCTCTATTGCCGCCCTAGTCACGGAGGGCGGGTCGTGCCCGTTCAGTGGGCGAGCTACAGCCCAAGCTCTCTTCGAGGTCACAGGTTTCAGCGTCAGGGTCTGGCCAAGAAGCGTGGAAGTTCGGGCGGGCGATAACGCGACCTTTGCTGTTGTTGTTGCACATCATGGCCGCGATCGATTCCCAGTCCGTCTTAGTGTCATTGGTCTGCCACAGGGAATCGAATCACGATTCGATGGGATACTCAATGGTCCTCCGAGATCGCCACCATTCATTGCAAACCTCACTTTGTCTGTCGACACTACCGTTGCTGCTAGAAGCTATGAACTGGAGGTAGTCGGCAGTTGGGATGGCCCGAGAGGCGAAGTCAAGGAAGTCAAGGACCGCGTCACACTGACCGTCACACCGAGCGTTACACTGACCGTCACTGCAAGCGGTGTTTCTTCTGAGCCCAACGAATCACTTCGGCTCTGGTTGGCTTGGGCTCTGGTCGTGGTTGTTGGGTTGGCCTTCGGTCTTCTCGCCCTCGTGGTAGACATGAGGAGTACTGTTCGTGTTCGTTCGGTTGTGCCGTCTCCCGTCGTGTCTGCTCCGCCGAGAGCCCAGACTCTCTCAAGTGTCTGCCCGCGCTGCAAACGCTCAAGCCGAGCCGGCGCGAAATTCTGCACTCATTGTGGGGGACCTCTGTCGTCGCGAGCTCCAGGCTGATCGACTCCACTGAGCGGCGAGGATGATGGGTCTGCTGTCCTCGGGATCGATAGTTGTCGGGGAACGTGGAGCATACGTCGTGGAGTCAAAACAGCTGGAAGGTGGCATGGGATACATCCACTGGGGCCGCGAACGAGGCACCGGACAGCATGTTGTACTCAAGACCGCGAAGGAAGGAACCGACAAGGACGATCTCATCAAGCAGAAGCTCTTCGATGAGGCCGATATCATCAGGGCAGTGAGTCACCCGAACATAGTCAGATATATTGATAGACGACCCACAGGGCAGTTTGTGCTTGTGCTGGAGCGTGTCGAAGGCCAGTCATTCCACGACGCGTTCAGAGGGAAACCAGCCACTGAAGATCAGACGCGGATCTACGCCGACACGATGCTGGATGCTCTCCAGTACCTGCATTCAAGGAACATAATCTACCGAGACCTGAAGCCCCAGAACATCATCAACGAACCAAGCCGCAGGCTTGTGCTGTTGGATTTCGGCGCCGCGAAGCAGGGCTACCTCCATACTACAGCCGGGACCTTGGTAGGATCAAACGGTTGGTCCGCTCCCGAGCAATTCACAACTGGCGAAGTCACCGAAGCATCTGACATCTACGGACTGGGTGCGACGCTGTTCTTCATTCTCACCGGCAAGGAGCCGAGAGGGTACATGCTCCACGACGGGTCACTCATGAAAGGGCCCAGAGACCTCAATCCATCTGTATCGAAGGAGCTCTCCGAGGCAGTCCTACGAGCAGTCCAGTCAGATCCTAGGCTCCGACCTCAGACCGCCGACGACATGCGAAAACTGCTGAGAGGTACCTATTCCCAGCTCGGGGTCCCGAACATAGTGGTCAGCGGCAGACGATACGAAGTTCGGGCGGCATTGGAGATCGGACGAGCTCACGACTGTCGTGCGAGAGGCTGCACACTGAGGCGTCCACTTGATGTCCCGATTGATGATCCCAGCAAGTTTGTTGGTAGCCATCAGGCAAGAGTCACCCTCGACAGATCAGGGAGGGTGTGGGTGGAGGACCTAGGCGCGGTCAACAGGATGGCCGTTTTGAGAAGAGGTCAAGGATGGGATGTCGTGCGGCCCCGATCCCGTTACGAGCTAAAGGACAAAGACCAAGTCGCCCTAGCCTACGCAGACGGAAGAGGACCATACATCACATTCACGTTCAACATGAGCTAGACTCGGACAGGCGGCGTGCCAGCGGAAACGATGATGGCTTTCCTTCGACAGAGGTCCATGCCATCACTGCCAGATGCACACTTGACCGCCTTCCGTTTCCCAAGCACGTCCAACACGTTCGACTGTCACGCTGCTACATGCCTCTGGACTGTACGTAGCGGCAGAATTGATCCAGTTCGCACGGTTGCCGAAAACTGAAGGTTACCCGACCTGGAAGCATATCATGTTGGCATTCTATCTCCGCAAGATGTCCGCTCTCAAACTGCGCGCTGGAATATACTCGTCCGGTCAGAATAGACTTCTCTGACCAAGTAGTGGTCTGTGTTCCAGTCCGTAGCCTCACGATTGCATGGACCTGAATGGAGATCTTCATAGGCCTGAGTACATACCGGGGCGCAAACTCGATGGTCCTTTGAGAAAGAGACACGCTGCCGTAGAGCCTCTTCGCTCTCGATCCGGAGCAGTCTTCTGCAGACGCTGCGGTACATCCATCAGACACACATCGCAGAGTGCGAGCGGTCATTATCTTTGAGCAGCAGAAGGAGAGGCAGAGAATCTCGCTACTTGTTCAGAAGGATCTGGCTTGGTCACTGAGCGGACGACAATCGACGGAAATGCTCAGCGGCTAGCGTCCTAGCACGTTCGTCCACGGTTCAGGGCCGGTGCGATGTCGGAAGACTTCCAGCCCTCAGTTCTTGATTTGATTTGAAGCCTGGAAGCATGCCCATGACTACGGGCAACGCTGGATGGCTGAGACTGTGTTCTCTACATTCAAACGCCTCTTCGGCGAATACGCCTCCTCCATCAAATTCAGGCATTTAATCAAAGAGATGACCCTGAAAGCATCGCTGTACGCCCCCTTCACAGCGATGACCCAAGAATCCAACGTCCCCAGAACCGAAGAAACGGACAAAAAACCGCGAAACAGTAGGCTGTTCAAGAAAGCACATCCGCCAACATACTGGGCGTGCCATATCATGCACGACCATGATCGGCATTTCGAGCAGGCTCAAAGCCGAGTCTGCGTGGGTTATGGCATACGGAAAAACATTGGAAATTAGCGTAGTCTGATGCCGCATCCGCGGCAGAACTTCGCCGTAGGCTTGTTCACAGTTCGACATGATAAGCAGATTCTACTTACATCACGTCTGTGCCGGGACATCCTGACTAGGAGCACTGTGAGCAAGGAAGTCAAAACAGCAGCTGTTAGCAGAACCATCAACCATCTATTCTCGAGTTGCCTGTCAACACTTTTTGACGTATAGACGTTGGATCCTGTAACGGATTGTGGAGTTGCGATGTAGGTGGTAGACGCAGTGCCGTACCTGCTGAGAAGATCTACGATAAGAGGCTCCACGCGGCTGATGTCAACATCCATGCTCACATTCACGTTCCCATCTGCATCCTTGTGTACAAGCGTCCTTCCTCTCTGACCTTGACCGTTCTCCAACACAACTTCAACGCGGGATCTCTGCGTCGTCACCAAGTAAGGATCGATCGAGATGGCGATTGTCAAAGTATCCCAGAGCGGCGTCAACGAAGTATGAGCTAGCATGGGCTCGAGAAGATTGGTTGCTCTGTTCTTCAGTTGCCATATCTGCTCGAGAAGATCTTGGGTAAGAAACAACTTCACTGTCACATTCAGCCCGACCATCACGATCTCTGCACCAGAGCCAAATACGATGCTGGCAGCTTCTGGGTCTGTGAAGATGTTGAATTCGGCGACGTGAGATGTGCCTGGCACGTACGACGTGTCATCCACATGGGGCAGAGTGGTTCCTCCCATGATGACAATTCTCTTGACGTTTCTGACGATTTTAGGCTCCTTCATTATTGCCGCAGCAACATTAGTCAGAGGGCCTGCTGCGACTAGAGTGATTTCACCGGGTGATGACATGATCATCGATATGATAAGATCAACAGCGCTGGTTTGTAGAATCTTGTTCTTCGGCGCTGGATAGCTATCCCAAAAGTGAATGTAACGATCTGACTCATCTTTGGGGAAGAAAACATCGCCTTTGAGGGGCTTCTTCATGCCTACGGCGACCGGAATGTCTTCCCGACGGATGTATTCCAAGAACTTGAGGTCGTTGGTCGCGGCGATATATGGATCAGAGATTACTCCTGGGACAATCGTCAATGCCTCGACCTTCACGCGTGGCCACTGCAGTGCCATCAGCGTGCCGATGTAGTCCTCAAAACCAGGATCATTATCAATAATGATACGGACCTCCCCTAGAGCCGGTTGTAGAGCGTGGCTGACGGAAAAAGGAATCAGGCCTGTGGCCAGCAGTAGAATGAAAAAGACATGGCACGTTGAGGTGGGCAAACGTTTCCCAGCCCGTGGAGCTTGATGGCTTCTGAATGCTCTTAATGATTTGCCTCCCGCATGGAGCTCCATTGCTGGATGCCCGTGACACCGGGGGAGAAACTAGCCAAATCAACTGGCTTTCGAAGCTGTCTGGACCACAGCTCGCATACTTACTCTTCGAAAATCCGGACGACGAGATCGTCAGGTTCCTGCGGGCTTGTTTGGCAAAAATGACTGGCTACGGTTCCGGATTCCTGGGACGAACTGAGTCCCAGTTCGGCGAACTCAAACAGTCGTTTCATTGGCAACGTTACTAAAAGAACTCGTGTGAACATTTCAAATCAAACCACAGAAGGAATCCGTCGGCCGCGGTGTTTTGCCATGTCGGAGCTGAGACAATAAGAGAACGCGGCGCTTAAATTGAGAAGCGCGATAGATAGTCGCGTTTTCTGACGACTGACAAGCAAGACACAGCTCTCTTTGGAGAAAGGAAGTGACTCGGAGCGCGAAGAGAACTGGCGATTTCGCCCTCGCAGTGGTGTTGACGACAATCGCAATCTTCAGCATCACGGCCGAGATACTACCTACGCAGCCTGCGTGGGCGGCTTTCCCCGGTACAAATGGCAAGATCGCATTCCAGAGCTTGCGCTCGCGCCAATTTAGGTCACCGGAGGCGCAGTCGCTATTGCTCTGCTTCTGACCGCGGCCAAGAGCATCACTACTCCCGCGATCAGTCCGCCCCAGAATCCGAAGGACAGACGAGTTGAGATCGTCCCCCAATTCTCCGTGACTGTCTTGAAGAGGTCGAGCCCCGAGCCTACCCTCGAAAGCTCGGTCCAGAGACCTACTGCGAAGACTACTATTGAAAGCAGGGCAAGCACTCCTCCTATCAAGAGTATCCACTTTCCCTTGCCAATCATCACGCTACCGACAATCGCCAATATGCTCGCTAATGCGAGAAGAGCCAGAGTGGGCAGGCAGAACCAGAGGTCCAAAGTGACAACCTGCGACGGAGGATTGCCCAGCACACTGGCTGAGGCCTCATAGAGATACAACGGAAAGTCGATTGCAGTTGAGTTACCTAGGCCCACAACCGGAACACTAGCTGTGGCGGTCCACCACGGCATGACCAGACTCGCAAATGCCACGATTCCTCCGAGAATACCAGCTTGTTTCAGTCTCCTCCCAAGTGGCCTCAGACTCCGTTTGGAGACCCTCACGGCCGGCCGAGAAGAAGACGTATGAGTAGACGTAGTCACAGTGAGCTGATCTGTGTCATAGACTCGCGTTTCATCGGGGCTCATCGAGAAACCGCAATTCCAGCAGTAGCGATTCTTTGGTGGATTGTCCTTTCCACACTGCGGGCAACGAACCATGACCATCGCTTTCTTTGTGGGCATGAGTGTGTTTTGTAGTTAAGTGCTTTCTCTCACGGCTTCCCTGATCCTCCCCTAATCCGTCGTTCGTCGTCGTATGGCAAATCGTGTGTGGTACTAGTGGTGCGCACACACCAATCGCCTGACACCCTACCTTCCTACCCTACCCTTGACACTAGGCACACTATAACACCGCGAGCGTTGATTCTTCATCGCGTGCAGGCCACAAAAGAAATGAATCAGACCGACAGTGCTAGGCCGTGGCTTGACAAACGGCTGGTGGCTCATGAGTCTGGACAAAGACATTGAGCATTGCATCAATTGCGGCATTGAACTTCCTAGTGATGCGAACTTCTGCAATGGGTGTGGAGCGAGCCAGCTCCGACCGGCACCGAAAGCTGAAACCAAAGCTCCAGGCCTTGAAATGCTGCCAACGAGGGCGGAAGTGTCGGCAGCTCAAATAGAAAGGGATATTGCCGCTTTCAAGTTGGAACGTGAAGGTTTGGACCTAGCGCGACAAGGACGCTTTTCAGATGCGCTCGCTAAGTGTGATGAGGCGATCAGACTCAGACCAGACCGTTTCGGGTCACGGATAGCAAAAGCAGGTCTGCTGATAACGTTAAAAAGCTATCAGGAGGCGGTGGAGGAATTAGATCTAACTTTAGATCAAGCAATTGGACTTGCCTCTGAGCAACGAGCTGTTCTCAAACCTACATTGCACGGCGTCTGGTTCCTTCGCGCTACTGCTCTAAGGGAGTTGAATCGAATAGAAGAAGCTCTAGGTTCTCTGGAGCGAGCGATAGCGCTGGAGCCCGATTACGCTGATGCATGGTTCTTGAAAGGCATTTGTCTAGGCACCATTCTGCGCTATCGCGAAGCTCTGGCTGCACTTGATCAGGCGACCAAGATTAGACCCGACTATGCTGACGCGTGGCTCAGCAAATCGCTGACTTTGAGGAGGCTGAATGAGCAAAAAGAAGCGGCAGCAGCTCGTGAACGCGCGATTAAGCTTGATCCGAACATTCTGAAACGCTGGGACGAAGCGTTCAAACCACTCCGAGCAGACATATTCGTGTGAGGCGACGGCCTCTACAACGGGAAGAAGAGGAAGAAGGGCTTCTACATGTACAAGAGTTACCAAAGGAGTTGAGTTGGGATCCCTCTGATCTGGGAAACGAGATCATCACCATTCCTCACCGTTCTTATCCTCATACTAATGTTGGCTTCCTCCCTCAGTTCAATCTTCGCTGTGTCAGAACACAGCGGGCCTACCACACAGGTAGACGACGGGATAGAACGCTACAGGAAAGGAGACGGTATTCTGCGTGTCCTCGATGATCAAGGCAGTCCAATCATCGGGGCGGCGGTAAGTTACAGACAGACGACTAGAGACTTCTTGTTCGGTCTGCCTCCGCAGGCGCCGGATGAAAGCACTTGGTCGTTGCTCAAGGAAGCTGGCGTCAACTATGTGGAGATGTTCATGAGCTGGAAGCTGACTGATGACCCAGGCTTCCGCGGCTGGGTCGATTACACCTTCACCCCATCTTTCCTCAAAAGACACGGCATTGTGTTGCTGAGCGGCCACTGTCTCGTCTGGATGGTTGCATCCTACCCAGACAACCCAGCAGCAGACCCGATGAATCTGCCCGCAAGAGTAACGACCCTGAAATACGAGGAACTGAAGAAGGAACTGTACGATCATGTGTACGAAACCGTCAGCCACTACAAGTCGCTCATCAGATACTGGGGGATAAACGAACCTTTCTGGCCGTACGCTGACCCATTTCACCTCACCACCACACAGTGGCTGGAGATAGTCAGCCTCTCTGTTCAGGCGATAAAGGCGGCGGACCCGACCGCAAAGATCTACATGAACAACCTCATTGGCGACTTCCCAACTTGGAACTACTATCCCATAAGGAGCATGAAGCTCCTGATGGACAAAGGCATTGACTTCGACGCAATCGGAGTAGAAGTGTACGGAGAAGGTAGAAGCCCAGGAGTACCACTGGACGGGAGAGACTACCCTGTGATTTCGTGGGTTTCTAAGAGGCTGGATCAATTCGCCGAGTTGGGAAAACCCATAATTCTAACGGAAATCGACGTCGCGAGCGAGCCCAACGAAAAGACGCAGGCGGAATGGCTGAGAGACTTCTACACAATGGCCTTCGCCAAACCATACGTGAAAGCTGCAGTCTGGAGTTTCATGTTTGATAACCCGTTTCTTCCAAAGGCAGGCATATTTGGCTGCCAGACGCAAGACCGATACGGTAACTGCCAATCAGGCCCGAGACCCAAACAGGCCTACTACGCCCTGAAGAATCTGACAAGCTCCTGGTTGACCGAGGGAGATGGGACAACAGACAACCAAGGCAAGATACGTTTCAGAGGGTTCGGAGGCAACTATTCAATCACCGTGAACATGGAGGGGTACAAGGCGATGGAAGCGACCATCCATGTCAAAGAGCAAGTAGAGAACAGCTTTGAAGTACGGCTGACCGAAGAGAAGCAGGAGACCGCCACAACAACTTCGAGTGAACAGACTCTGAGTGGCTCACCGTACGCGATCGCGCTACCACAAATGCAATTGTACGCTGTTGCCGTTGGGGCGACGGTCTCTCTGTTCGCGACGACACTGGCAGTACTTGCCATTAGAAGACACCGAAGCTCAACCTTGGACCCGTCTCATAGACGCAATAGGTTCTGCGTGAAGTGTGGCAGTCCTTTGCAGACGGGAACAAGGTTTTGCGTGAAATGTGGCACACGAGTTGAGAGAAGGACCTTGAAAACGTGAAACGGTTCAGGCAACACTTCACTGCGCTCTTTCTGTTTCTCGTTTTCAACCGTGGAGCAGGCTGTCCAAACATTTGGAGAGCGAGCACTTGGCGCTGAAACGGAAGGGTCAAAAGGTCAAGGACTACACTGCATAGGGTCAATGCGGCCGTAGTCTAGAGCACCGGACTCGACTAGATTGACGAAAAAGCGCGGATAGCCTCATTTCTAAACGATCAGGTGCCCTAAGCTACCGGCCCAGACGGTGTGTCTTCTCCAACGCATAAGAGAGTACGTTCCCGCTTCTGTGGGGCTATCGGCTGAGCATCTCCGTCAGTTGTTCGATGCAGCCTATGCAGATGAGTGGTCTGTATTCGGCTCGTAGTCGCTTGCTGCACCAGTTGCACCGTTTCACTTGAAATGTTGCTTGCGTGCTTCCAAAATCGTTCCTGACATGAATTAGCGTGAAGCGATGCCATGAATGTGAGGAGGAAAGGTGGGTGATTGAGCGGACTCCCGGACGTGAGAAATCATGTCCCTGACTGATGACTGGCATTGTGTTTCCGGAGGACTCGCCAGCGACCATTGATTGAGCAGACGTTGGTCTTTCACGCTTCACAGTTCTGGGCAAGCGCATAAATCGCCTCTTGTTGTTGACGACGCGACAGAGGGGAAGATCTCTCCCTCTGTACTCCCCTTCTTCGCTGATTGTTTGTGCGGTGATGGATTCTGCACAGTGCTTGTTTAGTAGGGTTTGGTAGGGTAGCCCAGCCGGCGACCGCAACCACTGCAGAACCGATTCCGGGCACGGTTGCGATGGCCACAGCTCGGACAAACTGATGCCGGGTGGGGCGCTGGCATCGCAGCGGTGGGTGGCTTCCTCTTGGCCCTCAACACAAGAGCGATAGAGACCAGGACTGCAATAGCAGCAAACGCAGGGAGTGCAGGGGTCAAGGAATCAGTCCCGCCAAGGCCTCCAGTGGTTTTGGTCTGCGAACAGGTAAGAAACTCGCAAGGATTGAGAGTCTGGGTTGGCAGGTTCAGGACTATACCGCAGTTACCCTGTGCATCGCAGGTCGTCTGATACGTTGCGATCGACGGAGTTTGGCTCACAACTAGCTCGACCGAAACTGACTTCGATTGCAGTCGGGACGACCAACCTTCCGCCGCAAGTCCGACAGTCTGGAGACTAACGCTAATTTGATGCCGCCCTGTGCTGATGGAGTTTGGTGTCGTTAACGAGTAGATTAGATCAGTGGGCTCATCAGGATCAACTTCAAGCGGAATCTGTTCATTAGGGTTGACAGAAGATCCGAAATCTGGCTGCGCCATCGCCGAAACGATTCTGAAAGGGTACTCCCCAGTGTTGGTGAGACGCACCGTTAGTACAGTTGAACCTCCAGGGGCAACGGTTTGCGGATTAAGGCCTAGCGAACCCTCGAATGCTGGGGATATCTCGTATTGGGGAATGTCAAGTTCGAATCCATTCTGAGTCTGCTGAAGCCATGGGGGCAAGCCATATCCGACGTCTCCGGGAAGGCAGTAAGATCCACCCAAGCTTGAGGGATCACTGGCCTGTGACAATTGATAGAGGGCGGCTAAATCGAGAGTGGAAGGGAGACCGTAGCTCCTCGGCATGGCATCAACCGCAGTGTACATCGCGTCCTGGCCGTTCTGAGAATGGCCAAGCCCCAACGCATGACCCAATTCATGCAGAATAACGTCCTCAACGAAAAGGTCTTGAGGATTCTGGGAACGATCCGGCGGGAGATTGATCTCGATCTGGATGTTCGGATATTGACCACCGTACGAATAGATTGTCCTGCCGCCAAAATTCACACCCTGACCCACAAAAAACGACAAAGCGACAACTCCGCCGCCCGGATGATCTGAAACGTAGAGGAGGTAGGGCACCCCCTGTTGCCCTCTGTAACTGTCAATGAACCAGATCTGTGCCGAGAACCAGACGGACATGGCATAGATGGCTTGTTGTCTCTGGACGTCATTTGTCCCCGCTGGGACGTACACGCCGACGTAGCTCAACGGCCACTTGAATCCTAGAACTTCAATACAGTCCTGCGCGTAGACGCGAGTTGGAAATATGCCGAGCATAGCGGCTAGCAACAGAATCGCGGCTAGGAGAGCGATTCTCACGGTACTATGAAGATCAGAGCGCATTCTAGTCGCTTGTGAGAAAGCTCACGGTATGGAGCATGATCGACACTCGGCTATTGGGTTTTCCCCAGTCTTGCCTCTCAACTCCACGCGCAAGGATCACCCGGTTCTCTGTGTGCTCTCTTCATGCAACGTACGAGTGCAGGTTTTTCTTGCAGGCGCGGTTTTCCCGGACTGGAGTCATTTCTGTGGCCATTCTAGCGGTTCACGACAATAATGTAAGAAAGGAACAAACGAAACGCGCACGAGGATCCTTGGTGAAAGAGGTCTCCGATTTCAGGAAGATCTCACAGCCGACGACACGGAATTAGCAGTGTTTTGTCCCACCTTGAGGTTGAAGCCAAAACTGATTGTTCTGATGGTCGGGTCCCCTGAGAGCAATGACGATAACGCTTGCTCATAGTATGCTCTCAGTAGATTCTGGTCTCGTCGCCTAGTGGGCGAGCGCATTCTCCGCAGAACTTGTTCGTGCGAGGGTTCTCGTGGCCACAGTTGGAGCAGACCTTGCTCCCGCCGGCTTTCGCTTGGGCACCACAGGACCAGCAGTACGTCGCGCTCATATCCAATTGCGTACCGCACTTCCAGCAGATCAGGCCACTGTCAGCTGTCTTCTGTGTCTTTTTCTTGTGCGAGTGATCGTAGGCGACGAAGAGCGAGGCTATTCCCATGAAGATCAGAACTAGTGGCACGAAGTCTATCCTCAGATATGTGCGGAGAAAGATCGTAGCTCCAAGTATGACGACAGACAGTCCGACAATGATGCCCAGCAAGCCACCCAATCGGACCATCAGGGGCACATCTCAGGTACGAATTGCAGGTTCCTCTCTTAAGAAAACCGATGGACGAGGGAAGTGCCCTTTCTTATGAACAAGTGAACACTGCTGCTTCGTCAATAGATGCGAATCTCGTCGCGCAGCGGGAAACCGTATATCTGCCAATAGCCGTAGGTCCGTTGGTAACCTGCAACTTGACCAAGTGTCCTCGATGCGGGAGATGGTCTGAGACACACTTCTGCCCGGATTGCGGAGCGGATCTGCGGGCGCTCACGGCGTCAACAGCGCGCGGGCCAGTCCGAGGATTCGTGATTGCGTTGGTTTCAGGGATTATTGTGCTGCTGAACGCTGGATTGTTGCTTGCATGGCAGTTCTATGGCGGCTCATTTCTCTGGGCGAACATCTTCTTCTGGATCTGCAAGATCGACGGGTACGCGTGTCCACTGCCTACAGGTTCCA
>Ga0315289_10007927_pt1 | contig 15393 bp, 10 predicted proteins | sample YL17G11_40_MG_FD_203452 | JGI IMG/M metagenome (GOLD analysis project Ga0315289, IMG submission 203452) | Sediment microbial communities from Yellowstone Lake, YNP, Wyoming, USA - YL17G11_40 | ecosystem: Environmental > Aquatic > Freshwater > Lake > Sediment | place: USA: Wyoming | collected... | reverse complement strand
CTAACGAGTTTAAGAGTCTGTAAGGTTTTAAATTAAATGAAGTTAGTCGGATTCGCACATAAACTGGGAGATAATATCAACACGGATGTGATTATCTCGGGTAGATACAAATTTCACATCACCGATATGGAGGAGTTATCCAAGCATATTTTTGAGGATATCGACCCTGCTTTTGCCAAAAACCTGAAACCCGGTGAATCAATTATTGTTGCGGGAGAAAATTTTGGGCTGGGTTCATCGCGAGAACAAGCTCCCTTAGCCATAAAGGCCTCGGGCATTATTGCTGTATTAGCTAAGAGTTTTGCGCGCATATTTTTTCGCAATTCCTTTAATGTCGGGCTGCCCTTGATTGAGCTGGATACAGAATCCATAGAGCAGTCGGATAAATTAGAGATAGACTTAGACCAGGGTATGGTTTTCAATTTAACAAAAAATAGAGAATTTAAAATCAAACCCCTGCCACAGATTATGAAAAGGCTGTTAGAAGACGGTGGTTTAATTAGCCACTATAAAAAACACAATGGCCTTAAACTAGACCTTTAATTATATGTTTTACACAGATGATCGCAGATTATCCCGCACCACAATAAAAAAATATAGCGGGATCCCGCTATGGCGGGAAAAGATACAAGATTATCACAGATATCTGTGATAATCTGCAAAAACAAGAATTTCAACTGTTAATCTGTGCTCATCCGTGAAAAGAATACTTAATTTGTAATTCAAAATGAGACATACCATTACGCTTATACCAGGCGACGGCATTGGTCCAGAAGTAGCCTCTGCAGCCAAAAAGTGCGTTGAGGCAACTGGCGTGGATATCAAATGGGAAGAAGTTTCCGTCGGTAAAAAAGCAATTGAAAAATTTAATACGCCCCTTCCGGATTCAGTCCTTGAATCGGTAAGGGAAAATAAAATCGCATTAAAAGGACCAATTGTCACTCCTGTTGGAACTGGATATCGCTCTGTAAATGTGCAGCTAAGACAAAGCCTGGGTCTTTTTGCCTGCGTCAGGCCCGCTAAATCTATAGCAGGTGTAATTTCGGCATATAAAGATATTGATTTAGTAGTGATTAGGGAAAACACCGAAGACTTATACGCAGGCATAGAATTCGAGCTCGGTAAGCCAGAAACAAAATCACTTATCCAAAATTTAAATAAACTGCAGAATAAAACGATTTTGGAAGATTCAGCCATCTCTATAAAACCCATTTCTATCACAGCATCCGAACGCATTGTGCGTTTTGCCTTTGAATATGCACTAAAGAACAAAAGAAAAAAAATAACCTGTGTGCATAAGGCAAATATAATGAAATTTACCGACGGGCTATTTTTAGAAACGGCTAAAAAAGTCGCTGCAGATTACTCAGGTAAGATTGAATTTTCCGATTGTATAGTAGATAATTTGGCTATGCAGTTAGTAAAGGCCCCGCAAAATTTTGATGTCTTGGTTCTGCCCAATCTTTATGGAGATATTATCTCAGACCTCTGCGCGGGTCTCATTGGCGGTTTAGGCGTAGCTGCCGGTGCTAATATCGGCCAAGACTTAGCCATATTTGAGCCGGTCCATGGAGCAGCGCCAAAATATGAGGGTAAAAATAAGGTTAATCCTACTGCCTGTATTCTTTCTGCGGTAATGATGTTAAGATATTTAAATGAAACAAAGGCAGCAGATAAATTAGAGAAGGCATTATTGGCAGTAATCAAAGAAGGTAAATCTGTTACCTACGATTTAAAGAAAGACCGTAATGATCCTACTGCTGTAGGAACACAGGAAATGGCAGAAGCTGTCATTGGTAAAATGAGATGAAGATATCTATAATTGGAGCTGGAAATGTAGGCGGCTTATTAGCAATGCGTCTGATAGAAAAGGATATTGCTGACGTCGTTTTAATCGATATAGTCAAAAATTTAGCCACGGCCAAGGTTTCTGATATTAAAGACTCGGCTAATGTTTCTCGCTTTAATCATAAAATCGAGGCTACTGACGATATTTCTGGTATTAAGGGCTCTTCGATAATCGTCATTACTGCAGGCCAGACTAGAAAACCTGGTATGACCAGGGAAGACCTTTTAAGAAATAATACCAAGATCATCACCGAGATTTCTAAAAGCCTAAAGAATGTTATTGATAAAAAGACCATCATTGTCGTAGTAAGTAATCCTGTAGATTTAATGACCCATTTGGTTTATAAAGAAACTGGTGTTAGCCCTCGCTCGATTTTAGGCATGGGAGGTAGCCTTGATGCCAGTCGTTTTGCCAACATTGTCGCAGAAGAATTAAATGTCCTGCCGCGTTTTGTCAATACAATGGTGATTGGTAGTCATGGAGAAAGTATGGTGGTCTTGAGCCGTTATACCTTTGTCGAAGGCAAGCCTTTGGTAGATTTATTACCTGCCGACAGAATCAATTCTTTAATTGAAAAAACGAAAAACCGTGGTGCAGAGCTTGTTTCTCTATATGGTGCGGGAAGCGCATATTTTGCTCCACCACTTACAACCTTAAGTTTAATTGAGGCCATCGTAGCAGACGACCGAAAAAAAGTAGTCAGTTGCTGCGCATATCTTGATGGTGAATTCGGCCTCAAAGATATCTTTATTGGAGTACCGGTCAATCTCTGGCATCAAGGCGTTTATCGGATAGTGCAGTTAGAACTGGATGAGGAAGAATTAGAGGCGTTACATAAATCTGCTGAATCAATCCGCAGTTTAATTAACAATTTAACCATTTAACAATTTAACGATAAACTATGTATGACCTGACGATTATCGGTGCAGGTTGGGCAGGTTATTCAGCAGCACTACGCGCTAAAGAGTTAGGCAAGAATGTCTGCCTAATTGAGAAATCCGATATCGGCGGCACCTGTCTAAACCGTGGCTGTATCCCCACCAAATTTCTCGTCCATGCTGCCAAGCAAATCTCCTCTTTTAAAAAACCAAATTCCTTTGGTATCAGCGTCTCATCTTTTAATTTCGATTTTAAAACGACCATAAATAATAAAAATGAACTTATAAAGAAGCTACGTGCTTCTATGGAAAATGAGTTAAAGTCAAAAAAGATTGATGTCGTCAAATCTCATGCCAAGATTGTAAGCCCAAACCAAATAAAATTAGATTCTAGTCTGATTGAGACGAAAAATATAATCGTAGCTACGGGCTCAATAGCTATTGAACTCCCAGACCTTAAATTCGATGGTGCTAAATTCATTTCTAGCGACGATCTTTTGGACTTATCTGTCATTCCTAAGAGTCTACTTATTGTGGGAGGCGGGGTAATCGGTTGCGAATTTGCCACCATATTCAATACTCTTGGCACAAGCGTAACCATAGTAGAATTATTAGAACGGATTTTATTTAACGAAGACAGAGAGGTTTCTAAGAAACTGGAGTTAATTCTTAAGAAGAAGGGTGTTGCTATTCATACAGGTAGGCGTGCTCAGGACCTTAACTTAGATGAATTTGAAAAGATTTTGATCTGCGTTGGCAGGGCCCCTGATACAAAAGATTTAGGCCTGGATGAAATTGGTGTAAAAAAAGAGAAAAATAGAATAGTGATAAATGAATTCTTGGAAACTAATGTAGAGGGCATTTATGCGGCAGGAGATTGTATCGGCGGGTATCAATTAGCCCATGTTGCTGCCTATGAAGGAAGACTGGTAGTGAATAATATTTTTGGCCAAAAAAACAAAGCAGATTACAGCGCTGTACCTAACGCCATATTCACTGACCCGGAAATTGCCAGCATAGGTTTAAAAGAAGAAGAGGCGCACAATAAAAATATCGAGATAAAAATTGGTAAATTTAGTTTTTTAGGTTTAGGGCTTGCCCATATCCTCGGCCAGACCGACGGCTTTATCAAGATTATCGCGGATAGACCCAGCGAAAGAATTTTGGGAGCTAGCCTTTTCGGAGAAAAAGCCACGGAACTAGTTTCCTGCCTCGGTCTGGCTGTCAAAAACGAATTAAGATTATCGCAAATTAATAAAACCTTATTTGCGCATCCTACCATTTCAGAGTCAATCCAAGAGGCTTCTTTGAGGGCGTTATGAAGTATCAAGCCATTGATTTGGGACGGATTGATTTTATTAAAGCTTACAGGTTGCAAAAACAAATCGTTGAGGAATTAAAGTCTAATGGTGGTCTCGATACTTTGATTTTTTGCGAACACAACCCTGTATTTACTTTAGGTAGACGCGCAAAAATTGAGAATATATTGATAGATAACCAGACTTTAAAAGAAAAAGGTATCCAGGTTTTTTGGATAGATAGGGGCGGGGACATTACTTATCATGGTCCAGGCCAAGTCGTTGTTTATCCCATATTAAATTTAAAGAGATATAAAAAAGATATCTATTGGTATTTAAGGAAACTCGAGGCGATAACTATTGATTTATTGGCCAAATTTGCAATTCCTGCCTCTAGGAAACAAGATTATACCGGTGTCTGGGTAGACAGTAAAAAGATCGCTTCAATTGGAATCGGCGTTTCTAACTGGATAACCTATCATGGTCTGGCTTTAAATGTTAACACGGATTTAGATTATTTCTCAATGATTAGGCCGTGCAACCTCGATGTGAAAATGACTTCCATGAGTAGGATTTTAAGTAGAGATTTAGATTTATCAGAAGTAAAGGGAGAACTTATAGATTGTTTTCAGCAAAACTTTGTAACAAGCGAAAAAGAATTATGTTTTAAATCTGTGTAATCTTTTTAAAAAATCTGTGTAATCAGGTATATTATTATATCTAGATTATTATTAGGAGGGAATATACCATGACTAAAGTTATCTTACCAGAATTAGGTGAAAACATAAACAAAGCAACGGTTACTTATTGGTATTTCGAAATAGGCAGTCAGGTAAAAGAGAAAGAGGACTTAGTAGAATTAGCCACGGATAAGGCCACCTTTAATCTGCCTAGCCCTTACACAGGAAGGTTAAGTGAGATTTTCATTCAGGCTGGCGATGATGTCAACGTAGGAGAAGCCCTGGCAGTTATTGACGAAGTTCCTGAAGAATAATTAAGATAATTCGTAAAAAGCCCTGCTTGTTTAAGTGTAAAGTATGGGCTTTTCTTTTTTGTCAGTGTTAATCTGCTAAAACAAATTGCCCAATATTCAATCTGCGTTCATCTGTGCATACAAAAGATTTCTCTTGACAGCATTAAATAACTATTATATATTATAACTTACTATATAATACTATTAACAACGAAAAACAACGATTTATTTAGACAAAATATGAAATCCGAAAACGAAATATTAACCACAAAAGAAGTCGCAGAATACCTGCATCTTCACCCCTTTACCGTGAAGAAATTTGCCAGGGAAAGGAAGATTCCTGCCTTTAAAATTGGCGCCGACTGGCGTTTCCATAAAAAATATATTGAAAAGTGGATTGAGAAGAAACTAAAGGGAAATTATAAATAGTTGCCTCAGATGTAATTTTAATAAAATAAATACAAATAATGTGAGGGGGTGTGCAAATGGAAAAAAGAATTTTTACACGTGTCGCTAATGTTTTTCCAATAACTCTTAAATTTAGTGATCCTTCGAATAAAACTTTAGATTCTTCGGGAGAGACTGTCAACGTGAGTGAGATGGGACTTTGTATTGCCTTAGGTAATCCTCTGCCTATGATAAATACTGCTGGGACAATTTCGGTTAACTCAACTCCTAAATACCCTTCTTTTGAAGCGGATGTTCAATTGATTTGGAAATCTGCTGAATCAAAAAAGACTAAAACTTTTTATGGGGTTCGCTTCTTAGGATTAAAAGAGAAACAAATTGATACTTTGAAAAATATCTTATCAGACTCTAAAAAAAGAACCTTCGTTTTTGAAAAGACTGTTTATCTATGCGATACAAATGCCGAAGGGAATGTTTACTTCGCACGATATTTTGATTGGCAAGGTATGGCAAGGGAAGAATTTGTAAAAGTAAACGTACCGTCTTTATTTAGTATTTTGCAATCCGGCGTTAAACTCATTACAGTTGAAGCTCATGCAGAATACAAGAATGAAAGTCTTCTGTACGACAAAATTCTCATTGGAATTACAATTCGTAACTTAAAAAAAGCAAGCCTAGATTTAATTTTTACTTATAGGAATAAAGAAAATAATAAATTAATAGCAACTGGTTGGGAGAAATTGGCTTTTGCTGATAAATCTGGTAATTTAATACCTATTCCAGATGATATAAGGGAAAACGCAAAATATTTTTTAATTGAGGAATAAAGAATATAGAACTTAGAAAATGAATTTTTATTCTTTCCCCCCCCTAATAAGTGCGTTTCTGTTTTTTTTGACAGGATTTTTCGTTTTTTCAAGAAACAAAAAATCGGAAGTTAATCTTGCTTTTATGCTCACTTGTCTTTCAACTTTTTGGTGGCAATTTAGTTGGTTTATATTATTTAATTGTCATGATGAAAAATTGGCACTTTTTTTAGTAAAACTTGGTTATGCCGGGATAATATTTATTCCTTTAACATTTTTCCATTTTTTTATTAATTTTTTAAATGCAAAGAAGACAGATAATTGGTTAGTTTATCTGTCTTATTTTTTTGGTTTTATTTTTGAGATTTTCTTATGGACTACAAGTTATTTTATCAGTGGTTATCACCGTTATTTCTGGGGTTTTTATCCCAAGGCTGGTTTATTACATCCATTTTATTTTCTTTTATTAGTCATCTTATCTCTACGAGCCGTTTCTCTTCTTATTTATCATTTAAAGAAAGAAAGGTCTTCTCCTTTAAGATATAACCAAATAAAGTATGTTCTGTTAGCACTTATTTTTTATTTTCCAGCTTCGTCTGACTTTATTGTTAATTATGGGTTAGAGTTTTATCCATTAGGTTTTGTAGCAATTTTGATATCATTAGGCATAACCGCTTATACTATTGCTCGCTATCGTCTTATGGACATAACCGTTGCTATCACACGTACAACTATCTTTGTTTTCGTTTATAGTTTTGTACTTGGAATTCCATTTATAATTGCAAAAACATGGAGACCTTGGTTAGAAGGGATTTTTAGAGCAAATTGGTATTTAGTTCCTTTAGGATTTCTTGCTTTCTTGGCGATGGTAGGTCCGTCAATATATCTCTATATTCAGCAAAAGGCAGAGAATCGATTACTTCGAGAACAAAAGCATTATCAAGAAACTTTGAGGCAGGCTTCAGCTGGGATGACGCGTATCCGGGATTTAAAGAGATTACTTAAACTAATTGTCTATATGGTTAGACGGGCGGTGAAGTTGACTCATGCCTGTATCTATCTTTTTGATGAAAAGATTAATCAATATGCTCTTCAGGCTGTTAGAGACCAAAACAGAGCATTTGTGAATAATCTGGAAGTAGGAAATCATTTGATTGAGTACCTTCGGGAATTTCGCCAACCATTAGTTTATGAAGAACTGAAGCGCCTTTCAGAGGATGAAAGGAATGTTTCATTTGTCTTGGCTGAGGCTGAGATGAAAAGGATTAATGCTTCGGTTATTGTTCCAAGTTTTGTTGAAGACAGGTTATTAGGGTTCATTGCCATGGGAGACAAGCTTTCCGGAAAGATTTTTACTGAAGATGATTTGGCGGTGTTTTCGGTGCTGGCGAATCAGGCAGCGTTAGCGATTGAGAATGCGCAGTTCTATAAGGAGGTACATGAGACTCAAGAACAGTTATTCCAGGCAGAAAAAATGGCTACCTTAGGTACAATGGCAGATGGGCTTTCGCATCAGATAAATAATCGTTTTCACGCCTTAGGGTTGATTTCAGGAGATGCCTTGGATACTATTAAACTTGCCGATACCGCCTCATTATCAGAAGAAACCAAGAAACTCCTTTCAGAGATAAAACATGCCTTAGAGAAAGTTCAGGATAATGTGATGCAGGGAGGAGAGGTAGTAAAAGGGCTTTTAAAATATTCCCGGCCAGGGGAAGAAGGATTTGAACCCATCGTTTTAGATCAGATAATAGATGCCTCATTAGAGATGGTCCAATATAAGGTTAAATTAAAGGAATTGGATTTTGTTAAAGAGTATGCCCATGATTTGCCTAAGATTAATGGTAATTTTACCCAACTACAAGAGGTATTCTTTAATTTAATTGATAATGCCTATGATGCCATGAAACAAAGACTGGACGAACTTAAAGAACCAGACTATAGAGGAAAGATTGTTGTTACTGCCCAGGGTTTTGATAATGTTTTACAGATTAAATTAAGTGATAATGGCATAGGTGTAAAAAAGGAAGATTATCAAAAGCTCTTTACGCCATTTTTTACCACCAAGGCTTCCAGCAGAAGAGGAACAGGCTTGGGTCTATTCGTGATTCAGAAGATTATCAGTAATAATCATAAAGGCAAAATATCTGTTGAGTCTGAATATCAAAAAGGCACAACCTTCACAATTGAATTGCCATTCGCAAAATAATACCACCGAAGTACAAATGCCCCAATATTTAATTTTTTGATTTCACAAGCATTTAAGAACCAAAATAATGTTATCAAAGTAAACAAATATAATTGAGAGGTTTTTATGAATTTATACTCTATAACTAGCCTACTAACATGTATAACTAGCTTATTTGTAGGAATTTTCGTTTATTTGAGAAATAAAAAGGGTTCTATTAATACAGCGTGGGCACTTATGAGTTTAAGCGTTGGTTTCTGGAGTTTCTTTACCTTCCTTTTGTTTACTTCGAGTAACCCCATTGATGGTATCGTTTGGAGTAGAGCATTACATATAGGATCAATTTTCATTCCTATAACATTTTTCAATTTTGTTTTGGCTCTATTAGATCTGAAAAAACAAAGAAAAAGTATTCTTCAATTCGGTTACTTTATAAGTTTTTTATTACTGATACTAAATTTTACGTCATTATTTGTAAAAAGTGTTAGTTATAAACCTCTTGTTAGATGTTTTTATCCAGACCCTGGACCGATTTATTTTTTATTTATATTAATCTATTTTATATACCCTGGTTATGCTTGTTTGTTACTTTATAAATTATCTAAAATTGTTAAAGGATATAAACGCAATCAAATTAACTATGTACTAATAGCATCGACTATAGGTTTTTTAGGAGGCGCAACAACATTCCCGCTATGGTATAGAATACCAGTTTCGCCTATTGGAATTCACTTTGTTTGGTTATACGCTTTAATAATTACAATTGCTATTGTTCGTTATCGCCTCATGGATATTACTGTTGCCATTACCCGCACCAGTGTTTTTGTAGCCGTATACACTCTGGTTTTAGGAATTCCCTTCATAGTTGCAGGTCTATCACAGTCATATCTACATTCGATTTTAGGGGCACGCTGGTGGATTGCACCACTAGGTCTAATGGCTTTATTAGCTACTACCGGGCCATTTATTTATCTCTACATTCAAAAAAGAGCAGAAAACCGACTCCTTGGCGAACAAAGACGCTATCAAGAAACATTAAGACAGGCATCTACAGGTATGACGCGTATCCGGGATTTAAGAAAGTTGCTCAGGCTTATACTTAATACAGTTACCCAGGCGCTTAAACTTAACTATGCCTATATCTATCTGTTTGACTCTAAGGGCAATATGTACTCTTTACAAGAAGCAATGAATGAGAATATTAACCGTTTGGACAGAGAAAATCCTCTCATTATTTATCTTAAAGATTATCGCCAACCAGTAGTTTATGAAGAGTTAAAGCATCAATCAGAAGAAGGGGATAAGGTATTCTATGCCTTAGTGGAATCAGAAATGAAAAAAATAAAAGCCTCAGTGATTATCCCTAACTTTGTTGAGGATAAACTTCTGGGTTTTATAGTCCTGGGCGATAAAATCTCTGGCCAGATATTTAGTGAGGATGACTTGGTTTCCTTGCAATTTTTAGGAAATCAAGCGGCATTAGCCATTGAAAACGCCCTTGCCTATGAAGAACTTAAAACAACAAAGGGAAAACTTCTGGTTGCCGAGAAGCTCGCCTCCATAGGTAGGCTCGCCGCAGGTATTGCCCATGAAATCAAAAATCCTCTGACCTCCATTAAAACTTTTACGGAATATTTAAATGAGAAATTTAACGAGTCCGAATTTCGTAATAAATTTAGCCGTATTGTAGGGGGTGAGGTAGATAGGATTAATCACATAGTAGAAGGACTCTTAGATTTTGCCCAACCCAAGACCCCAAAGACGAAATTGACGGATATCCCACAAATTATCGAAGACGTTTTGATTTTACTGGAAAATGATGTTTCTAAAAATAAAATCGAGGTAAAGAAAGATTTTATATCAGGTTTACCACCAGTCTTAGTAGACCCTGAACAGATAAAACAGGTTTTGATAAATCTTATTATTAATAGCCTTCAGGCAATGGAAAATAGCCCCAAACGAAAACTAACCATCGCCACTTCTAAAATAAATGATTATCTATCCCTGAAAATTAGCGATACCGGCTGCGGTTTATCTACGGAACAGATAACTTCTATTTTCGAACCTTTTTATTCTACAAGAGACAAAGGAGTAGGCTTAGGTCTTTCTATTGTCCATTCTATTATTAAGGCGCACAACGGAAAAATCGAAGTCCAAAGCCAGCCCAATCAAGGAACTACTTTCACTGTTTTATTACCCATCAATCAATCTTAGAAAAGCCCCAAAAAAATCTTTTAACGCAGATTCTCGCAAATCCAACGCAGATACACGCAGATTTATTATTGTAATAATCTGCGACCATTTGCGTTACATCTGCGCATATCTGCGTTCAAGAAAATATTTTAACTTTGACTTAAAAGAAGTTGACAAAAACTCGTTTTATTTGTATCATTATAAAAAAGATAAGTGAGGACATAACTTATGGAGCTTGTAGGAGCGACATAAGTTATTTGTCCGAACTTGTCCCCCACCACTTTTTGAAAAAGTGTTTGGGGATAAGCCAAAGCGTAAATTTGTTGTTAAGTATAATATTAAATCCATACCATCTACAAAAAGTGGTGGGGGATTAAATTCGCACAAACAAAGTAGTAACTCAAAGAAGATTAATTTACGTCGTCCTGCGGACTCCGTAAATTAAGTGCTCATTTAAGGAGACACTTATGGCTGAATGGATTGGAATAGGTAAACGCGCCAGGCGTTGCTATGGCTTTGATGAGATAGCGCTTGTGCCGGGGATGGTAACCATAAACCCCAATGAGGTAGACCCCAGTTTTGAAATTGCCGGAAAGAGATATAAGGTGCCGATTATGGCTGCGGCTATGGATGGGGTAGTGGATGTAAAATTTGCCGTTACCATGGGCAAACTCGGCGGGATAGCGGTCTTAAACTTGGAAGGGATTCAGACCCGTTATGATAACCCTGATAGCGTTTTAGAAAAAATTGCTAAAACTACCAATAACGAGGCTACCGAATTAGTGCAAAGTATCTATTTAAAACCTATCAAAGAAAAACTCATCTCAAAAAGAATAAGACAGATTAAACAAAATAAAGTTCCCGCAGTTGTCAGTTGCACTCCGCAGAATGCCATAAAATTTGGTAAGATTGCCGCAAATAACGGCGCAGATATCTTTGTCGTCCAGTCAACGGTTACTACTACCAGGCACATTTCTAAAGAATATAAGGCGCTGGATTTGCATAAATTTTGCCGCGATATGAAGATTCCTGTTATCGTCGGTAATTGCGTTACCTACGAAATCACCTTGGAACTTTTGGAAACTGGTATCTGCGGTATTTTAATCGGCATCGGTCCTGGCGCAGCCTGTACAACCCGCGGGGTATTAGGCATAGGCGTTCCCCAGGTTACTTCCACCGTTGATGCTGGTGCTGCCCGGGATTATTATTTTAAACGTAAAGGTAAATACATTCCCATAATCACCGACGGCGGAATGTCTATAGGCGGCGATATCTGTAAGGCCTTTGCCTGTGGCGCAGATGCCGTAATGATTGGTTCGGCATTTGCCAGGGCAAAAGAGGCTCCCGGTAGAGGTTATCACTGGGGCATGGCTACTTCTCACGCAAACTTACCTCGTGGCACCAGGATATATGTAGGCACAAGCGGTACGCTAAAAGAGATATTATTTGGGCCGGCAAAGGTAGATGATGGTTCGCAGAATTTAATGGGCGCGCTTACTACTTCCATGGGGTCTTTAGGGGCAAAGGATATCCGTTCTATGCATGATGTAGAAATTATTATCGCCCCATCCATCCAGACAGAAGGAAAGATTTTCCAGGTCTATCAAAGAGTCGGGATGGGGAAGTAAACTCAAAACTTAAAACTCAAAATTAAAAAGTACACTCCCAAGCGAAAATAATTTTTTTATTAATTTAATCTTTACACTTTTCGCTTTTAACTTTTCACTCCCAACATGCCGCATTCTGATTTTATACACCTGCACAATCACACCCAATTTAGCCTCTTAGACGGCGCCTGTAAAATTAAAGATATCCTGGACCTGGCCAAGAAATACGGCATGTCGTCTCTTTCCATTACTGACCACGGAAATTTATTCGGCGCCATAGAGTTTTATAATGAGGCGTTTAACTATGGCATCAAGCCGATTATCGGATGCGAAGTTTATATTGCCCCTGAAAGTAGATTCAAAAAAACCTCTTCCGGCATACAAGAGACATCTTTTCATTTTATACTCCTGGCCAAAGATGAGGCAGGCTACGCCAATCTAATGAAACTGGTTTCTCTTGGGTACCTCGAAGGATTTTATTACCGGCCGAGGATTGATAAGGAGAGCCTATCTCAATATTCTAAGGGCTTGATTGGGCTATCTTCCTGTTTGAAAGGTGAGATTCCTTTTTTAATCCAGCAAAATCGGATAAAAGAAGCCACTAAAGCTGCGGATGATTTTTCCCGGATCTTTGACAAAGGGAATTTTTATTTAGAGTTACAGGAAAATCAGATTCCTGAACAGCGAACAGTAAATAATGCCTTAATAAAATTATCCAAGGAGTTGAATTTACCTCTTGTTGCCACAAACGACATCCATTATTTATATAAGAACGAGGCCAGGGCACATGAAACCTTGCTTTGCATCCAGACCCAGACTACGCTGGACGACCCAAATCATATGCGTTTTCAGACTGACGAGTTTTATTTTAAGAGCCCCGAGGAGATGAAGCATTTATTCAAGGATTTACCTGAGGCCTTGACTAATACTGTTGTGATTGCCGAGGCTTGCAATTTAGAACTGGATTTTACCAAGACGCATTTACCGCGCTTTGAGCCTCCAGGGGGATTATCAAAAGAAGAATTTTTACGCCAACTCTGCAGTGAAGGCTTAAAACAAAGATATCAGACCCTAACCCCGGAAATAGAAGAGCGTATTAATCACGAATTAAAGATCATCGAAAAGACGGGCTTCAGCAGTTATTTTCTGATCGTCTGGGATTTTATCCATTATGCCAAACAAAATTCCATTCCTGTGGGGCCGGGCAGGGGCTCTGCAGCCGGAAGCCTGGTAAGTTATCTCTTAGGCATCACGGACATAGACCCCTTAAAATACAATTTGATATTTGAGCGCTTCTTAAACCCTGAGCGCATTGGCTTGCCCGATATAGATATCGATTTCTGCTATGAACGTCGATCAGAGGTAATAGGATACGTGACAAAAAAATACGGACAGGAAAATGTCGCCCAGATAATTACCTTCGGGACCATGCAGGCAAAGGCGGTAATCAGGGACGTGGGCAGGGCCATGGGGATTAGTTATCCGGAAGTAGACAGAATCGCAAAATTAGTGCCTTTTGGCCCTAACATTACCCTTATAGACGCTCTTCGTAATGAGAAAGAATTAAAGCGCATCTATGAAGATGATCAAAGAGTGAAAGAGCTCATTGATACTGCTTTAAGTTTAGAGGGTCTTGCCCGTCATGCCTCAACACATGCCGCAGGCGTAGTAATTTCTGATATTCCTTTAACTAACTATGTGCCACTATGCAAGGTCGGCGAGGAACAGATTACTACTGGTTATCCTATGGAGGCATTAGAAAAGATTGGCCTTTTAAAAATGGATTTCTTAGGTTTAAGGACACTCACTGTAATTAATGAGACGGTCAAATTGGTAAAACAACTCCATAATAAAGATATAGAAATTAATTCTATTCCGCTTGATGACCCTAAGGCTTATAAACTTTTATCCAAGGCAGAGACAATGGGCGTATTTCAGTTGGAAAGCTCGGGAATGCGCGACTTATTAAAGAAACTCCAGCCTTCAAGATTCGAGGATTTAATCGCATTGTTGGCCTTGTATCGGCCGGGCCCCATAGGCAGCGGGATGCTCGATGATTTCATGAAAAGAAAGCACGGCCAGGTGCCCATCATCTACGACCATCCAAGACTAGAATCCATATTAAAAGAGACCTACGGTATCATGGTCTTTCAGGAACAGGTAATGCGCATTGCCTCGGAATTAGGCGGATTTTCGCTTTCTCAAGCAGATTTACTGAGGCAGGCGATGAGCAAAAAAATCCCCGAGGTAATGGAGACCCAAAGAAAGGAATTCATACATGGTTGTCATAGCGGAGGGATTGAGAGGAGAATTGCGGAAAAGATATTTGATTTAGTTGAATATTTCTCCGGTTACGGCTTCAACAAATCTCATTCTTCCGCCTATGCATTAATTTCATATCGGACCGCCTATCTCAAGGCCAATTTTCCGACGGAATTTATGACTGCACTGCTGACCAGCGAAAAACAAAATACAGATAAGATTGTGGAATATGTCAACGAAGCCAACCGCATGAATATCAAGATATTGCCTCCGGATGTAAATGAAAGCATGGCAAATTTTTCTATCGTGAAAGACAAAACCATTCGATTCGGATTACTTGCGGTGAAAAACGTAGGCATGGGCGCGATTGAATCAATTTTAAAAGAGCGCAGCGAAGGAAGATTTAAATCTCTATACGATTTCTGCGAAAAGGTGAATACAAGATTAGTCAACCGCAAGGTCATTGAGAGTTTGATTAAATGCAGTGCCTTTGATTGTTTTGGCCTATTTAGGGCCCAGATGATGATCGTCCTGGATAAGGCCTTGGAGATGGCAAACAGCATCCAGAGAGAGAGGACAAGGGGGCAACTCTCTTTCTTTGACCTGGGTCCGGATAGACGACTATTTTCCCATAATTTTGAAGAAGTACCCAAGATTAGCGAATGGCCCAAGATGCAGATACTTAGTTTTGAGAAGGAGATGTTAGGATTTTATGTCACGGGGCACCCCCTGGCACGCTATGAGACTGAAATAAAAAGATTTACCAATGTAACGATTTCGGATTTAGCCAATCATAAAGAAGGAGAAGAGATCAGTGTCGGCGGTTTAATCAGCAAAATAAAACATGTAAACACGCGCAATAAGAACGAGAAGATGGCTATTCTTGTCTTGGAAGATTTAGGCGGTTCGGTTGAGGTGTTAATTTTCCCCA
>Ga0315289_10007925_pt1 | contig 15397 bp, 27 predicted proteins | sample YL17G11_40_MG_FD_203452 | JGI IMG/M metagenome (GOLD analysis project Ga0315289, IMG submission 203452) | Sediment microbial communities from Yellowstone Lake, YNP, Wyoming, USA - YL17G11_40 | ecosystem: Environmental > Aquatic > Freshwater > Lake > Sediment | place: USA: Wyoming | collected... | reverse complement strand
AGGAGAGGTTGCCTGATAGAAAAGAGCTAACATTTGCCGTGATAACTCCAGAGCAGAAGTATGTGACACGGGAATAGTTTAGCTGGAACTGTTAAGCACCCTTTCTCTGTGGATAAGCTGAAAAGCCGTTTAATTGAGTATTCTATTCTGGAAAATCGTCTCCTTGAAAACGTTCTCTGAAGTGTTCAATTTTGTGAAAGTCAACTAAACCTTCTTTTGGTTCCCTGACATGGAGACTGTTGAAAAATGGCGAAAATCAGCCTTCTTTTTCAGCGTAGCTTATATGTAAGTGTATTTTTAATGTCTATGGAATAGGTTCTGCACTAATTAATGCTGTACCTTATTTAAACAAGGTTTTGAATATGGCGTTTGCCGACCAAGAAAACGTTTCGAACATACTTGCAGTGCTTTCGCATCCTCTGCGAAGAGAAATACTCCTGATTCTAAGTGAAAAGGGTGAACGCACGTTTACAGACCTGCTGAATATGTTGAAAGTGGACACTGGCAAACTGAGTTTTCATCTTCGCACTCTTTCAGTTTTCATAGAACAAACGCCCACTGGCAAGTATAAATTGAGCAGAGCAGGCGAAAATGCCCTAAGAGTAATCTCCGATATAGAATCTTGGGCTGAAGTTGCTGATGTTAAAAGAAAAGGAATGCCGCTTCCACTCGCTTCATTCAAAAAAAGGACTCTGGCATTTCTTATTGACTTGCTACTTATGCTGGCGATTACGATTTTGATTTCTCTTACGCAAGTCGTTTTTCTCCTCTCAGGAAACATTTTCAGCCCGGGTCTAAGTGCAGTGTTCTTGATGACTATCGGTCTTCTTTGGGGTTATTCTACTCTCCTCGAAGGCTTTAACGGTCAGAGTCTGGGTAAACAGATAATAGGCTTAAAAGTTGTCAGAACCGATGGCAAGAAAATATCATACGACCAAGCAGCCGTGAGGAACTTCGGCAAAGCTTTCCTGCTGCCTTTTGACATAGCAGTTGGGCTGCGACTAAAAAACAAGAGATTCATCAGATACTTCGACAAGTTCGCAGGCACAACCGTTGTAGACTTAAGGCTCAAACTTGTTAATTCGCCTTCGCAAACTTAGCATGCATTTCTGATTAGACTTCGCATATTACTAAAGAATATTTCTCAAAAAACCTTAAGAAAAAACCGCGTCACATTCGGTTTGAAGGTGCTGAAATTTGGAGAATAAGAAAACCATACTTGTGGTAGATGACGAAGAGCCAGTCAGAAAAGTGTTCACAGGCATTTTAGAAAAGGCTGGATACCTCGTTGACGCGGCGGAAACTGGTCAGAAGGCTTTGGAGAAAGCGCAGGCTAAACGGTATGATGTGGTGTTGATTGACATTAAACTTCCCGACATGGAAGGCACTGACCTGCTGTTGAAGCTGCCAAAAAAGTCTGAAATGGTTAAAATTATCATTACTGGTTTTTCGACGATGGAGAATGGGGTTAAGGCTGCGGATTGCGGAGCAGACGATTTCTTGGTAAAACCTGTGAAACCCCAAGAACTTCTCAACGCAATCAAGGAAAGATTAGCAGAGCTATCAAGGTTAAAAAGCGTCGTTTAGCCAGACTGTATAAGAAAACCCTTAAGGAATGTTCTATCCACAATAAATCTTGCAAGAAGCAAAAGTAAAGATTATGTGAGATTAGGCGCTGGTTTTTTATACCATGCGTTTTATGAGTTCATTGATTTTTTCGCCACGGTAGCCTGCTTCGCCGCCTGCACGGTAGCTTTTCTTGGTTTTTCCCTTGAAGCCTTTTTTCGGTGGGCGCAGTCTGAAAACGTGCTGCACACCCTCAAGTTTCCAGTGTTCAACTTTGCAGTTTGCGATGGCTTCTGCGAGGTCGTCGAGTGACTTGTAACCGATTTTCTGGGCGTACTCTTCTGTGAGTGGTTTGCCGCCTGCAAGTCTTCCGCGTTCCTTTAGCATAAGCGCCACGGTTTCTTTTGACGCTTCGCCCCACGTCACGTAGCTTTGTACTCGCTGCAGCATACCGAGGAATGATGCTCTACTGTCAATCAGTATCGCGTGGTTGCTGTGGGACAAGTGAAGCATAGCGAGGGTATCTTTGGCTTCACGTTGAGCGCTTATTTCCCCACGCACCTTCACAGCGACGATGCACTTGCAAGTTTGAGCTTGTTGTTCGGTCAACTACTTCACCCAGTCCGCTTGAGTTATCAGGTTATAGGTCTTCTTCAACGCATCAAAAGTCGCATAAGCATAAGACGGGACAGTCCTTGTCGAACCATAACTTCTCATCCACAAATCCTTCACACCCGCCAAGCCCAAGATTACCTTCGCAACCTCACTTGCCACAAGCCCCAAGCCTCGTGGTCCAGGAACAATAACCACGCGCACGCCGCCACATTTTCCTTCAACTTGGAATGGCACTGAATGTGTTCTTCCGCAACCGCACTCCCAACTTCCACATCCCCGTTTAACGGGAACAATGTTCAAACGTGCCGCTACGGCAGCTTTCTCTATCGCATTTCGCACTTGACTAGCCTTTCCAGAACCCAAGCCAATGTAACCGTCCCTGTTTCCAACGGCAACAATCGCTTTAAACCTAGATTTCTCACCCGCATCTGTTTGTTTCTGAACCAAGTTAACGTTTATCACTTCTTCTTGAAGGTCTGGAATTAACGCGTCAACAATCTGGGGTTCAGAGATTCTCAAGCCGCTTAAGAAAACTTCCTCAACAGACGTTATCTTGCCCTCTTGAATCATCTTACCCAAGCGCGTCTTGGGAACCCATTCCTCTAAACTTGCGGTTCTTTTTTCCTTAAAACTCATGCTTTCTTATCACCCTTCTTAAATGAACCAATAATATCAGCTTTAACCTTCGCAAAATGCTCAGGAACCTTTTCAGGAGCCAACTCCTGCCCCAAATACTTTGAGAACTTAGCCGAGTAACCTTCAGAGCCAACTCCTAAGCTCTTCCCATACTTGGCGATGTGTTCCCCATTTGTTCTTTCTTTAACTATTTTCTCTTCATCATGAGGAACGTCAATGCCAGCGTCTAAAACGCCGCTTAAAGTCGCAAAGATCTTTGAACCTTTTGTTGGCGCAATCAACCCTATATCCAAAATAGCCTCGCTCACTCCTTTGGCTTTGGCTTTTAATCCGCAAAGCAGACCCGTAAGATAAGCAGCAGGAACATTACCTGTTGGAGCTTTCCACCCGTACGTTTTCGTTAACTCTTTACTGTGCGCAGCAGCCAAAACCTCGTCGCCGTATGGCTTGGCAACAATTATTTGAGCAGCAACATTCTTGAGCGAACTACGAGTTACAAGTCGCAGTTTCCTAGAAAGCACCAAAGCCTTCCGCGCTTTATAGTCGGTTTTTCCTTCTCTTCTTCGACGCGGCGGAACACGATAACGAGAATTTTGCGCCATCAACGTTTCCTCCAAAGATCATGAGCTTTTAAATAGCGCTCCAAGTCGGCAACCGACTCAAATCTTCCGCTGCCAGCCATCCTGTAATATTGGCTGTAAGTCTTTTCTGTAATAACCCTGCTTGCCTTCAACTCGCGCAGCCTCTTCCTCAAAGAGCGGATTTTGCTCATCCAAACTTCTTTCCTGGAAATTTTCGCGAATCCACTTCCGCCGTGGCTGCCGGGACCTTTACGCCTTCCCTTTCGTTTCTTTTCCTGAATTGTTTTTGCTCGAGCTCGGCTTACGCCTTTTTCTGGTGAAGATGTAATGACTTTTTCATGGATTAGTTTTTTAATTTCCTCTCGGGTTATGGCTCCTTCAACATCGTCCATTCGTTCAGGGTTAATCCACACGCGGTTTTGCCCAACTTTCAGTATTTGCGCTGCCAAACGCCTTTGACTACCGAGATTAGTCATTGTTTTTCAGCTCCTTCCTTAGTTTTGGTTCTTTTTCGCGTTCTTTTCGGTTTCTCTTCCTTTTCCACTGGTTTCTTCTGCTTCTCTGTTGGCTTTTCCACGGCTTCCTCGGGTTTTTCCTCTTTTTCTTCGGCGGGTTCTTTGACTTCTTTGGCGTTTAAAATGACTATTTTGTTTTTTCTACCTTCAGCTATGATTTGCGCCCTCTTTTTCTTACCAACCGTGTGGGCTATTCGGGCAGCTTGGGTTTTAGGATCAATTCCAGATATTTCTTTCGTATTATGCACTAAAACTTCCTTGTATCCTGATGGATGAAGACCTCTTGCTGCTTTTGGCCCCTTGTACCCGGTACTGACGGTGGGGGGCCACCCTTTGATTTTTCGTCTCATCTTGTTATCTATACCGCGAGGTCTGCGCCAGCTTTCGCTCAACTTCGAATATCGCCAACTTTCCTGTCTGAGAAACTCGGGCTTCTTGTTCTTGGCGCGTTTTCTGGTTCTCAGTGCTTTTTCCTGTAGCGATACTTTTCTTTTTGCCATTACTCCATTCCCTCGTTTCGTTCAAACACGTATATGCCGTCCAAGAAAACGCGTGGATCTTTTTTCTTCACTTTTGTGGCTTGTTCAATGTTTGCGGCTGTTTGACTTACATCTTCCAAGTTTAAGCCTTGAACAATTATGTCTTCGCTTTGAACTTTAACCTGAACGTCACCGAGCACCTTTACCTTTCGTGCTCTCCTTTCGCCAGTGAAGTTCTCAATCAAAACTGTTTTGCCTTGAACCTTGACTGAAATCGGAAAGTGAGAGAAAACGATTTTGAGCTTGTACGAAAAGCCCTTGCTGGCTCCATTAATCATGTTTTGAATATGAGAGTATATTGTGCCTACGAGAGCAGCTTCTTTTTTCCGAGGCCATTCAGCCCAAACGCGAATTGTTTTTCCGTTAGCATCAATTGATATTGGAACGTAAGAAAAGTCACGCGTCAAAGTTCCTTTGTCGCCTTTAACTGTAACTTTCTTTCCTGCAAGGCTCACATCTACGTCATCGGGAACTTGAATAGTTTTGGAAATTTCGGGTAGCCGCATCAAAAACACCTGCTAATAAACGAAGGCTAACAGTCTGCCCCCTATGTTCTTTTCTCCAGCTTCCCTGTGGGCTACTACGCCTTTCGAAGTTGAAACAACCATGATTCCCACGTCTCTTGACGGCAAGAACTTCTTCTCCCAGTCTTCAAATTCGCCCACTCTGACGGCGAAGCGCGGTTTGATAGCGCCACACTTGTTTATTCTTCCCAAAAGTTGAACTTTGAACTTTCCAGAGCGGCCGTCATCAATAAACTCGAACTCGCCGATGTAACCGTTCAACTGCATTATTCTTAATACTCTGCCTAAAAGTTTGGAAGCAGGGCTAATTATGCATTCGCGCTTGTTGCGCATCTCGTTGTTTATGATTGTTATCAAGCCATTCGTCAGCGTGTCCATTGTGCTTCCTCATTACTCATATTTTTTAAACCCAAGTTTAGGTGCTGCCTCTCTAAAACAATGCCTACATAAATATAAATTGTAACGTCGGATAATGGGTCCATAAGAACCGCATCTAACGCAAGGTCTTGCGCCTTTGCCGTACTTTCTTACTTTCTTCAACTTCTGTTTAGCCATACATCCTTCTCCTGTTTTATACGATTTCAACTCCTAAAGTGTGCTTGACAAAAACAACAGCCTCTTCGGGCGTTAAGACATGTTTGGAACCTATGTGCGCTTTCTCTTTTCTTCGGGTTTTCACGCGTTGCCCCGGGCGATTAATGGAGACACAGACGTCCATGCCGAAGATGCCTACGTCGGGGTCGTATTTTACACCAGCTATTTCAATGTGCTCCTTTAGACCGAAAGCGAAATTTCCCTGCATATCAAAAGACGAGCGAGAAATTTTATTATCAACAACAGGTAGAACCTTCTTCAGAAAATCAATAGCCCTCTGTTTCCTCAGCGTCACAACACACGCTATTGGCTCGCCCTGCCTTATCCCAAAGTCTCGAATGGTTTTCTTCGCTTTCATCTTAACGGGCGTCTGATTTGTCAACTCCTTCAATACTTTAGAAGCTTTCTCCAGCGGTTCGCCTGATTTCCCAACATTAAGGTTTACGACAACCTTCTCGATCCTGGGTTTGAGCATGGGCTGTTCTTCCCACTTCTTAAGCATCGCATCTTCAGACAACACCAGTTACCTCCAATGATGATATGAGGGGTTGAGTCTTGCCTATTGAAAAAACGAAGTCTAAAATTGTTTGATAGCGATTGCCCTTTTCGTCTTCGATTACAACAAGAGCGTTTCTGCGTTTCTTTGCTTCAGCCTTTTCAATTTCGACAATTTTGCCTTGTTTCCCAATGTTCTTTCCACCCGTTATAACTGCTAAATTGCCCTCCTTGGTTTTTAGGTGGTCAACCACTTGTTTTTCGGGAAGACTCAGCTTCAACGTTTCAAAAGTTTCGTAGATGACTTCTTGCGGGTTTTTGGCATCCGCCACTTTCACGAGTATGTTCGATCCGTCATGGAGAGCAATTTGTACACATCCATTCTTGACTGCAGTTTTGCCTTCCACTCTACACAGTTTAAAGCTTGTTTCTTCTTTACTGACTGGACTGAGAAACAGACCTTTATGGAAAGGCATTATCCTGAAGAACTTGTTCAATTCAGGTATTGAAATGATATCCATCAAGCCAACAGGAAAATCATCTTTCCGCCTGACTTTCCCATCAACAATGACCTTACCCTGCGAAATTATCATCGTGGCTTCTTTCCTGGTCTTGGCTACTCCAAGAATGTCGCGAAGAACTATCGCAAGAGGCAAACAATTTTCAAGGGAGTGAGGCCCCGATGAGGGTTTCACTACCCACACAAATTCTTTCCTGTGAATAGGCCAGAACCTCGGCGCAGGTTTACGTTTTAGCCTTCCTGTTTTTCCTTTCTTGCCCAAATCTATGTTCCTCCTTCAGTTTTTGAAGCGGTTTTACGCTTGGCGCGTGTTTTCTTCGCCGTTTTCGGCTTCTCTTCCTTTACGGCTGGTTTTTCTTCTATCGTTGATTCCTTCTCTTTTTTATTTTTAGCAGCAGGTTTTTTCTGAACCTTTTTCTTTGTAACTTTTGGTTTCTTCTCTGCCAGTTTCTCTTGCGCTGCGACTTTCGCCTCAACGGGTTTTTCTTCTTTCACTTCAACCGCCTTTTTCGCTGGTTTCTTCACAACTTTCTCTTCTTGTTTAGGCATTTCCGCTTTTCTTTCAAGAATTGCTTTTCGCCATTTGTCGTCAAGACTCAGATTTTTTATCATAACTTTCGAAGGATGCACTGAAACGAATACGGCTGTTCCGTCGACCTTCTCGCGCGTTAAGCCTTCAACATATATTCTGTAGCTTTTCAGGTCCACCCGTGAGATTTTTCCTTCGAATCCTTTGTGGTCTCCGCGCTGTATGCGGACAGTGTCGCCTTTCCTGACTGGAAGAGTCTTGGCGCCCTTTGACGCGACGAGTTCTTTTGAAAGAGGAGCTGCCATAAGCTTATGGCGCAGGTGAGCAGGCGCATTATAAAGCAGTTTTCGCTGTTTTCCCGGATTTCTTATCGGCTTTGTTGCTTGCATGTGTCTTCACCTATACTATTATGCTGGAGGCGCTTGCTATTCTTGGCCATCTTTCAGCAGCCTCTCTTGCTACTGGTCCGCGAATTTGTGAGCCTTTCATTTCGCCATCGGGAGTTATTATCACCGCTGCGTTATCTTCAAATTGGATCCACACGCCGTCAATTCTTCTGTAAGTCTTCCTCTGTCTTACAATCACCGCTTGGAAAATCTTCTTTCTCATGTCGGGTGACCCCTGCCTAACAGAAACAGTCACCTTGTCGCCCACCGTGGCGGATGGACAACGCCTCAAACGACCTTTATACCCTATAGCTTGAATTAAACGCAATACTCGCGCTCCACTGTTATCAGTGCACCTCAGAACCGAGCCAGCTAAAAGACCTCTCGAAGTTTTCTGTCCGTGCGCAAGCATCCCCTTTGCAACTAGCGCCCTATGTTTTGCCTTCGCCGCCATTTCACTTCCCCTCCAGTTTCTCCACAACAACGAAGGCAACTGTCTTGCTGAGAGGGCGGCATTCAGCTATTCTCACTCGTTCGCCTTCCTTCGCATCTACGCACGGCGGATTGTGCGACGGAATATGACCACGCCTCCGCTCGTACCTCACAAACTTCGGGGAAAATTGAAGATATTCACGTTCCACAACAACGGTCTTATCCATCTTCGCACTGACGACGACGCCGTCCAAAACGCGTCCTCTCACCGGCAACGTTCCATGAAACGGGCAATTCCTGTCCTCACAAGATTTCTTAGGTTTCTTAAAAGTTAGAGACATCACCACAACCTCTTTACGCTTTTTTTGAGGCGGTCTTCGGGCCTTCCCACTAAAAGTTTACCGTCAATTTCAACGGCTGTTCCGTCGGAAAACTTGAATTGAAAAACAGCTGAGTTTTTTATTACGCTTTTCGTTTTTCCTGCATGCAGAATCGCAAAGGTGTTTTTTGTTTCGTTAACTACCTCGCCGTTTATTCCCACGTAATCTGCATGTCGGCTTTTGGTGATTTTTCCTTTAGTTCCGATAAACTCATGACGTATGATGTCAGGGGTTACTTTCATTTCGTCTTTTTCTCCTTTGCTCCCTTTGCTTTCGTTGCCTTCTCAGCCGGCTTTGCTTCTGTCTTTCTTAGGCCGAGTTTTTGCTCATTCTCTATTGTTAATATCTGAGCAATTGTCTTGCGCAGTTCTCTTATTCGGGCGGGATTTTCCACGGCACCGCCTGCGCTGATCATGGTTCTCAGCCGTGAAAGTTCTGCCCTGAGTTCAGAAAGTTTCTTGGTACGCTCTTCAGAAGACATACTGTTAATTTCTTTAAGCCGCGCTATGGGCATTTATGTGGTTGCCTCCTCGCTTTTGCCTGTTTCTTCAGCTTTTTGTTCCTGTGGCTCTTCTGGTTTTTCCTCAGGCGGGGGCAGTTCCGCAACTATTTGGATTTTGTCTGGAAACTGGGCGTCTGGAGGCATTATCTTTACTCTCACGCCAATAATGCCAGGTTTAAGTTGAACGTGAACCTCAGCTTTTCGCGTATACTTCAATGCGGGCTCGCCGCATCTTGGGAAGTAGCCTGCTCGGAACTTTTCGAACCTTGCTCTTTCGGTGCGTAGCTTGCCGCTTATCACAATTTCCGCGCCTAGGGCTCCTGCATCCATAACTTGGTTCAAAGCCCAAAAACCAGCGCGTCTGAAATGGACGCCTCTTTGCAGGGCTGAGGCGACGCGAGATGCAACCATAAAAGCGTTAAATTCAGGGACTTCGACCTCGGAAACAGAAATCTGGGGATTTGATACTTTAAATTTTTCTTCTAAAACGGTGGCAAGGTCTTTTATTGTTTCTCCGCCGCGCCCTATAACTATGCCAGGGCGCATGGCGTAAATTACCACGTGTGTTCCCAGTGGGGTTTTTGAGATGTTTACGCCGCCGTAGCCAGCGCGTTCAAGTTTTTTTTGCAGAAACTCGTCGATTTCTGTTCTTTTGATGGATTCGGTTATGAAGCGTTTGACGATGGACATTAGAGGTTTTCTCCTTGTGCGGGTTTTTCGTCTAGGACGATTTCGATGTGTGTGAGGGTTTGGTATTTTGGTGAGGCTCTGCCTTGGGCTCTTGGTGTGAATCGTTTGATTTTGGTTCCGGGGTATGCGGCTGCGTGGAGTATGCGGAGTCTGTCTACGTCTAGGCCTTTGTTTTCGGCGTTTGCTTCTGCTGCTTCGATTATGTTTAGTACTTTCTGTGCTGCTTTTATTGGGTATCTTCCTGCGGCGGTTTTTTCGAGTCCGTGGCGGTGTCCGGCTTTTTTGTTGTATCTTCTGTAGGGAACTGCCTTCTTTTTGTCCATTACGTCTCTGAGATAGTCTTTCGCGTTAGCAAGCATCATGCCTTTTACTGTTCGGCATACTTCTCGGGCTGCTTTGTGGGATACTCTGATTTCTCGTCCGCTGGCTTTCGCTGTTTTTTCTGGGTCGAGTTCTTCGGTGATTATGGAGTATCCCCATTTTGGCATTTTCGTTTTTCTCTCCGACTGCGCAATTGAACAGCGTAAAAGCGATTTATATGGCTTTCCGTATCACAATTAGCTTTTAGGCTAGATTAATCTGGTGTGGCTTCTGTTTGCAGGAACGAATTATGCCGTAAGGTGTACGGTTTGTGGAGCGCGGTTAGCCTTTTATAGTTTTTCTAGAATCGCGTGACTGCTGTGTGATTTTTCTTCTATACCCCCCTTATATATAGGTTCAACCACTGCTTCTGTGTTTTTTTAACATGCTTTTGGTGTGGAAAACAGGCAATACGGTAGACCCCCTATAGTGTTCAGATTCAATCCGAATACTCTAGTACTAGAGAATGAATTACTGAAAGTTAGAATTTCTGAGTCTGGAAGAAATAACCTGCCAAGAATACTACGTACAATATAGCCTTAGATGTACGTAGTAAAATAAATATGGAAACAGCTATTTGTCTAGCCAAACAGCGCCAATTCTACGACCAACATCAGTATTGCTCCCAATAACCTTGAACTTTATTCTTGAGACACTCTCACTTGAGTAATTACCCGAGGCATCAGCAACTAGGAATCTCAGACCGCCTTTAGCTTCCTTTGATTTAATTACTGCAATTTCAAAATCTATGGTGCCGACAACTCCACATTCTTTTCCTTTCATGCCTTCCCTAACGCTCTCAATTGTTGTACTAACTATCTCCTTTAGGTCTTCACTAATCTGAGGTTTAGTTTCACTCACTTTTTATCCACTTACCATCTTGATAGTGTTAAACACTATTTTCCCATTCGGTTTTACGACCGTCATCCTTAATCCAAACAATCTTATGTCTCCAACTTGTCCGCGAAGAAATCTCTTTTGCTAAGTCAACGACTTTTTTCCGTTGATTATACTTGTAAGGTATGTCGTTGCAAGTAAATGTGATTTCACAAGTTTTTGTTTGTTCTTCCCAAAGGTTAGGAGATACGGTGACCTTTGCTTCAATGTGTGAGGACACATTTTCCAAGTGATATACTCCTTGATTATGCTCATCTTCGTAAAGTATGAGCCCGTGTCCATCATATTGTCGCTGTAAGTTTTTGTACTTGAGCTTGGACTTAGCTGGAGGATATGCAGTTATCTCAAAACTAAAAATCTCTGATATATCTGTGGGGGGAGATTCAAAATCACGTTTGAAGGGTATGTGAATTACCTCTCATTATTTGCGCAGATGTGTCTCTTCTTATCTATTCCAATATTTAAAACAAGTGTTCTAACGTATTTTGCAGGTAGGGGAGAGGTGAGTTAAAATAAAATTTTTAATGCTACGTTTTATCTTTTTTTTACTTTCTGTTTTAGTTTCTCTCGTATTCCTCTTCTGTTATTATGCCTATCTAGGCTATTTCTACGCTGTGCAGATTTAAGACTTATTCTGAATAGTTCTTTCGGTTTAGCTATATGTTTTGCATTTCTGACTGTTCATAATGACAAGCAAAAATTAATAGCAACATGAATTAATAACATTCAAGATTGGTGATTCAAGTGCCTTACGTCATAAGAAAAAGGACTATTGAGGTCTGTCATAGACCTTTGTTACTTGAGGTTTTTCTTGACGATGATAAACTAGCCAAACACTACGATTTAGATTCAGGTATTCCAAAAGTCATGCGTGGCAAAGTTTCGCTTATAGCAGATGTGAATAATTCTGTGTTATGTTTCCCAGACAAAAACTACGAGTTCGAAGTAGCAAGTAAGGGATATTACGACGGTTCAGGTGGATGCAATTATGTTAGACGCTTGACGCTTCCGAGAGAATTAATCAATGATTATGCTATTGATGCTAATATGGGGATAGAGTTGATTCTCAATGAAGTAGTTTATAGAGCCTATGGAGCTGAAGATGTTAGCAAGATATTTTCCGAGAGAATGGAACAAGGCTCTTTGGATTTTGTGCCGAAAGAGATTAGTGGGGTAGATATACCAAGCTTAGAATTGCTCATCACTACCAAATTTTCCGATGAATTCTACGATAAGCTTGCCTTTGAAATAAATAGCGCTTTCCGTGTTGGTTTGTTTACTGCTACTATGGTTTTGGTTAGAAAACTGTTTGAAAGACTAATCATCGATTTGCTCAGGATAAAGTATGGAATGCGTGAAAAAGAGCTTTTTTATTCTGAAGATGATTGTGGTTTTCATAGCTTTTCTAAGCTAATTCGGAATCTTAAAGCAAAAACTGATGATTTCAAACCGTATGATTTTTTGGGGTTAGAAAGGGAAAAAGAAAGTTTCTTGAAATTCCTATGGAATATAAAAGAAGAAGGGAATGCAAGTGCTCATTCTATAGAACCTCTCCTAGACCGTAACGGAATTAGTGATTTGAAACCTTCGATTGATAAGTACAGTGACCTTCTTATTCGCATGATACAAAAAGTCAAAGATACACCCAAATAGCTCAAAATGCATTATCAGAACAAAATCTAACGGTCTAAAAGCTCTGATGTGTACTCTGTAGAAACTTGGTGAAATAAAATAGTTAATAAAGGTAGACACAAGAATTACATTTCAATGTATTTTGGAGGTTTCAGAGGAGCGCAACCGTACTCTCTCGGTTATTCAGGTTGATGTGAATGTTTGGGCGTAAGACATAAGAATCCAGGTGCTCTTATTTTACATTGAGGTTGATGCGTGAAGGATGGCTCTTTTGACGGTTGAAGAGAAGGAATTGCTGAAGCGAGCGGCGAACCTGATGGAAGAACTCCTCGAAACCATCGAGATAAGGCAAGACAAGAAACTCATGAAAGACCTGAAAATCGCCCTGAGAGAGGTTGAAGAAGGCAAAACAAGACCCATAGATGAACTCGTCCGAGAGTTAGGCCTTGAAGATGAAGTACGAAGTTAGATTTACTCCCCGCTTTTCAAAAAATATTAAGGTCTTAAGCAAAGAAGCTCAAGTTAAGGTTTTTCGAGAAATCAACGTTTTAAAGACTGATCCTTACGCAGGAAAACCTTTACGTGGAGACTGGAAAGGCGTTTTTTCCTTAAGAGTAGGCGCATACCGTGTTCTTTATCAGGTCAAGGAAAAAGAGGTTCTCCTGTTAATTGTGGGGCACCGCAAACATGTGTATGGATAATTTTAAGCAAGCAGGGGTAACTTTTAATGGTGCGAGTTGAGTACGACCAGAAGAGTGATGCCATGTACATCTGGCTGAGAAAAGCCAAATACGATATTAGCGAACAGCTTGCTCAAAACGTTGTACTCGACCTTGACAAGAAAGGGCGCATCATCGGAATAGAAGTTTTGGACGCATCCAAGAATCTGGGAAAAGACATCGTAACCAGAATCCTGCATAACGAGAAAATCGCCGCAACAGCCTAACTAATGATGTTAAGGGAAACTGCTTTTCCCCGCGTAAAGGCAGAATGGCGAGTTATTCCGTGATTGTGTGGATGTCCTTAAATTCATTGAAATCTTTGTCGAATGAATAGATTCTGGTTATTCCCGCTTCTTTCATCAGCACGTATGCAAGGGCGTCGTTAGCTCCGACCTGCTGATCTTCAGCTATTGCCAAGGCTTTTAGGTAGTCTTCATCGGACACTTCTTTGATTGCAATATTGTCCATGAGAAGCAACCCTTTTTCAATTGCGCATGCTTCTTCGAATGGAAGATGGTCTTCGAGGATATTGCAGATTTCGCTGAAGTGGACAACCGAAGTTACTGTTTCTTCGCCTTCGTTGATTCTAGTGACGATTTTCTTCGCAGCATCCTTGATTTTTTGTTCGTGAGGTTGCAGTTTTCTTTTCGGTTTCAGGAAGGCGTAAACGAACACGTTCGCATCTACGAATGCAACTGGCAAAGCTACACGCCTCGTAATTCTTTCCTAACTTTGTGCCAGTCTGAAAGGTCGGACTTCAAGTCTACCTCGACTTTGTCGAAGTACTTAGTTAAGTCAGATTTGTCGAATGGTCTAATTTCAACAACGTTTTCCTTGTACACTATTATCGCCTTTTTTCCCTTAAGATACCTGTCACGCCACTTTTTTGGAAGCAATATTCTCCCTTGGTTATCTACAACTTTAATTTCCACTTGCAACCGAAATCACCAATTCAAGAGTGAATACCCTAATATATAAAGAAAGTGGTGATAAGGTATCTCCTAAGAGAACTGCATAGCGATTACTATCAGATATGATAAATCCATCCATCCCCACTTGACCTCTAAAACATCTTAATCGGAGCTGCGATGTGTTTATGTTTCACCCTTAAAGGTACTTATATCAACTGAAATAAAGGAACTGGACTCAGAATGACCGATAAAAAAGACACAATCACTATGCTGCATGGTGCTGGCGGCACCGTCATGCATGATTTGGTTAAGAATTATGTTGTGAAGTATTTCGGAGGTTTCAGTAACGCTGAGGTTCCGCTTGAAGCCATGGACGACGCGGCTGTCGTAGGCGATGTCGTGTTTAAGAGTGATTCTCATGCGGTTAAGCCTATTTTCTTTCCAGGCGGAGATATTGGGCGCTTAGCTATTTCTGGAACAGTCAACGACATCGCAGCTTTGGGCGCGGAACCATACGCTTTGGCGTGCGGCTTCATTTTGGAAGAGGGTTTAGCGATTTCTGATTTTGAGAGGATTTTGGCTAGCATGCGACAGGCCTGCTTAGAGGCGAATGTGAACATTGTAACTGGAGACACTAAAGTAGTTGAGAAAGGCAGTTTGGGCGGTTGCGTGATGAACGTTTCGGGAATCGGCAGAAGAACCGCAGCCCTAGAAAAAAACCTAGAAATCGTCAGGCAATACAACAGCAGCTTCGCAGCGCGCTGGATTCTTGACTCAAACCTAAGCGTTGGCGACAAGATAATCCTTTCAGGCACAATAGGCGACCATGGCTTAGCAGTGCTTTCAGCACAGCAAGGGTTAACGTTTGGAAGCGAAATAAAGTCTGACGTTAAACCCCTGAACCGCATGATTCAGCAGTTACTCAGCGAAGTCGGCGGAGTCGTCGCCATGAAAGACCCAACCCGAGGCGGCTTAGCTGACGCACTAAACGAGTTTACCGAAAAATCCAAAGTCGGCATACTAATCCAAGAAGACAAAGTGCCCATAAGACAAGACGTGCAGACTGCCTGCGAAATGCTGGGCTTAGACCCGCTTGAAGTCGGAAACGAGGGAAAAATGATAATCGGCACGGTGGCAGCGAAGGCAGACCAAGTTCTCAAGTTCCTGAAGCAGACGGATGAAGGTAGAAACGCGGAGATTATCGGCGAAGTTACTAAGGAATTTAACGGCGTGGCTATGCAGACAGCGATTGGTGGCAAACGGATAATCGCTAGACCCGTAGGCGACCCCGTGCCGAGAATCTGCTAGAGGGTTGTGCATCAAAAAAAAGAGGGAAGAAAGAGTCCTGTTACTTTCTTCTAGCCCGTACTA
>Ga0315289_10007923_pt1 | contig 15403 bp, 7 predicted proteins | sample YL17G11_40_MG_FD_203452 | JGI IMG/M metagenome (GOLD analysis project Ga0315289, IMG submission 203452) | Sediment microbial communities from Yellowstone Lake, YNP, Wyoming, USA - YL17G11_40 | ecosystem: Environmental > Aquatic > Freshwater > Lake > Sediment | place: USA: Wyoming | collected... | reverse complement strand
TCCAAAAATCAAGTGCCTGATCGCCCAATCCCGTGCCATCAATAATGATTCCGTTAGGCATCCTGTTGTACTCATCTGCCACTTCATTTGTGCCGAACAGATGAATCTGGCTTCTGGGTGTATTCGTACCTATCGCTAGACTCGTTCCTTGTAAATTATTGCTAGGACTATTGATTAGTGTTTGGATATTCGTTCCTTTAATTGTAAGATTGCTTATAGCTACCTGCTGAAAAGTTAATAGTCTAGGATCATTTGTTATAACAGTGCTGGCAGGATCATTCGTGTAGTTTGAACCTAATGCCCCAATCAAAGGAATTGCACCTGTTGGAAAATATACCATGTAATACCAGTTGGTATCCTGAGCCAAGCATGGTATCGCCAGTAGGAAAACCGCGATTCTGAGTAATTTCTTCATGTGGATGTTATACCTCCCTTGCGAATCCAGACATTGATTGGCGCACCACCACTAGTGGGTTGAAGACGAACCTGTACACCGTCAACGGCGGGCTGATTAGCATAATACATATTCGTCGGATTGATGTTCCACTTGCCACCGTCGAGAAGACCGCCCGGCGCACCGCCACCTCCTGCTGTAAATTGTATGTCGTCTCCCTTACCGAATAACTTGTATGCAATACCACCACGCAAACTCAGCTCAACGCTTCCTCCGTCAGCATATAGATAAGTGCTGCTTGATAAAGCGGTGTGGTCAATTATTATATCGCCTCCGGCATGGATATGGGCAAAGCCGCTTACCTCTGCCTGAAAATCACTCGCTGGACGCCAGTAGTTAGCTGAATTGGCCACGTCCAATTCCGTTCCCACATACAGTTTCTTCTGTATGCTCGCGCCGCCTAACACTTGCAATGCGCCAGAATTGCCAAGATAAGAAGTAGCATCTGTTGTATCAAGAACCTTGAAGAGAGTGCTCGCCGCCACATTCCAAAAGCCGCCGCCCGTCAAAGTCTGCGTAAGCCAGTTGAGCGTTGTGGCACCGCCCGCGAGCGTCAGTTCGCCCGTGAACCATTTGGCAACGATGGCGGCACTGGCGTTATTCAGATGTCCCAGCCCCCAGTCAGCCCGCACGCTTCCCCCGTTCTGGAGCTGCATGTCATCCCAGTCAACATAGACGCTCGCGCCACTGGTGAGCTGGCACGGCCCCAAATCAATACGCAGTGATGAGGTACTGTGAGTCCCCGTGCCGAAGCCGATTGTCGTACCGTAACAGGACGTTCGTGAGTCACCCTGAATCCAGTACCGCCAGTCGTGGTCGGTGTTCGCCTGCTTGGTGGCGTCTGGCCCATCAAGAACATCATAGCCGAGAGTAGTATGCTGGTGCTTATGATCTGGCACAGCCTTCAACCACATATCAAATGTAGCGGAGCCCGCAGAACCACTAGCGGGATCAAGTACGGTGCCCGTGCCATCGCCGTTCGCAGCCACATGGCCCCTGTTTGCCGTAAAAGCAAGTGTCACCGTTCCACAATTGGCCCAACTGCCAACAGGATAAGAAGGTATAGGCGTGTTCGTGCCATTATCGTGAGTTACCGTAATAAGCGTAATAGCATCCAGACAATATGTGTTGGCAGAACCGGGTGCTCCCATTGCGCCACCCTTAACGGGATACCGCCACTCTATTTTGGCAGGAGTAGCCGACTGGTTTCTGTATGGAGCGGCATGGCCCGTCGCAGCTTGAAATCCATATATTTCAAGCACTTGCTTTCCCGAAGGTGGGAGCAGGACATCCGCACGCAACCCAAGACTCTTGTAATCTGCACTAGCTTTGGTATTCTGCGAATCCAACACTGCCCATTTCAAAACACCCTTGAGTTGATTGGATGCGGGGGACAGAGCAGCTTCACTCTCAAAATACGGAAATGTGATGGTGTTAAGAGGCACCGTATCCACGCCGTAAAGTTGCAACTCGTTGCGATGGCTACCACCACCTGCGTTGTAAATCTGAATGGTGCTTCTCGTCGGATTAGGAGCAGGATCAGAGGTATCCGCCGCAGGATACCCGTTGTATGCCGCCGTGCTATTGGTATCAGGCACCACCGCCGTATCATCTTCGTTGCCACCATGCCACCACTGTTCAATCGTGGTAATATCGCCTGACATATCAGTGTCTATCTTACCAACACATAGATCGCGATGAAATGGATCAGCAACCCATCCAGTTGGATCGCTCGTTTCAAGTGTAATTATCAATGCGGTGTTCATATACGCTTCAGGCGAGTTGTATTCAGGAGAACCTGTCGCCCTGAACCGCAACCTCATATAGACGGTAGTTGCTCCCGAAAATGTATGCGTCCATAGATCATTCAAATCGTGCGAAGGCCCACCAACACCGTCAATACCTTCCAATGCTTCAGCGAATATGCCGTTTCGACACCGATATCCACAGCGCATGCCGAGCGTCTTGGGAGCCGATCTTACCAACTGGAACGGGAATTTATCGACAGCGGGATACCAGCCGTCGGTGATGAGTCCCGATCCATTTGCGGAATCATCGGGAGTAGGAGCGTAATTGGTGATGATTTTTGGCCTTGAGAAAATCGGGATCATGTCATATTGAGCGGTGCTGCCCGGCTGGCCCACAAAAGAGCCAACCCATCCGCCTTCGACATATAGATGCTCAAAATGTCCCACGGCATAGCAGAGCACCTTCTTACACTTCTTGAAACCAGTGCCGATGGCCTGATCGTAATCCTTTGCGCCAATCTTGTAAATCTCTGCCTCGGTATACGCCGTGCCGTTATATGCCCAGTTTACATTCGTCCAGAACCACAAGTGTAAGCTGTTTGATTCCCTGTCATATACCACTCGCGGCGCATACACTTCCCGAAACGGCGCAATATCCGTGTCATCTATGTCGTCACTCGTGACATACGGCACACATCGGAAACCTGATACCAACCCATCCCCAGACACTCTTGCCCACAACAGGGTGCGCTCACTTGCGGTCAAGGTGCCCGAGCCCGATGTCCACTGCGGTAATGTTTTCGCACTGTCCCGCCAAATACCAGCCATAGGAGTCGAATCCTTGGGGATCATGTCAGGGAAAAAGGCAAAGCAGTCCCTATCTCGCGTCACCACGATTTCCGCGTGCCGCGACATCTGATAAAAACTGGTGTTGTATTCTGGGGTACTCGGCCAACCCATTGTCTCACCTATGGAAAATCAAAGCCCTCATTTGAATGCCTGCGTCACCCGTGTTGTAAACCGAAAAAGTTTGATTATCTACATACTCGATTGAAACATCTCCCAGTTTGGCCGCGCTGGCCTTCTCGTAAACCCGGCTGGCCACAACAAAAGCCACGGGTGCCCCCGCCGATAGCCTAGCACCCACCATGCCCGCCGATATGAACTCCATGACGCTAGGCATGATTGAGTCCGCTGGGACGCACCGTGAACCGCCTTCGGCCCTTATCTCCAGCCCTGCTCCATCCTGTGCGCTTAAAACTAGCTTTTTTCGCACTATTAGCTCGTCCTGAACCAGCTTTTCGCCGTGTGGATTCTCGGTGTCGGAAGCGTGCCGAAGCATATCCCGCGCATACAGCTTACCATAGGGATACCTGTCCAGCTTGGGCTCATCCCGCAAGCTCACACTGCCCATCAATATTGCAGAATTTTCCATGTCCTTGTTTCGATGTTCGGTAAAGGCAACCCTTACTTGCTCGGGATCGGCAATCGTGTGCGGCGTGCCATTCAGATACAGGAAGTATGTCCTGTCCTTCTGAAGCCCTGTCCACGCAGTATGCGACGGCGCGGAAAAATATGCCCCACCGACAATGCCCGTTGCTCCCGTAGTCAGGGTTACTGCGAATGTGCCATCGGGCTGCTTCTGTAGGATCAGATCGCCTTCATTGAAAAGACAATTCCGCACTCCCTTCATTCCCGCGAGCAGCATGTTCTCTATGATTTGATACTTCCGCAGTTCCAATTTGGGATCGAACCGATCACCGTCACCAACCACTGGCAACCGCAGGATTTTCGTTTGCTGCCGATATTTCATTTTCTTTTCCCTTCTCGGTTTGAGACCACGCTTTCTAGGGCGTCTTTCAAGCCGCCTTATATCTCCAACTATTAAACCGCAATATCTTCAAGTCTTCTTTCTTAGCATTCTGGCATAAGATAACACCATCGGCTAAACAACGCAAACTCACCCGATCACCCATGTATCCGCTCAAATAGCACAATCCCCATTTCGGGTGCATCGCAAGAGAACCACGCTTGATTCCCAGACTCATGGTGCTGCCATAGTGTAGTCTTTTGCCCTTGGTTGCTTGTAAATAGTGAAGTTGTCGCCGATGAAATCTCAACGGGATCAGTCGCCATATCGCCTCGTTGTCTGGCTTGGCATGTCCACCGACAACAGAGTTTGCCAAAACCCATGAGTCAAGATTGTGAGCTGAGAACTTTTCTTCCATTTTGCTCTTCGTTTTCTTTAAGCCAAGCGTGTCTCGTAGTTCCTTGGTTTCATAACCTTGTTTTGTTGTCAGACTACCACGCTTTTGCAGTTCGGTGTAAAACCATTTCTTGCCGATTTCTAATGGTGAGAAAGAAGCATTCCATTTGCGTTTGCCTTCTTTTGTCGTAGCCGAAATGTCTTCAACGATGTAGTCAGTGATGGGATACAACTTGGCAAGAATATCCACAATCCTAATTTTTGCTTGCCATCTTGCTTTCGTTGATGGGGGAAGACCACCGATTGTTCGGTTGTATCTACTCGCTCTGCAAGGAGTCTTGCGAAACCGCCGATTCTTTCTCATCATCCGCCTTGTCTCTACTGCATCTTTTACCCATGCCACTGCATCAGCCAGCACATTGAGATAGGTATGCTTTGCCGATTTCACCGTGAATGCTTCCCGTTTGCTGCCGGGATCGATGCCAACTGCGATGGTCTGAACAACACCATCTTCTCGCTGTGTCAACTGGATGTAGAAAATACCTACTTTCCACTTGCCTACTGCATTGCCTTTACTGATTAACTCCCGTGCTCTCGCAGGACAACACGGCATAAGCGGTTTACCTGTTTTACTGATTACTGGAACATACTGGACAGGATTACTCCTGCCGCCTGAAGAAATCGGCCTTACGGCCTTCTTCTTCGTACTATCCCTTCGAGACTGACTCACAGAGCGGACAGAAACTAGGGAAGCATTCCTGTCATCTTTCGGACTGCCGCGTCCAGTGAGTTCAGTTGACTTCGGGCGGCTGTGGGCCTTATGGCCCCCAACCTTGTCCACTCTAGTCTCCTGTTTAATTTGTCGCTTTCTGTTTGGCATACATACTCACTTCAAACCCGCGTCACTGCGGGTGGTTGACCTGCTGTTTATACTTGTTCATATTTTGGGCACTCCGATTATTTCGTCTCCGCCAATCACATTCTTTCCAACCACAAAATATTGATCTTCTGGTTTCTTCACTAGCACCTGCGGCTTTGTGAAAGGCATCGGTGCGCCACTGCGCATAACAGAATGCAAGTTGCCCATCTGCGAAAAAACATTCTGCCCAGTCGAAGACTGAAATCTCACTGAATTTTTCATGTAGCGGCACTCCTCATAAATTCCAGATCAGTTGTCCATGTCTTGTTCCTGAAGTCGAGATTGTGCGTGACCCCGAAGATTATCATATCTCCCCACCGATCATACGGGTTTATCCTGCCGTTGCCGGGAATCGTCGTCTTTCCAATCAGCTCGTATTTTCTGGCAGCTATGGCAAGCCTATTCGCCAGCAAATCTATCTTGGTTTGATCGAGATAACCGGGAGTAGATTTCACAAGAGTTCTGGCCCACGGAATATCAGGAATTGTCTCCTGTTGAATTGATTTCTGCCGAAGAAATGTCGGCAAGCCCTGTATCTCGGCCCATCGTCCTTCGGGCATCTGCTGCAAGGCAAATACGAATATCTGGTTTCTCATGTCCTCGAAATCTGGGGCCGCATCATACATTATTATCTTGGTTGTAGGATAATTGGGAGACCAATCAGGCCCCAAGGCTAAGGCAGACGGTAAACCCGTAAAACCATCGAGTTCATAGAAGAAAATTTTGCCCCTCATAACTACATAATGGTGTAAGGTATCTGCCACTACCTCCTCAAGTGCCGTGCGAACAGTGGTGCCCGCCTTCCAATCGAAACGAACCACATTTATATCATCAGAAACACCTAGTGGGGTAAGTAGAGAAGCCCATGTATAATCTGGATCGAGCCCCGCATACTTGCACAAAAAGTTACCGGCGACCACGAACAGTTCGCCGTCCATAATCGGGGTAAAAAGCATGGCTATATCATCAAGCTTCTTTTCGAGCCCGATGAGCGGGATCGTCCATGTGCCGCCGTCGCCAGTTGATCGAGTATCCTGTATTCCCATTCCGAACCCGTAAAAGAACGGCGTGTCACTATCTGTTCCATATCCGCCGCTCGCATTGATCGTTATCGCTCCGATGGACTGAATCGCTTCGGCAAGCTGGCCTGCGACACCGTATTTATCAACAGTGATACTGCCACTGGAGCCGTCAAGATTCGTCGTCACATTGATGGACTGAACATAATCTCTCCAATTACCCGTTGAAGCAGAGTCGCCGGGAGTCCCGCCTGTCCAGTTCAGATTGAAGCTGCCATTGAAATTCTTTATCGGAAACATAAGCGTCTGGATCGTCTCAAGATATGAGCCGAATATTTCCCCACTGCGGCGATTGAACGCATCTTGGTGCATGTGCCATCGTGTCTTGTAGTAATTGGTATTGGCAACATCACCAGCAGCTCCCGTATCTGTTGGAGCTGACGGCATGGGACTCAGAGTCATAAGATCGTCGCCGCCCTTTGTCCATATTGGATAGACTTTGTACTGGTATGTAGCAAAACCCGGCATGTTTGTATTCAATGTCTGATATTCGTCGAACCAACCTTCCTTGGAAAAGAAGCACGGCAGATAGGCTATCTCGAAATGACAGTTACGGCCCGTAACAGTCGCGGTTGTTCCGAAATCAACATTCACTTCGGGATAATAAGTCGATTTGGCGTTTATCCTGATCGCCGCTGGCGCATCAGGACGGAATGGAAGAGAATAAGTCGAATCCAGAATATCGGCGTCCTTGGTCTTCTTGAGAAGATGGCTTGATGTGGCCACCACCGAATTACTGTCCTGCACGCCACTGGCAACAACTATCCCGTTCCAAATGGGATAACACAGAATGACAAACGGTGACTTATCAACCATATACTCCTGTTGTGGCGGCCCGTTCTTCGTTCTGCCTTCCGCCAAATCTACCTTCATCGTATTCTTTTCGCCACCGCCCGTATTGCCTAGAGACACTGTTGTTTCGCCAGAAGGTTGAACCACTATTTTCACTTCTCCAAATTCAATGGTGACACTAGACGCATTCTGCACCGCGCCAACCTGAGCAGGTTCGCTATCGGAACCAGATTTTGTATAGCTTCTGTATGGCATCATACTCAGCAGGATGACACACGCGCCGCCAACAACTAAATCCGAGCTGTTGTCTTTAAGCCAACCATGAGCCGAGCCGAGAGGCGGACTTGCAGGATTTTCAAGCTTCATCTTAAAAATATTATCAGCATATGTATCGTCCTTGCTGCCGAATACGGAAACAAAGTTTGTTCCATGATTGCCAGCAACTTTGGCGTAAATGCCCTCAGTACCTGCCGCAATGGGTGTGCCGTTGTCTGTCAGCAACTCCCAGTTGAACAAGTCCTTCCATGTTCCACTGTCATTGTAACGAGCCCACGAATTCTTGTGAGTTGTCTTGATACCATTGTCCACCAGCATCGTGCTTGGAATGATAACTTTCGGCATAACGGAATTGGCGGCAGTCACAAAAGCAGAAGCGGCAGATTTAAGCCCAGAATCATCCCCACTCGTTGAATTTTTCCATGCGCTATCCGAAACAAAAGAAGGTTGGCCTCCAGCACCACTCAAAGCATCACTCATCTGAACAAAAATACAATACTGCTCACCCTTGCCCGCTGGACTATAAGAACCGTATTCGCCATTGGCATATGTGAAGAAATTCGCCGAATCATAAACGACTTTGGCAAAAGTCTTCCGTTCCACGACTGGCTGTAAAATGTCGAGTATATCGTTGCCTATTGTTGCTACGGGATTGCTCATGCTTTTGCGCTCACATATCCTGCGTTATCAAGCGTTTTCCTTGTTTGTGGCGAGTTCATCCGTCTGTCCATGATGTTCACCACGGTATCTTCAAACATGCGGTTATCGAAATGCACCGTGACTTGCCCGCCTACCTGCACGGGTTGCGCTTCGGGAAGTGCTGGCCCTGCCGCAGTCTTGTCAGGCGATAATGCCGCGCTCTTGTCCAACTTGGCGATCAAGTTTGTCAACAAGCTTTCAGATGTGGCATCGTAAGTTGCGAATGAATGAGCACCTACTTGATCTTTGACTGTCTTGTCCAGACTTCCTACGCTACTAGACGTATCTTCGATACGTTTTATGTTCTTCGTGTTCTCTAAGTTCTTTGGCCCAACAGAACCATATCCACCCGTCGCATTCTTCTTTGCCAATCCCATTCCGCCAAAACCGCTGAAGCTTTTTGGGCCGGGAGTATCATATGTTCCCTTGGCCGAATCATAGGCCATCTTTTCCATGAACTTGTGTCCGCCCTTGAACGATTTCTTGCCACCAGCACCGCCACCAAAGCCCTCCTTCTTCATATACGCATCACCGAGCTTGCCTTCTTTTCGTCCTCTCTCTCCCGGCGATTCTTCATACACGGCCTGCTCAATCTTCTTTTCAACCGCCACTTGCTCGTTGGCGCGAGCACTCTCTCCGAGTTCAGCCGTCTGCACACCCTTCTTGTATTCCGACTGAACATCCTTCAAACCCTTCTCGATGGAATCCCGAGTGTTCTTGCCCGTCTTGTTTGTTGCTTCTTTTCCATCGAGAATGCCAACAGCCATCTCCTTGGCAACATACAGGATCGAAGCAAGCAAGCCTTCCGTGGTTGAATCGTGAGTATCCAACGACGCCCCACTCTTAGAGCGTGTATCTATTCCCTGTATTCCATCTCTAATATCTCCGAGTTCAACATTGCCTTTTTCTGCGATCTTCCCTCCCTTTTTCAACACTTTCTGATTGGCCATTGCCGCCTTATATTCATTCAGCCGCTTTTGGTACGGAATAACACCGCCCGGCCCTGCTCCTGTAAGCAAACCGCTTGCCGTCTTTACCCGTGTCGCTCCGACACCCATAACACCGACATCCGTGCCGCGCTGTCTCCGTGCGCCCTTGCTTGTGCTTATCTCGCCCAGTGCGGCACCAAGCATCTTGTCCATGATGTCCTTCTGGTAGCCTAAGCCCTTTCGCTGGAGATTGGCCTCAGCCGTCCTGAGCTGTAGCCCCTTTATCTGAGTTTCCCTCGTGTTGCCGTTATTCGCGAGTGTTATTTTATACTCCTCGCGCATTGCGTCAACCCTGTCCGCTTCTAATGCCAATATCTCTTTCTGCTTGTTCATCAAATCTGACAAATGGTGTCCCCGCATGGACGCCACCTCCATCTCAGCCTCAAGAGCGGACTGCGATGCGTCAATCAGCCCAGTCTTCATGTCAGCCTCGGCCCGTGCCGCATTAGAAACTATTCTCTTTTGGTCTGTTTCTATTTCAGCAAATCTTGTCCGCGCCTTGGCTGCGGTTCCCATCTTAATATCTGCTGCCAGTTTCGCTTTTTCCGCAGGAGAAGCCTTGGACATAGCCAGTCTTTCCATTTGGGCTTTCTCTTCAGCGGCTAGTGAATCCATGATGGCCTTCTTCTTGGCACTGGCCTCTTCTTTCGCTCCCGCAATCGTAATAGCTGTAGCTTCCGCAGAATACTTGGCGGCATCATCTGAAAATTCTGCGAATTCCGATAACGCCCTGCCCAGATCGAGCTTGGCTGTTATCTTCTGGCCCTCAAAGCTATCCCTGAGTGAATCAAGAGCCTTGTCGAATGATTCACCAAGCTTCGGGAAGGTTCTAACTATGTCAGCCATCTTGTTCTCAGCCGATTTTAATCCAATCCGAGTTTTTCCAACTGTATTCTTGGCTTCCTCTACAGCGGCTTTCGCACCTTCGAGCTTTATCTTCTCAACCTTGCCACCGGCCTTTGCTGCCTCTTCAGCAAGAGCCAATTCTTTTTCGGCAGATGCTAATCCATCCTCGGCCTCTTTGTTCTTTATCTTCAATTTACCAACCGAATCACTCATTACTTTGTATTGCATGTCAAACAAATCGGACTGCTTTTCAATAGACTTGACAACTTGAGCTATCGGACTTCCCGTCTTGGCCGCTATATCGGCACTCAAATTCAGCGTCTCTATCTGTTGTTCCAATGCCGCAACCTCGCCGCTACTGAGAACATCTGTGAAATGTGCAATAATATCCCCGATCTCTCTTTGAAGTTCTAAGGATTTTTTCTCGCCGTCCGATATCACTTTGAGATTCGTGGTTTGCAAATCCTGTGCGGTTATATATCGTCCGCTGACATCTTTCAAATCAACCAGCTTGGATGACTTTTTGAGAAGCTTCTGCATCTTGTCGAAATGGACATTGCTGTGAAGTTCCGATTTTTCTATGGCTTTGAGTATCGGAAGAATTTTCTGAACATCCTTTAGTTGCCCTTCCAAATCACTGGCCTCAACCTCGCGCCCCTCGGATGTTGCCTTGCCAAGAGCAAGCATTGCCGTCTTGAAGCTTTCCACATCCATGCCTGACTGCTTTACCGTCTTGCTAATTTCCGGCCAAATATTACCTTCGTAGATTCCCTGAGCATATTTTTCTACCTGCCTTGAAACTTCATCTTGCGCCTTCTTCGCTTCGTCCTGACCAGTTTTCGCTGCCTTTAGCTCGTCTTCGGCGGGAGCGAGAGGTTTGCCCTTTCTGGCAGCCTTGGCCTTTTCTTCTTCTGCTTTTTCCACAGCGGTTCCGTAAGTCTTTATTCCCTCCTCGGCCTTTGCCATCTTTGTTGCCAGCCCCAAAAACGAATCGGACGGCAGGGCCTTTTTCATATCATCAAGTTGCCCCGTCACATCACTAAGTTGCTTGCTAACCGTATCATGGAACTCAGTTGCCTTTTCTTCATTTATTGTAAATCCATCCTTGGTTTCTTTGACAATGCCCTTTACAGAGAAGGCTTTCTTTTCTTCTTCGCTCATATCCCCAAAGAGTCCTACCATGTCCTTGCCAGCTTTTTTCTGTATTTCTTTTACCTTCTCTGCTCCCTCGTACACAGCTATCGTCGCATCGGTTGTTACCTTGCGCACATCCTTGAGGTTGTCAACAGCCGAATCATACATTTCTCCTGTCACTTTAAGAATTTCTTTTGCGGGAGCAGCACCGGCCTCTACGCCAGCAGTCAGTCTTGTCTTTGCCGTTTCTCTTTTCAGCCCTTCCTGAATTATCTTCGGAGACTTATACAAAGCGTCAATGACTTCCTGAATTCCATCAACGAGCTGCTGAACAGATTCCAACTCTTTCTTGTACAAATGGTCAAGAGCCTGTCTCCTCTGTTCGCCCTCCAACTTGGAATTCTTGCGAATCCCGTCACGCATCTCGTCCAATGCCTTGCCAGCAAATTTGAACCTATCAGAGATGGCGTTTGTTGAGGCTTTTATGGCGGAGCTGAATCCCTTCATGGAGCCGCCCATTTCGGAAATATTGCCCAGCCTTATTTTGGCGATACCCGCTTCAAAATCAGCGAGAGCAAATTTCCCGCTCTTGAATGCGTTTTCTGTTTCTTGGAGTTGCTTCTGAAGTTCAAGGCCCGATTCAACCAACGCTTTTCTGTTCTTGTTTATCCCTTCGGCAAAAACCTCACTGGACTTCTTGAGATTTTCCTGCTCTCCAGACAAAGCTTTCGCACTGGCCGTTGCTTCAGCCAAGGCGACCTTATACTCATCAGACTCCATTACACTTGCCAACGCTCTGAATGCCAGTATTGCTTGCCCGATACTTGTTCCGTACAGGAGTGTTGTTTTTGCCACCTCCCATGCGCTTTTCCCAAATTTCTTCAAAGAGGCGGCATTATCTTGGAGATTTATGCCGAATCCCTGTAATACCTGTCCCATAGAACGAACAGTTGCATTGAACCGTGGAACTTCTTTCCCAGCAATCATTACTGTTTTCTGAAGCTGCTTCCCATAATCTTCAAAAGCAATACCCAGTCCGTCAAGCTGCGTCATAAGTGCAAGCACCGTGCCCACCAATGCTCCCACGGGTGCGCCTATACCGCCAAACATCGCGCCGATGGCGGTTGCTGTAACTATTGTTCCCGCAAACTTGGTCATCTCGCCTCCAAGTTTTACAGTCGTGGAAGACAGCTTGTCCCCAGATTCTTCAAAATAGTCCGCTAGTTTGTCTGCCGCAATACCAGCAACAAGCATCACGGCACCAACCCCAGTTGTGATTTTTGTTGCCGAACTCAGACCCTTCGCCCACTTAGCTGTTTCGCCAGCAGCCTGAGTTGCCTTGGCTCCAGCACCCTTGAATGATTTTACAATCTTCGCTATGGTTCCTTCTTCCTCCTGAAATGGCATAAATTGAGCTTCGCCAGCACCCTTCGGCAAAGACGGCAATTGCTTGCCTATGCCTTTGTTACCCATCAAACTTCTTTTCGCTATTATCCCAGTGTCAACCTTTATTGATGAGGTAGTGCGATTGGAAGCAACAGCGGTTTTAGCGAGAAAGGCCCTCATTGCACCAGTAATAGCAATTCCCACGCCGATGCCCGCTGCTGCCTTGTCTATTCCTTGCACCATTGCGGTAAATTGCGTCCCCCAAGTGGGATAATAGCTCTGAAGGGTGTCGGAAACGGCTTCTATGCCAGCCTGAGTCTTCTGTTGCGCATTCAGAAGAGCCACCTCGCCTTTTGTTTCCTCTGTTGGCTTACCACCAACACCACCAAGAAGACCAGCCGACTGAAAATCAATTACCGTTTCCATCTTACCCGACTGAGCGAGCGCGAAAATGGCCGCTGTTTCGTCATCCATAGATGCGGTTATTTTCAAATCGGTATCAAGAGTCGGAATCTCTCTGAGGAGATCGATGTATTCTCTTAAACTTGCAAGCTGATCGCCGCCAAATGCCGCCCGTAAAGCCTTCGCTACACCCTGAATTTCAGCCGGGGATCGGCCAAGCTCATTCGTTCCAGTTCGCAATATCTTGAAGTATTCCGTAGCCTGCGTTCTTGTGAGATTCAATTCTTTGCGCATTCTCTCAAGACCGTTCTTGGTAACACCTATTGTGGTGTCTCCGAACGCATCTGTTTCCACACGATACTTGGCAAGTTCCATCCTCGCATCGGTGAAGCTATCTATGATTTCAGATACCTGATTGGAAAGATAAACAGCCGCCGCGCCAGCACCGATCATCATACCGTTAGAAACACCAATACCATTGCCGAAATCCTTCGCTTCGCGTGCGCCCTCCTTCCACTTACTGGTAATAAGATCGCTTAGTTTTGTCGCTTTTTCGATTCCTCTTCCGTAACGATCAAAGCCCTCTTCCAGATAGTCGAGATCATCGGCACTTCTGCGAGCACTCCTGCCAACATCTCCTATTCCTTTCCCTGATCCCGCTGCCATCATTGACGGACGCCCTTTTGACATGCCCGCCATTATGGCTTGAAAGCCCTCAACATCCTTTATGCCGCGAGCTGAAATGTCTATTACTACTTTCTTCTTGGCAAGACCCGCCATCGACTTGTTGAGCCGATCAATTCTTCCCGACAGTATTGAAACACCCTTGATTGTCTTGCTGTCAGCGAAGTGAGACATCTGCTTGGATGCCTTGACCGTATGTTTTCCAAAGTCAATGAAGTCTTTACGAAGAAGTTTGATTGCCTTGTCATACTTCGTGACAATCTTGAGAGCGGCAATATTTGTCTTCGTCAGCTTCTGCTGATACTTGTCCACCTTCTGTGTGGCAAGTAACAGCTTGGCCAGATCAACCTTCAGCTTCTCGGTGCCTTGGGCTACATCCTTCGCTAAGTCTTTGAACTCATATGGCACAAATGCCTCCTATCACACAAGTAGGACATCTTTCTCTAATCTCGTCAGCACGACATCCAGAATCGTCGGATGAACATTGTATACCTTTTTCAGAGATTCGCCATCCAACGAACCATCGTCGTCGTGCTTCAGCTCGACTTTGTTTCCATCCTTGTCCGTTAAACTCCAATCTTTCAAGTGCCACACCAGCATGAAATTCCTGAGTTGCAATTTATCAACAAGCAACTGCCCCGCTTCCTTGTGAAACTTCGCGCTTCTCTGTCTGTATGAGAACATATCCTCATATGACGGGATCGTAAAATCGAACCACATAACATCGTGCCGAAGGTATACCCTTTCAGCCGAGAAATCTATCCCGAGCCCAGTCCAAGAAACACTGAGAATCCTGCCATCGTCCTTGCTTGAAAGGATGTCTACATCGATCTTGCGCCGCTCGGCCTTGTCCACGAAGAACGACGGCATGGCGTCTTTCTTTTCCGTCACGGGCTTGTCCTTCTCTACGGCCATTGCGCCAGCATTCACTGCCGCTTCCTTAATGCCCGTCCTCTTTTCGTCGTCAAGACTGGTATCAACCTTGATTTCCTCGACCTGCTCTTCCACCTTTGTCTCCTGAACTTCCTTTTTCTCGTCGCTCATGATATTCCTCCATATTTAGCTAATAATCACACCACCCGACCCTGCCGATGCGGCAGCCGCAGTGGCGAATGAATGACTATACATTCCCAAATCTGTCACCCCATTGAAAGCATAACCTTTCGCAGCAGTAACCCCCGTCAAAGTGAACGATGTGCTCGCGATGACAATCATGTTGTGTATCTGCGGCTGGTAGGTCGTCACGTCCAGAGAATAGTCAACGAGGCCGTGCCTGAGATACTTTGGCTGTATTGTATCCTGATTGGTATACATTTCGTCAACCGCCTGATTCATGGTAAGCGTCCATTCCTTTACATCGGTATTGCCTGACCACCAATATCCAAGCGGCTGCTGTGTTGGCGTTGATGTATAGTTATAGTTAAGGACATAGGCATTCGGAGTGCCAAAACCAGCCTCGCGCCCTGTAATGGATTTATACGATAACGACGCAGACAAAAGCCCGCCCGCAGAGCCCGTGATCGAAAAGCTCGTCAGAAGACAGCCCTGCATCATCCACGGATCGGTTCCATCATGGATGTGCATCTGGAAAGAAAAGCCGCGTCCGAGCAAAGTAGACGCAGTGATGTAGTTGTCAAGCACTGCCTTGGTAACATCGAAATTCAAAGTGCCCGAATACGCAGTAGTGCCGTCAGCATGTAGCATCTTGCTTCGTGAACTGGTATTCGGCGGAATGTCATACGCCTCAATATATGACGGACTGACAGCCTCTTCCATGCCGCCGCCAGTG
>Ga0315289_10007921_pt1 | contig 15405 bp, 20 predicted proteins | sample YL17G11_40_MG_FD_203452 | JGI IMG/M metagenome (GOLD analysis project Ga0315289, IMG submission 203452) | Sediment microbial communities from Yellowstone Lake, YNP, Wyoming, USA - YL17G11_40 | ecosystem: Environmental > Aquatic > Freshwater > Lake > Sediment | place: USA: Wyoming | collected... | reverse complement strand
TCTCCGTAGACGCTGACTTCATAGAAACAATCAATCGCCTTTAGCAGATCTTCTTCTAACGATGATCTTTTTAGCAACCGGCCTCTTTCTCCAACAAAAGGATTCATACTTTGATGACTTTTTTTTATTGAATAGACCACTTCATTATTGCAGGTTGTATAAAATTCGTGCTCATCTAAAATGTATCCTCCATCTTTCTCAACCGTTGCAAGCCTTTTTCCAATAATTCCTTCTTTATCTAAAAGATTTGCAAACTCTTTGTACAGTGGTATTTCTTTAACTTGCGATTTTGCAAATTCTTCTAAATCCTTTTTAATTTCTCTTATTTCTTCAACTTTTTCCATTTTTCATTATTCCTTCAAGAGATTTTTTGAGATAATCTAAAGCGATTTTTTCATTAACCATTAAAGATTTTTCTACATTATTAGTTTCTTTATCAGATAAATTAATATTATAAATATCCGAGCAGTTGTTAATTAATTGTCGCTCAAGTTTAAGTTTATCTATTTCAATTGTATAATAACCCCTTAAAAACTCTGATAATTTATGGAATAAATCTACTCTTTTTATATGCCAATCCGAATTAATATTATTACTATAACCCAGACCTTGTATACTATGCTCCCCGTGAATATACACCCTTTCTTGGTCATTATTTTTTATGCAAAAGTCAAGTGATTCATGTTTAACAATTCCCAATTGTTTTTCTTCTATGTATCCCCTTGCAATAATTTTTTCATCATTATTTTCCATTTTTATTTGTCTTCCTAATTTGTTATTACTCTTACGTAGTAGATAAGGCTTTTAAATATTTGTGGTGTTTATTTATACCACAAAGGTCAATAGAAAATGATAGAAAATGCTCTAAGAAAAATAGGACTAGGCAAGAACGAAATAAAAGTTTATCTTAAGCTATTTGATACGGGCCAGGCTTCAGCAGGAGAACTGGCAAGACAGCTTAGTATTACAAGACGTTCTGTTTATGATGCTATAGACAAACTTCTTATAAAAGGTCTTGTTAGTTCTGGTTTCTCGGCAAAGAAAAAATATTTTCAGGCAACGCATCCGAAAAGGTTGCTTTCAATTTTACAGGAAGAACAAAAGGAATTTGAACAGTCAATTCCAGATTTGCTTGCGAAATTTGAAAAAAAGAAAACAGCTATTCAGACAGAAACTTTCTTCGGGCCAGAAGGCTTTAAAGCTGCTTTGGATGAATTACTCGAAGAAGGAATCAATCAAAAAGCAAAAGAGTGGCTTGTTCTTGGAGGAAGTGGGAAAGGAACTAAAGTGGCCCCCTTTTATTTATTTCAATGGTTCAAAAGGCTTGAAAAATCGGGGATTAAGCTAAGAGCAATGTACATAGATACAGTAGAGGCGAGACAACAATACAAAGAATTATTAGAAAAATCAAAAATAGTTAACGTTAAATGGATGCCAAAAGAAATAAAAAATGTAGTTGTTATACATGTTTGTGGAGATAATACTGCAATTGTTCCGATCATTCCGGAGATAGTGCAAGAAACAATAGTTTTTATGATTAAAAATAAAGAGACTGCTCAAGCATTTCGCAATTATTTCGAATGGAATTGGAGAGGTATAAAATAAAATGGGAAGGGTATCTCAAAAATATGAAGAAAGGATAAAAAAGAGTTATTCTGAATTTAGAAAAAGTGGTTTAGGAAAATGGGCAGCAGTTTATTATAAAGGTATTTTTAGAAACCAATATTCCGACCCAAAATTGATTTATGACATATTCACAAAAAATATTATTGGGGAAATTAAAAAAGGCAGTATAACTATAGTAGATTTTGGCGGGGGAGATGGTGTGCTCCTTAATATAATCAAGCAACAATTAAGTAAAAAAAATATTAATACAAGGGCAATTAATTTAGATACAAATGAAAAAAGTTTAAAATTATGTAAGAATAAATATCCCTGGATAGAATCAAAAAAACATAATATAACTAAAAAATATAAAACTAGTTTTGCAGATCTTGCTTTAAGTAGATTTGTTTTACAGTATATAAACAAGAAAGAAAGACCAAATTTCTTCAAATCAATGTATTTAACCTTAAAAAAAGGAGGATTATTAATTATCTTATGGCCTGGAAATGATTATACAAAAGAGTTTAATCGATTTACTTCACAAATCACCGGTTTGATATCAAAAAAATCACCTAAAGAGATGTTAAAATCTCATTGGTACCCCTCTTTTAATGAAGCAAAGAAAAATATTAAAAATGCCGGTTTTAATAAAATAGAAAAAGTTAAATTAAAAGCGATATTATTTACATCTGCTAGTTCATGGAAAGATCGCTTTAAAATTAATAAGAATGACTTTTTAAAAATAGAAAGGATATATAAATATTTTTTTATAAGATATCCATATTTATTCAAAAAGCTAAATAAAAAAATTTATATTACTTCAAATCTTTTTGTTATAAAGGCAAAAAAATAAGGGGGTTAATTATATGATAAAAATCAAAGATTTAAAAGCAGGCTATAATGGTCAAGAAATCCTGCACGGAATTGATTTAGAAGTCAAGCCCGCAGAAATTGTAGCCATTATAGGCCCAAATGGGGGTGGAAAAACCACTTTACTGAAAAGTATTTTTAATCTATGCGAAGTTTCTTCTGGAAAAATTATCTTTAAAAATAAGGATATAACAAAAATGCCGACTTATGAGCTTATTCATGAAGGAGTTTGTTATGTTCCCCAAGGAAGACAGGTTTTTAATGATTTGACTGTTCGCGAGAACCTTGAAATGGGCGCTTTTATAATGGCAAATCATGAATTGCTGAGAAGAAATATAAAAGATGTTTATGAAAAATTTCCTTTTCTTAAAGAAAAACAAGATAATTATGCATTTACCCTTTCTGGTGGACAACAGCAAATGCTGGCTATAGGAAGAGCTTTGATTCAAGACCCTGAACTTTTGCTTCTTGATGAGCCTTCTTTAGGCCTTTCGCCTAAGATGACAAAAGAAGTTTTTGATAAAATTAAAGCAATTAACAAAGAAGGCATTTCAATAATTATAGTTGAACAAAATGCAAAAAAAGCTGTAGAGATTGCCGATAGAACTTATATTCTTGAAGATGGGAAAATAGCCTTGAAAGGCGGAAAAGAGATTTTGAAAAATAAGAAAATAAGAGGCATTTATTTTGGTGGGAGATAAACTAAAATATCTCCTTTTCAGACATAACCTTAGCCACTCTTTTATGATGTTATAAACTATTTGAGCAAGAAAGGAATTAAGTCAAATTTTGTTTAACTTCTAAAGATTGTAAGACCTTTATTCTCCTTAGGAACTCATCTTCATCTATTTCTCCATTTGCATATTGGAGTTTAAGGAATTGAATAGGGTCGGCATTTGCAGGTATTCTCTGCTGTTGAGAGGATGTTTTGATACTCTGATGATTTGGCGAGAGTGTTTCATTATTAAGATTGGGGGTGAAAATATCTTCAACTATTCTTTTCATTTTTGTATCTGTCATTTTTGCATAAACCATTGTAGTATCAAGTTGTTTATGTCCAAGAAAACGATTAACTGCAAAAATATCTCCTGTTTTATTGTAGATTATACAAGCCATAGTGTGCCTGAAACAATGAAAAGTATATCTGTGCTTGTGGAGGACTTTATCAATCATTTTCCCGTTGACTTTTTGCTTTGTTTCAATACGATATTCAATTTGCAATAAATTGGCTTTTTTTAGATAAACTCTAAACCTTTCATTCAAGGACTTCGGTCTTAAATGCGTATCTGGACTTTTGTCAGAAGGCAAGAACCATCTGCTTGTATCTCCTATAACTTCAAGCCATCTTTTGATTATCCCTACAATAGATGGATGAAAATTGACATATCTATCTACACCATAATTATCTCTTTTTCTATTGGTGTTTTTGCTATCTTTGATTAAAACCTTATGGTTATCAAAATCAATATCTTTTATCTCCAAGTTGCATACTTCGTTAATTCTTAAACCACACATTAAAGCCATAAAACAAGCGATAGCATCTTTGGGTCTATCTACTGCCTCAAATATATCTACTAATTGGCTTTTTGTAAAATATCTTGGAAGTTTGCCTTTCTTTTTGTTCCAACTTTTAATTTTAGTTCTTTCAATAAGTTCATTATCCAGTGCCACTTCGTATATCTTCTTGAAATCTCTTTCTGAATTTGGCTGAACAATCCCCTTCGCAACGAGAGTTTCATATATCTCTGTATAAGACATTTTCTTTTCTGCTAATATATTATTCATTCCCTGTATTATTTTATCTGTGCTTTCCATTTTAGCCTTCCCACTCCAATTTTTGAATAGTTTTTCTTATTTCTTCAGTCATTAAGAGCCCCATATTGCTTAATTTGACATTTCTCCTATTAGCAGAGATTTCCATTGCTTTCTTTTGCCCTATTTGCCCCTTAGCCAGTTTTTCCCTAATGTCTTGAGGTAATCTCGTGGCTATAAGCCATCGGTAGGTCGTGGAAGGGTTTAATTTGCTCTTTAGAAGGTATTCATAAACTATTCTTTCATTCACAGTCAATTCTCTCGTCCTTTGAAGGTTTTCTGGAATATTCCTTCTTCCATAATGTAGTTTCCCTTCGTAGTATGCCCTGCAATGGCTTAAAATAACAATCAACTTATCACTTTCAATTTCAGGAATTATATCTTTGAGATGTTGTTTTATCTCATTCACCTTATCAAAGATATTTATTTTCCTTCCATTTTCTCGTATTCTGTAGTTTCCTATTCTATCATATGACATTTCCATCTCCCAACTACGAAATCAGCCCTTAAATTCCTTGTAATGCTGTTTGTAGTTATTTTGTAATGTTTTTTGTCAGAATACGCAAATGTTCGTCTTTTTCAGTTTGGAAAGCCTGTTATTGTGCCTGCAAAGATACCAGCCAGAATTGCAAGCAAAATTTCAAGGAGCATTTTCTATGGTCTTGATTTGCGAGGCTTCTATTTCAAGAATGCCATGCCATTCAGTCACCTTTCCTATGACTTCTATAAAAGCGTCTTTTTGAAATGAATCTTGCTTTTCAGCCAGAATATCTATTGAACTGTTCTCCTGCGACAGCTTGATTATTGTTAGCGATTCTTTTTGACTTATACTTTCAATCTTGCCTTGAATTCGCACAAAGCTTCCCAAACTTTTTTCTTTTATTTCTGATATCCTGATTAGGGACGGCTCAAGATTATTGGAAAGAATCAGCAGGATAAAGGTGCCGATTATTGCAGTAATGAATGCGGGTCTGAGCATTCTAACAGATGGAACGATAGCTTTATATCTTTTATTTTTTTCTTCTTTGCATGGACATTGAAAAGAGGCTTGAGCTGATAACCCGCAATTTGCAGGAAGTTATTCAGGAAGATGAATTGAAAAAATTACTGAAAGAAAAGAAAGAGATTTCTGTTTATTGGGGGGCTATGCCCACAGGAAGCATTTCTATTGCATATTTTTTCCCTATGCTGAAAATAGCGGATTTTCTCAAAGCTGATTTAAAAGTCAAGATATTATTGGCGGATTTGCACGGCGCTTTAGCCGGAGTTCCATGGGAAATACTGGAAAAAAGGCAGGCATATTATGAAAAAGCGATTATTATGCTTCTGAAAACAATTAATGTAGACCTGAAGAAATTAGAATTCGTTGAAGGAAGTGAATTGCAATTGAATGATAAATATTTCCATGATCTTTTGAAGTTAAGCACATATACAACAATTAACGAAGCTAAGCATGCAGCATCAGAAGTTGTAAAATTAGGGGACAATCCAAAAATGGCGGGCATGATTTATCCATTGATGCAGGCTTTAGATGAGGAATATCTAAAAGTGGATGCTCAATTCGGCGGGATGGATCAAAGGAAGATAATGGTTTATGCAAGGGAGTATTTGCCGAAATTAGGCTATAAATCAAGAGTAGAGCTAATCAATCCGATTATTAGGGGCTTAGTGGGCGAAAAAATGAGTTCAAGTGTTGAATCTTCAAAGATAGACTTATTGGATGATGAAGAGACAGTAAAGAAAAAGATAAACAAAGCGGAATGCATCGAAGGCGATCCAAATAATGGGATAATGGCCATGATGAAATATCTTATTTTTGTCCTTAAAAATGATAGAAAAGAGAAGTTTTTAGTTGAACGTCCAAAGAAATTTGGCGGGAATAAGGAATACAAGTCTTATGAAGAATTAGAGAAGGATTTTATTGACAAGAAGCTTCATCCATTAGATTTAAAGAATGCAATAGCGATAGAGATTAATACTTTATTGAAAAATTTTAGAGAGGATAAAACAATACATCAGCTCCATAAAGAGGCCTATGTGAACTGATTCTATAAAAAATAAAAAAAAGAATAAAATTCTAAAAATAAACTAAATAAGGAGAATCCTTATTTCTTATAATTTCTCATTAGCTTGCCTATGCCTACTGCTAATACTGCTAAGGCAATTATCCAGTCTTTTACGACTCCTAATTGCAATAGAGCTGTGACATCCAGTGTCAAAATCACACCAATAAGTGTAACAAGCCAAGCGGTCAATTTCGCCATCTTAAACCTCCTTTTATCCTTCCTTTTAATTAATAGATTATAACTGATTTAATAAGCACTTGAGGATATATAAATGTTATTTTTTAATGTGCAGCTCTACCACGTCCTTGTCTTCCAGGATGTACTCTAATCCGCAATTCTGGCCTGCAAATTTGACACTTTTTCCAGTAACTTTCGCAAATTCAAACCTTTTTACAAAGTCTTTTCTTATTTTTTCAGCCAAATCCTTAATCGTAGAGCCTTTTTTCATGACAACAGGTTCATTGTCCGGCTTTCTACCAGGTTCTTTTGTGTAAACTCTGATAAGCCCGAGGTTTTGGAATATCATTTCCTTTAGCTGTTCGATATTCTGTAGTGTTTTTGCGCTTACTGCTATTGAATTTTTTAGGTTAAGCAGGAAATTAATGTCTTTATGATGCAAATCCGCCTTGTTTATCACCACAATCTTTTTGTTATTGATATTTCTTTGCTGGATTGAGCCGATAATCTCTCTTAATTCATTTACTGATGTAACCACTAATAGTATTAAGTCAGAACTTCTGGCAATGCTGAGCATTTCTGCGTCATGGATTGCAGTTGCAGGCAGTTCAACCATCTGAATTTTTAATCCGCCATATTCCAATGTTCCAATTTCAGGATGCTGGGTTGTGAAAGGAAATTCTGCAATCTTCGGTTTTGCATTTGTCAGAATTGTCAGCAATGAAGAGCGCCCAACATTTGCGGGACCAAGTAATATGACCTGGGCATGGCCCTCTTTTTTCACACTTACAGATTTTCCACCACCCTTTTTCTTTTGCTTTTCCTTTTCATTCTTTTTTTTGAGTTTTGCAAGCCTGCTCTTAAGCTGTGCAAGCATATTTTCAGCACCCTTATGCTTGGGCGCTTCTCGTATCATCTCTTCAAGAGCAAGAATTTTCTCTTCATTATTCTGGGCTGCAAAGAATTTTTTTTCAGCTATTGCATATCCGACTGTTGCATTAATTGGCATGGTTTTCAGAAGAAAGACTAATTTTTAACTTTATCCTTTAAATTGATTAAGGTCTATCTTTTTAATTTCCTCTACTGGCTTGAGCTCTTTGTTCCATTTGTTTATCAGTTCGAAGGCAGTATTATTCGGAATTTTCAACTCGTCCCTCATATACGCAAGCAGCTCATGTTCCTGCATTTTCCCTTCCTTAAACATTTTTTCAAGCTCCTCAGCAGATAGCAGCACAACTGGTTGCTCTGCTTTTTTCTGCCATTCTGTCTTTGCCCCGCATTCAGGGCAGAATTTTTCAGTTCCTTCAAGCCTGATTCGGCACTGAGAGCAACGTTTTTCCTCTACCTTTTTTTCCACGATGGTTTTATAATGGGATTTACCGGAAACTAGTTTTGAAAATGCATCAAGGATTGACGAATCTTCCTGAAGTTTCCTTAAATCGCGGCAGCCGCCAGGTGTTTGAGCCATTTTAATTAACCTTATCTGTTTTGATATTTAAATTTTTATGTTGTGCTAAGGTTTTTTAATGATTGCAGTCTAATTAAGCTATGAACATCAAGAAGAAAACAAAAACTGCAGCTGTTCTTTTTTCAGGAGGGAAGGATTCATGCTTAGCTTTGCTGAAGGCGAAAAATGCAGGATACCATATTAAATATCTACTTTCCATTTCCCCCAAATCGGCTGATTCATGGATGTATCACAAGCCTGACAAAAAGATTTTCAATGCACAGGTAAAAATGCTTAAAATTCCATTGATTACCCAAAAAAGCAGCAAAAAAGAAAAAGAAGTCGGGGATTTAAAGAAATTGATTAAGAAAGTTAGACATAAGATCAATACTTTGGTGATAGGGGGAATAGCCTCAAGCTATCAAGGAAAGAGAATCAAAAAGATAGCAGATGAGCTTGGAATCGAAATTTTTGCACCCTTATGGAATTATTCCTCCATTCAATTATGGGATGAGATTTTGAAGAATAATCTTAAGGTTATTCTTATCAAGATAAGCTGCGAAGGAATTCCCAAGCAGATGTTGGGAGTTCCAATTGATTCTGAACAGTTTGCCAGATTGAAAAATCTTTCAGAAAGATATAAATTCGACCTTTCGTTCGAAGGTGGAGAGGCAGAGACCGCAGTTCTCTGCATGCCCGGATTTGAGAAAGGGATAAAATTAGACAGATTTGGAATAAAAAGCGAAGGCCAATACAGGCATTTTTTAATTGTTAAAAAGTTGAGCTTAAAATGAATGCAGATTTTGAGAAATTCAGACTGAAGAACGGCTTGACGGTTCTGATGGAGCATAGAAAACTGCCAGTTGTTTCGATTATAGCTGCAGTCAAGTATGGCTCTGCCTATGAGAATGCAAAGATGAAGGGCATAGCTCATTCTCTTGAACATGCGGTATTCAAGGGAACAAAAACCAAAACCCAGAAACAAATTGCAAGCATAATAGAAAAGCATGGTGGAGAAATAAATGCCGCAACAGCAGAAGAATTGACATTTTTCTATTCAAAGATTCCTTCCCGTCACATCAATCTAGGAATAGACATAATTTCAGATATAACCTTGCGTCCTCTTCTAAGAGAAAATCTTATTGAACAGGAAAAAAAGGTCATATTGCAGGAAATCAATCTTTATCATGACAGGCCAGAACTTTACGTCACTTCAAAAATAAAGAGTTTGCTTTATGAGTCTCCGTTCGGAATGGATGCGCTTGGAAGCAAAGAAACCGTTACGGGCATGTCTAGAAAGGAATTGGTTAAGGTGCATTCCTGCTATAATCCTAAACAAATGGTTCTTGCACTTGTCGGCAATGTGGACAAAGATGAAATTTTAAAATCTTTGGAGAAAAGATTCAGCAGAAAGATAAATTTTCAGCCTCAAGAGCTTATCGTCAGGCAGAAATCAAAGACTTCGAACATTCTCGAGATGCGTCCTGGACTGGACCAGGCACATATATGCTTTGGATTCACTGCGCCTTCATTGAATTCCAAGGAAAGATATTCCGCTGAAATTTTGAATTCTATACTCGGAGCCGGAATGTCTTCTTGGCTTTGGCAGGAGATAAGGGAGAAGAGGGGCTTGGCGTACACTGTAACAAGCCATTTGAATCAGGGAAAAACATTTGGGAACTGCTTTGTTTATGCTGGAGTCAAAAAAGGAAGTGCAAACGAAACATTGAATATAATAAGAAACTGCATTTCAAAATTCCGGGATTTGAATAAAAAAGATTTGGAAGAGACAAAAGAGCAGCTTATCGGGAATTTTGAACTCTTGAATGAGAGAAGTGACAGAATAGCTCTCTCCCTGATACAGGAAGAGATAGTCGGGGATGCTGGAGAGCATTATAAATATCAGGAGAGAATAAGCAAAGTTAAACTAGAGGACGTTAAAAATATAGCAAGACTTAAAAATCATGCATTTGTTGTCCTAAATTGAAATGCTGCTTGTAAAGGCCCCTATTCTGAATGCATTGTATAGAACAGAAGGCTGTGAGCTTGCTCCAGATAAGATAATAGGCCAGCTTAAGGATATTTTTACAAATGAGGAGGGCAAGCCTCTGAATTTCAAAATAGATGAAGTTAAGCCTAATAAACTGGATATAGAAGAAAGCTATAGCTGGCTTTCGAAAAAAGCATCTGAAGTTTTTTCTTTGCAGGAATTTCCTGTTTTTCTCGGAGGAGACCATAGCATCACCTTTCCGATAGTTAATGAGTTCAGAAAAAAATTTTCGAATCCGGGCTTAATAATTTTCGATGCGCATGCAGATGCCATGCAAGAATTCAAACCAGCCACTCATGAAGATTTGCTGAGAGCTTTAATCTCTTCAGGATTTCCTGCCAAGAATATGATTGTTGTTGGTGTAAGAAATATTCATCCCGATGAAAAGGAATTCATGCTGAAGCACAAAATCAACAGATTTACCGCGAGAGAAATTTTTGACAATATCAATGCCGCCTGCGATGCATTGACGGAATCAGCAAGAAAATTTGATGCCATCTATGTATCTGTAGATATAGATGTTCTCGATCCTGCTTTTGCGCCCGCAACAGGTTATCTTGAGCCAGCCGGTTTAAGTAGCCGAGAACTTATTTATATGCTGCAGAGATTAAAATTATCAAAGAATTTAAGAGCAGCGGACATAGTTGAAATAAACCCTACAAAAGACATCAATGATATGACTTCAAAGTTGGGAGCTAAAATAATAGCTGAGTTGATATAAAAAATGAGATGCTTTATTTCCATCGAGCTGCCTGAAGATGTTAAAAACGAGCTAGCAAAGATTCAGGCCGAGCTGCCAAAGGAAAATACAAAATTTCTTTTAGTAAAACCAGAAAATATTCATCTGACTTTAAAATTTCTTGGAGAGCTTGACGATTCTGAGGTGAATAATGTCAAGGAAACATTAAAAGGTCTGAAGTTTTCGAAATTTACTGCCAGACTGAATGCAATAGGGATTTTTCCTTCTCCCTCTTTCATAAGGGTTGTTTGGGTGGGCCTTGAACCAAAAAGCGAATTCATCAAGATACATGATCTGATTGATTCAGAATTGGAAAAAAAGGGCTTCCGCAAAGATAAAGTCTGGGAAAACCATGCTACTTTAACGAGAGTGAAATGGCTTGGGGACAGGGAGGGATTCATGAAGTCGCTCTCTGGAATAAAAATCAAGCCAATTGAATTTGATATCGATAACATTACTCTGAGAAAATCAACACTTACAAAAGAAGGGCCAGTTTATGAGGATGTCATAAAAGTTAATCTATGATTTGTAAGCTGTTTCCAAAATCAATTTAACAAAATCTGCCTTTTTGCCAAGCTTTGGAATTTTTTTTAATTCCTCCAGAGGGGCATTCGCGAATGCTTTGATTGTCTTGAACTGCTTGAGAATCGCCTTTGCTGTTTTCGGCCCGATTCCAGGGAAACTTTCAAGGATTATCTGCTGCTGTTCCTGAATGCTGAATGCATGCTTCTTCGCCTTTAATGATATTTCCTTCGCTGGGCCTTCCTGCTTTTTTATAATGAGTGTGATGAAATCTGCCGTCTCCTTGTAATCTTTTGTCATTATAATTGGAATCTGAAAATCGAGGAGAATTGAGAGAATCATCCCTCTGATTGCATTTTTATTGATGTTCGGATGTCTTTCTGACGTATAAATCTCATGATTGTCGGAGCTTTCTATGATAAGTAGTGGTTTTTTATAATTTGATTTCAGTTCTCGCAGCTGCTTTACAAGTCTTTTACTTAACATTGATGAGATAAAATCATTTATTGTCTTTCTTTCAATTGCAATTTCGTCGCTTATCAGATAATCGGCTATCTCTAATTTTTTAATTTCTACTTCAACCCCTTTTTCAATAAGCTCGGGTATGACCAGAGAATTTTTTTCATGAATGTCTGCAATTATGCCGGGTGTTTCCATCATATTTTTCCCATTATCGCATATTTTGCAATCATTCTTATATTTTAATATCTTGCTAAAATAGTTTTATAAAAAATAGCTTTATCTCGCAATAATGCTTTTTAAACAGCACAAATTGAATTGAAAGGCTAAAGGGGAAGAAGCTTGAAAAAGAGGTTAAGGGGGGCGTTCTTCGCCCCCGCTTGCCTTCTGGAATCAACAATTATTAATCAATGAATCTTTTCAGATCAAGCTGCTGGTTTTTCTTTGCTGCATCCAAGTTTCCCCTTAAATCATCAAGAATTCTATACATCTTTTTTTCCTTGTGATAGGCGGCCCAGTAATTGGATTCATCTCTGGTGCCTTTGGTGATTAATGTTATTATTTTTCCGGGCTTGAGCCTGGCTGTCCTTCCGCTTCTCTGAATTTTTCTTATTGCGGAAGGGACCGGCTCATAAAAAATTACAAGATTAACTTCTGGCAGGTCAAGGCCCTCTTCGCCAATAGAAGTGCTGATCAGGCAATTTATTTCCCCTTTATTGAATTTTTCAATTATCAGCGCCTGTTCTTTTTGTGACAATCCCAAAGCGCCCTTTTTCTGCTGGCCGACAAATATCTCGCAATTTGTCAAGGGTTCCAATTCCTTTTTTATTCTGCTTATGGTATCCCTGTATTGGCTGAAAATAATTGTCTTTTTGATTTTCTCTTTCAAGATTTCCTTGAGCTTTTGCAACTTGGGATGCTCTATATTCTCGTTGTATAATTTTGAAACTGCAAGATAAGCAGATGAAAAATCCTTGTCGTTTACAAGATTTATGGCAGACTTTGTTTTTGCTTTTTCAATCAAGGATTTAAGGTAATTATGAAGAGAGTTTATGCTCTGGGTCTCCAGAAGCTCGATTGCATGATTTATTTTTATAGCCTGACTGCACAAAACCATCCCCCGCAGTAAATTGAAATGCTTGTTTCCCGAAGAAATCGCTTTCACCATTCTGAACTGCAGGTCGAGAAGCGTCTTTTTCGTGGCTCTTGAGAATAAAAGCTTTCTTTTCTGCATCTCTTCTATTTTTTTAGTGTATATTCTCTGTAAATAACTCCTGACTATCTTGAATTCTTCCGGCAGTTCCACTTTTATTATCTCTGTCTCGAGTTTTTGCATGTATGGCTTGACATCCTCGCTGTATCTAGAACGGATTTCAACCCTTTCTATCCTCAAATTCTGGCAGATATTATCTATTGTTTCCTTGTCGGAGCCAGGACTTGCAGTCAGGCCAAGTATCAAGGGCATTCTGCTTTGTTCTATGTATTTTTCTGCGACATACGTGTAATCATAATTCTTGAGACAGCGATGAGCCTCGTCTTCTATCAATAAAGAAACATCTTCCAGGCCGATTCTATTTTTTCTGAGGTCATTTGCTATGCATTGGGGAGTTGAGAATATTATGTCTGTGGTCTGCCATAATTCCTGCCTTTTTTTGGAATTGATTTTGCCGGTAAAAAGCTGCATGTCAGCATAAAGCTCCGGAAGATTTTTCTTGAAGGTTGTCAGATGCTGGGAAGCAAGCGGCCTCGTTGGAGCGAGAAATAAAATCTTTGAATTGGGTAACTTTTCAAAACGATTTATTGCTGTGAAAAGGGCGATTATTGTCTTGCCCATTCCAGTAGGGAGAACAACGAGGCAATTGCGCTTTACAGCGCTGTCGATTATTGCCCTTTGATACTCCCTTAATTTTATGTCTGGTTGCATATTAAGATTTTTAAATTATATCTGGCTTGTTACCTGATGATAAAACTGCTAGGTTTTTTTGATGTTATAATTTCCATAGCCCTGTTTCTTAGCCTCTTAGACTTGAAATGGAACATTCTGCTTATAATCTTTATGATTTATTTGTTCTTGAAAGGGATTATTTTTATTATAATCTCTTTTGACGTCGCAAGCATAATAGACATTATCGTTTCAGTAATCATTCTTTTGATGCTTTTTTTAAATCTGCCGGGAGTTCTTGTCGGAATAGCTGCATTTTTACTGCTTCAGAAAGGAATTTTCAGTTTTTTCTGACTATCTTTTTTCATGACCAGAATAATAAATCAAAACAGCAATTATTGCAAGTGCTAAGGCAGCGATTACTGTTGCAATTATATTTGATATTCCTATCAGAATAAGCATTGCAACCACAAGGATTATCGAGAATATCCATAGCATCCTGCTTCCGAAAAGTATCTTTGTGCCGTCCAGCTGCGAGAAAGGAAGGACATTGAAGAATGCAAACAGAATATTCAAAACTGCGAAATCATGCCACCCTAAGAATTCAGAGACAATCGCCAGTATCAGATTGGCGAAAATTCCAGATATTGCTATCAATGCGTATTCCCATTCTGTAAGCTCATACCATCTTCTTGCTATTCTTCTGGTAGTGGGAAATGCCTCAAAAGTCAGTATGGCAAGCCACTCGATAAATCCGAAGCTGACTATCGCCAAAAACAGAGGCACCAAAATCCATGCAGGCATTGGCCTCTTGAAATATGATTTCTCAAAGAACCAGTATCTCTTAATCTTCCATAACTCATATTCGAGGTTTGCCCCAAATCTATAGGCAGCAAGTTTTTGTGCCAAGACATGGACTGCAATCATTGAGAGGCTTAATCCAATACCCTTAAGCCAGCTGAGCCATGTGAACTCAGAAAAGGCTATGACATAACCCAAAATTATTGCAGCAAGCCCGAAATAAGCGAACTCTTCTTTTCTGAACATGGTTTAAATTAGCAGCAAGTTTTTATAAATTTTTGCTTTATTAACATTTGCTTATCCCGTATAGAAAAATATATAAAGCTCTCTGGGTTTTTTGAGGAATAAGGACATAAAAGAGAAAATGTTGAAAATAAGAAGAGTAAAAGACGTGATAGGCTTGAAAGTGTTTACAGATGGCGGAGACTACTTTGGAGAGATTGAAGAGGTAAATCTTGCTGAAAACAAGATTGACGGCTGGAGAATCAAGATTGCAAGAGACAGCAGCATCGCAACTTTCTTGGGCGGGGCAAGAGGACTTATTGTGCCGCATCAGTTTGTCAAGGCAATCGGCGATGTAGTGGTTGTAAGTAAGGCAGCAATTCCAAGCAAAGAATCGGCTTCCGAAGAAGAAACTGCTGCAGAGGCGTAAACAAAAATAAAATGGCACTTGAAAGCTCACTAGGATTATTTGGGCAGCCTTTATTCACAAATATCATTTTACCATTTCTTTTAGTTTTTACCGTTGTTTTTGCGATTCTTGAGAAAACATCAATTCTCGGCAAGGACAAGAGGCAGATTAATGCTCTTGTAGCATTTGTCTTTGGCCTACTAAGTATCGGTGTTCCGGCAGCAATAGGCGTAGTTTCAAGAATCATACCCATAATTACAGTCATGATTGTAATCTTGCTTTCATTCATGCTTGTCTTCGGACTTATTGGGGGGATGGAAGAGGGGGGAAAATTACCTAAGCCG
>Ga0315289_10007920_pt1 | contig 15405 bp, 10 predicted proteins | sample YL17G11_40_MG_FD_203452 | JGI IMG/M metagenome (GOLD analysis project Ga0315289, IMG submission 203452) | Sediment microbial communities from Yellowstone Lake, YNP, Wyoming, USA - YL17G11_40 | ecosystem: Environmental > Aquatic > Freshwater > Lake > Sediment | place: USA: Wyoming | collected... | reverse complement strand
AGCTTTTAATGCTGCTGCGATTGGCCTTGTCGAAACTTGCCTTGAAAATTATCGGTATGCCGGTTTTTTGACTTATTTCCAGAAGTCGCTCGGCAATATCAAGGCAGATTTCTTCGGTTTCAATGACGCAGGGACCTGCAATGACAAATAATCCGCCGTCGGGCTCGATTTTTACATCACCTATTTTGAACATATCGTTTTCTCGCAAATTTCATTCGAAAATTTTGAATATCCTTTTTCTCATACCTATAGGTTTTGCCTTCGGCGGGACAAGAACCTTAACGGCCTGCGGAATGACAGTAACTTCGAGCGGCAGGTTTGGCCCGGGGTCGCCGTCAAGCTCGGTTTTCAAAGGACTATCAGAATATATTTTAAATTTTTTGCATTGTTTATAAATAACATTTTTGCTTTTATGGAGACTTTTTATCATTGTCAGAAAAGCGTATTTTAACAAAACCGGTTTGCTGGAACATCTGCATATGCAGACATCAAGCAGTCCGTCGCCAAAATCGGCTAAATGCATTATTGGCAGTCCGATGGCATATCTGGATATGTTTCCGAAAATAACAATGCCGCGGTCCGAGAAAATTATTTCATTATCGACTTGGACGGTTATCTTCGGAAAATCATAGCTCCAGAAGGTCTGCCAGATAGGCCGAAAATAATGAAGCTGGGTGATATTACCTTTTCTTTGGTCGTCAACGAGTTTCACAACCTCACCATCAAAACCCACGCCGCCGACTGATGTGAAAAATTTATCATTTGCCTTACCTAAATCCAGCGGCCGCAAAACTTGCGCCTCAAATGTGCTTATCGCACTTTTGAGCGTAGTTTTATAACCAAGTTCATTTGCCAGCAGATTTTCAGTGCCGCAGGGCAGAAGCATCAGCGGTTTGTCACTGCCTTCAAGACCCTCAACTACCGCTCTGATTGTGCCGTCGCCGCCTGCGACTATAACCATTGAGCAGTCGTATTTTACCGCTGCTTCCCTTGCCAGAGACTGTGCGTGCAGTAAAGACTCGGTATAGTCAATCTTTGTTTTAACGCCTTTCTGCTGCAAATACTCGAGGAACCTTTTTACCATCAGCTTGTTGCTGCTTGCGCCGGCACTGGTATTTATTATAAGCGCTATGTAGCCATTTTGCGGGTTCATTGCTTTGTATCGAATGTTATCTTTCTTTTCTTTATACCGGTTTTTTTAATCGCCTCTTCCATAAGATGTGCATAGCTTTGAGGTATGTGCGACAGGTGCTCAAGGCCGAGTTGTTTTTGTGCATTCTCAATCAGCACGTCGTTCGGCCCTTCAATCTCCACAAATTTGCCGAGCAGCGGCAATTCATCCAGCGCAACCTTGCAGCCGGCAAAATTCCACAGACTTCTTTTCTTCTCGAATTCAAGTCTTTCTCTGTAGCCGAGCTGCTGGAAAATATGGGCAAGCTCCTCAGCCTTTTCGACCTTTAAGCCGATTTCACGGCGGGTCTTGAAACGGTGATTTTCTCGTGCGCCTTTATAGGTCAGCTCGATTATTTCGGTTGCTGAATTGCGGTGCTTTCGTATGCGAAGACATCTGTCGGAATTGACCAGCGAATCTTCCGAGTCGTCATAATAGGCATCTGTCTGAATAAAATCGCCGTCAAATTCGGCCCCCAGCTGCGCCAGTTTCCGCGCTATCGGCTCAAGACTTTCAACTTTTAATTTCAGCTCTATTTCCAACGCCATATCATTAACCTGTAACAATATTAACTAACCGGGATTTTATCACTATTACTTTTTTTATCTGTTTGCCTTCGATTGCCAAAGCAACCTTCCGGCAGGCAAGAGCCTTTTGTCTTATCTGCTCTTCGTCCGCATCGGCAGAGACTATAATTTTATCCTTGATTTTGCCGAGCACCTGAACGGCAAGCTCAATCTCCTTTTCCCTTGCAAGATTTTCATCGTATTGCGGCCAGGACTCGCAGGCCAACGTGTTTTTGTGGCCGAGTTTTTGCCGCAATTCCTCTGCAATGTGCGGCGCAAAGGGCGATAAGATAAGCACAAATGTTTCAATTGCCTTTTTCGGTCTTGCCTGGAGTCTGCTTATGTGATTTACAAAAATCATCATCTGGCTTATTGCTGTGTTGAAACGGAAATTTTCAATATCCCGCGTAACCTTCCTTATAGTCTGATGAAGCAGCCTCTGAGTTTCTTCATCGGCAGCGCAGTTTTTTATATTGCTGCTTAATTGGCCGCTTTGTTCGTCAATTATTGTCCGCCACAGTTTATTCAAGAATCGATGAACGCCTTCAACGCCCTGCGTGCTCCACGGCTTTACGGTCTCCAGCGGGCCCATGAACATTTCATAAAGCCTCATCGAGTCGGCGCCGTAGTCGGCAATGACATTGTCGGGATTGACAACATTGCCTCTGGATTTGCTCATCTTCTGGTTGTCTTCGCCGAGTATCATTCCCTGATTGACCAGCTTGGTAAATGGTTCGGCTGTACTGACGTAGCCTAAGTCATAAAGAAGTTTATGCCAGAATCGCGAATAGAGCAGATGAAGCACCGCATGCTCGGCTCCGCCGATATATAAATCCACAGGCATCCAGTAATTTTCCTTTTTTTTATCCCAGCCTGCCTTGTTATTCTTCGGGTCGAGATAACGCAGATAATACCAGCAGCTTCCTGCCCACTGCGGCATTGTATTAGTCTCTCTTTTTGCCATTGAGCCGTTGGGCAGTTTTACGTTGAGCCAGTTATCAATCTTCGCCAGCGGCGATTCACCCGTGCCGCACGGTTTGTAGCTTTCGACCTGCGGCAAGGTCAAAGGCAACTCTTTTTCATCAAGTGCAATTGCACTGCCGTCTTCGCAGTGCAGCAGCGGGAAAGGCTCGCCCCAGTATCGCTGTCTCGAAAACAGCCAGTCGCGCAGCTTGTAATTGATTGCCTTTTTGCCGAGCCCTTTATCGTCGAGCCATTTTGTGATTTGTTCCTTGAAATCAGCCGTCGAAAGGCCGGTAAATTTGCCGCTGTTTATCGCAATACCATCGCCGATGAAACAGGCATTACCTTTTCTTACCTGCCCGGCAAGGGTTTTGTCATTGGGCGCTACAACAGCGATAATCGGCAGATTAAATTTTTTTGCAAATTCAAAGTCGCGCTCATCATGAGCCGGCACGCTCATTATCGCGCCTGTGCCGTAGCTTATAAGGACATAGTCGCTTATCCAGATTGGAATTTTTGCGTCATTAACCGGATTGATTGCAAAGGCGCCTGTAAATACGCCTGTTTTTTCCTTTGCAAGGTCTGTTCTGTCGAGGTCGCTTTTGCTCTGTGCCTGTTTTTTGTATTCAGCAACAGCCTTTTTCTTTTCGATAGTTGTTATCTGGTCAACAAGCGGATGCTCCGGCGCAAGCACCATATATGTTGCGCCAAAAAGCGTATCAGGCCGAGTTGTAAAGACCCTGATAATATCATCAAAGCCGTCAATCTTAAAATCAACCTCGGCTCCGATACTCTTGCCAATCCAGTCGGTCTGCAATTTCTTTATGGATTCGGGCCAGTCAACAAGTTTCAAGTCGTTAAGCAGTCTGTCTGCATATTTTGTTATCCGCAGCATCCACTGCCGCATCGGCTTTCGTATTACAGGATAGCCTCCTCTTTCACTTACGCCGCCGATGACTTCTTCATTTGCCAGAACGGTCCCCAGTTCCGGGCACCAGTTTACAGGCACTTCATCCTCATAAGCGAGCCGGTGTTCGTTTATGAATTTTTCCTTTTCCTGCCGGCTTAACTCAAACCATTTTCTTGCCCCGGCAGGTTCACCGGTAATTATCGGTGCAGCATCGGCAGGAACAACTTCGCCGTCCGGGCCAATGTATAATTTTCCAGCTTCGAGTTTCTTTATCAGCTCGGAGATTGGTTTTGCCTTCTGTTCTACTTCGTCAAAGTAGCTGTTGAAGAATTTCAGGAATATCCACTGTGTCCATTCGTAGTAGTTCGGGTCTGTGGTATCGACCTGCCTGTCCCAGTCATAAGAAAAGCCGAGCGATTTAATCTGCCTGCGCATTATTTCGATGTTCTGCTGGGTAGTTTTGGCAGGATGTGTGCCGGTCTGGACGGCATATTGCTCTGCCGGCAGGCCGAATGCGTCCCAGCCGATAGGGTGAAGGACGTTAAAGCCTTTCATTCGTTTGTAGCGGGCGATTATATCGCTTGCGGTATAGCCTTCCGGATGGCCTACGTGCAGACCCTGTGCGGAAGGATACGGGAACATATCCAGCACGTAATACTTTGGCCTGGATTTATCGCAATCCTTGGCGGCAAAAGTCTTGTTTTGTTCCCAGTACTTTTGCCACTTTTGTTCTATTTCGTTAAAGTTGTAGAATCCCTTGTTTTCTTCCATAGTTTTTAGAGTCCTGAGTGTGGACAGGTCCTTTCTGAAGGGCAGGTATGGCACTTATTCGTAGCGGCAGGCTGCTTTACTACAGCCGAAAAGGTTGAAAACTGCTTTGTGAGGTTATTGCCGCCGCAGGACGGACAGGTATGAGCGGTGCTGGAATTCTGCTTTTCCAGAAATTCGCTTACCTTTCCGCAATCATCGCATTTATATTCAAAAATCGGCATAAAAACCCTATGTAAATCCGTGCTAATCAGTGTCTTAAAAACCAAATAGTATATCCTTTTATGCCTTTGAAGCAAGGAAAAGGTTGAACTAATAGGAGCTGGAAGGTCGGGAATGGGGTGGCGGAGAGTAATTTAAGATTTAAAAAGCTTGGCTGTGCTGATTCCAGAAATGTTCAATCAATAAACACCCTCTTTATATGTCTATCGTAGATATTTTCCGTTACGGTTTTTGCGATTGTATCTTCGTATTTTTCGAGGGCCTCGATGTAGCAATGGCCCATCTTTACTGCGATTTTGTAGCCGATGTGGATAAGCTGACGAAAGTTGGGATTGTAATCTTTACATTTCTGGTCATGCCGCAGGACTTTGGCAAACTTTACGCCGTCCCATTTAGCAACCTCGTCAGGTGAAGGCAATTTACTTTTGTCAATATCAATGACCGTTGCATAAGGTGCGCAAAGCTCGTCGAAGTGTTCAAGTGCTTGCTGGTAAACCTCCTTGGCAATGTCAAGGCCGCAACCGCCTGCAAGGGCAAGGCCGATGATTTCCTCAAGCCAGGTTGTGCCGGCGGTTTTTAGATGCAAACCGGCATTGAATCTCTTAATCGCTTTTTTCATCGGCGTATAAATTGAAAATTTATCGCTGCCGGAATGAACGCTTAATTTCAGGTTTGCCGGCAGGCCGAATTCTCTGATTGCAAAATTGATAACTGCTATGTCTTCGTTGAATTCTTTTTCGAATTGTTTGACATCGCCGACGTAGTCAACGCCTTTGTTAAATCTGCCGGTAAATTTAGGCGCTATCGTCTGAGCAGGAATTTTTTCAGCGGCAATTGCTGAGAGAATGAAGAGCATTTCAACGGGACTTTGCGGCTGATTTGATTCGTCCATCGAGACTTCTGTTACAAAATTCTCAGCACCTTTTTTTTCTGCTGTGTGCCTGTAAATTTCGCCTGCCTTTTTAACGGCAAGCAGAAATTTAGCCCCGATTTTCTCAAGGTCGTTTTGTGTTACATTTAGTTTGCCGCCGATTCCGGGGATTTCAATTTTGCCGATATATTTTTTATTTTGTGCGATGAAGGCGGAAAGGTCTTTTTGGTCGCACTTTTGGCCGATGTAATCAGCGACGTCGAGCGTGAAGAAATTGCTTGCCTCGATAAACAAATCGACGGTATTGAGGTTTATATGGTCTGCATCGACATAATATGAATCTTTCCAGCCGAGCATCTTTACGGCTTCATCAGCCTCTTTTCTTGTATCGGCCGGTTTAGTGCCGATGATGGAATGTTCTCTGTTGGATTTGTTCCAGACCGGCACTATATTACAGCCTTGCTGTTTTGCCTTTATAATAGCGGCAAGCTGGGCCCTGCCCTGATGGGCGAATCTGTCGCCGATACCGATGGAAAACTTTTCAAGCCTCATTTAAAAAACCTTTCAATGATAAATCAGCATATTCAATATATCAGCACCATCTGCCGGTCAAGAGGAAATATGACAAGTAAATGGTTTTTCTGCAGTGGATTTAAAACATCTTTCTTTTTTTGCATTTCCGGCTTATCATAGCCTTATGAATGATAAGCGGGTAATTATGAGTAAAAGTTTTCGTATTCGCAGTTTTGGTCAGCCGACGGGAGCAGTATTATACGACTCTAATGCCGTTTTTCAGTAAGATTTGGTAAATGTTGGTTACGGTGGCTCGGAATGACGCTCGAGATTTTAAAGAGAATAAATGGCTGGGAGTGAAGGGATTAGGGAAAATTTATAACTAAATACCGCTTATTTAAATTGCATGAAAAAAAATGAAAATACTGCTTATATCTTCAAGTCCGCGTAGAGAGAAAAGTCAGACCCTCCTTTTGGCAAAAGAGGCCTCGAGAGGTTGCAATGAAGCGGGTGTGGAGTTAGAAATAATTCATTTATGCGATTTAAAAATAGAGTTTTGCCGTCATTGCGAAATCTGCCATAAGAAAATTCTATCCTGCCCGATAAAAGATGATGTTCACCTCATTTTGAAAAAAATGCTTGATGCTGATGGAATAATTTTGGCCTCGCCTAACTATATAAATCAGATTACCGCTTCTATGAAAGCACTTTTTGACCGTTCAAGCCATTTTATCCACTGCAAGCGGCTTTTGGGTAAATATGTTGCGGGTATCGTTTCTTCCGGAAGCGGTCAAGACAGAGAAGTTTTGGACTATATTAAGCATTATAGCCACACTTGCGGGGCACAATATGCAGGAGGCGTATCCGCCCGTGCGCCAATCAGTAACGAGAAAAAGGACGAGGCATTTAATTTAGGCAAGTCATTAAGTACGGCCATAAAAGACAAAAGGTTATTTCCTGAACAGATGAAAATTATTGAAAAAGGTAAAGAGCATTTCAGGAAAATAATGCAGGTAAGAAAAAACGATTGGTTAGAAGAATATCGATATTGGCAAGACAAAGGTTGGCTGTAAAATTTAATTAATACTAATGAGTAATAAAACGAGCAAGAAGATTTATATAAAGACCTTTGGATGCCAGATGAACAAGCTCGATACGAATCTGGTAGTCAATTCGTTTATGCAGGCAGGTTTCGAGCTGACGGAGCAGGTCGGCGAGGCTGATGTCATGCTCATTAATACCTGTTCAGTCCGTAATCACGCCGAAGAAAGAGTTCTGTCGCTGCTGGGTCATTTGAAACATATAAAAAAAAGCCAACCTGAAATAATCGTCGCAGTATTCGGCTGCATGGCTCAAAGGCTCAAGGACAATTTACTCAGCCACGAGGCGGTTAATATCGTCTGCGGACCGCTGCAGATACCGGAGCTTGTAAACCTTGTAAACAAGGCATCCGAAAATAAACTAAAACAAAGCATGGTAAGCAGCAATATCCGCAGCAAACCTTCACCGCAGCAGTCGCAGAAGCTTGATGATTTTGAATTGTTTTATGACTCGGCAGAAGACAATCTTCCTGCACAGGCTTTCGTTCGTGTGATGCACGGCTGTGATAAATTCTGCTCGTACTGTGTTGTCCCTTATGTCCGCGGGCCGGAGGTATCACGCTCGCCTGAAAAAATTATAACGCAGATTAAAAAACTCGCCGAAGCCGGCATGAAGCAGATAACTCTGCTGGGACAGACGGTAAATTCATATCACTATACTCAAAACGGCAAAGAGTTTTCATTTGCAGATTTGCTTTATGAGGCGAGCAGGGTAAATGGCATAGAATGGATTAAATTTGTTACCTGTTATCCGAAAAATTTTGACGAGAGAATTTTCCAGGCAATGGCTGATTCGCCGAAGGTTTGCCGGTATCTGCATATACCTGCACAAAGCGGCTCGGACAGAATCCTGAAGGCAATGAACAGACATTATGCCTGTGCCGAATATCTCGACTTGCTGCGAAAGGCAAGAGAGGTTGTGTCTGATGTTGCAATAGCAGGCGATTTTATCGTTGGTTTTCCCGGCGAAACAGAAGAAGATTTTCAAAAAAGCGTTGAGCTTGTTAAAAAAGCTCAATACAAAAATTGTTTTATCTTCAAGTATTCGCCCCGACCCGGCACAGGAGCAGATGATAGATTTACCGATGACGTCCCGATGGAAGTGAAAAAACAAAGAAATATCAAGTTATTGGCTGTGCAGGAAAAAATCAGCGAAAAGCTGAACAAATCATTCATCGGTAAAATCGTAAAAGTCCTCGTCGAAGGCATAAGCAAAAAAGCCCATCTTGACGGCAGCGGCAAAGAAGAATACCCTCAGCTTATGGGGCGAACCAGCGGCGATTACATTGTTGTCTTTAACGGTCTGGCAAGTCTGGCAGGTGAGTTTGTAAATGTGAAAATCAGGCGAACAAGTGCGCTAACACTTTTCGGAGAAATTACATAAAACCAGGTCGGCTTGTTTTTTTCTCCCAGTTTTCTTCTGCTTCGGGTTTTCTTAGATAAAACGGCACAAGGCTGACAGGGTCACAAAATTTTTCTTTCACTGCCATTTGTGAGCCAATTCTGAAAACATTGCCGGCTCTTGGCGACCAGTATTCCTTATCGAGTATCTTAATATTGTCAGTCTCAAATTTTTTCGCGTAATAAAGCAGACCTTCGCCGAGCAGCCAGACAGGTTCATCAGAGCTGCCAAATTTTTCTTTGAACTCTTCTGCCTTCATCAGACAATCCGGTAGGGTTTTTTGCCATATTCCATTTCTTCTCTCAAAGGCTGCGATGAAAAACTGTCCTCTTTTTGCGTCAATGACCGTAGCAATTTTTCTGATGCTGCTGTCGTCAACATTCTGTGCCATTGCATCGGTTGTGCCGACCGCGACAATTCGGCTCTGTGCCGCAAGGGCCATCATCTTTGCAACCGTTACCGAGATTCGAATTCCGGTAAAACTGCCGGGACCAATTGAAATATAGATACGCTTTATCTGATTAGCCTTTTTGCCGGATTTCTCGAGAAGTTCAATTATTGTGTCAAATAATTCGGCACTGTGTCGCAGGGGGGCCGAAAATGTTTTTTCGTCCGATAATTTTCTGCCACAGCCGATAGCTACAGAGCCAATCCTTCCTGATGTTTCCAACGCCAGGGCAAAAGGTTTGTATGTAATTTCTGATTTTGCCATAAGTTCAGTTCGAATAGTGAATTATCAGATATACCTGCTTTTGCCGAATCAGCCGATTTTTGAAATTTTTTACTCTACAATTGAATATTCTATGCCGATGATATTACCGATAATGATAATGGATATTCCTGCGAAAATCTATTCTGAAAAAGGATGGCTGTTAAAGGAGTGCTTAAATAAGATTTAGCTTGAAAAAACTTGAATTTTCTGTTAAAATAGCTAATCTGGGTAACAGTCGTAACATCAATAAGATAGATATGTTAAACCGAACAGTTGAGTAAACAGAGCATTACTTTGACAGCTGTTAAATGATTATTTGGTAACGGGAGACAACCAGTGGCTATTGGTATATCGAGAGCAAGGTTGCCTTTAGGTATTGCCTTATTGGCTTTGTTGATTTGTTTGTCGGCAGTTTCGCTTAATTTTGCTGCCGATGAAAAGGATGTGAAAGTACAGACTCTCAGGCAAACGGGTAAACAACTGCTTGATGTAGGTTACGAGCAATACCGACGCGGCATGTATGACAACGCAAAAGAAACTCTTGGCAAAGCTGCCGCATACAAAGAGTATCTCAGCGTTTCTGACGCAAGTAAACTCGATGCACTTCTCGAAAAGCTGGGTTCACAGCCGACTTCTGATGCCAATCAGGCTCCCAAGCAGAACATCGCTGCTCAGGAGGAGTCAGCAGCAGTGCAGCAGGCAGAGCCGAATGTTATCGAACAGCCGACGACGATACAACAGACAGAACCAGTTATCACGGAACAGCAGAAAGAGCCGGCTATTGTCGAGCAGCCGGTTCAGGCACAACCCCAGGTTCAGCAATCGGCTGCCAATCCCGAATATATTGAGTTTGTACCCGTAGAAGCCAACGACATCAATCAGCCGGCACAGTCACCAATGCCTGTTACACAGACGCAAGTTCGGCCGGAATTTATTACTCCCGTTCCGCAGGAGCCCAATCTTGGCGTTGAAATTTACCAGCCGCAGCAGCCACAACAGCCTCAACAGATTCAACCCAAAATCCCTGCCGCTGAAAAAGCAAAGGAAGATTATATTGAGGTTGTCAGGCAAAAGCAGCGCATTCAGCAAAGCTACACAAAGGCTGTTGTAAATGAAGCCGTTGCAAAGGCAAAAGAATATGCCGATAAGGAAGACTTCCTCAAGGCAAAAGATGAAATCTCCCGGGTGTCGGCAGTTATTGAAAAGAACAAACTGCTGCTCGGCGATACCGATTATGCCCAATATAGTGCTTCTCTGCAGCAGCTTTTAGATGAAATAAATACCCGCCAGACCGAAATTGAGCGTCTCAAAGCCGAAAAGGCAAAGACCGAGGCTCAGACCGCCCAGCAAAAGCTCCGTGCACAGCAGACTGCTGACAGGCAGAAAAGAATTCAGGACCTCTTGACAGGCTCGATGGAATATCAGGAACAGCAGAGATATGAAGAAGCTCTGGCTCAGCTCGATGCACTTTTGGCCATTGACCCCACTAACAGAGAAGCTATAAGAAACAAGCAGATGCTCGAAGATATTATCAATCTTCGCAGGCAGCTCGAGGTGAAAAAAGAAATGGGAAAAGGAGAAGAGGCAATTCTGACTGACACACAGAGGTCGATGATTCCGCATGCGGATTTGGTTACTTATCCCCGGAATTGGCAGGATATAGTTGCCAAAAGGAAACCCACGTTAATCACGGGTCTTGCTCCTGCCGACGCCGCGGTTTACAAACAGCTCGAAACGATAGTCGATTTAAGTGCTCTTACTCCGGAAACCCCGTTGAAAGAGGCAATAGAAGATATCATAAGCAAATCTGTTGACCCGCCGCTGAAAATCGTCGTCAACTGGAAAGACCTTGCGGACAACGCATACGTTGAACCTGACGCGGTTATTGGTATGCAGGGCATTAGCGGTATCCCTCTTGGAAAAGCCTTAAGGGATTTGCTGGACATGGTTTCCGGCGGTGTTACAAAAATATCTTTTGTTGTTGAAGACGGAATTATAACAATAGCGACGACTGGGTCACTTCCGACCATGCTGGTTACGCACGTTTATGGTATTGCCGATATTATTACCATACCGGCAGATTTCGAGACCCAGCTGAGTCTGACGGGATTGACAGGCATGGCTACTGGTGGGGCACAAATAAGTACTGTGGTAGGACAAGGAGAGCAAGACACACCTCAGAATCGTCAGCTACATGCTAACGGCATAATGACAATGATACAGGAGGCAATTGAGCCGATGAGCTGGTTAATCAACGGCGGCGAAGGTACAATCGCACTTGCTCCTGACAACAAAGGGCTTATTATACGCCAGACTCCTCGGGTTCATGAACAGATTCAAGGGCTTATGGAAGACCTGCGCGAATCGCTCGGCCAGCAGGTCTCAATAGAAGCCAGGTTCCTGTTTGTTACAGAAAATTTTCTTGAAGATATTGGTTTGGGTGTTAGCAACTTATATATAAAGGGAAGTGGGATTAGTAGTAAACTTGGCGATTTGATTTTTGAAACGGACTCGTATGGTATTTCATCGCCGGAAAAATTGGATTTCCCCGGCAACCTGACCACCGAGTTCGCAAAAACAGGTGTGGCACCGGCTATTGAGCTTATGGGCGGTGTCAAGTATGGTTCGATTCTCGATGATTTAGCTGTCTCATTCTTCTTGAGAGCAACACAGGCGCATAGGGATGCCAAAATGCTCACTGCTCCGAGGATTACGGTTCGCAATGGCGAAAGGGCTTATGTCACAGTAGGCAAACAGATTAGTTATATCTCGAATTGGACATTTACGACGACCACAGCTGCCACTGGAGGCCAGCCGACGACACTGGTAACAGAAATTGCCAACCCCACGCCCTTAAGTGCTAGTAGCGGCGTTACGCTTGAGGTAAGACCGACAATAAGTGATGATAAAAAATATGTTGATATTCGAATTAGGACCAATTATACAAAAGTTAAGTTGAATGATTTTTCTTACAAGTCTCCAACCAATGTGCCATACACAATACAGCTTCCTACTTGGGAACCTTCTATTACCGAGACACATGTGAGTGTGCCGGATGGCGGTACATTACTGATAGGCGGACAGAAACTCGGTGCCGAAGTCAACAGAGAGGCAGGCGTGCCCGGTCTTTCGAAAGTTCCCCTTTTGGGAAGACTGTTCAGTGCCCGCACCAAAACTAAAGACCAGGACGTACTCCTGATACTTGTCAAGCCTACAATTATGCTGCAGCAGGAGGCTGAACGTGAATACTTTGCTCCGCTCCAGTAACTGTGGAGCTTTAAGAAAAATTAAAAAGGCCGACATTAAGTCTGCCTTTTTCTTTGTGCTCTGCTATTCAAATCTCTGTTTTACTGCCTGATAGCCGTAGTGCATCAGCAGATTATCCAGTATAATCATCGCAGTATAATTTTCCGCTACCAGCCAGATTCGTGCCACAATTGTCGGGTCTCGTCGCGTAATCGCAGCCAGTGTTTTATTCTCAAGTGTGTATTTGTCGATTGTATGCTGCTGCTTGTCTATTGTCGGCGTCGGTTTTACCGCAAGTCTTATAATTATATCCTGCCCGGTTGATAGTCCCCCCGTTATGCCGCCTGCGTTGTTGGATTCGAACACTACTTTGCCTTTTTCTGCCCGCATCTGGTCGTTGTTTTGAGAGCCGGTCATATTCTTCACGGTGAAACCAGCGCCGATTTCGACCCCTTTAACCGCACCGATTCCGAGCATTTTTCCAAGCTCCGCATCGAGCTTGTCAAATATCGGCTCTCCCAGCCCGACAGGAGCGCCTTTGACAATAACTTCGATAACGCCGCCGGCTGAATCGCCGCCTGCCGAGATTTTATTGCAGGCCTTTACCATTTCTTCTGCCGTCTCTGTGTCGGGACAGTTAAGAACAGGGTGAACGCCGTATTTGGCCTTTATTTCAGCAGCATTTGTTTTCGGGGCTTTATCGCGAATCTTGTCGATTTCTTTTTCGATTTCGGTAAAGACAGCCATTTTTTCAAGAAACCTCATTTCATTGTTTATTCTACCTCTTACATAGATTTCCTGATAAAACGGGTCGAGGTCGCAGCGCATTTTTTTATAGTTCTGTGTGTATTTGAAGGCTTTTGCACTGTCGATTTGGCCGCAGCGAACAGACGCAAGTTCCTTTATATAGCCGAAAACCTCAATGCCGCATTTTTGCAGTACTTTTTTTGCGACGAATCCGCCTGCCACGATTGTTGAAGAATATCTTCCGCTGAAAAATCCCGCACCGATAGCGTCGTCTGCCGGACCGTATTTTATAAACGAAGCGTAAGAGGCATGTCCCGGCCGGGGCGTACGGTTTGTGTCCTGATACTGCTTGACATGTATAAAATGCCTGTCGAGGTTCGGGATGAGTATAGTCAGAGGTGTGCCGTTGGTCAGGCCTTTGTTTTTCGCACCCTCGACAGTGTCAGCGGCGTTAATGCCTGTGTAGATTATCGGCAAATCCGGCTCTTTGCGAGGCGAGCTTAATTCATCTGCTCCCGGCTTTCGTAAAAGTAAGTCGCCGTATATTTCCTGCTCCGTTATCGCCATAGCCGGTGGATGGCCCTGCACTACGACAGTCAGTCCATCCTGATATGAGCCGCCTGCTGCGGTTACTTGAAACAATCTTCCAAAATGACAGCCTAACATCTTTATTACTCTCTTTTGTTTAACAGATTATAAGAAAATATACACTATTTATAAAAAACTTCAAATCTTTCCCAAAAATCCGGGAATGATTTAGCCACACAGTTTTCATCTTCAATAATCTGCTGGCCGGCTGCAAGCCCTGCGACCGCAAAGCTCATCGCTATTCTATGGTCATTATGGGGGTCTATTTTTGCTCCGTGAGCCTTCCGGGTCCCTTCTATTATTAATGAATCTTCATCACATTTGGCGGATACGCCCATTTTATTCAGTTCACAGGCCATAACCGCTAATCTGTCGCACTCTTTGAGTCGCAGATGGCCGATGTTTGTTAATCGGCTGCTGCCTTTGGCAAAGGCCGCCGCTATTGCCGTCGGCGGCACCAAATCAGGAACATCGCTCATATCCTGCTCGATTGCGGAAAGTTCGCCGCCTTCGATAGAAATTTTGTCTTTCTTTTCCGATATCTTGCAGCCCATCTTTTCAATAAGATTCAGAAAAGCCTTATCGCCCTGTTTAGTATCAATTCGCAATCCGCTGATAGTTACTTTGCTTTTGCAGATTGCGGCGGCAAGGAAAAAAAACGATGCGCTGCTGTAATCGCCTTCAATTGTCATTTCTCTTGCAGAATATTTTTTTCCGCTGGGAACGGTTATCTGCTTGTAATTTTTATTTACCGCATCGACGCCGAACTCGGACATCATTTGCAGCGTTATATCGAAGTAGGGCTTTTCTGTCATTTCATCGGTGCAGTTTAGCGTTACCTCATTTTGGGCATAAGGTGATGAAATCGTAATCGCACTGAAATACTGAGAGGTTTTTCCTCCTTTTATTGCTGCCTTGCCGCCTCGAATCCCGCCGCCATAGATTTTAACAGGCGGGAAACCTTCCTTGTCGAGATAATCTATTTTACAGCCAAGCTGCCTCATTCCATTTATAATTTCGCCAATGGGTCTTTCTGTCAATCGCTTCGAGCCGCCGATAACAACGGGTTTATCTGAGAGGTTTGCTGCTGCGGCCAGAAAATTCATTCCGACGCCGGATTCGCCCACGTTTAATTCATTTTCTATTGGTTTATATCTGCCGCCGCTGCCTTGGATAGTTATTTTATTGCTGGCAACATCTATTTTTACGCCAAGCTTTTTAAGACAATTGATAACATTTAGCTGGTCTTCGCCGAGCAGGGGATTTTTTATAACGGTTATACCTTTAGCCAGAGAGCCGATGATTATAGCTCTTAATGTGTGTGCCTTGGAAGGCGGAGCAGCTATTTCGATATCCGGATTTTCTATTTTTTTTACTATTTTCATAGCTGTGAATTATTTTAAAAGTCCAAATTCCTTAAGCCATAATTCTGTTTCAAGTTTGCTTATTCCGATAAATTTTGCCTGCGGTTCCGGTTTTCTCTTTCTTTTTCTCTCAAGTGTTTTTATCGCTTCCATCCAGAAATCAACACAGTCAACGGCAATTGCCTTCCTTTTTTTCGCAGCGGTTTTTATGCGTCTGTCGCTGCTGACGACGATGAGCCTTTTCGGCGCCGTATTTTCAAGC
>Ga0315289_10007919_pt1 | contig 15406 bp, 12 predicted proteins | sample YL17G11_40_MG_FD_203452 | JGI IMG/M metagenome (GOLD analysis project Ga0315289, IMG submission 203452) | Sediment microbial communities from Yellowstone Lake, YNP, Wyoming, USA - YL17G11_40 | ecosystem: Environmental > Aquatic > Freshwater > Lake > Sediment | place: USA: Wyoming | collected... | reverse complement strand
CGCCCAGACCATGGTCGTACGGGGGAGCAGCAAATCGATTAATGTCTCGGTTCAACTCCCCCTCGGCGCCCCAACGGTCTCGCTGAGCGGGGCATGGATTGGTACACAACCTTCTGGAGTCGATATACGCTTCAACCCCGGAAGCGAGACGGTGCCGTTCGACAGCATCTTGACTTTCTCAACAAGCAGCGACACTCCCACTGGCGCTTTCACCTGCCTCATCACGGCCACGAGCGCCAACGGTACAATACGGACATCGTACATCGAAGTATCGATCACAACCATGCTTTTCTCGGCCGGCGTATATCCGCGTACCGTATCATTGATGCGGTCGGACGAAGCAACATCGAGCGTCACCATCTACTTTCTGGATGGAGACCCAGAAAATGTCACGCTTAGCGGGGAATGGATCGGATCTTCTATACCGGATGGTGTAGATGCGATTTTTGACCAAACTGTAGGTGTGCCTACCCCCAGCAGAGACTTCATAAGCGTTCTATCATTTACCACTGGGGAGACCGCTACCACTGGTCGCTTTACCTTCCAGGTAACAGGAACTTCCGATGGAGGGGCGACCATAACCGAGAGCGTTACCGTAGATGTATCCACCACGGTAACTATCACCATGGCCACGGACGAGACTATCTATGAGAAGATGCAAAGTATCAGAATATCTGGCACCGCAAAGAACCCGAAGAATGATCTTGTCGGAAGCGGCACGGCGACGATTTCGATCGTGAGTGGGTCATGGAGCCAAATCCTCCTCCCTACGATCACAGATGGGGCGTACGAAGCGAGTTACTTCATCACTTTAGCCAACCCCGAGGGCACGTGGACGATATCCGTCAGCGCGGTGGACAGCTACGGAAACGCTACATCTGCGCCGGTGAGCGTCGACGTCACCGTCATCTACCCAATAATTCTAAATTATAAAGTCACCTTTTCGAGCCCCACCAGCAGCCAGCCATGTTCGAGGGGTCTGCCGGTGACCGTGACGGTTCAGGTCACGGAAAATGATACTAAAATCAGCGGGGCCAATGTCGTGCTCATTACCTTCAGAGGAGATAACGTTCCTTTGGCGGGGGGTTTGTCTGGCGTCTACTCGGTGGCGTATACCATACCATTGGATACCCCGACAGGAAACTTGGACATGACGGTCATTGCCGAGAAGACGGTGGATGGCGTGCTCAAGACTGGGATGGGGTCAATTACTGTCCGCATCGATCCGGCGACGCTCAGCCTTGAGCTCATCAGCCCGCCCCCGACCAAGCGGGAGTTTGAGGCGGGGGATATCGTGGAGGTAAGGGTCCAGGCGCGCTACAGTGATGATAGCCCGGTCGGTGAAGCGATCATCGCCGTCAACAAGCCGGGGGGCGAGAACTTGCCGCTCATAGCCATGGGAGGCGGAATCTACGGTGCCACATACACCATCCGCGACGAGGATGTGGGAACCTGGAATATTCAGATTTCAGCCTTCGATGCATACGGCAATTCGAGCTCCGTGGCGGCGGCGTCGACTGTGATAGTGCAACCGGGGATAGTTAGATACATCATCAGATATTGGCCAGTGGTGCTCGCGGCTATCTTGGGTTTGGGCGTCGCATCCGCATTTGTTGCCCAGGGTAGCTTGCGTACGAGAAGACTTGGGATAATAAAGAGGGAGAAACGGGAGATCGAAAGGCTCACAAAAGAGGCGGCCTTTGAGTATTTCAAGAAGGGTTCGATACCGAGGGAAACCTATGACAATCTCACAAAAGAATACGCAACCAAGCTGACAAATCTGGATAAAGAGGAGAGAATTTTGATTGATAAAATGAAAAAGAAGAAACTCTCCGAGAAAAAACATCCGATGAAAAAGGGAAGATGAGCTGGTTCAAGTGTTTATGAAAAATACTGGTCGAGCATCGCTTTTGGCAGCATCACTGGTAGTTTCGCTGGCCGCGGTCCTGCTCGTTTGTGGCATGTTGGCGAATGTTTCTTTCGCGAGCGCATCACCGGACAACCTGACGCTGACTTTGAACACGAACAAGCCGAGTTACTCGAATGGGCAAACGATTATCATCTCCGGCACTGTGGAAGGCTCCGACGGAACACCCATCTATAGTGGTGTGGTGAGAATACTTTTTTCATGCGGTGAATGGAGCAGGAAACTCGATGTTGAGATAAACAACGGAACATACGAGGGGGAATACGCCATCTCGCTCGGCGACCAAGAGGGAACGTGGACGATATTGGCCAGCGCGGTCGATGGCGACGGAAACACCGGTGAGATATCTCTCACCATCGATGTGAGTTTGCCGTCAAATATCTACTACACGGTTGGCTTCCAATCCCCCCCAGAGAACTACAGTGTACTGAGGGGAAATGCCGTCACGCTGTCCGTTCAGGTCAAACAGAGCGGCGACAATATAAGAGGCGCCACCGTGAGCTATCGCTCGCCTACAAACGATGATGTCCTCCTTACTGAGAGCGAGAGCGCACCGGGCACATACTCAGCGACCTATGCCCTAAAATGGGACGATCCGACAGGAGACTGGTGCGTATCTGTCGAGGCCACGCTGGAGGTCGGTACTGGAACGAAGGCAGGCGGAAGGTACACGATCGTCAATGTTCGTCCAGCCGTGTTGCAATTGGATTTGTTGAACCCGAGTGGGCGTGAATTGGAGGTAGGAGAACAGGCCGAGATAAAGATTCGCGCGACGTACCCCGATGAAACGCCGGTCGAGGGCGCTACCGTCACACTGAACGCGCCTGGACACGAGAATATCCTCCTCCTGACAGGGGAGGGCAATGGCGTCTACAAATCTAGCGCGATCAGCTTCGAGAACGCTGGGAGCGTGCTGATATCCCTGACGGTTGAGGATGCGAACGGCAACTGTCTGGCACCGGGTTCCGGAGGCTACGTCCTCACCATCCGTCCAGAACCACTTCCGAGCGGGGTCATCTTCCTCTTGGCGATGGTCGCGGTTGTTTTGGCGATAGGGATTTCCGCAGCCGTTTTAACGCGAAAGAAAATTGGTTTAACCAAGTTGGAAGCGATAAGGGCAGAAAAGAAACATATCACGAAGTTACAGACGGAGGCTGCCACGAAGTATTTCAAGGAGGGCTCCATCTCAAGGGAGACATACGATTCCCTCATGCAGGGACATGCGAGGCGGCTGGCGGAGCTGGATAAAGAGGAGAGGAAGCGGACTGGGAAAGCATCGAAAGAAACGTCAAAAAAGAAAGAAAAGATTTGATGATTTCCCGTTCATCGTTGTAACATTTTTCTAGGAGTAGGTGTCAAGTCAAGTTGCGTTGCCATTCGGCACGTTTGGTACGGGTTCGCCGTGACTGGTCAAGTTGATCAACTTTGCGTCAAGTTCACCTGCTAGCCAAGCCAAGAGCTCCCCACATATTTCGAGTTTGGTGATTTTTCGTTTGACATCTTTATCTCCAGAATGTTTGCCGACCTTCGAGCCTAGGTCCATCCCAGCCAAGTAAATTTTCTTTGCCGCGAGTTCATGTGCCATGAATGCAGCGCGGTCCCCATCTGTAAATCCCCCGAAGTTGTACAGCCTGCCGAAAGGTTCGACCTGCGTCGTGCCGATGACGCGTTCGTTGAGCTTGGGGGCTATCTTGCGCACCTGTGAAACGTTGTCGCCATGAGCGTGGACGACCATCCAAGACCCTCGCTGCCAAGCCCCGAGTTGATCATCCACAACGCCATCTAGGTCGGTGACGATGATTTCAGGGTTCCGGTACTCGAGCACGGCCGATGTCGCGCCGTCCGCAGCTATCAATGCTTTGTTCAGGAAGTCAGCTTGTTCGAGTTTTTCAAGATCGTCGTCGAGCGACGGACCGGCGCCGAGCACGATGCACTCTTTCCCTTTGATCAAGTTCCTCAGCTTTTTAATATCAGGTTTAGGCAATAGGTCGTTCAGCATTTTAGCGGCGGCTTCGTCTGTCTTTTTATTTAAATTTAGTCGGCGCACAATTTTCTCATACCACGGACGCCAGAGTTCCCAGCGCATGCGTTCAACCCACTATTTCCAGCGAGATTTCTTCCCCTCTATGATTGTAAGCTTTCCACGAGTGCTCGCTGTATGGGGCGGCGGTGATGATGTGCACTCGCCCGCGCTTTGCAAAAAGCGCGAGGTCTTCACCCGAGGGTGAGGCGTTTGGGGAGGGGTGACTGTGCACCGTGCCGCAGGCGGTTGGATCGATGGGCATCATGTGGAGTTTGAGCACAGCTGATCGGCCTGAGGAAATCGTACCGGGCAGCAGGAGCACTTCTTTGACCGTGTCTCCGGTAGCACGTAGCACCCCCGCGAATTCTTTGGGATGGCTTGAGCGGGAAGCACCTAGAATAAACTCCAGAGCTTCCTTGTCGATGTGGGAAATTTGTTTCATAGCTCAGCACTCGCAACACGCCATGCTCAAATGAGTTCCCCATACGTGATTTCATAAGAGGTGAGAACTTCCTGCCATGTTTCCTCGACGCTCGAGTAAAGGTAGTTGTCATGGGTGGGTGCCCTAAAAGAAGGCCAAGTTGGATCGGCGAAAACCCAACCTTCATTTTGGAGATATACCTCCGTCCAAGCGTGGCCAACTATATATTTACCATCTGGCGTTATCCCCGCGATTTCGATGAACGGCGGAGACACTTGCTCAAAAATCAAGAATCCACTCACGCGCCTTGCAGGTATTCCAGCTGTCCTAGCTAGGGCGAGGTACAGATTGGCTTTATCGAGGCACTTTCCCTGCCGTGTGTCTAGAACCTCCTCGGACGTGAACCAGCCGAGAGGAGGCGGTACAGGATACGTGATGTTTTCGTAGACCCATCTGCAGAGGTTTTCGGCGAGCTTGTTGTCACCTACCATCTGGCGCATATCCGACACGATTTGGTTCACCCTTGGAGTATCGGTGATGACGTACTGGGTGCCGAGCAAAAAGTACGCGTGGTTCGCTGGGATCTCAGCGCCGTCCCGAATCAAGTTGTCCACAGGCGCCGGAGCAAACACTAAATTGTCTGGCAATTTTCCGTGCTCGTTATAAAATGAAATGATTCTGAGAAATGTGAATAGGGCATCTCTGGACCTAAGGTTTCCGATGGCGCTGCTTATGGTGCCAGGTGCCTTTCCTGACGATTCGACCGCTCTAGCCAAAGCCACGTAGTTATCCATCATCAGCGTCTTCAGAAAAGCATCCCATTCGCCGCTCTCGTTGTCAGGAGGAAGGACTGGGATCGGTTGGGTGCTTGAGAGGAGAGGAGCACCGCTGTTTTCGGCTAAAATCACGACTTCTTTGGCGGAGTAGTACAACAATTGGTAGGGTGTGATGTTGAACTCCGACCCATCGAAGGATATTGAATATTCATCCCTCTCCCGACCGAATTTCATGTCGATGGCCGCCCAGCTTGCGGAGCCCTCGAAGCCATATGTAAGCGGGATCCCAGCGTAGTCTATTGGATAAAATTGAGAGAGTTCCAAGAGCTCCTCGGGTGTAATCGTAATCAACTGTTGCGTGATTGTGGATTGGTCCTCCATAACTATCGCTGGCCTTCCATTTATCTCTTGGGAGTAGATTGTTATTGTTTCCGTGGTTCCTCCACCGTAATCGATGCTTTGCGTGTCGATGCTCGACAATTCATCTTCGTTTGCGATGTTTGCCCCGTTTGGCATGATGAACGATGTTTTCGCGGTGAGGTTGAGCTGGTAGTTCTGGGAGGCCATCACGGAGAGCACGGAGAGGGTGCTTTGGAGGTCTTTCACGTCGTTTATGGATTCCCGCGCGTAACTCTCGTTGTCCACGGGCTGGAACAGGATTCTCCACTTGTTTTCGTACCTGCCTGCGAAGTATGGAGTTCTCCAGCTTGTAATTATTTTGAACGTCTCGCCGGCGCTGAGCCCAGTGATATCGCAGCTGATATTTTCCATCTCCAAACCATATTTAGCATAAGAACTCTGCACGGCTGCTGAATACATCAGCTTTGCATTTTCTACCCCGATTCCATGAACTGAAAAGCTGTCGAGCATTCCACCCGTAATCGATATTCTCGCTTGATCCGCCAGATAGGACGGAGGAATTTCGTAGACCCACTGCCCAGCAGCGTTTCCATTTTCGTCGATGTAAAAGGTCGTGTACTGATTAAGTTGAAAACTCGGCAGTTGTGGCCCCGTTTGGATAGCCAAATAAAGATAGACGCCGCCGATCGATATCGCAAGCACCAGCGCAATTAAGACGATAGCTTTCTTCATTTGCCGCACATCTTTGCTCGTCGATCGATCATTTCAAGTTTTCCTCATCTCTTTGGTAGCTTTGACAAGCACCTTGAGCTTGGCGATCGCTTCTTCCGTCGTGCGCGTCTTGAGCCCGCAGTCGGGGTCTATCCAGAGCTGCTCCGGTTTAAGAACCTCTAACGCGCGCCGGATGCGCTTCTTCACAGTTTCGACATCCTCAATCAGGTGAGAGTGAACGTCTACCACGCCAAATGAGATGTCCTTTGTGAATGGGTGCTCCTTGAAAATTTCAACCAGGTCGAGCTCGCTGTTCGACATCTCCAGATCGAAGTTGTCGACGGGCAGCTTCAGCATGTCTGGGTAGATGAACTCGAACGCGCCGTAGCACGAGTGCGTGATGAAATAAGCATTGATGCCTTTGGTGACGATGTTCATGGCCTCGATAATGAAGTCGTTCAGCTCCTCTGGCCTCGTTGAGAGGGCGGGTTCGTCCACCTGAATCATCTTGGCCCCGGCGTCGGCGAGCGCCTTGACCTCCTCGTGCAACGCGCGGGCCATGTCGAGGCAGGCTTCTCTGCGGTTCGGGTAGTGCTCGTTGAACGACCAGTCCATCATCGTGTATGGCCCAGTGAGCATTCCTTTAACGGGCTTATTCGTCAGGCTCTGGGAGAATTTCCACATGTCGACGGTGATCGGGCCGCGCCACTTGATCTTGCCTGAGATGATCGGCTTGCGATAGTAGCGGTTGCCGTAGCTGCGCACGAGCCCACTTATCTTGAAGCCATCCAAATTTTCAGCGAAATATGTGGCCATATCGCCGCGATACATCTCCCCGTCGACCAGCACATCAATTCCGATTTCTTCTTGCGTCTTTATCCAGAAGCGCGTCGCCTGCTCCTCGAGCGGTCGCAGGTCCTTCTTCGTCAGCTTGCCCGCCAAGAGTTTCTGTCGAGCTTCCATCACTTCCTTCGGCTTCGGGAAGCTGCCCACACTCGTCGTCGGAAGCAGAGGCAGGTCCAAACCCAGCGACTCGAGTTTCTTTATCATCTCATCTCCACCCGCACCTGTTTTGCTATGGCGACTAGATTTTTCATTTTTTCAAATGCCACCTCTCGCGGTAGGTATTCGTCGAGCCCACATGATAGATTTAGGTAAGCTCGTTCAACATCTAGCTTTTTCAGAATTTTCGTCGCGACATTTGCAGTCTCTTTTACATTTTCTATTTTTGTGTTTCTACCGTCGATGAGCCCGAGCCCGAGTTCTTTCTCTGAGCCCGAGCTTTCGATGACGTTTGGCAATTTTTGGCTATAGGTGAAGTCCAGCCCAATTATGTCGATGGGAAGGCTTTGCAACTTGTCGTACAGCTTTGCAGCGTCACCAAAATACGTGTAGAGCGCCAAGCGCGCTTTCCCCTTGTTTTTGCTGATCTCTCCGACTGCACTTTCGAAAATTTTGAAGTCTTGGGGATTTTTCAAGATGGAGGGCTCGTCCAGTTGGATTATTTCAGCTCCGGCCTTCGCCAACGCATTCACCTCTCTACCGATTGCTACGGCAAAATCAGCGACGAGCGATGAAAAATTGTGATAGTGTCTATCGATCGAGTGTTTAGCAAGCGTGTAAGGCCCAGTCACGACTGGCTTGATTGGTATTGGTGAAACTTTTTTTGCAAATGTAAATTCGTCGACAACTATCGGGGCGGTCCATTGAACCTTGCCATTTATCACCGGTTGACGGAAGTAGAAGTTAGTGTCGAAGAGCCTGAGCAGGCCGTTGATTTCGCAGCCGGAGAGCTTTCGCGCGAAATGCGAAATTTGATCGTACCAGCGCACTTGCCCATCCGTCGCCAACTCGATCCCCGCGCGTCTCTGCTCCTCGATGACTTCTTTGGTCACCTCATCCTGCACTCTTGCGAAATCTTCCCTTGAAATTTCGCCCCTCTCCAAGCGGGCGTATTCAGCCCTGAGCCGTTGTTTTTCAGGCGCCGTGCCTATGCGCGGGTAACTCCCCGTACTGGCGGTTATCAACTCCATCTCAATCCCAAGAAAATAAGGTTCACAAAGTTAAATAGTTGCACGGGGGACGCTTTATTTAAAACCCTCGTCGATACTAATCAATAAGGCAAGATGTGGGGGGAGCCGATGGGAAAGGGCATAGGATTTGGCAAGGTGATTTTGTTTAATGAGCATTTTGTTGTCCACGATGTGCCCTCAATAGTGTCCGCAGTCGACCGAGCAACTACCGCGACTGTAGAACCTTTCAAAGGCAAGGGTTGGTCTCTAGACGATCGCAGGGAAGCCACACCAAATTATAAGGAGGACAAGCTGGAGCAGCAGAAGGAGTCGATAGAAAGAATTTTGAAAGCCGCGAGAGTCGATTCGACGAAAAATCCGATCAAGATCGCTTTAGGGGGAGACTTGGTCGCGGCGAGCGGAATTGGCGCGAGCGCAGCATCATGCGTGGCAATCGCAAGGGCGCTGTCGGAAGAATTCAACTTGAGGTTTTCTGACGAGCGGATAAATGAGATAGCTTACGAAGGCGAGCGCGCGTACCACGGGGCGCCGTCTGGGGTGGACAACACCGCGGCGACGTATGGCGGGCTAATCTGGTTCGTGAAGGGGCGACCAATCGAACTGATAAAGATAAAAAAACCGGTCGAGATCGTGATGGGGAACACTGGCGTCGTCACAGACACGAAGGCGGCGGTTGCCGGGGTTCGCGAGAGAAAGGAAAAATATCCAGAAAAATATGCCAAAATATTCAAAGAGGCCGAGGACTTGGCATACAAAGCCCGGAAGGCGCTCGAAAGCTACGATTTGAAAGCGGTCGGAAAATACATGAACGAAAATCACAAGCAGCTGCAGGAGATAGAACTCTCGTGCAAGGAGCTCGACTTCTTGGTCGGCATCGCGCGGAAGCATGGAGCCCTCGGGGCGAAACTGACCGGAGGAGGCCTCGGAGGAAACATGGTCGCGCTTACCCCAGGGAGAGAGCCGCAAGAAAAAGTCGCGAGGGCGATTGAAAAAGAAGGATTTGAGGTCTTAAGAACAAAGATAGGGTGATGTAACTGCCACCTAAAACCGTATTAAATCGTATATTTTTCTCGAATACTTTCGGTGACCTCTCTCCCCAAAAGTGGCTTAAAAGGAGATTGCGAGAATAAACGGAGGTTTGGAAAATGCAGTCTGTTAGCTCCGCAAGATTTGTCACGCCGCCGCTGACCGAGCGGAAGCGCGAGCTGCTGGGTGAGCTGCTTGACCAGTTTGTAGCCAGAGTGAACTTCTGCATCCAAAAATGCTTGGAGCATAATGTCACTTCCCGCGCCTCGCTGCACCGCGTCGCCTACGAGGAGTGGAAATCGCGCTTCAACTTTGCGACGCACTGGTTCCACTCGGCCGGGCAGGTAGCGACGCAAATCCTGCGATCTTGGCGGAAGCTCTGCCGCCAGGGACAGGCCGACCAGAAGAAGCCTCCCATCTACGAGGCGCGGACGATGCGTCTCGAACTCTGGGGCAACAAAAATCAAACGGGCATTTGCAGATTTCAGGGCGATGCAGTTCAGATCCGCATCCGTTGCGGCGAGCACCTCTGGCTTCCCCTCATCGTGACCGAGCACCATGAGCGGATGTACCTAGGCGATTGGCGCGAGGGGAAGACAAAAATCGGGGAGATCACTGTCTCGGCTTTCAGGGACAGGGCGAACGTTTACGTGCCATTCAAGCGCGAGGTCGAGGCGACGCGCGTCGAGGGGGTGTGCGGCATCGACATCAACGAGCGCAGCGTCGATTTGACTATCTTAAAACCCGACCAAGAGCCTAAGCACATAAAACTCGATATCTCAAAACTTCCAGCGATAAGACACTCATCACAGCTCAAACGCAAATCAATTCAGGAGAAGCTCGACGTGCCACCTCAGCGGCCCGTGCAGAAGCGGAGGCTCCGGGCGAAGTACTGGCGACGGGAGCGCAACCGAACGAACCAGATCCTCCACGTCGTCAGCAAACAGATTGCCGAGATCGCCGAGCGAGAGCGCGTCGCGGTCGCGTTCGAAGGCATCAAGGGGATCCGTGGCTCGATGCGTTCGAAGCGAAAGTCAAAGAATGGCAGGGCTCTACGGAAGGACATGCGCAGGAGGCTAAATCAGTGGCCGTTCAGAAAGCTCCAGTCGTACGCAGACTACAAGATATTGCGACGAGGATTACCGACAGTGGAGGTCAGCAACTACCACAAGTCGAAGGATTGCCCGATGTGTGGTCAATACAACCGACCGAACGGGCACACCTACAGGTGTCAGGCCTGCGGGTTCGAGGCCAGCCGCCACCTAGTGGCGAGCTGGAACATAGCTAAGGATGGGGCGAGGCACGTCCCCGCCGACTGCTGGCAGATGCAACCGATGGCGGAGCGGCTTGTAGCCGCCGAGAAACCATCGGTGGAGCCAGAAAGAATCCCGCTACAGTTTGCTACGGGATTTTAGGACGGTGATAGCATGAACATGCGAGAATTTGTGGATGTATTGGATAAAAAGGGGCTTTTAGTAAAAATAAAGAGACCAGTGGATGTCAAGTACGAGGCATCGACGATAATGAGGATGCTCGACGGCAAGCCGATACTTTTTGAAAAGGTCAAGGGTTTCTCGATGCCGGTGGTTGCGAACATCTCCTCCTCGCGCGAGCTCGTCGCAATGGGGTTAGGGATAAAGCCGAATGAGATCATCGGCAAGCTCGCTGATGCGATCGACCACCCCAAGGAGCCAAAAATCGTCGGAGCGAAAGGTTACGAAGAGGTCGGCGTCGACTTGACCAAAATCCCGATCCTGACGCACTACCCGATGGATGGCGGCCCATACATTTCCTCTGGCGCCGTCATAGCGCGCGACAAGGAGCTCGGCATCAACGCTTCGTTCCACCGCATGATGGTGATGGGCAAGGACAAAATCGTGATGAGGATACTCCAGAGACACTTCGATGAGTTCTTGAAGCGGGGAAACAAGGAGTTCGCGATTTGCATAGGGAACTCAATGTCCGTCTTGGTTGCGTCTGCGGTTTCAGCGGAGCTCGGGAAGAGCGAAATGAGCATCGCAAATGCCCTGGCGGAAACCAGTTTGATAGAGCTGGCGGGCCACAAGGTCCCCGAATCTGAAATAATCATGATCGCGGAGATGACGGGCGAAGAGCACGACGAGGGGCCATTCGTCGACCTCACCGAGACGCCCGATATAGTTCGGAAGCAGAGGGTGGCGAGGATTAAGAAAATTTTCGTGAAGAAGAATCCGATCTACCATGCGTTGCTCCCAGGCGGATTGGAGCACAAGTTGCTGATGGGGATGCCGCGAGAGCCAACGATTTTCAGAGAGGTCAGCAAGGTCTGCGAGTGCAGGGATGTGTTGATAACCCCCGGTGGTTGCTCTTGGTTGCACGCAATCGTGAGTATAAAGAAAAAAGGATCAGAGGACGGCAAGAAGGCGATAGAGGCAGCGTTCAAGGGGCACGCGTCGCTGAAGCACGTGTGGGTAGTAGACGAGGACATAGATATCCACAACCCGCACGAGGTCGAGTGGGCGATGGCGACGAGATTTCAGGGCGACAAGAACATGATCGTAAAAAAGGAGAAGGGCTCATCGCTCGACCCATCGTCGGACCTCGAAACTAGGATGACTGCGAAGGTCGGGTTCGATTTGACGATATCATGGGGGCGCGACCTGAAGGACTTCAAGAAGTTGGAACTCCCGATGAAGTTAAATGTAAAAGATTATTTGTGATTTCATGCAACTGACAAAAGAACAGGAACGAATGCTTGCCGGCGAGCACGGCGAAGTTGTAGAGCGAAATTTTAGGCTACTCATGAGGCTCGGTGAGATTTACGACGCTGACCGCATGATTCCTGTTGGCTCTGTTCAGGTTGCAGGCGTTTCCTACAAGTCGATAGGCGACCCAGGGCTTGAGTTCTTGGAAGATTTAGCTAGCAAGGGGGCGAAGGTCAAAGTGCCGACAACGCTGAACCCATCAGGCATGGACCTCGAGGATTGGAAGGAGTTGGGTTTTCCAGAAGATTTCGCAGAGAAGCAGCTGCAGATAATGGACGCTTTCAAGAAAATGGGAATCGCGATGACTGCCACCTGTACTCCCTACTTGGTGGGCAACATGCCGCGGTTCGGTGAGCACATCGCTTGGTCAGAATCATCGGCGGTTTCGTTCGCGAACTCTATGCTCGGCGCGCGAACGAATCGTGAGGGCGGACCTTCTGCGCTGGCCGCCGCGCTTTGCGGGGTGACGCCGAACTACGGCTTGCACTTGGATGAGAAGCGAAAGCCCACCCTGCTAGTGAAGGTCAACGTCGAACTGAAGGACAACTCTGATTTCGGCGCCCTCGGCTACCACGTGGGTAAAATCGTCAAAGACGGGATTCCTTATTTCAATGGCATCAAAAAGGCCGAGCTCGAGCAGATGAAGGCGCTCGGAGCGGCGATGGCGGCATCCGGCGCGGTTGCACTCTATCACGTGGAGAAGATAACGCCAGAAGCTCACCTGATGAGCCCAAATGGGTTGGAGGTGATAGAGGTCGGTGAAAAAGAACTGAAGGAGGCCTACGCGAAGTTGAACACGGGCGAATCTCCAGACATCGTCATCCTCGGATGTCCGCATGCATCGCTCAAGGAGATCGCGGAACTCGCGGGCAAGTTGGAGGGCAAGCGTTTGAAGAAGCCGGTGTGGATTTGCACGGCGAGGGCGACGAAGGAGGCAGCGAGCAGGATGGGCCTAGTGGAAAAGATAGAGGGCGCGGGAGGCAAGGTGGTAGCCGACACGTGCACGGTTGTCTCGCCGATAGAGCGCATGGGCTTCAAGTGCACGGCCGTGAACTCTGGAAAAGCGGCCAATTACTTGCCGGGTTTCTGTAAGCAGGCGGTCGTGTTCAATAACATCGATGAACTGTTGAAGAAGGTGCTGGCATGAAGGGTCGAATGATTAGCCCCGGGAAGGCGGAGGGCGAGGTGATCGTCTCGAAGGAGCCAATAGGGTTCTACGGCGGGATAGACGCGAAGACCGGCATCGTCATCGAGAAGGGGCACGAGCTTGAGGGCAAGTGCGTGAAGGGAAAAATCTTGGTATTTCCACAGGGGAAGGGTTCCACTGTCGGCTCCTACGTGATCTATGGGTTGAAAAAGAATGGTGTGGCGCCGGCCGCAATCGTCAATCAGGAGACCGAAACAATCGTGGCTACAGGAGTCATATTGGCTGGAATTCCATGCGTCGACAAGATAGACATCAGCAAGATCAGTACCGGCGATAGATTGAAAGTTGACGCGGATGAGGCGTCTGTTGAGTTGATGAAATGACTGGTCCTGCCGAGAGCAAAATTGAGATCGAGGCGAAGGTCTACATCCACAAGCGCGACCCTGCGACGCGGTCGAAGATCCCGCACATCGACATCGAGTCGCCTGTTCTCAACGAGATCATCAAGCCGAACGAGGCGACCTTTGTCAGCGGCAAGCCCGGTGGCGTCTTCATCGGGTTGAAGCGGGAGATGCTGGCGCGGCTCAAGCGCGTCTTGGAAAAGCTCGAGAAATAATGGAAGAGTTTAATATCGTGAGACCAAAATTCTACTCGGGCCCGTGGTCTAGTGGTATGACGCCACCTTCACAAGGTGGAGGTCCCGAGTTCGAATCTCGGCGGGCCCACCATCATTTTCTTCGTTTGTGGCGTTTGAAGGAACTGATGAGGATCATCACTGAAAATACAAAGATCCCTAATGCGGCAATGAAAATCAATTGTTGCGTCTGTTGGCCGCTGGGTGGCGTTTGTGATGTTGACGCACCAGTCGGAAGTTCAGTCGAAGCGACAACATTTTTTTGACCGCTCACACCGAACAGTGAAAATCCGCTTGTGGTGGCCTCCAAATAATAATAGAGCGCGTCTTCCCCGACCAGTCTGGAGGGCAAGGTCTGCCAGACTCCATTGCTATACCTCCACGCGACGAGGGTCGACGGTATTATGTCGTTTGCACGCACCCAGCTCTTGGGGATGTTGAATGTTATCGTCGCGCCCGATATCGCGTCTGGATTCGTCGTACTTATGTCGAAGTAAAATGGGGCTACACCCTCGGCAGGTATCTGCGGTGGTTCTTCTATGCGGGCGTAATAGATGAGCAAGTTCTCGCTCCTAGTTCTTATCGTCAGCATTATGGTGAAATCAGAGGTCGGTATAACCGGTGTATCCCCCGCTTCCAACAACGTCAGTTCGATCGTGTTGTCGCCCACCGTCACCGTTGGCGATGGGCTCAACTTGATGTTCTCGTTGTCGCTCCAATCGCTCCAAAAGTTCTCGTTGTCCCTAACTCTCGCTCGCCAATAATACTGAACACCCCGCTGGAGTGCTGTGCCAGCATATGTTATCGAGATTGTAGCGCCATTCTCAACGTTCTTTACCTGCTGGTTGTCCCACATCGAGTTGTCGCCATCGCTCGTTCCAACTTGGATTTGGGCCATGCTGCTGTTGTAGTTATAGTTGTCGGTGTAGCGGAGAGAAAATTCCGGCGTGAAAGTCGTCAATTGTTGCGGAGAAGTTTGTCCCTCAACTCGTAAAGTGTCGGGTTTGTTTGGGGGAATGTGTTCTATCTCAAAGGTTTTGGTTGAATCGCCTCCGTTATAGGTGAAGGTTATCTGGCCGGAGGAGTTGGATTGGTATGTATCAAACAATATCCCGCCCACTTTTACTGTATAATGGGCGTTTGCTTCGAGATTGTCTACTGTATGGATTGCTGTAATGTCCGACGAACTGCCAGTTTCGGTCCATTTCTTGTAATAGGTTCCCGAGGTGTTCCATGTGTCAATGCTCACGCCTATGTAACCTGAGGAAGGAGTAAGGTCCATTGCAACTGAATTAATAGTTGTTGTGCCTGTTAAACCATTGGCTGCTATGGTTGTGTTGTCTGAATTGATCGTTGTCGTATAGGCGATAAATGGCCTGTGGTAGTTATCAAGAACAATGTTGGTCGAGCCTGTCCCGTCTAGGACAATTGTGGCGTTGTTGTTGTAGTCCGCAGGTGCTGTGGCTGATAATAATGTTATATTGTATGGGTTGGAGATGGATTTGACGATTGGAGTGGTGGTGTAGGAATAGGTGAAGTTGGCGTAGCTCGCTTCTGAGGCTGAATGACCCGAAGGAAAAGTAGTCCAGAAAGTGTCAGTTCCA
>Ga0315289_10007918_pt1 | contig 15407 bp, 22 predicted proteins | sample YL17G11_40_MG_FD_203452 | JGI IMG/M metagenome (GOLD analysis project Ga0315289, IMG submission 203452) | Sediment microbial communities from Yellowstone Lake, YNP, Wyoming, USA - YL17G11_40 | ecosystem: Environmental > Aquatic > Freshwater > Lake > Sediment | place: USA: Wyoming | collected... | reverse complement strand
GTAATATACAGAGGAAATTTTCAAGTTTGAAAATTCGGCAAAAATTATTTACTTTACGATATAGATTTTTAGAAACATTGCGAAATTCATATCGTATTTTAAAGAAGAGAAGAAGTAATCAGAAATATTGGAATACAATAGGAGTTTTTGAAAGAATAGTAAGATATAGGAATTTTCAATTCCTATTTTTGATGGAGTATTTTACGATAGTGTATAACATAAGCACAATAGGAACAGTAGATATATTTATAATGGTAGCATTGTGTTTTTTCTATGGGTTAATGAGTTGGATAGTATATATGTTATATGATATTTTTAATGAAAATGAAGTAGTAGAAGGAAGGCATGAAAATAGTAGAAGAAAAGGAAAGACAAAAGAAAAGAAGAGAAAGGAAATAAAATTATATAAAGATTTTGTGATAGAAGAATGAAGTAAAATAATGAAATGAAATAAAAAAGGTGAATGAAAGTGAAAAGATTAATATTTCCGACAGTAGAAAGACAGATGGAAGAAGAAAGAATACTTAATAGATTAAACAAAAATATAATAAAATTCATGGAAGAAAATCCTGAAGAGATGAAAGCAGAAAGAGAAGGGTATATAGAAGAATTAAAAGAAATGCCATGTAATGAATTACAATCTGAATATGAATATGGTATTTTTACATTAGGTGTATTGAAAAAGAGTAAAGTGAAAGGGATAGAAAAAATGATAAAAGCACAGGAAGAAGTATTAAAAGAAATGAAAGTAATAGCAAGACAAAAAAGTTGTGTATTAAAATCTTTATAATTTTTTTTAAAAGAAATGAAATAAAATAAAAGAGGATGAATAAATATGACAAGAAATATAAGCCCACAAACATTGGATTGTATAAGAAAATCATTAACAGAAATGAATTATAGTTTAGAAGAAATAGAAAATGGTGGAGTATCAGATCAGGATTTGAGAACAGCAATGGGAGCATGTGGTGTTGGGAGATTACCGACATCAGTAATTCCAATAAGGACAGTAAGAGATGGATTAGGACAGAAAATGAAGAAATTTTTTGGATTTGAATAAGTTTCAAATAATCGAAATTCATATATGAATTTCGAGAAGGAGTGAATTAATTAAGAGGAAGTAGAGTAAGTAAATATAAGTAATTATATATGAATATAATCAAAATTTTAAAGAATTTTGAAGGAAGTGAAAATAAAAATGGAATTATGGAAAAAATTAGAAAAGGAAGTGGAAGTAGAGAAGATGGAAAAAGGAGATATACAATGTATAATAGAAAAATTAAAAGAAATGGGTTATTGTGAAAATGATATAAAAACAGGAAGAGTAGAATTAAAAGATATAGATACTGCAATGGAATCATGTGAAATAAAATTAAAAATACCAATAAAACAATTACAAGAGAAATTAACAATGTCTATAAAATAAAATAACATAAAAGATGAAAAGATGGTATAGATGACAGAAGAGGAAGAAATTATACAAAGGATGCGGAAGTTACCAAAAGACTATCCAAAGGGAGGAGAGGAGAATCCAATACAAAGATATAAGGAAGAAGAAAAAGAAAAGGTTGTTTCATTTACAAGTTGTGAATTTTTAGTATTAGAAATGTTAGGATTTAGTTCATTAATAGAAAGGGCAAGAGAAACAGGAGATATGGATTGGATAAAAAAAATAGGAGAAACAAAGAAAGGACAAACATATTTGGCAATAGCAAGTCAGGTGTGTGAAGGAAAAATATCAGTACAACAGTTAAATGAATTATTAAGAAAAGAGAAAAAGACAATACAAAAGGAAAGAGTAATAGAAATAATGATGGAAGGAGGAAAACTAAAAAAGAGAAGAGAAAAGGTAGAAGAAGAAATAACAAAAAAAGGAGAATGGTTAGAAAAATATCCAGAAAGGTATGCAATGAGAGTATCTGGAGAGTTTGAAGAGGAAATAGAAAAAACACCGTATATGAAAACGGCAGTAATAGTATTAGAGAAGGTGCAATGTGATGAAGAGCAGAGAAAGTTATTATCACGCATATTTTTTCAGAGGTATAAAATGTTATTACCATTACCAGAAGATACGGAAGATATAGAGTTTATGATAGACATTTTAAATGATATATGTCAATTAAAAGAAAAACAACAGAAAGAATTTCCTTGGAGAATACCAAAAGAAAACAAAGAAGCAATGTATTTAGGATTCCAAATAGGGTTGAATATAGAGGAATTATCGGCATTAGGAAAAAGACCAGTAAAGGAAGCACCGAGAAAATTGAAAGAGTGGATGATAAAGCCATATACATTGTAATGTTGTCAAAACCAAAAGTTTTGAAGGTGTAGAAGATGGAAGAGAAAGAGAAGTCAGTAGAAGCATTGGAAAAAATGGAGCAGATAGTAGGAATTGGAAAAATTACATTTATTCAAAAAAAAGTAATTTCAGAAAAAGAATTGGAGAGAATAGAAAAACAAATAGAAGAAATTGAAGAAAAGGTATTAGAAGGAAAGAAGTTAATAGAAAGAGAGAATAAGCAATTATTTATGAAAGGAAAATCATTAGAGAAAAGAGGTGAAGTATTACAATTAAACCTTTCAAAATTAGAAAAGGTGCGTTGGAATAAGAGTTTGTCGTTGGTGAATTTAGAGAAAATAGATGAAATGGTAAGAGAAACAAATAAGGAATTAATGAAAAATGAAAGAAAGTTAGAAGAAATTAATAAAGTATTAACATTAGGAGTAGAAGATAGAATAAAAGTAGGGAGAAATCAATCAGCAGGGGTAGTATTAACAGAATTAAAAGAAAAGTTGAAACAAAAAGAAATAATAACACAGACAGCAAAATTAAATGAAGAAGAGAAACAACTATTAGAAAGTACATTACGAAATTGGTATCAAGAATTAAAAGTAGTTAGAAAGGAAGTAGATTTTGAAAGAGGAGGAAGAGGAAAGAAAAAGATATGGGGCGGTGGAGTAATAAAAGAAGAAGAATTGGATGTAGGAAATTTATTTTGTATATTGGATACTTTAAGAGAATTACGAAAGGGAAGATATGATAATCTGAAAGAAGTTATAAAGTTACTGCAACGAAATGATGAAAAATTAGAGAAAGATGTTGGTTTGGCAATGAAAGCATGTGTGTTAAGAGATATTCAAATATGTTATGAAGATTCATGTTTTATAGCAAAACCAAAAATTATGTTAAAAAAAGAAATAAGACATGGGGAAATTAAGATAGAAAAAGAAGGAGAGGAAGAAGAAGCAGAAGCAATGATAATTCCAACAAGAGAAATAGTGGAAAAAGAAAATATAATAATGACTCCAAGAGGAAAGAAGTTTGTAAAGGGTTATAGATTAACACAAAATGAAAGAATAATGGAAGAAAGAAATAAGTGGTTACAGCCAATGGAAAGTGTAACGGAAGTTTCAGAATTATATGAAGGATATGCAATAATTGTACCAGTAGGTGTTGGAAAAGAAAAGACAGAAGAAAGTTTTTTTGAGAATTTTAGAAGATTGAAAGATGATATAGATTATGAATTAGAAAAGCCAATAAATAGTTTAGAGGTTATGAAAGTAACAACATTAAAAAGTCCAAGAACAGGAGAAAAAGTAGAATTTTCATATAAAAAATTAAGAGAAGAAATTGCATTATTACAAGAAGCAAATAAAGAATTAGAAAAGAAGAGTAATGAAGAACCAAAAGAAGAAAAAAAGGAACAATGTCGTAGGCAAATGAAAAAGAATACACAAGCAGTAAGTAAGTTTGTAAATTTTATTGAAAAATGGAGGAATTTCTTAAGAAAAGAAGTAAAAGATGTAGAGTTTGGAAAAGAATTTGAAGAAATGTTTAAAGAAGAGGAAGCATATAATATTCCAAAGGGAACAATATATAAGTATAAAGGGGGAACACCAGTAGTGACGATACCAGAAGAGCCAATGTTTGGAAATGTGAAGAAAGTAATTGGGTTTGAAGAAGATGTACCGAGAGGATGGAAAATAGAACAAATAATAATAACAAATAAGAAAAGAATAGAAGAAAAAATGGGAGTAGAAATAACCTTACCATCAGCAACAGGAGAAACATTACATGAGTTAAAAGAAAAATTGAGAGTAGAAGCAATACCATTAGATAAAAGGATAGAGGCATTGAAAAGGTTAATAACAATTCGCAATGAAAAGGTGCAACAGTTGAAGAATTTACAAAATAAAATTATTATGGAAGAAATAACAATAGAAGATATAAAAGATATGAAAGAATTAGAAGAATTATATTTATCAAAGGAATTACGGGAAATAAAAAGACAATTGAAAAATTTTGAATTATTATATATAACGGATGCGGAGAATGAGATGGAAATTTTAAAAATGTTAAAAGGGGAAATAAAAGAAACAGAGGAAGGAATAAAAAAATTAGCAGAAGGAGTAAAAACACGAAAATTATATAATATTCCAGAGAAAGTAGCATATATGTCAGTAAATGAGTTTAATTTAGCATATCCAATACGATTAACAAAGAAAAAGTTACGAGAATATACGGCAAATTTACATTATAAATTAATGAATATGTGGAAAGCACCAAGAGAATATAACATAGAGGAAGGATTTACAGTGGCAATGATAAATAAAGAAGATGTTTCAAATATATTAAGTTTTGAAGAAAGAAAAGTAAAAGAAGAGGAGGAAGAAGAGAAAAAGAAAAAGTTACAGGAATCAATCAGGGAGTTGAAGAAAGTAGAAAAATCAAAGAAAGAGGACTTACCAGTAAAGGTAATGACAAAGGTAATGAAATTGAATATAGACAAACTAATCAGGTTGTTAAAATGGGATAAAGTAGGATTAAAGAGGGAGGATGCAAAACTGATTATAGAAAATATAGTGTATTCTGGAAATTATTATAAGGTAGATTTTGTAGGAAATGAGGTAAAAATTTATCGGAAACCAGAAGAGGTATCGCCATTTCATCCGATGACGGATGGTATTCAAACAATCGAAATTTCTTAAGAAATTTCGAGAAAGAGAGATAAAAGGAGATGAAATGAAGAATGAGTGAAGAAGAAAAGAAAAAGACAATAAAATTAATATTGATGAAGAATGTGCCATATTATAGAGAAACGATAACAAATACATGTTCAGAAGCAATGGTGCAATCATTATTAGAAGTACATGGAGTAAAGATGACACAACAAGAAATCATAGAACAATGTGGGGAAATTTTAAAATTAGAGAAAAATGCAGATGCTATAAACTTAGAAGGAATGGATGTGTGTTTAAATAAGATAATACAAGTAAGTCAGTGTGTGCATTGTGAAAATACATCATTAAAGAGTATAGAAGAATTAAAAAGAAAAATTGATGAGAATGAACCAGTAATAGTAAGGTGGCAATGGAAAGAGAATGAGCCATTGAAAAGACATTCAATAATGCCGATAGGTTATGAAGAACAGGAAGGAAAAATAGAAAGTATAATATATAATGATCCTTCGCCAATGTTAAAGAAAGGAGAAGGAATGAAGATAAAAGTAGAGGATTTTGAAAAATTATGGATTAGAGCAAATAGGGAAATTTTAATGTGTTGTAAGAAAGAATCAAAATTATAGAGGTTGATATAAATGGAAGAAATACGGTATAGAACTTTAGTAGAAAAGGCAAGAAAATATGGATTATTAACTGGTATATATAAATATGCAGAAGTGAATAAAGAAGAATTAAGAGAATTAATAGAAAAAACAGAAAGTAATTGTGATAAAGAAATAGAAAAAAAGAAAGAATTTATGTATTATCAACTTGATAGATATGATAAATCTAAAATAGAATATAATTCATTTATAGAAAGAGGAATAAAACCAATACCACAGAAAGCAGGAATTGGCGAATTAAGTTTAGAAGAATTGGCTGGTATTGCATTAGAAAGAATGAAAGATGCTGAATTTGAAATATTAGGAAATTTAAGAGAAATAAGAGAATTAGAAAAAGTATGTGAATTAAAGAAATTATAAAATAAAATAAAAAGAAGGTAATGAAAATGACTGAAGAAGAAGAAACAATTAAAATTGCATTAAAAAGAGGAAAAGAATTAAGTGGAAAGATTTTTTCAGAAGAAACAAAAGAAGATATACAAAGAGATGTAGAATCATTTACAAAATATGGGTGTGTTCAATTAAATAAATTTTATGAAGATACTTTAAAAACAATGAAAATAGTACGAAAAGAAATAGGTAAAAGAGAAGAAGAACATAAAAAAGGTTTAAGAAATATAAATACAACTAATGAAAATGCTGAATATTATACATTGCTTGGTTACTTAGAAATAGAAGAAATATATAAGGATGACATAGAAAAAGAAGCAAAACAAATGAATTGTGAATTAAAGAAATTATAAAAATAGATAAAATTAGGTAAGTGATGAATATGGAAAGAAAGAGAATGATGTATAAATTTGAAGATGGAAAGGAATTAAGTGGTAAAGAAGTAAGAGCATTAACAGATGGAATAGAAAGTGGAAAATTAAAAGTAGTAGGAGATAAAATAATGGAAGTAGGAGATGCAGAAAAGTTTAAGGTAGAATTACCTGCAAGTGGTTCAGGTGGAGTATTGGGAACATTGAGTAAAGTAGGAAAGGCAGGAGAAACAGTATATTATGGTTTAAAAAGAGGTGGATTCTTTCGATGGAGAGCAAAAGATGTAATGTCAAAGGACTTGAAAGGAAAAATTGGAGATTATTTAACACGAAATTTGGATTGTGCATTGGATATGTTACAACAAGCAGGATATTTACCTGAAGATATTACAGCAGGAAGAGTAAGTGTAGATGAATTAGTAAATGTGTTAGATACATGTTCAGATAAGAAATTAGGATTAGTGTCAGAAAATTTAGTAGAATTAACGAAAGAAGAAGCAGAAAGGAAGCAGAAAGAAAAAGAAAAAGAAGAAAGTTAAAAAAGAGGAAGAAGAGTAATTAGAAAATAGTAATATTTTTTCTTAATTTTTAATTTGATTTGAGAAAATGCAAACCTTTAGGTTTGAAGGAAGTGAAAATAAAAATGGCAGAAGAAGAAAAGAAAGAAGAGATATGTAATGTATGTAACGAGCATTTTCCATTTGATAAATTATATCAATATCAGAATAAGTATATAGAACATAAAGATCCATCAATACAAGGTGTATCACAAGTAATAGAGGCAACAGGAGATATATTTCGGAGTATGTGTAATACAATATTAGTGGATGAAATGTATATTGGAGAAAAATTACATAGATTGGAGAGTATAGCACGATGGAATTTAGAAGATGAAAGAGAAAAATGTAGGAGTGGTACAGAAGAAAAGATGAAGGCAATGAAAGAATACATGGAAAAGGTGAAAGTACTTGAGGAAGTAGTGAAAAAATTTCCAGTATGTAATATGGAAAATAGAAGAAAAGTACAATTAATGTCATTACAATTAATAAAAGATTTTGCCAATTGGGGAATGGATAGATTACCAATAGAAGTAATAAAACAGGTAGTAGAGAAGTATGTAAATAATGTGAAATCATCTTTGAAAGATTTGGAAATACATCACTTTACAATGAGTACAGATGGTATTGTATTTGAAAAAGAAATAAAAGGTAAGCAAGGGGAAACAATGAAACAAACATTAAGTTTTACAGAAGATGAATATGAATGTGTATTGGAAGAATTAGCAAGTAAAATGAAGAAATCAATAAATTTTGTAAAGAAGGCAATAGCAAGTGGTGAAGTAGATATACAAAAGTTAAGTGAAGTGGGAGAAAAATGTACAAATAAAAAATTATCATTCTTTGAGAAAAGAAAAGGAAAAAAGACAAAATAGAATCAAAAATCTAAAAGGTTTTAAGAATATGCAAAAAGAAAAATCATTAAAAGAAAGATTAATAGAATTTGGAAGAAAGAAGGAAGTAGAATATATTGAGCATATAAATAGTGCTTGTGTGAGTGCATTTATTGATAGATTTACATTGAATGGAAAAGAAATGATAATGGATAAAAAAGAATTAGAAAGAATTGCACAAAATATATGTATAGAAAGATTAATGCCTGTAATTGAAGATATAATTTATAAAAATATTCCATTTTATGAAAATATGAAAGAAGTAATAAATAATATAACAATTATACCGATAATTGATAAAATAAGGGAAGATGCTTCGGCATGGAGAGAAGATTATAGGCAAGAAATATTATTGTCAGCATTTAGAAAAAATTTATCAGAAAAACATTTGAATAAATTTGAAGAAGAAATATGGAAAAAGATGAATGTAGAGAAATTAACAATAAAACAGTTATTACAGAAATTTGAAGTAGAAGAAAAATTAACAGAGGAAGAAAAAAAGAAAATAGAAGAAGTATATGAAAACTTTCAAAAGAAATTTGTTTTAACTTTAACACAAGAAACAAGGGGGAAAAGTAATAAAGGATTAGCAAGTGGAATAATAATGGTTGCGTTGGAAGATAAAGTGAATATAGATTTGTATAGAAAAATACAAAAGTCATTGAAAATAAGTAGAAAGGTGGTAATAGAAAGTAATAAAGATTATATGAAAAAACTATTAATGTTAGAAGAAAAAGTGAAGTGAAGTGAAGTGAAATAATATGAGTAAAAAATCAAAATCAAATAAAAATAAACGGTTGTTAGAGGAAGAAGAAGAGGAGGATATAGAGGATGATGAATTAGAAGAATTTTTAAATCCACAATCAAAAGAAGAAATATTTAAACTTTTAGAAGGAAAAAAGGTTTCAGCAAATGAAGATTTTGTGGAATTAGAAGAAGAAGAAAAGGAAGAAGAAAAGGATAATAAAAGAAAAAATACAAAGACAAAGACAAAAATAAAATTGTTAATTGTTGATAAAGATAAATTAGAACAAATAAAAAAAATATATAATTTAAATGAAGATAAAAAAGAAGTTATAAAAGAAAGAGTAGAAGATATGTTAAGACATGAAATAGTTGTGGCATTAACAAATTTACAGTTATTTAGAATGGGTTATTCAGTTGAATGTATTCAAACGGAAACTATAAAAGAAAGTGATTTTGTAAAAGCAATGAAAATATGTGAAGAAAAGTTGGTAAATGATAAAGAATTTCATGATATATTATTTGGAGAATGTAGTACGAATGTAAAATCATTATTATCAGAAATTCATAAAAGAGATATGGATATACGATTAAGAAAGCAAGTAAAAATAAAAAGAAGTTGGGAAAAAGAAGTTGGGAGAGTATAATAATGACAGATGAAAAAGAAAAAGAAAAAGATAAAGTAGAAAGAATGTGTGGTAATGTAAAAGGAGAAATAGAAAGATTAACAAGAGAAAAAATGAAACAACAATTGGAATATGAAGAAGATAAAAGAGAATGGATTTCATCAGGAATAAAGGGAGATAAAGCAGAGAAAGGGGAATGGAAAAGAAAAATGGATCAACATGAAAAAGCAGTAAAAGCATATGAAAAAGAAATAAAAGAATCAACAAATAGATATGAGCAATGTGTAATGTCGGTATTAAGAATAGAGGCGGAAGTAAATATTAAAAAATTAAAAGAAGGAGGAATGGAAGGAAAACAAAAGAAATTAGAAGAATATCTTGATTCAGAGTCGAAACCTAAAGTAGTTGAAAAAGAAAAAAAATGTATGAATGGTACATGTAATATAAATGTAAATGTAGAAAAGGAAGATGGAAGAAAGAATAATACAGGATTTTGGGGAAGTGTCACTAAGAAATTGAAAGAAAAAGAAGGGAATCTTTAGAAATGTCAAAAGTAAAGAAGAAGGTAACAAAAAAGAAATCAGTAGTAGAAGAACTTACAATTGAAGATATGGATTGTGTTTTAGAAACATTACGGAGAATGGGAAAGTATGAAGAAGAAGAGATTGAAAATTTAGAAGTAGAAGTTGGAGATATAGGAAATGCTTTAAAAAGTTGTAGATTAAAAAAAATGGTAAGTATAGGAATAAGTGTTTTAAGAAATGGGACAATAAAAGGAACTGAAGAAAGAATAATTGTAACAATGAGAGAAATGAATAATACAGGGTTGGGAGTATTAGAATTTTCATTAAAAGGATTAGGGAAAACAGGAGAGAATGTGAAAAAGGCAATTAAAGTAAATGCAGAAAAGTATGGTATAAAAGTAACAGTACATGCTCCATATTATATAAATTTATTGAATGATGATGTGATTATAGATAAAAAGGGAAAGGAAACGAAGATAAGAATGTCAGATTTTTCCAAAGAAATATTAATGAATTGTATTCGTTCTGCTCATCAAATGGGAGCAAAAAGGGTGGTGTTTCATGTTGGATTTTATGGGAAATATAAGTATGAAAAGGATTTGGCATTACAAAAAGTGGAAACAGAATTAAAAGAGGTAATGCAACGAATGGAACAAGAAGGAATACAAGATGTAATATTAAGTCCAGAAACAACAGGAAAGAAGTCAATATTCGGTTCTTTAGATGAATTAATAATGATAGCAAAAGATTTAGATTTAAATAAAATAGAACCAGCAATTGATATAGCACATATTTATGCAAGAAATAATGGTAAAATAAATTATGAAGAAGTAATTGATAAATTGAAAGAAGCAAATGAAGAAAAGAGGTGGTATATGCATTATACACCAGTAACAATAGGGAAAAAAGGAGAATTGAGGCATGAAGGATTATCGTCAATGAAACCTCCAGATTTTAATTTATTAATGAAAGCAGTAATTGATAAAAAGATAAAAGTAGAAATAATAAATGAATCTCCAAGAAATATAGAAGATGCGATACGATTAAAGAAAAGAACAGAAAGATTAATAGAGGATGTTGCAGTACAAGATGGAATGAGAATGATATTAGAATAATCAAAACTTTTTTAAAGTTTTGAGAATAGAAAGTGAAAAGAAAAATAAAATGAAATGAAAAAGGTGAAATGAAAATGGCAGAAAGAAATTGGTTTCAAAAAATAATAACAGGAAATATAGAAGTAAGAGATGTAATATTCTTTGTAGGAAGTTTAGTATTAGCAAGTTTATTACTATGGCTTGGATATGAAATACTATATGGTGTGCAAGTTGCATTTACTGATATGGGAACATATGGTGAGTGGATTGGAGATTATGGAGCAGTATCAATATTTGACAAAGTGACAATGTTTAGTAATATACAATGGGGAATTATGATAGTACCAGTAATGGAAGGATATATGGAATTTATTGGTGCAATGATTGGACAATGGATAATCATATGGTTAGTGCTTGGGATATTCATGGCATTAAGTGGATTAGGACATAGAAGTAGAGTTGCATATAATATGTTCTTTGTATTTCTAATAATACAATTGATAGCAATATGGACAAGTCCATTATTTGCTGGAGTAATTGATCCAGAATTTGGTGGAAGTATTCAGTCATCGGCTTCGATAATGCTATTGATAAACTTTGCAATGGTGTTTCTATTTGCTTTGCTATTCAATAAACTATTAAGTGGAACAATATTCAAAGGATTAAGAGAATTTGAGAATGTAAATAATGCATAAAAACAATATATTTTTTTCTTTTTTTAAGATTATAAGATTATTATAAGATTATTATAAGATTATTATAAGATTATTATAAGATTATTATAAGATTATTAGTGAGGTGAAAGAGATGAGTGATGAGTGTGATGAATTAAAGAGAGAAGCATTGAATAGTATGAAAAAAGTAATAGAAATTAATAATGAAATGTGGAAAAGAAAAGTAGAAATAACGGAGTTAAATCAAGAAATTTATAAGGAGATGATTGAGGGGAAAGATGTATCACGATTAGTATTGAAGAAATTTAAATTAATTAATGAAATTATGAAGAAAGAGAAAGAAGAACAAGAGAAAATGGAGAAAATGAAAGAAGAAGTAGATAATATAGAAAGTTGTTTTTTACGAAAATTGAATCTATAAAATAAGAGAATAAAATAAAAGGTGAAGAGAATGACAATGAAAAATAACAATTTAAAAACAATATTTATAATAGCAATGATAGTAATGTTACCAGTAATTATGGGAATAATGACACCAAAAGTGGAAGCAGACATTCCAGAATTTGGAGATATAGGAGATTATGATGGATTGACAGAAGGACAAACATTAGACTATAATATGACAATGGGAAATGCAATACTATTATTAAATATGACAGAATTATATAATGTATTCCTTAGTATGTTAATGGGTGCAGGTAATTCAACATTAATAGATGAATATATGACATGGTTTAATGGAACAACAACAGCGTTAGATAATATGACAATGGAATTAGAATTGACAAATGTAACACAACCAGATGTAGAAGAAGAACAATTAGGAGTAGTAGAAGGAAATATGACATTGAATGGAGAAATACCGAGTTATTTAATACATGGAAACAGCGTGTCAGATGTATATTTCTTATATCAATGGTTAGCAGATAGTGGATTAATATACAATGTATCGTATAATATATTATTAGATGCAATAGAAATGTTCAATGATGTAGGTATTCCATTAACATTAGATTGGATGTCATATATGATATATATGTTTGGCGGAGAAGTAAGTGGATTTCCATTTCCATCTGTAATGGTAAATAACTTTACATTGTATTCTACATTGTTATACTATATGAAATATATTGGGTTGATACAAGATTATACAGTAGATGAAGATGCGGTATATACAACAGGAAGTCAAACATATGATGCAGTAGAGTTTGTAATAATATATAATATGTCACAAATAATGGATACATATATACGCCAATTTTGGAATGATGAATATATAGAAGGTAACTTTGGTTCAATGGAAAATTATTATACATGGGTGCAATGTTATCATCAATATCCGTTGAATAATACACAAATATTTGAAAAGAATAAAGGGTTTGTTCTGAAATACACACTAACATGGAATAGTACTGGAATATTGCAAAAACTATTAAATTTTCAGATAATGGAAAATAGTTTAGAATATACTATTAGAAATGTATTTGGAAATGAAACATTTACTATTCTATATGATATGTGGAATTTAGGAATCGTGGAAATGGGAATATACTTAACGGATTACAGTGGATATGAAGAAGAACAGCCATCATGGTGGGATCAATTAATAAGTGCAATAAGACAAATATTTGGATGGGTAGCATTTATTTTTGGTATATTATTAACAGTATTTGGAGTAGTAAGTGTATTTACACAGAGAAATTCACGACCATTCATGTTAGCAATAATAGGAATAGCAATAATAATAGGTGGAGCAATATTATTAGGATATATCTAATATAAAACAATAAAATATTTTTTTCTTTTTTTAATGTAGAGAGATGAGAAATATGTCGTGTGAAAGAGATATAGAGAAATTAAATGAAAATATTGAAAAATATCAAGAATTAGAACAAGATTTAGTAAGAACATTAAAAGAAAAAGAATCTGGACTTTTAGAGGATTGGAAATATTTAGAATTAAGAGCAAAAGAAATACAGGAAGATGTAAATTTTCATGCAAAACTTATAGCACGAGATGTAGTAAGATTAAAAATGAAAGGGTGTGAAATGAAGAAATTATAGAAGAGATGAGAAATATGGCAAGAGATGGAACAATTACAGGAAGAGAAAAAATAGCACAATTTGTAGGAACGGGATTAATAAATATAATAAATGTATTATTATTATTTTTATTAGCAATAAGTTTTGTAACATATTTTTTGACAGCAGATACTCAATTTATACCAATGATATTAGGAATAGATTATGGAATATTAATAAATAATATATTAGATATAATAATATGGATAGTATTAGCCGTAATAATAGCATTGATAGTAATAACAAATAGACATGCAAGAAGAATATTTTCAATGGAATTATTAATAATAGAATTTATTTTAATATTATGTGGAGTATTTATGTTGAATGTAAGTGTAGTTGCATTAGAAGGACTAAGTTTAATAACAGTACTTGGAATATCAGTGTTTATAATAAATATAGTATTAGGAATATTAATAGTAACATATTCAGCAATGGTGTTATTTCAAGTAATTACATAAAAAGAATTATATAAAAAGGAGAGAAAGAGAATGGCAGAATCAATGGGAAAATCATCAATGTTAAGAGTATTAATGTTATATTTAGGAATAGGAGTAATTTTAGCAAGTGTAATAGGAATGATATTAGTTAATATGGAATGGAATTTTATTTATTTTATACCAATATATATATATAATTTAATAGGAGGAATAATATTAGTAGTAATGGCAATAATAGTATATAGATTAAAAGAATATGCAATGTGGATGGATATTATAATACCAATAGTATATTTAGTAATAATATATCCTTTGTTATGGTTTCCATTTTATTCATTAAATTATATATTAGGAATAATAGGAATAATAATTGATATAGTAATAGTGATAGTTGCAATATTAGCAGTAATTTCATTGATAAAATCATTAATGATAATAAAGATACAATAAAAGTGATAAAAATGGTAACAAAGAAAGAACAGGAAGAAACATATGGAATAGTAATATTAGATAAAGATAGATTTGGTAGTTTATTTATAAAAGATGAGAAAGGAAAACAGATAGCATATTTACAAAATAGCCAAGATATAAAAGAAGCGATAAAAGAATTAGGACTAACGAAGGCACAAAAAGATGATTTAGAAGGAGGTTTTGAAGTAAAGGTAATAAATGTAATGGAATATGGAAAAAATACTGATGGTAATTTTAGTAGAAAACATTATAGAGAAATAGCAGAGATATTAGGAAATAATTGTGTTGATGTAAATAGTAAATTAGCAAAAGATTTAATAAAATTTTTTGAAAAAGATAATGAAAGATTTGATGAAGCAAAATTTAAGAAAATGATAGAAGAAAAATGTAAATTAAAAACATTATAAGAAAATAAAGATAAAAAGGATAGAAAGAGTATGATAGTATCTCCAGAAACAATAGCATTATCATCATTAATAGCAACCTTTTTATTTTTATTTATTATTGGAATAATAGGAGTATGGTATGGTGGAAGAGGAAAAAAAGTAAGAGCATTACAATGTATAGGATATGGTATGATAGTATTGGCAGTAATATTTCTAATAGCAAATTTAGTTTAAAATAAAATAAAAAAATAAAAAGATATGAAAGGTGAAAGAAAATGGGTATAGTAGAAGAGACATTAGCATGGGTATTTTTAGCATTGTATCCAATAATGTTCTTTGTTGGATTGTGGTTAGTAAAATTTATAAAAGAAGAAAAATTTGAAGGAGTAGCAATAGTAATAGCAATATTAATAATGTTTGGTTTTAGTGTGTTAGCAACACTATTAGTAACAGGACAACCAGTACCTTATGAAGGAACAGGACTAATCAGTATGACATATCTAATGACATTCTTTACAATAGCAGTTGTAGT
>Ga0315289_10007913_pt1 | contig 15413 bp, 10 predicted proteins | sample YL17G11_40_MG_FD_203452 | JGI IMG/M metagenome (GOLD analysis project Ga0315289, IMG submission 203452) | Sediment microbial communities from Yellowstone Lake, YNP, Wyoming, USA - YL17G11_40 | ecosystem: Environmental > Aquatic > Freshwater > Lake > Sediment | place: USA: Wyoming | collected... | reverse complement strand
GCAGCCGCTGATGTTGGACCAACCTCTGTTTCAGTCCCCCGCCGCCGGCGCGGGCGCCGGGGCCAGCCGCCTACGCCCCAGCCAGGCCTTGGCCTCCTCGACGAAGGAGTAGGCCGTGGGAACCACCAGCAGCGACAGCAGCAGGCACAGGGTCTGCCCGCCGATGATGGTCACCGCAATGGCCGAGCGCTGCGAGGCCCCCACCCCGATGCCTATGGCCGTCGGGATCATCCCCGCCACGATCGCAGACGTGGTCATCAGGATGGGCCGCAGCCGCACCCGGTTGGCTTCCAGGATGGCCTCCCGGAGCGGCATCCCCTGTCGGTACAGACGGTTCATGTAATCGATTTGCAGGATTCCATTCTTCTTGACAATGCCTATTAGCAGCAGCACGCCCAGCGCGCTGAACAGGTTCAGTGAGCGTCCGGTGCCGATCAGCGAGATCAACGCGAACGGGATAGCCAGCGGCAGGCCCAGCAGGATGATGAACGGGTGGATCAGGCTCTCGAACTGGGCGGCCAGGACCATGTACATGAAGATGGCCGCCAGCCCTAGTGCCATCAGCATGTTCTGGGTGGTCTCCTCCAGGATCTGCACCTGCCCGGAGAAGAAGACGCTGTACCCGGCTGGCAGGCCCACCTGCTCGATGGCATCCATCGTGCCGGTAGCGGCGTCCGCCAGCGAGTAACCCGGAGCCACATTGCCGAACAGGCTGACCGCGAACTGCCGGTTGAAGCGGTCGATGCTCGAGGGACCCAGGCCCCGCTCCAGCCGGGCCACCGAGTCCAGCCGGATCAAGCCCAGCTTCGTGGAGGGCACCAGGATGCGGCTCAGCGCCGCGGTCGAGTCCCGCTGGCTGGGCAGCAGTCGCATGGTCACCTGATACTGCTCGGAGCCCTCCTTGTACGTCGAGATTTGGTCCTCGCCGGACATCAGCAGGCGCACCGCCCCGGCGATGTCGCTGGCGCGCACTCCCAGGTCGGAGGCCCGCGTGCGGTCGATGACCACCTGGACTTCAGGGCTGTTCAAGTTGAGGCTGACCCTGGCATCCGCCACCGAGGGCACCTTCACCAGTTCCTGGTTGACCTGCTTGCCCAGTTCTACCAGCGGCTTGAGTTCCGGCCCCAGCAGCGATGCCCGGATGGGCGAGAAGGTCTCGCGTCCGCCCAGCACATTGGGGAAGCGAACCCCGGGGCGGGTGTAAGCCCACGGTCGCAGGGCCTCCCGGACGCGCTGGCCCATCCGCACGATGTCGTCGCGCTCGTTCGCCGGCTTCAGCAACACGCTGATCTCGCCGAAGTTCACGCGATTCCGCATGCCGTGGGTCGAGGGGATCACCACCGTCACGCCCGGGATCTGCTCGATCCGCTTGGCCATCGCCAGCGCCACGCGCTCGGTTTCCTCGACCGAAGAGCCTTCCGGCAGCTCCATAGACACGGAGAGTTCATTCTGGTCTTCCTGGGGCATCCAGTCGCGGCCGATGAATCGGTACGCCACAAAGGTGGAGCCGAACGCCGCCAGCGCCAGGAGCACCACCGCCCAGCGGTGATTGAGCGCCCAGTTCAGCAGATTGACGTACGGGCGGGCCCTCCAGGAGCGGTCGTGCCCGTGGCCCCCGCTTGCGGCCGTCTTCCGGCGCAGCAGGCGCGAACTGAGCGTGGGCGTCAGCGTGAAGGCCACCAGCATCGACACCAGAATGGCCATGGCCATGGTCCAGCCGAACTGGTTGAGGTACCGCCGGGCGTAGCCGGTCATGAAGGCGATGGGCACGAAGATGATCACCAGCGACAGCGTGGTCGCCATCACCGCCAGGGCGATCTCCTTGGTGGCCCGCACGGCCGCCTCCTTGGGCGGCACGTCTTTTTCCTGAATCCACCGGTAGATGTTCTCCAGCACGATGATGGCGTCGTCGATGACGATGCCCACCGCCAGGGTCAAGCCCAGCAGGGTCATGGAATTCAGCGTGAAATCCATGATGCGCATCAAGGAGAAGGTGGTGATGATGGAGGTGGGAATGGCAATGGAGCTGATCAGCACGGTCCGCCAGTTGCGGATGAACAGGAAGACGATGAGCGAGGCCAGCAGCGCGCCCAGCACCAAGTGCTCCTCGAGGGCCTCCACCGACTTGCGGATGTAGGCGGCCTGGTCGCGGATCACTTCCAGGTTCACCCCGCTGGGAAGCTCGCGGCCGTACCTGGCCAGCCGCTCCTGAACGTCGTCCACCACTTTGACGGTATTCGCGCCGGTCTGCCGCCGCACCGAGAGGATCACCGCCGGGCGGTTCTTGTAGTAGGCGAAGCTGCGCTTCTCCGTCATGCCGTCTTCGGTGTAGCCCAGATCGCGGATGCGGACGGGAACCCCGCCGACGTTCTTGACGATGATGCTGTTGAATTCCTCGACGTGCTCGACGCGCCCCAGCGTGCGCACGCCCACTTCAGTAGCCCCGCGCACGATGCGCCCGCCGGGGGCCTCGATGTTCTCCGCTTTCAACGCGCGTTCCACATCTTGCGCGGTCAGGTTGTAGGACCCCAGCTTGTCCAGGTCCAGGAAGACGTTGATCTGGCGGTACCGTCCGCCGTTAATGTCCACACCGGCGACTCCGTCCACCGTCTCCAGCGCGCGGCGGATGCCCTTGTCGGCGATCTCGGTCAGCTCGCGGGGGGAGCGGTCTCCGGTCACCGCCAGCGTGATTACCGGATCACGGTCCGGATCTGCTTTCTGCACCACCGGCGCCAGCACGTTCGGGGGCAGCCGGTTCATGGCGCCGGCGACTTTCTCGCGCACGTCCTCGGAGGCTTCCCCAATGTCCTTCTCCAGGACGAAGGTCACGATCAGGAAGCCGCTGCCCTCGCTCGCCATGGCGCGCAGCTCGCTGATGCCGCTCACCGAGGCGACAGCTTCCTCCAGCGGCATGATCACCTGCGAGGTGACCTCCTCGGGACTCGCCCCGGGCAGCCGCACCCGCACGTATACCGTGGCCGGGTCGCTCTTGGGAAACAGATCCACTCCCAACTGGAGGAAGCTGACCACCCCCATCACTGTCAGGAACATGATCAGCATGAAGGCGAAGACGGGGCGTTGAACACAGATCTCAAATAGGCGCACGCGAGCCCTCCTTCTTGGGCCTTTGACCTTCTGGCGTGAAAGTCCATTCCCAGGTTACCGCAGATCGTAGAATGGGTGATCTGGCCATGAAGACCGCTTTCCTGTTCCCCGGGCAAGGCTCCCAGTACGCCGGGATGGGCAGAAGCCTTGTTGAGGCCTTTCCGGCGGCCCGCGCCGTTTTCGAGGAGGCCGACCGGACGCTCGGTTTCTCCATCTCCCGGCTGTGCTTCGAAGGCCCTGAAGAGGCGTTGAAGCTTACCGAAAACACCCAGCCGGCGCTCCTGGCCGTCTCTGTGGCGGCGCTGGCCGTGCTGCGCGAGAAGGGGTTCTCGCCCGACTACGTGGCCGGCCACAGCCTGGGGGAATACTCGGCCCTGGTGGCGGCGGGGAGCGTCGACTTCGCGGACGCTCTCCGTTTGGTGCGCCAGCGCGGCCGATACATGCAGGATGCAGTCGCTCCGGGCGTGGGCGCCATGGCCGCCCTGCTGAAGCTGCCCGAGGGCAAGCTCGAGGCAGTGCTGGCGGAGGCCGCCCAAGGTGAGGTGGTGAGCGCGGCGAACCTGAATTCTCCCGAGCAGGTAGTCATCGCCGGTCATGCCGGAGCCGTCGAGCGGGCCATCGAGCTGGCCAAGGCCGCGGGCGCCAGGCGGGCGGTGCGGCTGCCGGTCAGCGCCCCCTTCCACTGCTCCTTGATGAAGCCGGCGCAGGAGCGTCTGGCGGTTGACCTGAACCAGACGGCCTTCGCCGACTTGGCCTGTCCGCTCATCAACAACTGGCAGGCCCGCGAAATCCGCGCCGGAGCCGCTGCGCGCCAGGGGCTCATCGAGCAGGTCTCCAGCCCTGTGCTTTGGACCGACTCGATCCGCTACCTGGTGGCACAAGGGGTCACACGCTTCATCGAGGTAGGCGCTGGCGGCGTGCTCACCGGCCTGCTGCGCGCCATCGAGCCGTCAGTCAAAGGCCTCCGCTGCGGCGAAGCCGGGGAGCTGGAGGCCGTAGGATAAGACTCCCGTCTTGTCGCCCGCAGGGCTCCCCTGAACAAGACAGGAGTCATGTCCCACTGGCCGCGCTGGACCACCGGTACTGGGAAGGATCGGACGCAAGGCCCGCCTGTACCGGGTTGTTCTCGATGTCCCTTCAACCACTGGAGCAGCCGGCTGACCTGTTGGCGAGGGCGCAGCAGGACATGGACGTGGTTGCCCATGACGACAAAGGCCCGCAGATTGTAGTAGCCCATCTCGACACCGCTTCGAAGCGCGTCCGCCACCAGGCCAGCCACCTCCGGGCGCCGCAGAAACATGGGCCCCTGACGCGCCGTGTCCAGATATCGGTCCATCCAGAGGAAGGCTTTGCCCGCCGAGGGCTTCCCGGGAGGAGGATACAAAGCCGATGGCAGACTGCCGTGCAGGTGCCAGGTGACCAACAACCAGCCGTCTGACGGGTAGAGGTGAGGTAGTCTTCTTCTCGGCATGTACCAGGAAATGCAGTGGTTGGAGGGTTGCGATTCTGTCTGGCGAATCTGACTGCTCGGGGACTGCGGGCTGAAGAGGGTGCTGAAAAAGGCCTTGGACAAGCTGAAGCATGTCCTACGTGGGCGCGCAAATGCCTGATTTGGCGTTGTGGGACATGCTTTAGCTTGTCGTCCTCGGGCCTTGAAGTAGGACTTTTTCAGCACCCTCTGAAGCCCGCAGCGGCACGCTGAAGCGCGCGCCACATCCTGGATGCAAGCCGAAATGTAGAAACTCCAGGGACAAGACTCCCGTCTTGTCGCGGTGCCAAGTCAGGAGACATAGCCTACTGCTCAGCGCGTTCTCGACTCCGGTGCCAGCGCCCGGCCGAGCGCGGGAATCTCGATCTGCGCCAGCCAGCCCAGCCCTGCCAGTACGGTCCAGAAGATCACCAGGTAGGCCGGCCAGCCGCGAGCTGACGCTATTATCAGGGCTTGCAGCAGCAGCGCGCTGGCGATCGTAGTATTCCGGACCTGGGACCGCTGGCCCCTGAAGACCAGCCAGACCGCGACAGCCGTGACGAGGGCCCAGAAGATCACGGGCCGCCACATGCTGGGCAGGAGGGCCTCGCCGGCGCCGTCCAGGGCGAACTGCGGGTAGAAATCGCGCAGGGCCCGGGAAGCCCAGACCGTGGCGATCACATCCACCGCCAGCAAAGCCGCCCACCGCTCAGGCTGTTGGTGCCACGGCAATTCCAGCACCTTCAGCCCGAGGGCGAGCGCCAGCAACATCAGCCAGAACGGCAACATGGACCTAAGCAAGAAAAGCAGGCGCGGAGAGATCCGGTCGAACCGTAAATCCAGGAGCGCGCGCCAGGCTGCCTCGCGAGTCGAGGTCCACTTCCATCGCCCGGAGATGAAGAACCATCCGTAACTCTCGGGCTCCCGCCACAGCCTTCGGAAGTACTCCTCGCCTTGCTCCTTGGATTGCCCCGCCACGCCAAGCTGGCGCGAGCGAAAATCGGAGGAGAGGGCGAACGGATCAGTGCAAGGGTCAGAACGGCCGACTCGACTCTCCTGCCACTGCGGTACCCCCTTCACGCCCTGGCGGTTGAGCGTCTCGGTCACCTCCTGCGCCAGGGCGAAATCGCGCCCGGCGCCGCAAGCGTTCCAGCGGACCACCGAGCCGTCGCGGTGGGCGCACAGAAGCGACTTTCCGTCCGGGGAGAACATGAGGGGGCCGATGGCGCCCGCAAGGGGGCTCCAGCCGCGCAGCAAGTTCCAGGAGGCGACGTCCCAGATATTCAGGCTGTTCTCGCCGGCGGAAGCGAGCCGCTCACCATCGGGGGAGAAAGCAACCGCCACGGCCGCTTCCCTGAGCTCCAGAGTGCGCACCGGTAGCCCGCTGGCGAGCTCCCACACCTTGATTGTGTAGTCCAGGCTCGCCGAAGCGAGGAACTTCCCATCGCCTGCGAAGGCAAGTGAGAGGACGGTCCCAGAATGCCCTCGCAGCGCGTGGACCAGTTGCCCGCTGGCAACGTCCCAAATCGCCGCGGTGTTGTCGCTCCCGGCCGCGGCCACACTCTTGCCGTTGGGAGAAAAGGCCACGGAGAGCACGCTGTCGGCATGGCCGGAGAGTGTGCGCAAAAGCCGGCCTGACGCTGTGTCCCAGAGCTTGATTGTGTTGTCGCCCGCCACCGAGGCGAGAATCCCCCCACCAGGGGAGAAGGCAAGCCGGTGGGCACGACTTGAATGCCCGGGGAGCGTCAGTGTTGGCTTCCCGGAAGCAGCATCACGCAGCAGAATCGTGTTGTCCTCGCGTGCCAACGCTACCAAGGCGCCGCTGGGGGATAACGCCAGGGCGGAGCCCCAGTCTCTAGGGGCATCGAACTTGTGTGACCGCTTGCCGGAGGAGGCGTCCCAGATCTCGATGTCGAAGGACGGGTTGAGCCCCTGGAAGAGGTTGCCCCCCGGAGAGAAATCCGTACGGAACACCGGGGAACCCTCGTTGATGACCTGCGGGTCCGCCTGCGGCGTCTCCGGCGGGCGGCAAAAAAGCAGCACCAAGAGCACGCCCACCACCGGGATGAAGGGAACGACTCCGCGAGCCATGCCAATCCCAGTTACCGAGTCATAGCACATCTTTCACTGGAGCACGCTAGAGTAACAGGAGGCATGCCAATCACACTCAGAGGTGAATTCTGGGGCGCGGATAGCGCCGGGATGGAGGCTGTCCCGCCCGAAGAACTCGTTCCCAGACGGGTCCTCATCGAGGAGATGCTCGAACTGTGCCGGGCCTGCGCGCGGGCACGTCTCAACATTGTGATCGGGGCCGCACCCGGAGCCGGCGGCACCGCCGCCAGCCTCGCCGACGCGAGCGGTGCGGTTCAGAGCGCAGCGTTCAGGATCATCCAGGCCACCAGCCCGCGCGATGCCATCCGGCGAATGGAAACGATGGCGGCGGCCGCAGAACCGGGCATGGACCTCCGCGCCCTTCGGCTGAAGGTGGCCGCGGCGGTGGACCTGATCGTTCAAGTCGCCAGGTTGAGCGACGGAACGCTGCGGGTCACCTACCTCACCGAGTGCGTCGGTGTGGAGAAGAACAACCAGATAGCCCTGCAAGACATCTTCGTTTTCGAGAAGACCGGTCGCACAGAAGCGGGCAGATTCCAGGGTCGCTTCCGCGCCACCGGGATCCGGCCAAGGTTCTGGCTGCGGCTGCACGAATGCGGGATCGAGCTGCCGCGCTCCATACTGGAGGCGAACGTCACCGTGGAGTAGCTTCTGAATCCACAGTGTTATGGGGGACCTCGTCCAATTCGGGCGGCAGACCGAACGGCCTGCCCCACAGCGGGATCCGGTCTGCGGGATGCTGGTGGACCCGGCTGCCGCCGCGGCCCGGCGCGACTACCAGGGCCGGACCTACTACTTCTGCTGCCAGCGTTGCGCTGAGAGGTTCGATGCGGAGCCGGGAAAGTATCTCGAACCCTCCCTGACGGTCGGGGCTCGGAAAACGCGCGGGATATTCACCTGCCCGATGCATCCGGAGGTGCGACAGGAGGGCTTTGGGGCCTGCCCGAAATGCGGTATGGCGCTCGAGCCGGTGTCCCTGGCCGATGCCGAAGCGCCTAATCCCGAACTGGAGGACATGCGGCGGCGCCTCTGGGTGAGCGCCGCACTCACCGTCCCGCTGGTCGTGCTGGCGATGATGGAACGCTTCCCCTGGCTCCAACTGGCGCTGGCCACGCCGGTGGTGCTGTGGGGAGGGTGGCCGTTGCTGGAGCGTGGCTGGACTTCGCTCGCTCGCCGCAGTCTGAATATGTTCACCTTGATCGGCGTGGGCGTGAGTGCGGCCTACCTCTCCAGTGCGGCGGCCGTGCTCATCCGGGGGCCCCTGTATTTTGAGACCGCCGCCGCCATCACGACGCTGGTGCTGCTGGGGCAGGTACTCGAACTGAAGGCCCGGGCGCAGACCGGCCGCGCGATTCGCGCTCTGCTGGACCTGGCGCCGCAGGTGGCTCACCGCGTGTTGGAGAACGGCCCTGAGGAGGACGTTCCGCTGGAGGGCGTTCGCGTGAGCGACCGCCTGCGCGTAAGACCCGGCGAGAAGGTGCCGGTGGATGGCGTCCTGCTCGAAGGCGCCAGCGCGGTGGACGAATCCATGATCACCGGCGAGCCGGTTGCGGTCGAGAAGACGCCGGGCAGCCGCGTCACTGGCGGGACCCTGAACGGCACGGGCGGTTTCCTGATGCGCGCCGAGCGGGTCGGCGCTGAGACCCTCCTCGCCCGGATCGTGGCCACGGTCGCCGAGGCCCAGCGCACTCGCGCGCCCATCCAGCGTCTGGCCGACGCGGTCTCCGCCTGGTTCGTTCCGGCCGTGCTGCTGACCGCGGGAGTCACCTTCCTGGTCTGGAGTCTGCTGGGGCCGGAGCCGCGTCTCACTCATGCGCTGGTCAGCGCCGTGGCGGTGCTGATCATCGCCTGCCCTTGCGCGCTGGGGCTCGCCACTCCCATGGCCGTAATGGTGGGCACCGGTCGCGGCGCTGCCGCAGGGGTGCTTATCAAGAACGCCGAGGCGCTCGAGGTTCTCGCCCAGGTGGACACGCTGGTCGTGGACAAGACCGGCACGCTCACCGAGGGGAAGCCGCGCCTGGTCTCGGTTGAAGCGCTGCCCGGCGTTGAGCCTTCCGAGCTGCTGCGCCTGGCCGCCAGCCTCGAGCGTTCGAGCGAACACCCCCTGGCCTCGGCCATCGTCTCCGGCGCCCTCGAGCGCGGGCTCAGCCTCGTCGAGCCTGCCGGTTTCCGTTCCTTCACCGGCCAGGGCGTTACCGGCGTGATCGACGGGCACGCGGTGGCCCTGGGCAACCAGCGCCTCGTGGATGCAAGCCCGCTACTCGAACGGGCCGAGGCGCTCCGCCGGCAGGGCCAGACCGTGCTTTTCGTGGCCGTCGATGGCAGACCCGCCGGGCTGCTCGGCGTGGCCGACCCCGTAAAGGAATCCGCGCGCGAGGCCGTCCGCTGGCTGCACCAGCAAGGCATACGGATGGTGATGCTCAGTGGCGACAGCCGCACGACTGCCGAGGCCGTGGGCCGCGAGCTCGGCATCGACGAGGTGCATGCCGAAGTACCGCCCGAGGAGAAGGCTGAGCGGATCAAGCGACTCCAGGCCGCGGGCCGCATCGTGGCCATGGCCGGTGACGGCATAAACGACGCCCCGGCCCTGGCTCAAGCCCAAGTGGGGATTGCCATGGGCAGCGGCGCCGATGTGGCCATCGAGAGCGCCGGCATCACCTTGCTGGGAGGTGACTTGCGAGGCATCGTCCGTGCCCGCAAGCTCAGTCGCGCCACCATGCGCAACATCCGGCAGAATCTGTTCTGGGCCTTCTTGTACAACTCGCTGGGCGTGCCCATCGCCGCGGGTGTGTTCTACCCCGCCTTCGGCTGGCTGCTGAGCCCGGTCATCGCCAGCGCCGCGATGACCTTCAGCTCGCTCTCGGTGATCGGCAACGCCCTGCGCTTGCGCAGAGTGAAGCTGTAGAGGTTGCTGAAAAAGTCCTGCACAGACTGAAGTCCGTGCCACGGAGGCCAGCAAAGCCTTGACTTTTCGTGGCACAGGCATTCAGCCTGTGCGGGTAGCCGGCTCGCAGAGGACTTTTTCAGCAAGCCCTGTAATTACGGCCAGCGCCTCCCCGGCATCGGCACCGAGCGCTGTTCGCGTTTGGGCTCGGGGCCGCCGCCGCCGCCGGGCGCCCGCTGCATGTAGCGGCCGCCGAAGTCCAGCTCATCCTCTTCGAAGCGCAGCGGGCGGTCCAGAACCATCTCGATGGTCGAGCCCTTGGCCAGCACGGCGTCCGGGCCGCGCGACAGCAGCACGCCCACCAGCCCGGCGGTGGCTCCGGCGGCGGCGCCCACTCCGGCGCCCATGCCGCTGCGCCCAGCGGCGTGTCCGGCAATCACGCCTACCGAGGTGCCGGCGGCGGTGGCCTCGCCCACCGTCCGCGCGTCTCCGCCCTTGTTGCCTTCGCTGCGCACCTTGCCCTCGGCGCGGTCCAGCTCTTCGCTGGCGCGTCCGTCCAGGCTGCCGATGCGCGCCCGGAAGTCGCGCGTGACCCCGTTGGGCAGGGTCAGCGAGTCGAAGCGCACGAACAGCTCACCGCGTCCCCTGATCCGGCCGGGACGCTTCACCTCGGTCACCGTGCCCGCCACGTAGCTGCCCGGCGGGATCACCACCCGCCCGTTGACCAGGATCGGGAACACGGTCTCCAGGTAAATGCGGTCGCCCCGGGCGGAGTTCTTGGTGCTGATGCTGTTGATCAGCGCCAGCGGGACCTTGGTGCCCGGCTCGACCAGGTACTTGCCTGCCTCGGGCGTCGTTTGCCGCCACCCGGGCTGCGCTGGGTCGGGGCTTGGCTCCTGGGCCGCTGCCAGCGCGGCCATTCCCGCAACCACAACCGCCATGCTGAGCTGCCGCATAGATTACTCCTCTCCCTCGATTCTACCCCTCACTCTTATTAACGCATGGTCCAGGCAGCCGGTTGCGCTCCGGCGGCGGCCCGCACCGGCAGCCGGAGCCCCGCCGGGCTGATCTGGCTGCCCAAGGCGATCCGGATCTCGGGATCGTTGCCGAGGCTCCCCGGCAACTTCAGATTGATCTGGTAGAGACCCGCGAAACCGGGCGCCACACCAGCGTAGGCGATCGAGCCGTTGCGGCCCGCGTCCACCGGCGCGCCGTCCAGCAGCACCCGGAACTCGCTCAGCCGCTTGAGCGGCGCCGCCGCCTGCGGCGCCTGGCCCCAAATCGCCTCGGGAGTGGTCTCTCCCAGCCCGGTAGCGAAGAGGATCACGTAGTCCCCGGGACGCGCCGGCGCGGAAGCATTGACTGGGGTCCAATCGGGGCGCGTCGCCACTACCGTGTTCCCCTCCCACTGGAACAGCGCCGGCGCAACCTCCCGGAGAGCGATCCTGACGGTTGGGCCGGCCTTCGCATTCAGGGAGAGCACCAAGTCCGCTTCGGACCCCCGCAACATGTTGGGGATCACCAGATTGACCTGCCCGGGCGAGACGTAGTAGAGCACCGCGGAGACGTAACCCACCGTTACCTGTACGCCAGCAAGTTCGCGCACCGCGTTTCCGGACGCGGCGGCGGTGTCGTAGGAGAGGTTGGTCCCGTAAATGATGGCAACAGTGTTCGGCGCCAGTTCGCCCACCGCGTTGCTGGCGGCGTTGACAATGCTGGCCGCCGAGTACGTGGGCGCCTGCCGTGCGCCATCCGCCCCGAGCGAGGCTGAGGCAGCCAGCACGGCAAGGGAGCACGCAGCCCAGCACATGAACTTAACCTGATTGTACTACCGGCTACACTAGGTGGCACAGGCATTCGTGCCTGTGTGTTGCGTGCCCGCCAACAGGCCTGGAGGCCTATTCCACCTGTTCGGCGCTGAAACTGGGGGAGGGCAAGCTTCAGGGGGTGCTGAAAAACGCCCGCTCCAGACCGCTTGCTAACGCGCGCGGCTCGGAAAGTGCTTCAGAGTCAACGGCCCTGTTTTAGAGCCGCGACCGTCAGGAAGCGGTCCCGGGCGTTTTTCAGCATCCTCCGTAGCGTCCTCTCTTGAAGCGAACGCTACCGGCCGGCCGCTTTGTAGACGGTCCTCTCCATCCCGGTCAGGGCGCCGACGCCGGCCCCTATGCCGCCGAAGAAGAGGCCCCATCCGCCCGCGTGCCGCAGGCGTACTCCGAGGCCCGGATTGCCCCAATCGGCAATGTACGGACCGGCATAGGCGCCCACCGGCGCCGCGATCCCGAACCCGATGATCGCTCCCCACATGGCGGCTCTGCTCCGCGATTTCTTCGTGACGCGCGAGACCTCCTCGGCGCGCAGCCGCACGACCTTGTCCCCAGCGGTCAAAAGACTGACGGCTTCAGGTTGCCACTCCTGTATCGCGCCCTTCAGCACCTCGTCGTTCCGAAGATACACCTTGATTCTCTTCTTCGGGCCCAGTTGACCTAGGCGGTCCCAGCCCCGCGCCTCCTGCGCGCCCGGCTGCCTTGCGGTTGCTGGTTCCGACCCCGCCAGGCCCGCCCAGGCCAGGGCCGCCAGTATGCTGAGCACCAGGGTATTCATCCTCGCCTCCGCCTTTCTGCCAAGCACCGACTCGTCACGGGGGTATTGTATCCGAAATGCCTACAGGCGGGTCAGTGGATAGGTCCAGCGCAACGTCAGCAGGCTCGCTGGCTACGGCGGCGCCCGGTGATTCGCCGCGCAATAACTTTGAACCTTTTGCCGCGTTCGGGGTACTCCCCATTGAGCACCCCTGAAATGAGCGATCGACCTCGGCGTCTTGTGACCGGCGGCAAGTCTTTGGAGGGGCTGGTCGGGCCGCGGGGACTTGAACCCGGGATCTCCGGCACGCGCCGGAACCCCTTGAGCCTCTGCCGCCAAGTGCAACCACAATTGCATTTGGTCGGCCCAAATGCTAGAATGCTAGCATATGGTACAGAGGCGCTTTTGGATAGGCCGCCTTGAAACCGCCTGGAGCCAGCGCTCCATCGTCTGGCTCCGCGGCGTTCGCCGGGTGGGCAAGACCTTCCTCTCGAGGAGTCTGCCCGACTGCGAGTACTTCGATTGCGAACTTCCCTCGGTGCGACGGCTACTCGGACAACCCGAGGGGTTCCTGAGGGAACTCCAAGGCCGCCGGCTCGTTCTCGACGAGGTTCACCGCCTGCGCAACCCTTCAGAGGTTCTCAAGATTGCCGCCGACAACTTCCCCGGCACCAGAGTCCTCGCCACGGGTTCCTCCACACTCGGGGCGTCGGCCCGATTCCGGGACACGCTGGCGGGCCGCAAGCGGGACGTGTGGCTGACCCCCATGAACTCCCTGGACTTGGCCGATTTCGGCGGCGAGCTCCGGCGCCGCTTGCTCTACGGCGGTCTGCCGCCCTTCTTCCTGAGCCAACAGGTGCCGGAGGCGGACTTTCAGGAGTGGATGGACGCCTACTGGGCCAAGGACATCCAGGAACTGTTTCGCCTGGAGCGTCGCCACTCCTTCCTGCGCTTTGCCGAGCTGCTCTGGACCCAAAGCGGCGGGATCTTCGAGGCTTCCAGCTTCGCCGGCCCTTGCGAAATCAGCCGGGGCTCGGTCACGAACTACCTGGGCGTTCTGGAGGCCACGGCGGCGGTTCACGTCATCCGGCCGTTTCACTCGCACACGGCCAGCGAGATCGTGGCGGCGCCCAAGGTGTACGGATTCGACACCGGATTCGTCTGCTACTATCGCGGATGGGATCGGCTCCGCCAGGACGACTTGGGCCCGCTGTGGGAACACTACGTCCTCAATGAACTCCAGTCACGCCTGCCGGACCGTCAGGTCCGCTACTGGCGCGACAAGCAGCGACACGAGATCGACTTCGTGCTCAGCGGTCGAGGCGACAGCAGCCCGCGGGCCGTGGAGTGCAAGTGGTCAGCCGACGAGTTCGAGCCGGCGGCCCTGCTGGCCTTTCGCCGTCGCTATCCGCACGGAGAGAACTTGGTGGTGGCCCAGGATGTGGACCGCAGCTTCAGCCGGGGCTACCGCGGCGTCGAAGTGCGCTTTGTCAGCCTGGAAGGGTTGATCGAAGTGCTCTCGAGCAGCGGGGAGCGGTAGACCGCAATACTGTTCAGTTTACCGGATCCTGACCGCTCCCTGACGGTCGCGGCTCGGCAAGAGCTTGCGAGGGTGCATGAAACCTGGCCGAGCCACGAGCGTGAGCGAGTGGTCCAGCCCTAACTGAACAGTATTGCGGTAGACCTCCTACACCCTCTGAAACCCCTTGAGGATGTCCCGCAGCGAGTAGCGCAAGGCGGTGGGGCGGCCGTGCGGGCAGCTCATCGGGCTGGTTGGCGCCGTACTCCACGGGACGCGCCGGCATGTCGGGCGCATTGGATCCTGTAGAATGGAAAGTGAGGTTGGCATCCAAAGATGGATGCAAGTGTTGGGCGGCTCCTTAGACAATTCAAGCGAGGCCGGCAAATACTGTACGGCGACCGGTTCCGCGGTCCTCGCCTTTTCGGATCCTACGCGCGAGACGAACAGGATGGCGAATCACACCTAGACCTCCTGGCAGCGATGGACGCCGTGGACCGATACGGTATGGAGATCGGCCGGACGAGTTCTCTGACCTCAGAACTGGCGTTGAAGTATGGTATCAGCATCAGCCACGTGTCCTTTTCCGACCGAGACTGGCCGTACGCTGACTCACCGTTCGCCGCCAACGCCCAGCGGGAGGCCGTTCCAGCTTGAGACCCGAACCCCGGGCCTTCGACGCCCGAGCACCGCGCGCGATCAAGGCGGCCACAAAGCCTCCTGAGCTGCCATTCCGAACCCCCAGCCGCAGGGATCCCAAACCCTTTTCGGAGATTGCCCCGGCGCCGAAGCTCCCCACCATCGCCGCAGCCGCAATATCCACCGAACTCAACAAACAGGAGCGCATCACAAAAGCGCCCTTTCTTCTGCCATGAACCCCCTTACCTTGAGTTTCCAAACCACCAAAGAACCCCCACGAAAGCTCCTCGTGTCTCTCGCTCTGACTGTTGGGCTTCCCGTCGCAGCCCTTGGCCAAATCATTGTCCCGCTCGCAATCCCTTCGGAGATCCAAAACAGCACCTTTTGGGTGTCTAAGGGAAATAGCATGGTAACCTTCAAAGATGGAGTTGCCAGCATCTATCAAAGGGAAGTTCAAACAACCGACGGGTCGTCAACAGGGACTTTTAAATTCCTGATTGACGACGCCAACCCGGCTCTGAACGAACAGAAGCTAGTGTTCGTGGGGTCGAGTAGTGTTTTTCGATCCAAACTCCTACCCACTGCCAAGGCGCTGTACTTCACAACTGTGTGTCCGACGATTTCGAAACATACCTTTGAGTCCAACTGCGCTTGCTGGAAGTTGACAGACTCTGGGCTGGAAAGAATAGTCGGATTGGAAGATCAGGTGGATTTCCGCGCTGACGGCCAACTAAAAAACGGCCGGGTAAAGTCTCTTTCTCTTGCTTATCCGTCTCAAGACGGTAAACGGGAGTTTACTTACCTGGTTGTTGAAGTCTCATCGGTGTCGCCGAATGTCCCGGCAGTACAGTATTGGGGCTGGTTTGAAAGGAAGAAGGAGACGACTGGATTTGTCGTCAAGACGGTCTTTTGGCAAATCGTTCAGATGCAAAAGTACGAACAAGCAACGCCTGAGTTCTGCGTAGATAACTTAGGCCAAGCTACTTTTGGCCGTGGCGGCGATAGGTTTTCAGGGAATCCTGATTCTCCGGGCAGATACCTGGTGCGCTTTGATCTGGGAACCGGACGAGGCGAAACCGTGATTCGAACCGGGCAGACCTTTCTCG
>Ga0315289_10007912_pt1 | contig 15414 bp, 13 predicted proteins | sample YL17G11_40_MG_FD_203452 | JGI IMG/M metagenome (GOLD analysis project Ga0315289, IMG submission 203452) | Sediment microbial communities from Yellowstone Lake, YNP, Wyoming, USA - YL17G11_40 | ecosystem: Environmental > Aquatic > Freshwater > Lake > Sediment | place: USA: Wyoming | collected... | reverse complement strand
TTTTACCAAACGAACCTAACTCCGCGCAGCCCCTTTGCGACAAATGACTTACGCCAAAAAAGTTCTCCACAGAGGTCCCACGGAGCCCTGCGAAGGCATCCGCAGGCCCCTCTCTCGCCGGGAAAGGCGACTCTTGGCACAGTTTTTTCGCATCTTAGGCACGGAAAAGCCGCAATTGCCCGCTGGTTCGCCGTAACGCCAATTCCGTCCGTGCTCGTTTATCAGGGTGCCACGCTTGTCCGCCGTCAGTTTGGGGGGCCCAATTCGCGGTACCGCAAATTGAGCGTGCTGTCATTTCGGCCGGCCCCCGGAAGGCTTCCCCGGCGAGAGGCGCGGGCTACCCCTTCGGCGCTTCCCCAGGCCGGCTGAACGAACGCCGCGCACGCCGGCGGCACACCCCGCCGGTACATGACGGGCGGCAAAGGACCGTGGTAGAATGGGAAGCCTGCAGGGGCGCCAAGGGGCTGACACTACGAGGAGGCACTGCCGTGAGGAGAGCTCTGCTATGCGTTGCGCTGGCGGCGGCTCTGGCACTTGGCCTGGCGGCGGCACCGCCGACTGACAAGGCAGACGCAGGCACCCCGTCTGCCGCCCCGGAGGTCGTCCCCGGGCTCCGCGACCTGCCTCCGCAGGCCGAGGAGGGTATCCGTGCGGGCGTCGCCTTCCTGGTCAGAACGCAGAATCCGGACGGCAGTTGGCTGAGCGACGGCTCCACCGGCATGTACCCTGTGGCCATGAGTGCCATGGCGGGGCTGGCGCTGCTGGCGAACGGGAACACGTGCTACAGCGGCCCCTACGCGGGCAATGTGCGCCAGGCCGTCGAGTACCTCTTGCAGCACGCGGACGCCGAGACAGGGCTGATCGGCGGCCAGGATGCCGGGCGCCCGATGTTCGGGCACGGGTTCGCGATGCTGTTCCTGGCAGAAGTCTATGGGTCTGAAGCCCAGCCCACGCTGCAAGGGCGCATCGGTGCGGTCCTGGCGAACGCCGTCGGCCTGACCGCTCGGGCACAGGGCAAGCTGGGAGGTTGGTACTATACCCCTGACTCGACGCAGGACGAGGGGGCCGTCACCATCACGCAGGCGCAAGGCCTGAGGGCATGTGCCGATGCCGGCATCCCGGTGCCCGCCCAGACCATTGAGAACGCGCTGAACTACATCCGGCGTTCTGCCAATCCGGACGGCGGCATTGCCTACAGGGCCAGCGAGCCCGGGGGAAGCCGGCCTGCCATCACGTGCGCCGCCATCGCAACGATGTACGCCGCCGGCCTCTACCGTGGCGAATTCGTGGAGAAGGCGCTGCGCTACGCCCGGCAGAACATCCCTATGGCAGGCCCTTCACGCCAGGGCGGGACGCACTTCTATTACGCGCACCTGTACCTGTCGCAGGTGATGTACTTCCGCGGCGGACCCGAATGGGACGACTATTTCAGCGGCATCCGCGCCTGGCTGCTGAAGGTGCAAAACGACGACGGAAGTTGGAGCGGCGATTACGTGGGGAGGGCTTACGGCACTTCGGTCGCCCTGCTCGTGCTCCAGCTCCCGTATAATAACTTGCCGGTGTTGCAGCGATGAGGACCAGCAAAGACAACGACACAGGAGAGAGCGCAATGGCTGGAAAGCCCGGAGGGGGCCCGGCCGGGGAGGACCGACGGGCACTTGCGGAGCTTCGCGAGGCCGAGCGGAAGATACGGCGCGAGATGGCCAAGATCATCGTGGGCCAGGACGAGGTGATTGAGCAAGTCCTCATCTGCCTGCTGGCCGGAGGACATGCAATCCTCGAGGGCGTGCCGGGGCTGGCAAAGACGCTGATGGTCAGGACGCTGGCGCAATGCCTGTCGCTGAGCTTCAGCCGCATTCAGTTCACGCCGGACCTGATGCCTGGCGACATCACGGGCACGGAAGTGATCGAAGAGAACAGGGCCACCGGAGCCAGGGAGGTGCGTTTCGTCAAAGGACCCGTCTTCGCCAACGTGATCCTGGCGGACGAGATCAACCGCACACCGCCGAAGACGCAGGCCGCCCTGTTAGAGGCCATGCAGGAGCGCCAGGTGACGGCCGGCGGAGTGCGGCACGAGCTGCCCGCGCCTTTCTTCGTCCTCGCGACGCAGAACCCCATCGAGCAGGAAGGCACCTATCCGCTGCCGGAGGCTCAGCAGGACCGCTTCATGTTCAAGGTGCTGGTGCCGTACCCCTCGTGGGACGAGGAGTTTCGGATCATGGAGCTGACCACTGTTGAGCATCCCTCCGTCGAGCCGGTGTTGGGCGCCGAGGAAATGCTCCGGCTGCAGCGCATCGTGCGGCACGTCCCGATTGCAGACTATGTGGTCCATTACGCGATACGGCTGGCGCGGAGCACTCGCGTGGGGCAGGCGGGCGACATCCCGCCGTTCATTCAGAAATGGGTGCGGTGGGGAATCGGGCCGCGCGCCTGCCAGTTCATGATACTGGGCGCGAAGGCTCGGGCCGTGCTGAAAGGACGTGACTACGTAAGTGTGGAGGACATCAACGCCGTGGCGGCGCCCGTCATGCGGCACCGCCTGGTGCCGAGCTTCACCGCGACGAGCGAGGGCGTGACGCCCGACGGGATCGTGGCTGAGCTGATCGCGCACACGCCGGCACGGGAAGGCGCACTGTCACCCGATGAGAGAGTACAGGAAGTACTTCGACCCCGAGGCGCTGAGCAAGATACCCAGCCTTGAGCTGCGGGCGCGCCACATTGTCGAGGGGTATCTGGCGGGCTTGCACCGCAGCCCATTCCACGGGCGCAGCGTCGAGTTCGCCGAGCACCGGCCCTACAGCCCCGGTTACGAGCTGAAGCACATAGACTGGAAGGTGTGGGCGCGCTCCGACCGCTTCTACGTGAAACTTTACGAGGAAGAGACCAACGTGCGCGCCTACTTCCTCATGGACGCCAGCGGCTCAATGGCGTACCGTTCGAACGCGATGAGCAAGTACGACTACGGCGCGACGCTGGCGGTCAGCCTTGCTTATCTGCTCCTCATGCAGCAGGACGCGGTCGGACTGACGCTGTTCGACACGCGCATTCGGGGGGAGCTTCCGCCCACTTCCAGTGCGGCCCGACTGAACGCCTTCTGCCAGTTGCTGGAGGAGAACGCACCGGCACAAGAGACGGACCTCGGCAGCCTGCTCCACCTCGTGGCCGAGCGCCTGGCACGGCGAGGCCTGGTCATCCTCGTAAGCGACCTCATGGCGCCCCTGGAGGACGTCCTCTCGGCCCTGCGCAGGTTCCGTTACGATGGCCACTCGGTCATCCTGGTGCATGTGCTGGACCGCACGGAATGGGAGTTTCCTTTCGACGGGAACGTGCGCTTCGAGGAAATGGAGGGCGACGGCCACCTGTTGACCGATGCGCGGCAGATCCGCACGGCCTACCTGCAATCGTTCAACGTCTTTGCGGAGGCTGTGCGGGCCGAATGCGTCCAGCAGCAGGCCGATTACCTGATGGCCTCCACCCACGAAGCATTCGATGCAGCCCTTGCGCGATTCCTGAGCTCGGCCGCCGGCCGCTACTAACCGAATGCGTATAGGAAGAGGCGACTTGCCGGGCTCCGGCAAGTCGCCGTGGATGACTTCCATGCCCGCTTCAGCGCGAGGCCCTCTGCGCCCTGCGGATGTTCTTCAATCTCTCGTTGAGCTGGCGGCGGCGGCGCTCAGACGGCTTCTCATAGCGCGCCACACGCTTGCTTCGGTTAACGATGCCCTCCCGATCGCATAACTTCTTGAAGCGCCGGAGCGCATCCTTCACAGCCTCATCGGGTTGAAGCAGCACTTTCGCCATACGCGATAAACTCACCTCCTCACCGTGCGCCGTGATAAGTGCAGGATGGAAACTTCCCAGACTTAACCCACGAGGCAAGTATAACACGTCGGCGGAAGCTATGCAAGTGTGACGCCTGGATGGAATTTGGAGGGAACGCCGCAAGGGGATTGGCGGGAAGGACGGCCAGCCACGCTCTCAGGCCCCCTGACTTCTCGCTCGGGGCTGGCCCAGGGTGACGTGCACCAACTCTTTGAACACTTTTCCGCGGTGATTGTAGTTCTCGAACATGTCGTAGCTGGCGCACCCGGGCGAGAAGAGGACCGCCGAATGCGGCATGGAAAGGCTGAATGCCGCCTGCACGGCCTCCTGAAGCGTGGCTGCCTCCTTGACAACGACAGAGCGGCCTGCGCGGGCGCTCTCCTCGCGGACCTTTTGCGCCAGAAGCGGGCCCGTCTTGCCGATCGTTATCAGCACGGCAACGGACCTTGCCGCGGCACAGGCGAATGGCGTGATGTCGAGCTTCTTGTCGTAGCCACCGGCAATGAGCGTCAAAGGCGACCGCAAGCTCGAGACGGCCGCGATGCCGGCAGCCGGCGTCGTACTGTAGGAATCGTTGTAGAACCGCAGGCCGTCGAACTCCCCGACGAATTCCAGCCTGTGCTCGAGGCCAACGAAGTGGGAGAGGGATTCGCGGATCTGATCCGACGTAGCCCCCAGACAGCGGGCGGCGGCCGCCGCCGCCATGGCATTCTCGGTGTTGTGCAGCCCGAGGAGGGGCACCCGTTCGCGCAGACAGATCACCTCGTGGCGGGTTCCATTCCGCCACACCAGCCGGTCGCCGACAAGGCTCACCCCGTGCCGCAACTCGCCCGCACCGGGCGTCGAGTCGAAGAAAAGCAGGCTGCCCGGCACGCCTGCCTCGGCCCAGGTCCGGAGGACTGGGTTATGCGCGTTAAGCACGGCGAAATCCTGGGTGCACTGGAACCGGATGATCGCGCGCTTGGCCTCCGCGTAAGCCTCAAAGCTCTCGTGGCGGTCAAGGTGGTTGGGCGTTATGTTCGTGACCACGGCGACGTGCGGCGACCACGGCAGTCCTGCAGCGTCCTCCAGTTGGAAGCTGGACAGTTCGAGCACGACAATGTCGGTCGGTGCAATAAACTGCAGCGATGGAAGCAACGAAATGCCGATGTTGCCCCCCATCCACACCCTCCGGCCGGCGCTCCGGAGCATGGCTGCCAGCAGGGCAGTGGTAGTTGACTTGCCGTTGCTGCCCGTCACGGCCGCGATGGGCGCGGGGCACAGAGCCAGGAAGAGATCCATGTCGCTCGTTACGGGCACGCCGGCTTCTTGGGCCAGTCGCAGGAACCGGTTGTCACGGCGCACGGCCGGATTCGCTACGACCAGACCGGCGCGCAGGAAATCACTTTCCACATGCTCGCCCAGCCGGTACAGTATCGGCAGCCCCCTGAGGCGATCCAGCGTGGGGCCAAGCCGGCCGGGAGGCCGCAGGTCGGTGACCGTCAGGTAGGCCTCGCGTTCAACAAAGAACCGCGCCGCCCCTTCTCCGCCGCCGAAGAGCCCGAGGCCCATAAGCGTAACGCGCATCCCGTCGAGACCAGAGACTATTCGTCGCAGTTCAGCCGAAGAGCAAAGCTTCACCGGCTCAGCCTCAGCGCGCAGAATCATCGCTTCTCCTCATGAGCCCCTGCTGTGACGTCCGTCGTCACCGCCCGCGCTGCCTCCGGCGGCGTAGCACCCGATTGCGTTGCGGGAAGCTTGTCCCATCCCATTTCAATGAACTTGGCCAGGCATAGCGCGGTCTCGGCGGCCGTCACCCTCATCCCGTAGCCTTCGTGAAGGTTCCGCGGGTTGGGCCCGAAGGGGGTGTTGCAGAGATGGCGTCGCCGGTCTACAAACTCCACCAGCAACTTCCCCGTGGCGGCGTCCGTGATGCGCCCCTCGACCTGCAGGTCCGTTGCACCTGCCTGCATGAACCACAGGAAGTAATCCAGATACCGCAGAAAGCCCGACCCCATGTCGAACTTGGTTATCTCGCCCTCCAACAGGAGCGTGCCTGGCGACGGGGCCTTCGAGCCGCTCTCACTTCCGTCAAGGCTGACGAGATCGAACTTCTTCAGCTTCAGGAGTTCGTTCCGGAGCACCACCCGAAAGAAAGCTGCGTAGCGCTTCGCCTGATCGGGCGAGTCCACCCAGGCCTCCCCCACCTTCACGTCGCCGACTATGATGCCCTTGCTGTCTTTGAAGGACGTTTCCTGCGGCACGTAGACCAGCGACACTTTAGGATCGTAGGCCGCGCTCATCCGCTCGTAGTCGGTCACGTATTCGTAGGTGTGAACGGCTCGCGGATACTGGCACCCCTGAGCGGCCAGAGCGGCAAAGACGATCGAGACACACAATGTACTCGCCGTGCTGGCCCTGAAAGGTTCCGCCATTGCCCGGGCCCGTCTATGAGAAGGTCTTTCCTCAGGCGCCCGGCTGATCACGACCCCTCGACGGCAGCCACGTCAACCGCCTTCGGCCGAACGATCATCTCGGCGCGCCTGTTCTTCTGACGCCCCTGCGCGGTGTCGTTCGATGCCACAGGCCGGCTCTCCCCGTAGCCGACTGTCGTGAACAGCGACGAACTGAGGCGTTCCGTCTCCGTCATGTAGCGCACCACAGCCCGGGCGCGGGCCAGGGATAGGTCGTAGTTGGACCTGTAATTGGAATACTTGATCGGCTCGTTATCCGTATGCCCGGCCACCTCGATCCTGGAACCGGGGTACTTCGTCCGGATCATCTGGGCAGCCTTGTGGAGCGCGGATCTCCCCTGGCTCGTCAAGGTGGCCTTGCCGGAGTTGAACAGAACTGCTGACAAGATAGTAAACGTGGTAGTGTCGCCCTTGGTGGTAACCTGGACGTCAGGCCCCTGGGTCGCGACGACGGCGGGCTGGTCCGGCCCGCCCCTGCCGTCATTGGCATGGAGCAGCCCTTGCGTCTGGGCCTTCTCCCTCTCAAGAGCGGCGGTAGCGTCGGCCAGTTGCGCGTCCTTTGCCTTCAACTGGTTGTTCAGGTCATCTATCTGTTGCTGCAGCGCCGCCAGTTCCGCCGTGTCCGCCCCTCCGTAGTAGTAGTCCGCGGCTATCGCGCCGCCAGTCGCGCCCACGGCCAAGCCGACGAGAGCGCCAGGGCCGCTGCCGACACCCTGGATTGCGTGGCCGATCAGCGCGCCGGCGCCAGAGCCCAGGGCGCCGCCCGCGGCAGTGCCCTTCTGGACAGAGGTGCATCCCAACGCCCCCATAATCCCCAACGCCAACCCCGTCGCGAGAATCCTTCTGAACATCTGGCGCTTCCTCCAAGAAGTGCTATGAGTAGGTGTCCTTCCCGACAGCGGCTTATGACTCTAAGGAATCGCGGTATGCCTTTTCAAGACTTGCGGTCTTGGGCAGATGCTCCACTGCCGGCGCAAGAGATGGGGCCGGTGGAAAGGCGCCCGAACGACGGCCCCCCTTCTGACGTATCGCGTGGCCTATGACCAGGTTAGGTGCCGTCGGGCGGGCTCTGTGGCTGGCGACGCTGCGGCGCCGCACGCGGTAGTTTCGAGTGAAAAAGCGCCCCAAAAAAATCCGGTCCGCAGTCGCCAATCGGCATAGCCCTGCCCGGTCCCGGGAGACGGTCGCCACAGAGGGTGCGCAAGGGGGGACGCCACGTAGCCGCCTTCTGAGCTTCGGAGGCACCGCGCTACTTGGAGGTGAAGTACTTCATGATGTTCAAGGCGGCCGGGCCGAGGATGACGACGAAGATGGCGGGGAAGATGCAGAAGACGAGCGGGAAGAGCAGCTTGACCGTCGTTTTGGCGGCCCGCTCTTCGGCCTCCTGGCGTCTCTTCTGGCGCAACGATTCCGAATGAATGCGCAGAGAGTTACCCAGGTTGGTGCCGAACTTGGCGGCCTGGCTGATGCGGGCCGCCAAGGCCTCGACCTCGTCGCATCCGCTGCGCAGCCCAAGATTCCGCAAGCACTCATGCCTGGGTTTGCCGGCCGAGATCTCCAGGTTCATCAGCGTGATCTCCTCACACAACTCCGGCGCTGCGTCCGACATCTCGCGGCTTATGCGCAGCAGCGCCGCGTCCAGGCCGAGGCCGGACTCCACGCACACGATCAACAGGTCCAGGGCGTCAGGCAGGGACAGACGTACCTTGTCGATGCGCTGCCTTGCTTTGCGGCGCAGCCACATGATGGGCGCCACCAGGCCCACGATCAGGCCCATGACGGCGTACATGAACATGTTGCGATAGTTAATGGCCATGCCGGTGGAGCTCGACCGCCACATCAAGGTCGCCGCCACGGCCGCCGGCAACGCCAAGGCGAGGGCCAGCTTGGCGCCAAGGAACACCTCTACGGCCCCTTTCTCGCGGATGCCCGCGTGAACCAGCAGTTCCTGCAGGCGGCTCTGCGACGTGTCGCCCAGCTTCCAGAGCGCGGCCAGCGGGCGCACCATCTTCAGGGTCAACGGCTCCGAGCGTTTACGGGGCCGATGGCGGGCGCCCACCGTCATCTCCACGATCGCCAGTTCCTTCTTCCGCACGCCCGTCTGCCAGCGGCCACCTGACTGCGCGGCCGCACGCTTTTGGACAAGGACCCCCATTGCCACAAAGACGCTCACCACGCCGCCGAAAACGCCCACCAGGACCAAGATGTTCGTGATGTTCATAGTCAGACCTTTATATTGACAATCTTGCGTATCAGCAATACGCCGGCGGCCTGCAAAGCCAGAGCAACGGCCACCAGGTAGTTGCCAGTCTTCTCGCGGAACAACTGGCCCATGTAATCGGGGTTGGCCGAGTAAAGGAACGCGCACAACGCCAGGGGCAGGATGCCGACGATCAGGCCGCTGAGCTTGCCCTGTGCCGTGAGCGTCTTGACCTGGCCCAGGATGCGGAACCTTTCCCGGATGGTCCTCTGGAGGCCGTCGAGCACCTCAGACAGGTTGCCGCCCGTCTCCTTCTGGATTATGAGCGCCGTGCACAAGAACCGGACGTCCGGCGTGTCAACGCGGGTTATGAGGTGCCGCAGCCCAGCATCGAAGCTCACGCCGAAAGTCATCTCGTCGGCGAGTATCTTAAACTCGTCGCTGATGGGTTCGGGCATCTCATCGGCGACGTTCTGGATCGCCGAGTTCAGGCCCTGGCCGGCGCGGACGCTGCTCGAGAGCAGGTCGAGGGCATCGGGCAACTGGGAGTTGAACTTCTTGGCGCGGCGGCGCACCTTGACGAAGATGTAAACCGCTGGCGCGGTGCCCATCGCCACGCCAAACAGCGCGGAGAGCAACGGGTCGAAGCCCCGCCGCCAGATCATGGCCACCGCCACGCCCATTGCGGCCAGCACGGAGGAAAGCATCAAGAAACTGCCCACGGACATGGGCATCTGCGCCTGGATCAGCGCCCCGTTCAGCCTGTCGGCCCAGCTCGTCCTCCGCAGGGCCTTGTCCATGGCCGGGATGTCGCTGAACGCCTTCTTCCTGATGGCTTCCTTCCTCTGCTGCCTCTTCTTCTGCTCCTTCTCCCTGGTTTCCGCCAGGGCGTCGCCCAGCTCATAGCGCTTGACCTGCTTGACGCCCAACAGGCGCTCGCCCACGCGGTCTTTGGCAATTCTGCGTTGGCCCACCAGCAGCCAGACGCCGAAGACAAAGAACAGCACGGCGAAAAAGACCAATGCCAGGACCGCTATGGGCATTTTCTATCCACTCTCTTGCATAAAGGGGTAAGATCACATCAGCGGCGCGAACAGATCAGGGCTGAGCTTTATGCCCGTAGCCCGCAGCCTGTCCAGAAACCTTGGCTGCACGCCAGTAGCCGCGTGCTGACCCACCGACACTCCGTCGGCGGAGATGCCCTTGCGCTCGTACTTGAATATGTCCTGCATGGTTATCACTTCGCCTTCCATCCCGAGCACTTCGGTGAAGAAGGTCAGCTTCCTGGTGCCGTCCGGCAGGCGCTGCACCTGGAGGATGACGTCCAGCGCGCTGCTTACCTGCTGCCTCACGGCCGACTGAGGCAGCTCGTGGCCGCCCATGGCGACCATTGTCTCCAGCCGGCTCAGGGCGTCCCGCGGGGAGTTCGCGTGGACGGTGCACATGGAGCCATCGTGGCCCGTGTTCATGGCCTGAAGCATGTCCAGGGCCTCGCGCCCGCGCACCTCGCCCAGGATTATGCGGTCGGGCCGCATACGCAGGCTGTTTATGAGCAGCTCGTACTGGGTCACCTCGCCCCGGCCTTCGATGTTGGGCGGCCGCGTCTCCAGGCGCACCACGTGGGGCTGCTGAAGCTGCAGCTCGGCGCTGTCTTCTATGGTGACAATACGCTCCTGGTGGCTGATGTAGGCGCTCATGATGTTGAGCAGCGTCGTCTTGCCGGCGCCTGTGCCGCCGCTGATCAGGATGTTCAGACGGGAGCGCACGCACGCCATAGCCACTTGTGCAATTTCCTCGGTGATCGTGCCGTACTTGAGCAGATCGTCAATGCTCAGGGCGTCCGTGCGGAACTTACGAATGGAGAGCACGGGATAGTCCACGGCCAGGGGTGGGATGATGGCGTTAACGCGCGAGCCGTCGGGCAGACGCGCGTCGCACATGGGGGAGCTCTCGTCAATGTGCCGGCCCACCTTGGACACTATGCGGTCCATTACGTGCCGCAGGTGCACATTGTCCTTGAACTCCACGTCGGTCAGGTAGAGTTTGCCGCTCTTCTCCACGTAGACCTGCTTGGCGCCGTTCACCAGGATGTCGTTGATGTTTGCATCGTTCAGCAGCGGCTCCAGCGGCCCGAAGCCCATCACCTCGTCCACGATCTCCTGGATGAACTGGTCGTGCTCCTTCTTGTTGAACGTGACGCCGGCCTGTTCGAGCAGTTTCGAGACACCAGTGCGGATCTGCTCCTTGACTTCGTTCTCTTTCAGCTCGCTTAATATGGAAAGGTCCAGCGCGTCCAGGAGCTTGCGGTGGATCCTGCGTTTCAGTTCTTGGTACTGTTCGCGGCCGAGGGATATCTTCTGCTTTTGCACCGTATACTGGGGCTCGACAGGCGCAGCCGGCTCTGCTCTTGCCGGCGGTTCCTTCGGCTTCTCCTTGGCCAGCTCGGCCTGGGGCCGCACTTCGCCGCCCCTGAGCTTGTTGATCCTCTCCCTTAAGCCACTCATTGTTCACCTTCCTCATGTTCCACAGAGCCGGGGCAGAGCCCCTGCGATAAGCCGCCGACAGCCGGCCTCAAGAGGCCACTCCTTAGCGCGCCCAACTGAAGAGACCGCGCTTTTTCTTCGGCCTCGCCCGGGGTGCCACGCCAGCCACGTTCTGAGCCAGCGCCAGGAGACTGCGCGCAGCATGGCTGTCCGAGTCTGCCGTCTCGAGCATCTGGCCAGAGTTCAAAGACGTGATGACGACCTGCGAATCGTAGGGGATCAGCCAGTGAAGCGGCAGGTTCACGTGCTCCACAATCTCGTCCAAGCTGACCTGGTGGCTGTCGTAGCACCGGTTGACTATAAACTTCAACTTGTCGGGCTTGTACTCTAACTCGCGGAAGACCTCAACAGCGCGAATCGTATGGCGGATGGTCGGCAGGAGCATGTCGCAGAGCAAGAGGATCTCGTCGGACTCGTCGAGCCCCACGATGCACGAGTCGTCTATCACATGGGGCATGTCCAGCACAACGTAGTTGTAGGTCTTGCGGCAGATCTGGATGAGGCCGCGCAAGTGCCAGGGGTCCACTCCCTCCAGCTCCTGCAGTGAAAGCGGCGCCGGAAGCACGGCCGCGCCGCTGGCGTGTGCGCTCATGAAGGTCTGCAGGAGGTTCTCGTCCAGCCGCGCTTGCTCGTGCGCTGCGTCCGCCACCGTGTGTGAGAACTCGCGAATGTCCATCACCAGCGCGACCGAACCGAACTGCATGTTCATGTCCACGATGCAGCACGATTTCGGCGCACCTACTTCCGAGGCTATGCCCGCGGCAAGGTTGCACGCTACCGTGGTCACCCCCGTGCCGCCGGCGGCGCTGTAAACGGCGATGACTTTCCCGTGGTGCTGGCTGGCTATGCCCTTCCTGCGGAACAGCCCGCCCATGGCTTTCGCCAACTCATCGGAGTTTATGGGGAACTCCAGGAACTCGTCGCTCCCCGCCCGCATGCAGGACACCAGCAGCTCCTGGCTCGGCTCCCGGCTGACGACGATGATGCCCACGTCCCCGGGCATGTTGCTGATCGTCTCGATGGTCTTAAGGGCCGGGTCGTTCGGCGTATCCACGCCGACGACAACCGCGGCCGGCTTCTCCTCGCGCACGCGGTGCGGGGCCTCCCGCAGGTCGGCTATCGCCTGGAGCTTCAAGTCGGAGCCGTACTGCTGAAATGCCGCGATGATCTCCTGGCAGTACTGCTCGTTCGGGTGCAGAACGAATATCGTGACCTCAGCCATTTCTCGACACAGGGCTCCGTTCGCTTCTCAGTTAACCGGACGACCGGGCCTCCTGCACGCCGACCGTCTAGCCCGACGGCAGCTGCTTCGCCAGGCCTTCGATCTCAGGATGCCCGGAGAACCGCTCTCTCATCTGGCCCAGCTTTACGCGCGCCTGCTCGTAGTTCCCTTCCTTCAAGAAGGACTCCAAGACTTTCTTGTCCACGTCGTACTTACCCTGGGCGTCCTGGAGCTTCTTGTCGTATTCGGCCAGGGCCGCGGCCGGCGGCGTCAACCCGCCTTCCGGCTTGAGAGCCTCCTCGCTGAACTTTCGCAGCTCACCGACCAACTGTTCAGCGCGCGGGAGGTCCCCGATCTCCAGCGCGCCCGGCAGGTCTTTCAGCAGCGCGGCGTACTGAAGCTGCTTGCGATATTCCGCCAGCGCCTTCTCGGCGGTCGCGCGCAGCACCTTGGCCTTCTTCATCACCTCTTCCACGTCGGCAAAGTCGCCCTCGATGCGGTCCAGAAGCCTCTGAGCTGTGGTGAAGTCTTTGCCGCGTTCCACGGCCTGCTGCGCCTGGTCATAGAGCTTCGCTGCGAACAGGCGCCGACAGTCCGCCGCCAGGCGGCTGGCTTCGTTGCACAGGTCCCTCAGCTCCGGATATTTCGTGCGCGCCTCCTCCAGCGTCGAGAGCGCCTTCTCGTAGTCGGCGTTCTTCATCAGTTCCTTGCCTTGATCCAGGAGCCCCCGGATCTCGCCTTTCTCGGCCTCCTCGGTGCCCGAAACATCCACCAAGAGAGGCCCCTCCAGGCTCGGGTCGGCGGCCGGCACTACCAGGAGCGCGCCGGCAGAGTACTTGGCTTTGAGGAAGGCGAGGCGATCCTGCTTCTTGATGAGCAGGATCACGCTTGCCGGTTCCCGTCCCTTGCTTCCTTGCTCCGGCGTCACCACTTTGGTGACGCGCACAGAGCGCATGAAGTCGGACGGTGTGTTCCCGACGATTCGCAGCACATCCACTCTCTGCCCAGCTGTCAGACGGCCACTCTTAACGGCCTCAGGATCGGCGCTCACCTGCTGCTCTTCCATGTCCCGAGGGACCAAGTCCGACTCGGACATGATCTCCGACTCCAGTATGGGCTCGTGCCGGACAAAGGATGTTTTGGCTACGATCTTGCCGCCCGCGAGCCGTTTTTGGTCGGTAATCGCGCCGTCGGGTTTCAAGCGCTCGGGCCAGTCTTGCACAAACATGACATTAGCCTTGTCGCCTTTGCCGGAGACGACCAGCGGCTCGCCATACGTTATCGCTCGCGTTGCCACCAGCACGGGCACCCCTGGCTCGGGCTGCGCCGCAGGAGGTGTACGCGAGATTTGCCGCTGCACGACGATCACCGCCACCGTAGCGCACAAGACTCCGACGATAATGATGATCACAGGTTGGTTACGCTTCACCGTTCGGTCCCCTTTGCAGCCTTGCCGGAAAACCAGGGGCGGAACCCCGCTGGCAGAGTCCCGCTTGACCTTCCTCACGGCCCGGATGACATGCTCGCGAGCGCAGCTATTCGTGCCGCATGACGCACTTGCCGTGGAGCTGCACCGTTCCCGTGAAACCCGGGAGTATGCGTCCCGCCAGAACATGGAAGCTGTAGTTCACGGTAACGTAAACACGATCCCCCTCGATCGCTGCTGCGAGCCCGCCCGTCCGCGTCGTCCCGCTGACGTCTTTCACTGTGACGGCCTGGGTCCATCCACCGGAGAGGCTGACGCTTTGCAGGAACTGGGAGACTGCGTTCTGGACATCGGTCTCCACCTTCCCAGGCAGCACGCCCACCCGCGCGCCTTCCCGGGCCGACGTCGTCAGAAGGTGCAGGTCGTAATATGCCCGGCCGAATTCGATCGCGCCGAAGAGCATCAGCATGAAGACAGGCAGCACCAGAGCAAACTCCACGATCGCCTGACCTTTGCGGTCCCGAAGGCTCTGTCTGGCGAAAATAAGTGTCATCTTCTTCCCGTCCGTTCTATTGCCAACCTAAGCCCTTGGGGCGCCCGCCCGCCATCGGATACCGCCTCAAGACAGCGGTCACCGAAAAATGGGCTCGCACGCCCCAGTCACGACAAAGCACAGTCACAGGCAGTGACGCAAAAGGGGTACCACGGGCACTGCATTGCAGCCGCCGCGCCACATTGCTCTCTAACTTATTACGCATCAATAACTTACGCCTGGCAGCCCTCCTTCCGCGGCTCGCCAGGCGTTTCATTCTTTCACACCTCGTGCGCGTGCCGCCCGGAACGAAGCACCGATGCTAACACAACGCGGAGGCAGGATGCAATATTTCGGTTAGCCGCCGTGATCGTCACGTAGTGAGAAGGTTTTGGCGTATGGGGGGGCCATGGGCCTTGAGGAGTGGGTACAATGTGAGCCGTCGCGGGATCGGGTTTTTTCACCGGGGAGGTGAGGCATGAAGAAGAAGTCCCGCCTGAAGCGCGCCGAGGGGATATTGCCCTTCGCCCTGGAAGAGGTCGAGGGGCAGTCGCATCTGACCGCGCACGCCGGCCTGCCCCTGGTGGCGGAGGCCTTCCGCGCCAGCGGGGCAGCGCAGTGCGTCGAGGGATTCGTGCAGACAAGGCCGCGGCTGAGGGAGCGGGGGCTGACGGATGCTGAGTTGGTGGAGAGCTTCTGTGTTTTGCTTGCGGCGGGCGGTGAGTGCATTGAGGATTTCAACGTGCTGCGGGAGGACGAGGCTCTGGCGTCGCTTATAGGGCATGAGTTTCCGTCGCCTGCCCGGGCAAAGGAGTTCCTGTATGCATTTGAGGCGCAGGAGGGGCGGGGCGGCCAAGGTGCGCTGTGGGAGGGTGGCGGGCCACTGGCGGGGCTTGCAGAGGCGCTGCGGGCGACCCTTCGGACTGCGCAGAGGGAGCGGCCGGTCCAGGAGGCGACGATAGACCTGGACGCGACGATCATCGAGAGCGAAAAGCGGCAGGCGCAGATGACGTACACGGGGGAGAGGGGCTATCAGCCCGTGCTGGCGCTGTGGGCCGAGAAGGACATGGTGCTGGCGGATGAGTTTCGGGACGGCAACGTGCCGGCCGGGACGGGCCTGTTGGGTGTGGTGAAGGCGGCTGTGGCGGCGTTGCCTGAGGGGGTAGAGAAGGTGTCGGTGCGCTCGGATTCGGCGGGCTATGAGCACAGGCTTTTG